>Ga0302325_10006753_pt1 | contig 25696 bp, 15 predicted proteins | sample Palsa_T0_2_FD_201948 | JGI IMG/M metagenome (GOLD analysis project Ga0302325, IMG submission 201948) | Peat permafrost microbial communities from Stordalen Mire near Abisko, Sweden - Palsa_T0_2 | ecosystem: Environmental > Terrestrial > Soil > Palsa > Peat permafrost | place: Sweden: Abisko... | reverse complement strand
CGCACGGGAGTATTCCTCGCCCATGCTTGGCGGCATTTGCATGCCCGCCACCACGATGACCGTCGAAGGCCGGTGTGCCCGGACGTGGTCGATGATCGCCTGAAGGTTGGCGCGTGTGATTTCCGGAGCGGTTCCGCGGAGGCCGTCGTTCGCTCCCAGCGCGAGGACGAAAATGTCGGCGGGCTGCCTTAGGATCCAATCGACGCGGCGCAACCCGCCGGCGCTGGTCTCGCCGCTCAGGCCGGCATTGATCGTTTTCCAGGGAAGCCCGGCGGCGTCGATCTTGCTCTGAATCAGGGCCGGATAGGCCTGGGTGGCAGGATCCTCGAGCCCATAACCCGCCGTCAGGCTGTCGCCGAAGAAAAGGATCGTTCGGAGGTCGGCGGCGAGCAGCTCGCTTCCGAAGAACAGGCATAAGACGGCGGCGAGCGTACGGATCATTCCCACCCGTCAATTCATGCAGATTTTCACCACAGGCAAGGTCCCGTTGGCTGCAATCGCCTTGAGCGGGCCGCAAGCGGTCGTCAATCTGGCTGACTTCTCCTATGTATTTTGCCGGGCTGATGGCGTGGCGGGATTCGCGGGCCTCCCGTCGCCGCCTCTTCCTTTTCTCCCTTTCTGTCGTCCTCGGCATCGCGGCCTTGGTGGCGGTCGGCTCGCTTTCCGCCAACCTGAGCCAAGCCATTCAGGTTCAAGCAAAAGCCCTTTTGGGGGCGGATCTCTTCGTCACCTCGCCGGCTCCGCTGGACGCCGCTGTGACGCGCTATGTCGAGGGCTTGGGCGGCCAGATTGCGCACGAGAGCATGTTTTCCTCGATGATGGTCTTCCCGCAATCCGGTGGCGGGCTGAGGCTTGTCCAAGTGCGGGCGATCGAGGGGGCTTTCCCGTTCTACGGCGACTTTGTGACCGACCCTCCTGAGGCCGCTGAGCAGTTGCGCGGGGGCGGCGCCGTGGTCGTGATCGAGGACACCCTGATGCGTCAGTTCGGCGTCCGTGTCGGAGACCGTGTCCGCCTTGGGAAAGGGGAATTCACGGTCGCGGGCGCCCTTCGCAAAATTCCCGGGGAGTCTGCCGCCGTCGGAATGCTTGCGCCGCGAGCCTTCATACCGCTTTCGCAGCTGCCGGCTACAGGGCTGGTAGGAGCCGGTGCGCTCGCAAGATATCGGCTGATGCTGCGTCTGCCGGACCGCGTCGATGCGGACGCGGTGGCCCATGAAATGCGCCAGCGATTCGCTTCGGCCCGCCTCGGGTTTGACACCGTTGCGCAACGCCAGCGCGAAATGGGCCGCGCGCTCACCAATATCGACGCCTTCCTCACCCTGGTCGGATTTGTCGCGCTCTTCCTCGGAGGCATCGGAGTTGCGAGCGCGCTGCACGTGTATGCGCAGCAGAAGATCGCGACCGTCGCGGTCCTGCGATGCCTGGGCTCAGGGGCGCGGCAGGCCTTTTCCGTTTACCTGCTCCAAGGCCTCGCGCTCGGACTGGTGGGCGCCGTCATGGGAGCGGCTCTAGGGATCACACTTCAGTCTTTTCTTCCGAAGCTTGTCGCTGGATTGCTGCCTTTTCCAGTCGATTTCTTCATTTCGTGGCCGGCGGTGGGTCGCGGCATGGCAGCCGGCGTGATCATCTGCCTGCTGTTTGCCCTCCTGCCGCTCTTGGCCATAAGGCGTGTGCCCCCGCTGGCGGCGTTGCGAGCCGCGGTCGCCGATGACCCAGCCGCCCGTTTCGATCCTCTGCGGCTCGCCGTGTGGATCGCGATCGCGGCCGCTGTCTCGGGATTTGCGGTCGCGCAAACCGACAGCTGGCGGATGGGACTCGGATTTGCGGGCGCGCTGGGCTCTGCCTTTGCCATACTCGCCGGTCTCGCGGGCGTCGTGGCTTGGGCGGCGCGCCGGTTTCCAGCGACCGGATTGCCGTACGTCGTCCGGCAGGGTGTGGCGAATCTTCATCGGCCGAACAACCGAACGGTCCTTTTGCTGGTTTCGCTAGGGCTAGGCACTTTTCTGGTCCTGACACTCTTCCTGGCGCGCACGACTCTGCTCCGAGAAGTCGCGGACACAGGCGGGGGCCAGAGACCCAATCTCCTCTTTTTCGACATTCAGGAGGATCAAATCGGGCCGCTCAACCGGATCACGCGCGAGCAGGGCGCGGAGGTCGTCGATCAGGCCCCCTTGGTCACGATGAAGATCGCCTCGGTCCGGGGCGTCCTGGTGGAAACGCTCTTGCGAGACCGGGGCCTCCGGCGGGACGACGATTCTGACGACGGGGGCGACCGCCGTTCTTCGACACGGCTTCCAGCATGGGCCTTGAGGCGGGATTACCGCTCGACGTTTCGCTCCGTCCTCAATGCGACCGAGCGTGTGACCGAGGGCCATTTCGTGGGCAAGGTCGTACCGGGAAGCGGGCCGATTCCCATTTCGGTGGAAGAGAGCCTCGCCACGGACCTTCGGCTTCATCTGGGAGACCGCATCGATTGGGATGTGCAGGGGGTCGCCATGGCCTCGACCGTCGCGAGCATCCGGACTGTCGAATGGCGGCGGCTTCAGCCGAGCTTTTTTGTCGTCTTCCCCGAGGGGGCTCTCAACGAGGCCCCTCGGACCTATATAGCCGCTGTGAGGGCCGCCGATCCCGAGACTTCGGCGCGCGTCCAAAAAGCGGTCGTTGGGGCGCTCCCGAACGTCACCGCCATTGACCTCGAACTTCTGGTCGAAACCCTCGATTCCATCTTCTCCAAAGTGGCCTTCATCCTCGAGTTCATGGCTCTCTTTACGGTAGCGACGGGAATTCTGGTCCTGGCCAGCGCGGTGTACACCGGGCGATTCCAGCGGATCCGCGAGACGGTTCTGCTTCGCACGTTGGGAGCGACTGGGCTCCAGATCCGGCGGATCCTATGGGTGGAGTACGCGATCCTCGGGCTCCTGGCCGGTGCGGTGGGCGGCTTTCTCGCTGTCGCGGCGGATGGGCTGCTCGCGCGCTTTGTCTTCCATACGCAGGCGGCTGCGCCGGCGGCACAGCTGGCGGTCGCGGTGGCCGCGGTGGCCGCGGTGACGTTGACGACAGGGGCTTTGTCGAATCGGGGCATTGCCAAGCTCCCGCCGCTGGCGGTTCTTCGCGAGGAAGCCTGAGCAAATCGCGTGCCGGTGACCTCTGCAATTGTATCGAAATGTTGGGTTCATTACCGTTTCCGACTGGATCGCCCGGAGCTCGGCGACATCCATAGGACACGAGTGACTCATCCATCGATCTGCGCGTGGGCCCGACCAGTCCTGTTCCGAGTGCGGGCGGCACTGATGGCGGTCATTTGTCTTGCGAGCTCAATGACGCTCCTCGCGGAGTCGGCCGGCGCTCCAGCGCTTCCTGGCCGCGCGGCTGTCCGGCTATCGGTTGCGAACGGGGGATTGGCCGGCACTGGGCGCGGGAGCGGCCGGTTTCGCGAAGGCTATGTGCTCGCGAAGCCGAACGCATCCCACCTGGCAACCATCGACGCGGAGGAGGCGGCTGAGGGCCTCATCGTGCGGCGCCGCTTCTCCCGCTTTGGCCAGCTCCGCCTGATTGAGATCGCGGCGGGCGACACGACCTTGGGCGCTGTGGCGCGGCTGACCTCGACCGGGCGCTACGAATTCGTGGAGCCGGACTATGTCCGTCATGTGTTCACCACTCCCAACGATCCCGACTTCAGCCAGCAATACGCGCTCTCGAACAACGGTTCTGCGGGCGGCATCGCGGGGGATGACATTCATGCCACGGCTGCCTGGAACGTGGCGACGGGCGCCCCGAACGTCATCGTGGCCATCGTGGATTCGGGCATCCTCACCACCCACGTGGATCTCGCCGCGAACCTCTGGGTCAACTCCTCGCCCGGGCTCAAGTACAGTGGCGATACCGACAGCATCTACGGCCTCAACGCCGTCGTCGGCAGCGGGCTGCCCACCGATGACCTTGGGCACGGCACCCACGTCTCCGGCATCGTGGGGGCGGTCGGCAACAATGGAGTCGGCGTCTGCGGGGTCGCTTGGAAGGTCCAGCTCATGGCGCTCAAATTCATCAGCAGCCAGGGGGAAGGCAGTGTCTCCGCTGAAATCACCTGCATCGATTACGCGATCACGAAGGGCGCCGCGGTCATCAATGCGAGCTATGGTGACACCGCGTTCTCGGTTTCAGAATACCAGGCGATCCTGGCCGCGGGCCAGCACGGCATTGTCTTCGTCGCCGCGGCGGGGAATTCGACCCAGGACAACGACGTCTCGCCCGAATATCCCGCCGACCTTCCCCTGGACAATATCATCGCGGTGGGCGCCTCCGACAGCCGCGACACGCCAGCCTCGTTCTCCAATCACGGCTCCGGATCGGTGGAGCTCTATGCCCCGGGCGTGGATGTTCTATCGACCTACAACACCAGTTCCACCGCCTACGCGCTTCTGAGCGGAACCTCGATGGCGACGCCGTTTGTCACGGGAACCGTGGCGCTGCTCCGGGCGCAGTATCCGACAGACACGTACCGTGAGACGATCAACCGGATACTCAACGGCGTCGATCCAACCCCGACCCTGACCGGACTGTGCCTGACGGGGGGGCGCCTGGATCTCGCGACCGCGCTCACTCCGGCGACCTCGAACAAGGCTCCGCCCAATGCGACCTTCGCCACACGCACCTTGCTGAGGGGCTTCGATCCCTACGTCCGGGGCAACAACGCCGATTCGCCCGCGGCCACCGAGGCGGGAACACCGGCGATTCTTGGCAACATCGGGGGCCACTCCCTATGGTATCAATGGACCGCCCCGGAGAGCGGCACGATCCAGATCGGCACCCAGGACAGCGGGTTCAACGCGCTTCTGGGCGTCTACGCGGGAAGCGTCCTCGGAAGTTTGACCCAGGTTGCGGCGAGCGGCACGGCGGCTCCCCTGGGCTACGCGCAGGTGACTTTTCATGCCCAGGCCGGCGCCACCTACGAAATCAACATCCAGGGCGCATCCGGTGCGAGCGGCCAGCTGATCCTTTCGATCAACACGACCCCCGACTCCGATGCGTTCGCCACCCCGTTGGTCCTGAGCGGCGCCAGCGTGTCCCTCACGGATGCGAACGTAAACGCCAGCCTCCAGGCCGGAGAGCCGAAGATTCTAGGGAACCCGGGGGGGCATTCGCTCTGGTACTCGTGGACGTCCCCCCGAAGCGGAACGGTTCAGGTGTCCGCCTACAGCTACAACTTCCTTCCCGAGGCCGCGGTGTACACCGGAAGCTCCCTCAGCAGCCTGAATCTGGTGAGTTCATCGGCTGGAAGCGCCGATGTCGGAACGACGACGGCCATCAGCGAAGCCCTCTGCACGTTCAACGCCACGGCCGGGGTGACCTACCTGATCTGCGTCGACGGGGAAACTTCGGCCGACACTGGAGAATTCGTGCTGACGATCGACGATTCGCGCTGGCAGTCGGCGACCACCGATGCGGTCACCTGTTCGCCGGCCGTGGGGCCTGACGGCTCGGTCTACATCGGCGGCGATGACAACACCTTCTACGCATTCAATCCGGACGGCTCGGTCAAATGGACCCACGTCGCGGCCGATCCGTTCGACACTTCGGCGGCGGCGGTCGGACCCGACGGCACGGTGTACGCCGGATGCTTTGATGGGAACCTCTACGCGTTCAATCCGGATGGCTCGATGAAATGGACATTCGCCGTGCCGACTCCGTCCGATCCGACCCTCGATTCAGGGATCGCGTCCTCGCCGTCTCTGGGGTCCGACGGCACCGTCTATTTCAAGGCGGACGACGGCAACCTCTACGCCCTCAACTCGTCGGGTGCCGTGAGGTGGACGTATCCAGTCTCAGGATTCTCGTATGCCGCGCCGTCAATCGGGTCCGACGGCACCGTGTATATCGGAACGGATTCGGGGACGATGTTCGCTTTGACTTCGGCCGGCGCGCTCAAGTGGACCTACACGACGCCGGTGTCCGGAGACGAGATCTACACGACGGCGGCGATTGACGCCGCGGGCAATATCTACTTCGGGACGCTGGGAGGGAGCTTCTTTTCGCTGAATTCCTCGGGAAGCCTTCGGTGGACCCGCGCCGGCGGGGCCGGCATTTCCTCGTCGCCGGCCGTGAGCGCCGGGGGAACCGTCTACTACGGCGGTTACGATGGCGTGGTGAACGCCCTTTCGGCCGCCACGGGGACCACCCAGTGGACGTACACACTTGGAGCGCAGGTGCGCGCGAGCTCTCCGGCGATCGACGCCAACGGGGTGATCTATATCGGCTGCTATGACGGCAACCTGTACGCGCTCAATTCGACCGGCACCCTCAAGCGCACGTATCCCGCATCCGATGTGATCCGTTCGTCGCCCGTGATCGCCGGAACGACTCTGGTTTTCGGCAGCGAAGACCACAAAGTCTACGCCTTCGATATCGGCGCTGGCCTGGCGGGTGCGCCCTGGCCCGCCTACCAGAATAATGCCCGGCGCCTGGGGCGCGCCTCTTCGGACGCCCTCGCGCTCACTGAACTGCCTATCGGCTCCTCGGTCGCCACGGGGGCGCCGGTCACGCTTGCGGCCCTGGCCTCGGGAGCTGGGCCGCTCTCCTACCAATGGTTTCTCAATGGCTCGGCGGTCACCGGGGCGGTCAATTCCACCTATGTCATTGCGTCGGCTTCCGCGGCCAATGCCGGCGGCTACACCGTTTCGGTGACCGGGCCCCAGGGGACAGTCACCAGTGCGGCTGTGTCCGTGTCCGTCGGCCCGTCGGCGCTCGGGAGGATCGTGAACCTCTCCGCGCGCGCACAGGCCAGCACCGGAGGCTCGGCCCTCATCGCGGGATTTGTGATTGGCGGCAGCGGAAGCAAGCAGGTGGTCCTCCGCGGTGTGGGGCCGACCCTGGCTGCGTTGGGAGTCACCGGGGCGCTGGCCCATCCGCAGCTCACCCTGTTCAACTCGGCGGGAACCTCCCTTGCCAGCAATCTGGCCTGGGGCGGAAGCGCGCTTCTGTCCGCTGCGTTCAGCCAAGTGGGGGCCTTCTCGTACACCTCTTCCTCTTCGGCCGACACCGCCTTGCTGCAAACGCTCGCGACGGGCGCCTACACCGCGCAGGTCTCCAGTGCGGACGGCACCACCGGCGTCGCCCTCGCCGAGATTTATGACGCGGATGCTGCCGGAACAACCTCGTTTCTTTCCAACATCTCGGCGCGTGCCGAAGTGGGTACCGGCTCGGGAATTCTGATCGCCGGCTTTGTGGTCGGCGGCAATCAGCCGGTGAAGCTTCTGCTGCGCGGCGTGGGGCCGGATCTCGCGAACTTGGGCCTCAGCGCGAGCTCCGTTCTCGCGAAACCCCAGTTGGATCTCTACAATGCCGATGGCACGGTGATCCAAAGCAACGCGGGGTGGGGTGGATCCAGCGCTCTCACGGCAGCGTTCACCCAGGTGGGCGCTTTTTCACTGCCGAGCGGTTCGGCGGATGCCGCGATGATCGTCACGCTGGCGCCGGGTAACTACACCGTTCAGGTCACCGGGGTCGGCGGCACAACGGGCATCGCGCTCGCCGAAGTCTACCTGATGAATCCATAGGCGGACGCCGTGAAATAGGCCGGCCCCGTGCCCGGGCCCCAGGGTACTCCCGCTCCCTGCTCAAGGGCGCGCCGCAGAAAGTCCCGGGCGCGGGCGACGGCCTCCGTGAGTTCCATTCCCTGGGCCAGCCCCGTGGCAATAGCCGAAGAGAGGACGCATCCGGTGCCGTGCGTGTGGCGGGTCCGGATGCGCGGGCCGTCGAACCAGTGAATGGCTCCTGTCCCCGCGGCCAGCACATCCCGCGAACGGCGGCCGCCCGCATGACCACCCTTCACGAGGACCGCGCAACCGTATTCCGAGCCGAGGAATCGCGCCGCATCTTCTGCCTCGGGATAGGTGCGAACGGGACGGCACGCGAGGACGGCGGCCTCGCGCCAGTTGGGAGTGAGAAGCGCCGCCCGGGGCAGGAGCCGGCTGCAGAGCGCCCGGATCCCCGACTCCCCGAGGAAGCGCGTTCCCGATGTCGAGGCGAGCACCGGGTCGACGACGAGCGGCACGCTGGGGTGCTGCGCGAGCGCCGCGGCCACGGCGCTGACGGCTGCCGCGCCGGGGAGAAGCCCGGTCTTCGCCGCGCGAATGCGAAAATCCCCGAGCACGGAAGCCAGCTGCTCGGCGACGAGTGTGGAGGGAACGGGCCGCCAGGACTGGATGCCGCGGGTATTCTGCGCGGTCACCGCCGTCACAACCGTGATCGGATGGAGGCCCAGCGCTCCGATCACGCGTGCGTCGGCCTGAATCCCCGCGCCACCGCCGCTGTCGGAACCGGCGACGGTCAGGACGCAGTCAATCCCCGGACCACGCATGAATGCCCCCGCGCAAGCTGAGCGCATGCTTGAAGCCATGCCGCTCGCGAAGGATTCGAATGCCCCGGAGGCTTCGCACACCGACGGCGCAGTACACGACCGTTGGGGCGGAACGGTCGAAGCCGGCGATCGCCGAATCGCGGCCGGCCTCCAGCGCGCCAAGCGGAATATGCGCCGAGGGCTCGATCGATCCGGACGCCCGCTCCCATCCTTCGCGCACGTCGAGAAGTTGGACGAGGCGTCCATTTGCCAGATCCCGCTTCAGTTCCGTCGCGTCGATCTCGTCTCGCTTAGGCGGGATCTCGGAGGGTTCGCAGGTCTCTGCGTAACCCTCGGGTGGCAGCTCGCGAATCGCGCGGCTTCTCGGATCGGGGCGCAAGATCACCGTGGAAACAGCCATGTCCAAAGCGTTCCAGATCAGCAGGCGGCCGGAGAGCGGAGTCCCAACTCCGGCGAGGAGTTTGATCGCCTCACATGCCTGGGTCACCCCGATCCAGCCTGGCAGAACGCCGAGCACGCCCCCTTCGGCGCACGAGGGAACGCTGCCGGGTTCAGGAGGCTCGGGAAACAGGCAGCGGTAGGTCGGGCCGCCCTCCCAATTAAAAACGCTCGCCTGGCCCTCGAAACCCTGGATCGCGCCATAGACGAATGGCTTGCCGGTGAGGACGCAGGCATCATTGACCAGATAGCGGGTCGGAAAATTATCCGATCCGTCGATGACCAGGTCGACCGATCCGGCCAGAGCGATCGCATTGGACCGCGAGAACCGCTCGAAACGGGCCTCGACGGAGAGGCCGGAATTGAGCGCGCGGAGGCGCCGTGCCGCGGCCTCGGCCTTGGGGGCTTCCAGGTCGGCCTCCGTGAAGAGGATCTGCCGCTGGAGATTGGAGCGCTCCACGCGGTCGTCGTCAACGATCACGATGCGCCCTACGCCCGCAGCGGCCAGATAGAGGAGGGCGGGGCAGCCGAGTCCGCCGGCGCCGATCACGAGTACGGAGCCCGCCTTGAGCCGCTCTTGCGCGGGGACGCCGAAGCCCGGCAGCGACAGATGGCGCTGGTAGCGGGCGATCTCTGCCGCGGTCAATGGAATGCCCTGTTGCACGGGTTATGCCGTGGCCGACTGGCGCGGCACCGCTGCGAATCCGTCATACGAGGGATCCCAGTCCTTCCAAACCGGCTCATATCCCCGGGCCCTCAGAAAAGCGGCGACTTCGGCCGGGCTTCTGTCGTCGTCGATCGCAAACTGCTCCAGTGAGTCGGGAGCGCTGGCATAGCCGCCCGGATTGGTGCGGGAACCGGCGCTCATCGAAGTGAAGCCCAGCCGGAAGGCGTGGTCGCGAAAGCTCTGGCTCTCGCGGGTCGACAGGGACAGTTCCGACTCGGGACTCAGGAGCCTGAGGGCGCATGCCGCCTGGACCAGCTGACGCTCGCCGAAAGGAGTGACCAGGGTCGCGCCGCCTTCATGGGGCCGGAGCCGAGGAAAGGAAACGGCGGTTCGGGAGCGCCAATGCGTCCGCTCGACGTGGCGCAGATGCAGGCCGGTGAACCAGGCGTCCGCGCGCCAGTCGCTCAACCCGAAGAGCGCCCCCAGGCCGATCTTCTTGATTCCGGCGCGCCCCAGCCGGTCCGGAGTCTCGAGGCGCCAGGCGATGTCGGACTTGGGCCCCTTGAGGTGGTGGCGGGCGTAGGCCGAAGCGTCATATGTTTCCTGATACACAAGGACCGTGCTCAGGCCTTCCCCCGCCAATAGCGCGTAGTCGTCCTGCGGCAGCGGCTGGACCTCGATGGCCAGGCTGGCGAATCGGGGCCGCAGCAGGCGCAGCGCGCCGGCCAGATACTCCACGCCGACGCGGCCGGACTCGCCCGTGACCAGGAGAACGTGGTCGAATCCGCGCTCCTTGAGGGCGGCGGCCTCGGCTAGAATTTCCGCATCGTTCAGAATCTTCCGCGGGATCCGGTTCTGAGCGCTGAAGCCGCAGTAGGTGCAGATGTTCGCGCAGACATTGGACAGGTAGAGCGGTGCGAAGAGCTGCATCGTGCGGCCGAAGCGCTCGACCGTGAGGCGGTGGCTCCTCTGAGCCATCGTCTCCAGGAAGGGAGCCGCGGCCGGCGAGAGCAGCGCCGCAAGATCTTCCAGGTCCACCGATCCCCGGGCGCGGCCCAATGCCCTGCGAACGTCCAGTTCGGTCTTGGCGGCGATCTTCCGCCCGATTTCCGCGAAGTCATGGCTGCGCCAGACATCGAGGAAGCTGGCTCGCTCCTGGGTCGCGCTCATGCGCCCGCCTCCGAAAGGAACGCGGTCATCGGCGAGGTGGCCTCCGCCCCGGTCAAGCTCACGCGGGCCGGCCCCGCCCTGCGCGCCATGCGGCCGGCCTCGACGGCCAGCCTGAATGCGGCGGCCATGGCCACCGGATCGGCCGCCGCGGCGATCGCCGTGTTGACGAGGACCGCGTCCGCGCCGAGCTCAAGCGCCGCGGCTGCGTGCGAGGGGGCGCCGAGCCCGGCGTCCACGATCACCGGGACGCGGCTCTGCGCCACGATGATCTCGAGAAAGGTGCGTGTTTCCAGCCCAAGGTTGCTGCCAATCGGCGCGGCCAGCGGCATCACAGCGGCGGCGCCCGCCTCCTCGAGCCGCTTGCACAGGACCGGATCGGCATGCACGTAGGGAAGGACGATGAAGCCGCGCTGGACGAGAATCTCGGTGGCGCGCAGGGTCTCGACCGAATCGGGCATCAGATACTTGGGATCGGGATGGATTTCCAGCTTGAGCCAATGGGTTTCGAGCGCCTCGCGCGCGAGTTCGGCGGCGAGCACGGCCTCTTCCGCGTTGCGCACACCCGAGGTGTTGGGCAGCAGTCGGTACCTCCCCGGCTCGATGTGCGCCAGCATGTCATCCTCCTCGCTTCCGGTTCGGATGCGCCGCAGCGCCACGGTCACCAGTTCGGTTCCGGAGGCGTCCAGACTTCGGCGCATCGCCTCACCCGAGCTGAACTTGCCGGTGCCGACAAAGAGCCGGGAAGTGAATTCAACTCCGGCAATGACGAGAGGTGAGTCGCTCATGGGAAACAAGGTCCCGGCCATGCCGCGAGAAAGGCCTTCACGTTGCCTTCGACCGCGCCCTCTCGGAACAGGGCGGAACAGACCGCCGCCCCGGTGGTTCCCGTCGCCCGAAGAAGCGGCAGGTCCGCCACCTCCACCCCCCCGATGCCCCAGGCGGGTATTCCACCGAGCAAGTCCAGCAGCCGCCGAATGCCGTCAAAACCCCGCAAAGGGGCCAGCTCTCGCTTGGTCCGAGTGAAGCGGAGAGGCCCAACGCCGACATAGTCCAGGCATCCGATCTTCCGTGCCCGGTCAGCGTCGCTGTCGTAGTTGACGGTGCCTCCCAGGATGCGATCGGGCCCGAGACGTTGCCTCGCTTCGCGCCACTCCAAATCCGTGCGTCCGAGATGAACGCCGTCGGCCCCGACCTCCAATGCGATCTCTACGCTGTCGTTGATGATGCAGAGGGCGCCGTGCGCGTGGCACGCCGCCGTGACCTCCCGTGCGGTGGCCATCCAGAGATCCCAGGGCGTCTCTTTCATGCGCAGCTGCACCCAGCGGGCCCCCGCCCCGCACGCCCGCGAGGCCTGCTCGAGATGTCCGAGCGCAACTCCACTCTGCGTGACGCACATGAGCGGATGGCGTTGGTTCGGGGCGAGCGCCATGGGCGAGCGAACCTCTCAGCCTCCTTGAGTGGCGCGGATCACGAGAACCCGGTTGCCGTCGCTCAACGCCCGTTCCGGCCAGAGCGCGCGCGGGACCACGGCCCCGTCCACCGCGGCGGCGACGCCCTTGCGGCTCTCAAGTCCCAGTTCCGTGAGGACCGCAAGCAGAGTGGAGCCTTCCCGCAAGGGATGCGGGCGCTCGTTCACAAAAATGCTCGCCATTTGGGCCATCACGGAAGGGAAGCGGCGTAGATCTCGCCTCCTTGGCCGCGGAATTCCTCCGCCTTGGCCTTGAGGCCCGCCTCGATGGCCGCCTCGGTCGTGAGACCCTGCTCCTCGGCATAGCGGCGCACATCTTCTGTGATCCGCATCGAGCAGAACTGAGGCCCGCACATGGAGCAGAAGTGCGCCGTCTTCGCACTGTCCTGGGGCAGCGTGGCGTCGTGATATTCGCGCGCCTTCTCCGGATCGAGCGATAGGTTGAACTGATCCTCCCACCGGAATTCGAAGCGGGCCTTTGAAAGAGCGTTGTCGCGGTACTGGGCGGCCGGATGCCCTTTGGCGAGATCCGCGGCGTGCGCCGCGATCTTGTAGGCCATGACCCCTGCTCGAACATCGTCGCGATCCGGCAGACCCAGGTGCTCCTTGGGGGTGACATAGCAAAGCATGGCCGTTCCATGCCAGGCGATCATCGCCGCGCCGATCGCGCTCGTGATGTGATCATAGCCCGGCGCGATGTCGGTTGTGAGCGGCCCGAGCGTGTAGAACGGGGCCTCTTTGCACCAGTCGAGCTGCTTGTCCATATTTTCGGCGATCATATGCATGGGCACGTGGCCGGGTCCCTCACACATGACCTGGACATCGTGCTTCCACGCCCGCTGGGTCAATTCACCTTGGGTCTGCAGCTCCGAAAACTGCGCCTCGTCATTGGCATCGGCGATGGATCCGGGACGGAGGCCGTCCCCGATCGAGAAAGCCACATCATAGGCGGCCATGATTTCGCAGATATCGTCCCACCGCGTGTACAGGAAGTTCTCCTGATGGTGGGATAGGCACCACTTCGCCATGATCGAGCCTCCCCGGCTCACGATTCCCGTCATGCGCCGCGCCGTCATCGGGATCGCGCGCAGGCGGACGCCGGCGTGGATCGTGAAATAATCGACGCCCTGCTCGGCCTGTTCGATGAGCGTGTCGCGGAACAACTCCCAGGTCAGCCCCTCGGGCCGGCCGCCTGCTTTCTCCAGGGCCTGGTAGATGGGGACGGTGCCGACCGGAACGGGACAATTCCTCAGGATCCACTCGCGCGTCTGGTGGATGTTCTTGCCAGTCGACAGATCCATCAGGGTGTCGCCGCCCCATTTGACCGACCAGAGCATCTTTTCCACTTCCTCGGAGATCGACGAGGCGACGGCCGAGTTGCCGATGTTCGTATTGATCTTCACCAGGAAATTGCGGCCGATGATCATCGGCTCCAGCTCGGGATGATTGATATTGCAGGGAATGATCGCGCGCCCGCGGGCCACTTCGGAGCGAACGAATTCCGGACTGATTTCACGCGGAATCGCCGCTCCCCAACTCTGCCCGGGGTGCTGGCGCCACAGGGAATTGCGAGGTCCCTTCTCCGTCAGTTCGAGCAATTCGGAGGCCCGCTGGAGCTTTGCGTTTTCGCGGATCGCAACGAATTCCATTTCCGGCGTCACGATTCCGGCGCGCGCATAGGCTAGCTGCGTCGGATGGGCGCCTGGGCGTCCGCGCAGAATCGGGCGCGAACCGCGGTCAAAATATTGGATCGGGTTGCGCTTGCCTTCGGCCTCGGCCTGGCGCCGATGGGCTTCGGAGAGATAGCCGTCGTCCTGGGGAGCCACTTCGCGGCCCGGCGTCTCCTCCACGTCTCCGCGTTCGCGTATCCACGCGGTGCGCGCCGGGGGCAGGCCCTTGTCGGGATCGTTGTGAAACGCCGCGTCTCCCCATGGGCCCGAGGTGTCGTAGACGCGTATCGGCTCGTTGGGCACCTCGGTTCCATTGGGCAGGCGGGTGGGCGAGAGAACAATCTCGCGCATGGGCACAGCCAAGTCTGGCCGGGAACCCCCGATGGTGACGCGTCGGGACGCTGGAAACAAACGGTGGGAGGACGGTGGAACGTCGTTCGCTGAAGATCCGTTCGTGGGAGCTGCGGTGGTTGCGGAGGAGGCCATGTTCATGTGGGAGGATGTCCCGCCGCGCCCCGAATTCCGTACTGAACCCAGATCCGTCCATGGGAATGGACGGCCCTGTTTTCCCTACGGCGGTTCTAAACGCGTCAGGTTCGAAGGATTTGAAAGCGGATCGTGCTCCCATCTCAGCCCGGCGCCCGGGGCTCTCCTAAACGAGGAAGCCGCACAAGAAGCTAACCGGGGCCGCTTTTCAACCGATAAGTGCGTTTACTGATGAACGAAGCGGGTAAAGGCCGGGTAAGTGGATGAAACTCCGCACTCGCAGGGGGCGTCTTATCGGTTAATATCCATCCCATTCCCTAGGGACTCGCCCCCGACGGCTTTCTTGGCCCCCGGGGACGCGTACCCGAAGAAACGACCCCCTCCTTTCTCCATGTCCCACGACTCCCACGATCCCGATGCAAACTGCTGTGGCGTCTCCACCAATCTGGAGGATTACTTCCTGACCCGCAGGCAGTTCCTGAACCGCGCCGGGATGGGCCTGGGGGCCCTGGGCCTGGCGACCCTTTTGGATCCTTCGGACCTGGTCGCGGCTCCCGCGGCTGCCGGCGCCGGGGCCGCGGCGGGCATGCCGGTCAACCCGATGGCTCCCAAGCTGCCGCCGCTTCCGGCGACCGCCAAGGCGGTGATTCACATTTTCGCCTCGGGCGCTCCTTCGCACATCGATACCTGGGATCCGAAGCCGGACTTGGCCCGAATGGACGGACGCACACTCAGCGACGGAGGCATCGCCATGGGTTCGCCCTTCAAGTTTGCCCCGATGGGGAATGCCGGAATCCAGGTGAACACCGATTTGTTTCCGCAGTTGGGCACGCATATCGACGACATGGCGATCGTCCGCTCCATGTACACGGATATTCCCGCCCATGAAGTGGCCACGGTGTTCATGAACACGGGCTCCCTGCGGATCACCAAGCCCAGCATGGGTTCCTGGGTGGTCTACGGACTTGGGACCAAGAACCAAAACCTCCCGGGATTTATTTCGCTGCGAAGCGGAGGACTGCCCTCGGGCGGCGCGACCAATTACGGCGCCGGATTCCTGCCCGGAATCTATCAGGGAAGCAGCGTCAACACGCAGGCGGCCAATGTGCAGCAGATGATCCAGAATATCCGCAATCCCTACGTGGGCGCGGGGGAGCAGCGGCGCCAGATGAGCTTCGTCAAGCAGCTCGATGAGCTGCAGTCGCGCAACCTGCAGCACGAGGCCGCGCTGGAGACCCGTCTCGAGGACTACGAGATCGCTTTTCGGATGCAGGCCGAAGCGACGGATGCGTTTGATCTGAACAAGGAGCCGGAGGCGGTCCGCACGGCCTATGGCAATTCGCCCCAGGGAAAACAATTCCTGCTCGCCCGAAGGCTGGTCGAGCGCGGTGTCCGCTTTGTCCAAGTCTGGCACGACGGCTGGGACCACCACCAGGACCTCCAGGAGCGGATCACAAAAAAGGCGCGCGAGGTAGACCAGCCTCTGGCCGCGCTTCTCGCCGATCTCAAGCAGCGCGGCATGCTGGATTCAACGCTCGTTCTGTGGGGCGGTGAATTCGGCCGCAAACCCACGAAGGATCGGAACGGCTATGACAATCCGGGCCGCGACCACAACGCCCGGGCCTTTAGCGTTTGGCTCGCCGGGGGCGGCGTGAAGGGCGGAACCGTTTATGGCGCGACGGACGAGTTCGGCGCTGAGGCGATCAAGGACAAGGTCCATGTGCACGACTTGCACGCGACCATTCTTCGCACTTTGGGCTTCGACCACACGAAACTCACGTACCGTTTCAACGGGCGCGATTTCCGTCTGACGGATGTCGCCGGCAACATCGTCCAGCCCATCCTGGCCTGAGCATGTCTTCCTCGAGCACGTCCCGGCGATTGGATCCCTGGCTGCGCAGCCGCGCTTCGGTTGTTTTTGCGGCGCTTCTTGGTGTGGCATGGCCGGGCGCGGCTTCATTTGCGGCTGTGGCGGTGGCGGCCGGCGCCCCGCCTGGCGCTGACGGGGCGGGTGTCCAGCCCTCGGATGTCCGTGCTATGGGAGTTCCCTCGCCATGGGCCGGCGCGCCGGGCGCTGCCCATACCGGGCTCACTCCCGCGGACCTTGATTTCTTCGAGAGCAAGATTAGGCCGATCCTGGCCGATCGCTGCTACAAATGCCACAGCCACGACGCCGACCGCGTCAAGGGAGGCTTCATGCTCGATACGCGCGAGGGGCTGCTCCACGGCGGCGACACCGGGCCGGGTGCGGTCCCCGGCAAGCCGGAGGACAGCCTGATCATTGAAGCGATCAGCTACAAGAACGACGACCTCCAGATGCCGCCGAAGGGAGACCGGCTGTCCGCGGCGCAGATCGCCGACCTGACGGAATGGATACGGCGAGGCGCTCCGGATCCCAGGACGCTGGTCGCGCAGGGAAGCGCCGCCAGTTACGGCGGCGTGGGCCGCTTGCACTGGTCATTCCTTCCGCTGAAAAAACCGGCGGTCCCGGAAGTCGTGAACAAGGCTTGGGTCCGCAACCCGGTGGACAATTTCATTCTGGCCAAGCTTGAGTCGGCCGGGCTCAAGCCCAATGCGCAGGCGGACAAGCGCACGCTGATCCGCCGGCTCTCCTTTGACCTGATCGGCCTTCCTCCGACGCAGGCGGAGGTTGACGACTATCTTGCGGACACTTCGCCCGACGCCTACGCCAAGCTGGTCGATCGCCTGCTCGAGTCGCCGCATTATGGCGAACGCTGGGGGCGGTACTGGCTGGACGTCGCCCGATACGCCGACACCAAGGGAGACACGCCCAACCGCGAGGATCCGCGGTACAATTTTGCCTGGACCTACCGGGACTATGTCATCAACGCGTTCAATACCGACGAGCCTTACAATCAATTCATCATGGAGCAGCTGGCTGCGGACCGGATGATCTACGACCGGGCTAAGGCCACCCACACCGATGAGAAGAATGCGGATCGGTCGTCGCTGGCGGCGCTCGGCTTCCTCACGCTCGGGAACCGTTTCGACAACAGCCAGAACGATATCATCAACGACCGGATCGACGTCACGACGAAGGCCTTTCTCGGATTGACCGTCGCTTGCGCCCGTTGCCACGACCACAAGTTCGATCCGATTCCGACCAAGGACTACTATTCGCTCTACGGGGTCTTTGCCGACTGCATCGAGCCCAAGCAGGAAGACAAGGAGCCGTGGCTGCATTCGGCGGCCAAGACGCCCGAATTGGTCGACTACCTCACTCGAATGGAAGCGATCGACAAGAAGAAGACCGATCTTGAGGCGCAGCTTGAACTCCTGAAGCGTGAAAAGGGCCTTGCCCAGGAACAAAGGGCGGCGAAACGCAAGGAGCTGCTGAAGCAGCAGCAGCAGGCCGACAAGGAACTCGGCGACCTCGATGCGTTGCCCGTGGCCCCCCCGCGCGCGGAGATCTTGGTGGATGTCGCCAGTCCGCACGACTACCCGGTCTTGCTGCGGGGCGAAGCGCAGAACAAAGGGCCGGTCGTGACGCGGCATTTTCTCGAAATCCTCTCTCCGGACCCGAAGAAGCCGATTCCCTTCAAGGAGGGGAGCGGACGCATGGACCTGGCGCGCGCAATCGCCAATCCGTCCAATCCAATGACCGCGCGCGTCCTCGTGAATCGCCTGTGGCAGCAGCATTTCGGCGACGGATTCGTGGCGACGCCCGATGATCTCGGCAATCAGTCGGCGCCCCCGACGCATCCGGAATTGCTGGACTACCTCGCTTCCCGTTTCATGGCCGAGGGTTGGTCGATCAAGAACATCCAGAGGCTGATTGTGATGAGCAACACCTACCAGGAGGGCAGCGCCGCGAATCCGGCGTACGCCTCCGCCGACCCGGACGATCACCTGCACTGGCGTTATGCGGTTCACCAAATGGATTTTGAACAGGTCCATGACTCGATTCTGGCGATCGCCGGCACGTTGGATTTCACGATGGGCGGCCGGCCGGTGCCGATCGGAAGCGAAGGCTTTGCGACGCGGCGGGCGGTGTACGCCTTTATCGACCGGCACAATCCGGCGGAAATCCTCACCCAATTCAACTTTCCCAATCCGAGCGTGCCCACCGGACGGCGATTCCAGACCTTGGTTCCGCAGCAGCAGCTCTTTCTCATGAACAGCCCCTTGGTGGTGGAGACAGCGCGCAAGCTGGTCCATCGCCCGGACTTCCTCGAGCTGACGACGGACGATCAGAGGGTCCGTTCGCTGTACCTCACGCTTTTCCAACGGCCGCCGACACCGGTTGAGGCGCGGCTGTGCCTAAAATATCTCCAGCTCAATCCTGGCGGGACGTCGGCGGCGACACCGGCGGATACGGCGCAGACGAGGCAGGCGAACCGGCAGGCCGAACAGCAGGCGAAGCAGGCCGAGGTGGCGGCGACGCAGCTCAAGGGCAAGAAGGTGGTCCAGGTGGAACCCGGGGCGGCAGCTTTCCGGAGCCGGGCGCCGCTGGATGCCTGGACCAAGCTGGCGCATGCGCTCTTTCAGACGAACGAAGCTATGTTTGTGAACTGAAAGGGCGAAGGCGGGTTCGCGGAGCGGCTGGTGCGGGCCAAGGCCCGGAGCGACGGCGAAGCCGGACGCCCCTCGAGCAGCCGAACACTATGCTCTCGCCAGCGTCGCGGCTGCTTTCCCACTGTAGCGGGGTTCCCACGCCCACTTCGGCCAGCACCCGCAACGCCCTATGTCCGATTCAGCCGGAAAAGCGGTTTTTCTCAGCTACGCCTCGCAAGACGCGGAGGCCGCGCGACGCATTTGCGAGGCGCTGAGCAAGACGGGAATTGAGTGCTGGCTGGACCAGAGCGAGCTTCGGGGCGGCGACGCATGGGACCAGAAGATTAGGAAGCAGATCAGGGCGTGCGCTCTCTTCATTCCGGTGATTTCCGCCGCAACGCAGGCTAGGCGCGAAGGCTATTTTCGCCTTGAATGGCACCTCGCAGACCAGCGTTCGCTGCTGATGGCAAGCGGAACGCCCTTTATCGTCCCTGTAGGCATCGATGGGACCCGCGACGGCGACGCACTCGTGCCCGATTCTTTCCGGACCGTCCAGTGGATGCGCGCGCCGGAGGGCAGGATGCCCGACGCGTGCGTCTTGCGAATTGCAGCGCTTGTCCGGGGCGCCGATGAGAGGGAGCCGGCCGCGGAACCCATGCCCGGGGTCAGGGGATCAGCCCCGGCAGGAACGAGGGTGCCGCGAGCGGCCGGGCGCGGCACTCGCTGGCGCGTGGCGGCCCTTGTCTGCCTCGCGATGGTCGCGGGACTTGCGGCCTACATGGGGCTCCGGAAGGGGATAGCCTCTCCCACCATGTCCGCCGCCCCCACAACGGCTCCGGCGCCCGTGACCGTCCCGGTTATGGCGGCTCCCCCCACCCGGCCCTCCGAGGCCCGCCAGGTTGCGGAACGGGCGTTTGCGATGAGCGTGGACGCGTATGGCTCGACCGCCGACGATTTCAGCACAGCCGACGGCCTCGTGAAGCAGGCGCTCGAACTGGATTCCAACGACGGGGAGATCTGGGCGATAGCGGCGCAGCTCAACCTGATGTACCGGAATCGTGGATTCGACTACTCGCCGGCACCGGTCGCGGCGGGCCGCCAGCAGGCCGAGCGGGCCGTGAGGCTCGCACCGAAATCGGCCGAGGCGCTTTTCGCCTTGGGACTCTCTCAGCGTTACACAACCAGGGACCAAGTCGCTGCGGGTGACCTTTTCAAACGCGCGCTCGCGGTCAATCCAGGCCATGCCCGGGCGCTCATGGCGCTCGGGGAAATTTTGATACAAAGCGGCCGGAATGCGGAGGGAATGGCCCTCCTGGAACAGGCGCGCAGCCAACCCAAGTGGGCCCCGCTGGCGTCCTACTACGAGTTTCTGGTGTACTTCGACCAAAGGAAATTTGAGGAGGCGGACCGCGCTGTCCGAAGCTCCTTCGCGGCCGGGCCATCCGAGAACTCCGCAGGTGGCATTGCCTTGGTTCACCTGACCTGGAAGGGGGGGTTGGACGAGGCGATTCACGATCTCCAAACGGTTCCCCGTGCCCTCCTCGGTGCTCCGCGAGTTGTCCTGTTCACAGCGGAAGTCCAGATGTTCCGGCGCGCCCCCGACGAGGCGCTAACGGCCTTGGACCGCATTCCGGAAGACTTCATTCACGACAGCTTCTTTATCGGCCCGAAGAACTATCTGGTCGGCCGCGTGCACGCGCTTGCGCACCGGCCGGGGGCTGCCCGGGTTGCCTGGGAATCTGGACTTGCCGTCATGGATGCGCGCCTCAAGTCCGCGAACATCGATCCGGATCTTCATTTGATGAGAGGCGCCCTGCTGGCGTACCTTCGGCGCGGGGAAGAGGCAATCGGCGAGGCCCGCACGGTCGAGGAGATGATTCACGGTCGGCCGGTCGCCTGGTATCACTCGCCGGTGATGATCTACGCGGCACTTGGACGGGCGGATCTGGCCGTACCCATCCTCGCAGCGCTGCTCGACTCGCGGGAATCCCTTGCTTGGCCATTGACGCAAACGCTGCTTCGGCTCGACCCGCTGTGGGATCCATTGCGACACGACCCGGGATTTCTGAGCCTGATGGAGACGAGCGTGTCGGCGCCGACTCAATAGGTGTCCGTCATTTCCCTCCGAAGAGGCTTTGGATCGTTCCGCCGGCGGTCTTGAGGGTGTCGAGGGCGGCGGCGGGCACGAATTTCGCGGTGGCGCCGGCGGCGGCCTCGGCAATTTTTGGCGTGATGCTTCGGAAGATCGCGGCAGCCAGTTGGGCTGAGGTGACTCCGCGGGTCTGATCTCCGAGATTGTCGAGGGTGATCGAACCCATCGGGATGGTCACCGCAGACGGGCCCACGCCCACAGTCACTTTGCCGTTGGTCAGGTGGAAGTGTTTCACCTCAAAAGTGATCGTCTGGCCATCGTGGGAAGCCTGCGGCGCCGCGCCCGGGGAGGAGGATGCCTTCTGGATATTTTTGAGAAGCTCGCCGATGTTGCTCGCCACGAGTCTCGTCTCATAGACGAACTCAGGCCGGTCGATCGTCAGCTCCTCGATGATGACATGATTGCTGAGGAGAGACCTCGGAGCGATTTGAATGTGGACGCTTCCCAGGGTGAGGGCCTTGTCGGAGCTCCATCCCTTTGGGTTTCCGACATAAAGGCCGGTGAGGGTTCCGGACCCGGAGAAAGGCGACAGCTGGGCGCCATCCAAGCTCACCCTCGTCTGGGTGTAGGCGGGACCGTAGCCGTCGACCGCTCGCTTCACGAAGGAGCCGACGAAGAGGTCCACACAGGCAATAGCGGTAATTGCCACAATTGCGAGGATGCCGCCGATCCAGAGGAGCCTCTTTTTCATGCCGATCGGACATGGAGTGCCGATTGGCGAAGTGGTTCCGCTTCAGGGGCGAATTTCGCTCGAAACAGGCGGTTGCGCGAGGGGTTGGGCCGATCGTCTCGGGCCGTGGTTGGCCGGAGGGCGAAGTTTTTTTCCCTTGTGTCTCCCGAGAGGCCAGCCGAACGATTTTCCCTTACACAGAAGTATTTCATCCGCCCATGGCGTCCAATTACACAGAAGCGAGCATCAAGACCCTCTCCTCGACCGAGCACATCCGGCTGCGACCGGGCATGTACATCGGCCGCCTGGGGAACGGCACCCATGCCGACGATGGGATCTACGTGCTGCTCAAGGAGACGATCGACAATTCGGTGGACGAGTTCGCGATGGGCTCAGGCCGCAAGATCGAGGTTGAATTGGCCGATCGCCACGCGAAGGTTCGGGACTACGGGCGCGGGATCCCCCTGGGGAAGCTTCTGGAGTGTGTTTCGGTGATCAATACGGGCGCAAAATACGACAGCGAAACCTTCAAGAAGGCGGTCGGCCTGAACGGGGTGGGGCAGAAGGCGGTCAACGCGCTCTCGATCGAGTACCGGGCGCAGGCCGTGCGCGAGGGTGAGGCCAAGGTGGTCGAATTCGCACGCGGAAAGCTGAAGAAGGACCACCGGGTCGTGAAATGTGCCGAGCGCAATGGAACGATGATCGAATTCACTCCGGACGAGGAGCTGTTTGGGCGGGATTTTCGCTACCGATCGGAATTCGTAGAGGACATGCTCTGGAACTACGCGTTCCTGAACCGGGGGCTGACGCTCACGCTGAACGGCAAGCCTTTCAAGTCCGAGAACGGGCTCAAGGACCTCCTTCAGAAGAATCTCAATGGGGAACCGCTGTATCCGATCATCCATTTGGAGGGCGAGGACATCGAGGTGGCGATGACCCACGGGTCCCATTACGGAGAGGAGTACCACTCTTTCGTGAACGGGCAGCACACGACCATGGGTGGCTCGCACCAGCAGGCCTTCCGCGAGGCGGTCGTGGAGACGCTGAGGAATTTCTACAAGCGGGATTTTGACGCCGCGGACGTGCGCCAGTCGATCGTGGCGGCGATTTCGGTGCGGGTCATCGAACCGGTGTTCGAGTCGCAGACAAAGACCAAGCTCGGATCCAGCCATATGGGCCCGAACGGGCCGACGGTGCGGGACTTCATCGGCAAATTCATCCAGCAGAGCCTGGACGTTCACCTGCATAAGAACCCGGTGGCGGCGGAGGCGCTCTTGGGGCGCATCCAGGACAGCGAGCGGGAGCGCAAGGAACTCGCCGGAATTCGAGGTTTGGCGCGCGAGCGGGCGAAAAAAGCGTCGCTCCATAACCGGAAGCTGCGGGACTGCCGGCTCCACCTCGGGGACAAGGACGGGAGCTCCGATGAGAGCACCCTGTTCATCGTGGAGGGCGACTCCGCGGCCGGCTCGCTCACGGCCTGCCGCGAGGTGAAGACGCAGGCGGTCTTTGCTTTAAAGGGCAAGCCGCTCAACACGTACGGCCTCACCAAGAAGGTCATCTACGAGAACGAGGAATTCCACCTGCTCCAGTCGGCCCTCAACATCGAGGACGGCCTGGACGGCCTGCGCTATGCGCGGGTTGTGATCGCGACCGATGCCGACGTCGATGGGATGCACATTCGCCTCCTGCTGATCTCCTTTTTTCTCCAGTATTTTCCGGATCTCATCGCCCGGGGGCATCTGCACATTCTCGAAACGCCCCTTTTCCGGGTGCGCAACAAGAAGGAGACGCACTACTGCTACGACGACGCGGACAAACAGGCGGCGATGGCGAAGGTGGGCGCGGCCGCGGAGATCACGCGGTTCAAGGGTCTGGGGGAGATTTCCGCGGGCGAATTCAAGGATTTTATCGGCGAAAAAATCCGCCTCGAGCCGGTGAGCCTGACCCACATCCACAACACCGAAGAACTGCTGAGCTTCTACATGGGGAAGAACACGCCGGAGCGGCAGGAATTTATCATCGAGCATCTCAAGATTGAGAAGGACCTGATCGTCGCATGAAAGCGCCTGAAGAAGCCTCCGGGACGGGGCAGTCCTCCGCGCCTCTCGCGCGCAGCTACGAGAAGTGGTTCTTGGAATACGCGAGCTACGTCATTCTGGACCGCGCGGTGCCCCACATCGACGACGGGCTAAAGCCCGTGCAGCGGCGGGTTTTGCACACGCTCTGGGAGATGGACGACGGACGCTTCCACAAAGTGGCCAACGTGGTCGGAGCGACGATGCGTTTCCACCCGCACGGTGACGCGTCAATCGGAGCGACGCTGGTGGCGATGGGGCAGCGGGGATGGCTGATAGAGCCGCAGGGGAACTACGGCAACGTTTTCACGGGCGACGAGGCGGCGGCGCCCCGGTACATCGAGGCGCGCCTGACGGCTTTCGCTCGGGAAGTGCTCTTCAATCCCAAGACCACGATCTGGCAGGCGAGCTACGACGGCCGCGCCAAGGAGCCGGTGACGCTGCCGGCAAAGTTTCCGATCGTGCTATTGGACGGTGTGGAGGGGATCGCGGTCGGCCTGTCCACCAAGATACTGCCGCACAATTTCAACGATCTGTGCCGCGCAGCCGTGAACCATCTGCAGGGAAAAACATTCCGGATCTTCCCGGATTTCCCCTCGGGAGGAGTGGCCGATTTTGCCGAGTATAACGATGGCGAGCGCGGCGGTAAAGTGAAGGTGCGCGCCACGATCGAGATGCGCAGCAAGTATCTCCTGGCGATCACCGAGCTCCCCTTTGGCACGACGACGGAATCGCTGATCGAATCGATCCTTGCGGCGAACGCGAAGGGGAAGATCAAGATCAAGCACATCGACGACAACACGGCCGACCGGGTCGAGATCCTGGTGCATCTGCCTCAGGGGGCCGAGCCGGAAAAAGTCATCCAGCAGATGTACGTCTTCACCGCCTGCCAGGTGGCGATTTCGCCGGCAGCCTGTGTCATTGACGGGGACAAGCCGGTGTTTCTCGGGGTGAGGGAGATTCTCAAGCGAAGCGTCGACGCGACCGTGCAGCTCCTGAAGCGCGAGCTGGAGATCAAGCTGGGGGAGCTTGAGCAGCAGTGGCACTGGGACTCGCTGGAGCGGATTTTTATCGAGGAGCGCATCTATCGCCGCATCGAGAAATCCACGACCTGGGACAGCGTTCTCAAAGAGATCCGCGAAGGCCTGAAGCCCTTCCTCAAGACGCTGCGGCGCGAAGTGGTTGACGACGATATTGTCCGGCTGACCGAAATCCGGATCAAGCGGATCTCCGCCTTCAACCGGTTTCACGCCGACGAGCAGATCGCGAAGATCGAGGCCGGAATCAAGGAGGTGAAGCACGAGCTGAAGCACCTGACGGCCCACGCCATTCGATGGTTCGAGGGTCTCCAGGAGAAGTACGGCAAGGACCGAAAGCGGCGGACTCGCTACGACGAGATTGAGCAGATCAGCGCGGCCGAGGTGGTTTCGGCCAACCAGCGGCTGTACGTCAACCGGGAGGAGGGCTTCATCGGCCTCAATTGGCGGCAGCACGAGTTTGTCCAGGAATGCACGATCCTCGACAGCGTGATGTGCATCATGGCGGACGGGTCTCTCAAGGTCGCCAAGGTGGCCGACAAGGTTTTCATGGGCCGGGAGATCGTGCACTGCGCGGTGTTTCCCAAGGACGGTGACACGGCCTTCTATACAATGGTCTACCAGGACGGGGAGAGCGGGAAGGCGTTCGCGAAGCGCTTTCAGATCGGCGGGCTGAGCCGTGACAAGCTGTACTCGCTGGTGAAGTCCGAAGGTTCACGGGTGGTCTTCCTCGAGGTCAGTCCCACCGAGAAGGCTATGCCGGGTAAGCTCCACATCTCGCTCGATGGGCGCAGCGGTGCGCGGGTGAGGGAAATCGATTTTGATGTGGCGGCGGTCGCGGTGAGCACGCGCTCGGCGCGGGGGCTGACGGTGACGAAATGGCCCGTTAAGGGGGTTAAGCGGATCGAGGAAGGCTGAGGCGTGGAACGCGCGGGCAGCCCGAGGTTGCGTTTGGGCCTGAGGCCGCAAGGCAGGGGCCGAGGTGACGGGAG
>Ga0302325_10006751_pt1 | contig 25697 bp, 23 predicted proteins | sample Palsa_T0_2_FD_201948 | JGI IMG/M metagenome (GOLD analysis project Ga0302325, IMG submission 201948) | Peat permafrost microbial communities from Stordalen Mire near Abisko, Sweden - Palsa_T0_2 | ecosystem: Environmental > Terrestrial > Soil > Palsa > Peat permafrost | place: Sweden: Abisko... | reverse complement strand
TGAAGTGATAATCGAGGCCGAAGTCGAGCCGCAGGTCGTTGGTCGTCCCGCCGTTGGCTGCAAAGACGTAACCGTTGGCGTTCGAGCCCGCCGGTTTGACGTTCGGCGGGATCGCCGAGTTGGCGGCGTTGTAGGTCTCATTGCTGCCGGTCGACACCGTCCAGGTGGGCGAAATCGTGATCGAGAGATTGGCCAAAGGGTCGTCGGCGAGCGCCGGCCCGGCGCCGGCGCAGACGTAGGCCATCGCGGCCGCACCGGCAACCGCGAGCAATCCTAGGGGCGCACGTGGCTTCATCGGCTTTCCTTCCTAGCGAGGCAGGACGAAAAGGATCGTACCTTTCCTGGCACCAATATTGGCGCCAATCGTGGAACATATCGGGCGCGCGAAAGATTCTTCCTGCCGATGACGCGAGCGCTCGCGGGAAAGGTCTGCGTCCTGACCGGCGCGGGCGGGAGCATCGGGTCTGCGACCGCCCGGCTGTTCGTCGAGCACGGTGCCAGGGTCGCGCTGGTCGACGTCGCCGAGCCGCCGGTGCGCGCCGTGGCGGCCGCCTTCGACGCCGAGGTCGTGGCGTCGATGGTCGCCGACGTGAGGCGGGCCGACGACGTCGAACGCGTCATGCAGCGCACCGTCGAGCGGTGGGGCGCCATCGACGTGATCTTCAGCAACGCCGGCACGCTGGGCACGATCGCGCCGGTCGCCGACTACCCCGTCGAGCTGTTCGACGACGTGCTGGCCGTGCACGTGCGCGGCGCGTTCCTGTGCTGCAAGTTCGGCCTGCCGCGCATGCGCGACGGCGGCAGCATCGTCATCACCTCGAGCGTCGCGGGCGTGCGCGGCGATGCGGGTGTCTACGGCTACATCACCGCCAAGCACGCGCAGGTCGGCCTGATGCGCTGCCTCGCCAAAGAGGCGGCGCCGCGCCGTATTCGCGTCAACACGATCCATCCTGGTCCGGTCGACAACGGCTTTCAACACGAGGTCGAGCGGCATCTCGGGCCGATCATCGGGCGCGACGCCACGGCGTTCTTCGACGAGCTGATCCCGCTGGGCCGTCACGCGCGGCCCGACGAGATCGCGCAATCGGTCCTCTATCTCGCGTCGGACCAGAGCAGCTTCACGACCGGCTGCACGCTGATGGTCGACGGTGGGATGAGCGCATGAACTTTCCACTAAGCAATCGCCACGTCCAGGAGGAGCTCCCATGCCGACCAGCCGGGTAAACCGCGCCGCGTTCCTACGAGCCGGCACCGCCGCCGGACTCGCGGTCGCGGCACCGCGCGTCGCGTTCGCCGCGCCGCGCACCATCAAGATCGGGCTCGTGCAGCCCACCACCGGTCCGCTCGCGTTCTTCACCGAGCACATGCCGTTCGTGCTCGCGCAGATCAAGGAGAAGATCGGAACGACGATCGACCTGCACGGGACCAAGTATCCGTACGAGATCCTGATTCGCGACAGCCAGTCCAACGCCAACCGTGCGTCCGACGTCGCGCGCGAGCTCATCCTGCAGGACAAGGTCGACCTGATCGCCGTCTACGCGACGCCCGAGACGGTCAATCCCGTTTCGGACCAGTGCGAGCTCAACGGCGTGCCCTGCATCTCCAACGATGCGCCGCTCGAGCCGTACTTCTTCGGCCGCAAGGGCGATCCGAAGAAGGGCTTCGAGTGGACGTATCACTTCTTCTTCAGCGCCGGCACGCTGTCGAAAGCGATGCTGGCCTACTGGAACAAGCTCCCGACCGACAAGATCTTGGGCGGCCTGTGGGGCAACGACGGCGACGGCATCGCGCAGTCGAAAGTCTTCGCCGAAACGTTCACCAAGGCCGGATACAAGGTCGTGGATCCCGGCCGCTTCGACATGCCGGCGAGCAGCTACACCGCGCAGATCGCCGCGTTCAAGAACGGTCACGCGGACATCGTGCAGGGCGTGCTGCCGCCACCGGACTTCACCGCGTTCTGGAACGGCGCCGCGCAGCAAGGCTACGCGCCCAAGTCGGTCTACGTCGGCAAAGCGTGCGAGTTCCCGGAGACGATCTACCCGCTCGGCAAGCGCGCCGAAGGGCTCACCTGCGAGGTGTGGTGGTCGAAGTACCATCCGTTCACGTCGCACCTGACGGGGATCACGTCGCGCGGGCTGGCCGACAGTTGGGAGGCGGCGGAGAAGCGGCAGTGGTCGATGCCGCTGGGCTTCCGGCATGCCCTGTGGGAGGTCGTGTTCGACGTGCTGCGCCGCACGCAGGACATCGACAAGAAAGACGCGATCCGCGATGCGATCAAGTCGACGCACTACCAGTCGATCGTCGGCCCGATCGACTTCCGAACCGGTCCGTTCCCGAACTGCGCCGAGACGCCGCTGGTCGTGGGACAATGGTTCAAGGGCTCGAAGTACCCGTACGAGATGTCGATCGTCGACAACACCACGACGCCGATCGTGCCCGTCAACCACAAGCCGGAGCTGATTCACTCCTAGTGCTCTCTCGGTAGTCCCGCCGGCCGAATGCTCGAGCTCACGGGACTCTCGCGTCGCTTCGGCGGCCTCACGGTGATCGACGATCTCGCCCTGCAGGTGGCGCAGGGCGAGATCGTGGGCATCCTCGGCCCCAACGGCGCGGGCAAGAGCACGCTGTTCAACCTCATCGGCGGCAACCTCGCGCCCAACGCCGGCCGCGTTGCCTACGCCGGCCGCGACGTCACGCGGATGCGCGTCTGGGACCGCTGCCGGTTGGGCATCGGACGCACGTTTCAGATCCCCAAGCCGTTCGCGCACATGAGCACGTTCGAGAACGTGCTCGTCGCCGCGGTGCACGGCGGTCGCATGCCGCTGCGCCGCGCGAAGTCGCGCGCGGTCGAGGTGCTCGAGCGCACTGGGCTGGCGCACCGCCGGTCGGTCGCCGCGGGCGCGCTCACGCTGCTCGACCTCAAGCGGCTCGAGCTCGCGAAGGCGCTCGCGCTCGCGCCTCGGCTGCTGCTGCTCGACGAGATCGCCGGCGGTCTGTCGGAGGTCGAGTGCGACGACTTGCTGGCGATCGTGCGCGACGTGCACGCCGGCGGCGTGACCGTCGTCTGGATCGAGCACGTCGTGCTGGCGCTGCGCCGGCTGGCCAGCCGCATCGACGTGCTGCACGGCGGCCGTTTCATCGCCAGCGGACCGCCCGACGACGTGCTGGCCGATCCGCGCGTCCGCGAGGTGTATCTCGGTGTCTGAGCCGCTGCTCGCGCTCGAGCGCGTCTCGGTGCACTACGACCGCTTCCGAGCGCTGCACGACGTCGACCTCACCGTCGGCGCCGGTGAGATCGTCTCGATCATCGGCGCGAACGGGGCGGGCAAGTCGTCGCTGCTGCGCGCGATCGTCGGACAGGCACCGCGCATCGACGGAACGATCCGCTACGACGGCGCGGAGCTGCGCGGGCGGGCGACGGCGCAGATCGTGCGCTCCGGCGTCGCGCTCGTCCCCGAAGGACGGCGGCTGTTCCCCTCGCTGACGGTCGAGGAAAACCTCGAGATCGGCAGCAGCATCGGGCGGCCGGGCGAGGTGACCCTGTCCGAGGTGTACGCCTATTTCCCCGTCCTCGAGCAAAAGCGGCGGCAGCTCGCGCGCGACTTGTCCGGCGGCCAGCAGCAGATGGTCGCGCTGGGCCGCGCGCTGCTCGCCAACCCGCGGCTGCTGCTGTGCGACGAGATCAGCTTGGGCCTCGCGCCGCTGGTGACCAACGAGCTGTACGAGATCGTGCCCGCGCTGGCAAAGCGCGGCATCGCGATCCTGCTCGTCGAGCAGGACATCTCGCGCTCGCTGGCCGTCGCCGACCGGTTCTACTGTCTGCTCGAAGGGGCGGTCACGCTCTCGGGGCGGCCGGCCGAAACCCCGCGCGAGACCGTCACCCAGCACTACTTCGGATTGTGGAAGCGATGAACGCCGCCGGTCTGGTGAACCAGCTGCTCCAAGGCATCCTCGTCGGCGGCCTCTACGCGCTGTACGCGTCGGGGTTGTCGATCTCGGTCGGAGTGATGCGCTTCGTCAACATCGCGCACGGCGACCTCATCGTGCTCGTCTCGTTCCTGCTGCTCACGCTGACGGCGTCGCTGAGGCTGCCGCTCCCGCTGGCGGTCGCCGTCGCCCTGCCGATCTCGTTCGCGGGCGGCTACGTGTTGCAGCGCTGGCTCCTGCAGCGCGTGCTCGGCAAGGGCATTTTGCAGATCGTGCTGGTCACGTTCGGGCTGTCGGTGATCATCCAGAACTTCTTGCAGGGAACGTACGGCGCCGACACGCGCCGCCTGTCGGGCAGCGGCTTCGAGACGGCGACGATCGCGCTGCCCGGCGGGATCGGCATCGGCGTGCTTCCGCTGACGATCTTCGTCGTGGCAGCGGCGCTGATCTTCGTGCTCGACCGGCTGCTCTATCGAACGCGCGTCGGCGCGCAGGTGCGCGCGGTCTCCGACGACGTCGAGGCGGCGAATCTGATCGGGCTGGCCGCGCCGCGCATCTATGCGATCGCGATGGGCGTGGTCGGCGTGACCGTCTGCATCTCGGCGGCGTTCATGTCGGTCTGGACGAACTTCGATCCGACCAGCGGTCCCGACCGCCTGCTGATCGCGTTCGAGGCGGTGGTGCTCGGCGGGCTCGGCAGCCTGTGGGGAACGCTGATCGGCGGGATCGTGCTCGGCGTCGCGCAGGCGGTCGGCGCGCAGTTCGACGTCTCGTGGCAGCTGCTCGCCGGACATCTCGTCTTTCTGGCGATCTTCCTGATCCGGCCGCAAGGCCTGTTCCCGCGGTACTAGGCCGGTGCGCGCGCTGCGGTCGGTCCCGCGCAGCATTGTGGTCGGCCGCGCGTTGCTCGTGCTGGGCGCGCTGCTGCTGATCGCGGCGCCGAAGATCACCGACGCGAACGGACTGCAAACCGCGGCCGATCTGCTCACGATGCTCGTGCTGGCGGTGATGTGGAACCTGCTCGCCGGTTACGCCGACATCGTGAGCATCGGTCAGCAGATGTTCGTGGGGATCGGCGCCTACGCGTTCTACGGCTTCGCCGTGCTGGCCGGCATCAACCCGTACCTGGCGATCCCCGCGGCCGGCGCGGTCGCGCTGGCGGCGGCGATCCCGTCGATGGCGATCGTCTTCCGGCTGCGGGCGGCGTACCTGTCGGTCGGAACGTGGGTGCTCGCCACCGTCGTGATGCTGGGCGCGGGAAAGCTCGACGCGTTCGGCGCCGGACTCGGAACGAGCCTACCCGTATCGGTGGTCGAGGTCTTCGGCACCGATCCGACCTCGCGCTCGACGACGACCTATTGGCTGGCCCTGGGGCTCGCCGCGATCGCGTTCGCCGCGACGCTGGTGCTCATGCGCTCTTCGACGGGCATCGGCTTGACCGCGATGCGCGACGACGAGGAAGGCACGGCCTCGGTCGGCGTCGACATCGTGCGCGCCCGGGTGGTGTGCTTCTTGTGGACCGCCCCGTTCCTGGGCCTGGCCGGCGCGCTGATCACCTTGCAGCGCCTGCGCGTCGCGCCGCAGATGTCGTTCAGCATCACCGATTGGACGGTCTACGTCATCTTCATCGTCGTCATCGGCGGCGTAGGCAGCTTCGAAGGCCCGATCATCGGCACGCTGGTGTTCTTCGTCATTCGCGAGTATCTGCAGAACTGGGGCGTCTGGCACTTCATCGTACTGGGCGCCGTCTCGATCGCCGTGATCTTGATCGAACCGCGCGGCTTGTGGGGACTGCTGCGCCGCGTCATCCCCGGTGATTTGATCCCGGTCTCGCACCGCGTCCCGTAGGCCGGTTCAGCGCCGTGGCGGGCTCCGGTCTCGTTTCCCCGCGGGAACCGGCGCAGATGCAGGCCACTTCTATCTCCTAGGCAATGCTACCGTGGCGGCACGCGCGGCCGCGCTGGGATCGAGCTCTGAGCACCACCACCGACAGGAGTGAGCACCATGCCGCGTTATCTCGTCGAACGGACCTTTCCCGACGGCTTGCACATCCCCATGAACGACCAGGGTGCCCAAGTCTGCAACACCGTCGTCGGCAACAACACGAAAAGCGACGTCACCTGGGTCCACTCCTACGTCTCCGACGACCTGCGCAAGACCTATTGCATCTACGATGCCCCCTCGCCCGAAGCGATTCGCGAGACGGCACAGGCCAACAACCTGCCGGTCGACACGATCACTCCGGTCAGCGTCCTCGATCCATACTTCTATCGAGGTTGACACCGGCGACGCGCCGCGCCTAGAAATTGCGCGACAGCGGCGTGCCTTGGTCGCGTCAGGTCGGTCCTGACAACATCGCGCGAAGCTCGACGGCGACGGCATCCGGTGCTTCGATCATCGGCGAGCCGTTTGCGTTCGGGAGAACGATCCCGCTCATCCGCGACCGGGATCGAAGTGTCCTGGCTCCCGCGAGATGTTTCGGTCATTTTTCGACCCGCTACTGAAACGTCCAGTCCGACACGTTCCAGTAGAGCGAGCCGACCGGGGCGTCGCGCAGACCGTGCAGCCGAACGTCGTGGATCGCGATCGACGTCCACCAGCGCATGATGACGTAAGGAACCTCGCGCGCCTCGATCTGTTGGATCTCGTCGTAGATGCGGCGGCGCTGCGACTCGTCGTAGACGCGAACGCCTTGTGCCTCGAGCGCGTCGACGCGAGCGTTGCGCCAGAACGCCGTGTTCTGGCCTTCCGGCGGGATCATCGCCGAGGTATCGAAGCTGATGCGCTCCGGGTCGAGCGAGCGCAGGATGAACGCCGACAGCGCGACGTCGAACTTGCCGCCGTAGAAGATTCCGCCGGCTTGACCGGGCGCGAAGAACGTTGCGGCGGGAAACGTCTTGATCTGTGTGTCGACGCCGATCTCGCGCCAGCGGCTCTGCAAGATCACCGCGGTTTGCTCGCGATCGATGATCCCGGCGACGGTGGTGAACGTGATCTGCAGCGGTTTGCCGTCTTTGGTTCGGATGCCGTCGGGGCCGACATGCCAGCCGGCTTGATCGAGCAGCTTGCGCGCCTGCACCGGATCGTGGGCGCAGGGCCGAAGTGTTTGGTCGTACCAGGTCGACCACGGCGGCTGCAGCCCGACTCCGAGCGAACCGATACCGTGGACGACCTTGGCGTAGATCTCCCGGATGTCGAATCCCTCGCACAGCGCGCGCCGCACGCGCACGTCTTGGAGCGGACCGCTGCCCGCGTTCAAGGTGAGATGCTCCCACAGCGTCGACGGCGCGAGGGCCGGAAGGAACCCCGGTATCGGCCCGAGTTGCGTGTACGCCGCGATTCCGAGCTTGTCGACCAGATCGATATCGTGCGACCGGAGCTCCGAGATGATCGTGTTCTCGCTCGGCGTGAAGTGCCAGACGATCCTGTGAATGCTCGGCACCTTGCGATGATAGGCCGGGTTCGCTTCGAAGATCATGTCGTTGCCGTGGTGCCACGCGACGAACCTGTAGGGTCCGCTCCCGACCGGATTGGTCCCGAAGGCGCTGTGGTTGAGGTCGCTCACGCCGCGCAGCACGTGCGCCGGCACGATAGCGCCTTGCGAGAAGTTCGTGAACGACATCACGACGGCCGGCGCAAACGGCTGCTTGAGGTGGACGACGACCGTATACGGGTCCGGCGCGTCGACCCTGGCAAAGTGATCGTACGGGATCCTCGTCACCACGTTGTTGTGAGGATCCATGATCGCCTCGTAGGTGAACTTCACGTCGTCGGAGGTCACCGGCTGCCCGTCGTGCCATTTGGCGTTGCGCACGAGGTGATAGATGATGGTCAGCCCGTCACGGCTGATGTCGCCGTTCTGCTGCGTCGGAACGCGGGTCGCGAGGTCGGGGACCAGATTCCCGTGCTCGTCATTGCGAAAGAGCCCGTCGAACAGCAGGTTGTAGGCGTCGATCTCGACCGCGAGCGTGCTGATCACCGGGTTGAGCGTTCCTGGTTCTTGCTGCAGGGCAACGCGCAGCGTGTCCTCGGCCGCGGCCGGCCGCACGGGCGACAGCACCACGACCAGGAACGCGAGTACGACCGATCCGACCACGATACGCATGAACGCACCTCGGGACGCGCGGAGGCTATTGAGCTTCGTTCACCTATTCGAGTTGGGCGATGAACTCCGTGTGGTCCATCGGGCGCGAGAACATCGGGTAGTTCTTCTCGATCGCGAGCCGCTGCTCGTCGTCGCTCACGGTCGCGGTGCAGTCCTTGAGGGTGATCACGTTGTAGCCGCGCTCGTAGGCGGTTCGCATCGTCGACTCGACGCAGCAGTTCGTCAGGAAGCCGCCCAGCGCAATGGACGTGATGCCGCGGCTGCGCAGGATGAAGTCGAGATTCGTGCTGGCGAACGCGTCGAGCCCGCGCTTGCCCTCGACCACGATGTCGTTCTTCTCCGGCTTGAGATCGTCGACGATCGCCGCACCCCAGGTCCCCTTGATGAACGACTTGCTGTCGACGACGCCCTTGAGAATGCCATACGGCTCTGACGAGATCTCGCCGTATCCTTCGACGAACTCGATCGGCGCGTGAACCACCGTCCCGCCGGCGGCGCGAACCTTGGCCGCGACGTCCTTGGTGTTGGCGAGCATGTTCGTGCTGTCCATCACCGGCTTCACCGCCCCGTGCAGCGTGCCGCCTTCGGACGTGAAGTCGTTCTGGTATTCGATCAAGACGAGTGCGGTTGTCTTAGCATCCATAGGCCGCGAGACTTGATCTGCCTGTGAGGCTTGTCCTGCTTACGCCAGGGGCTGGTAACGTTTTCGCTGCGGCGGCGTGTCAGGCAATAACCAGCGTTCCCGGACGGACCACGTTCACTTCGTCCCAGCGATCGGTGATCTTGCCGTCCACGATTCGCAGGATATCGATGCCTGTTTGCACGAGGTGCTTTCCAGACGGCTTGATGTCGCGGAAATTGCCTAAGTGCGTACCGGGCATTGTCCAACGGACGACAGCAGTGTTTTCATTGACAATGATGTCCTCGGTGATAATCTCGAGATCGGGAAACGCACCGTGTAACATTGCAATGACCTGCCTCTCACCTGCGATCCCCGCTAGCAGATTGGGAAACCGCATGTGATAGACGAACTCGGGCGCATACAGTTCATCCAGCGCATCGAGGTCTCCACGATTCCAGATGTCCACCCAACGCACTGCTATGCGTTCGTTCTCTTCAGGCGTCACGAGCTGTCCTTTCCGGGTACGTCTTCGGGTGTGCTGGTCCGCTGTCCAGCATCAATCAGCCTACGGGCCGCTATTTGCACCGATACGAAGCGCTCCGCCTCCCGACTCGCTCGCTCTCGCCCTCCGCCTGTAGCTCATCGAAAGAGCGATACAAACGTTCACGGGCGTGCGCGACCCGAGCAATGCCGCCGCTCGTCACCGACAGGACGATCACATGTATGAAACCTCCATTCCTCGCGTTGCCATCCTAGGTCTGGGCATCCTTGGATCGGTCGTCGCGCGGAAGGCTGCGGAGGCCGGGCTGCTCGTGACCGCTTGGGACCGCACCGCCGGCCATCGAGACCTGGTCGAGACGCAGCGCGTGCACACCGCAGCGACACCGGTTGAAGCAGTGCGGGATGCAGATTTGGTCGTCACGATACTGTTCGATGCGGACGCCGTGCTCGACGTCATGGGCGACGAGCATGCCTTCGACGCGATGAAGCCGGGCGCTACGTGGGTGCAGATGTCGACCATTGGCGTTGCCGGTACCGAACGCGCGATCGCGCTCGCGGCCGGACGCCCCGACGTTGCTTTCGTCGACGCGCCGGTGTCCGGCAGCAAGGACTCTGCCGAGCAGCGCCAGCTCGTCGTCTTCGCATCGGGCGACCACGACCGCGCGAGAGCTATCGTGCAGCCGTTCTTCGACGCGATCGCGCGCGACGTGCACTGGCTGGGAGCGGCGGGTCAGGGGACGCGAATGGGTCTGCTGTTCAACGCCTGGATCGGGATCCTGATCGAAAACATCGCCGAGGTCACCGCCCTCGCGCACGCGCTCGGCATCGAAACCCGTCGCTTCGTCGAGCTGGTTTCGGACGGCTCGCTGGTTCCACCGTGGGCGCTCGCGAAGTTCCGGAAGATCGTCGACGACCGGACGGGAGAGGTTGAAGTCCCGCTGCGTCTGGCGCACAAAAACGTGCTGCTCGCCCTCGCTGCAGCCGGGACTGAGCGCCCGAAGCTCACTGTCCTCGACCACATCGCCACCAAATGGGCGGACGTGATCCCAAGCTTCGGCGACTCCGACATCAGCGCTTTGTACCTCAGCCGGCCGGCGGCGCGCTGATCCCGGCGGTCGCGTAGAGGGCGCGCGATTCATACATCACGCCGCCTTTGATCGTCGTTTCGATGTTCCGGAGGCGGCTGATGTTCTCGAGTGGGTTTCCGCGCACGAGGATCGCATCCGCGAGCTTGCCGGGACGCAGCGATCCGAGCGAATCGCCAAGGCGCATCACGCGCGCGGGAACGATCGTCGCGGTTTGGAGCACGTCGGCGTTCGGGATCCCGGCCTCCGAGTACAGCTCCAGCTCACGCACCAGATCGAAGCCCGGCAAGAGGTCGTCGGTACCGGCGACGATCGGGATCCCGCTCCGATGGAGGAGCGCGACCATGCGGCGGAACGCGTCAGCCGACGCGCGGTATTTTTGATCGGTGTCCGCTCCGCCCGGCAGACCGGTCGTCGTCAGCGAGCGCCGTACCTGGATCGGGAGCCGGCCTGCGATCTCGCCGAAGCCGCTCGATGCGACGTCGCCCGGCCGCGTCATGCACGAGTCCACGAAGATCCCGAGCGTCGGATCGCTCACGATCTCACGCGCTTTCAGCAGCGCGACGAACGCCGAAACCTCCGCGCTCTGCAGATCGATCGTTCCCGCCCGAAGCGCCGGCGCGGTGAGGCGGACCGGCGTCTGCGTGCGGTCCTTGACGTCCGGCATGAAGTTGAGCAGCAGAAAGTTGACGTGCTGAATCTCATCGAATCCGGCGTTCACCGCGTCTTGCGCGATCATCCCGGCCGGGATATGGCCGCTCACGCGCATCCCGAGCGCGTGCGCCTCGCGGACGATCACCGGCACCAGCGCGGGCGCGACGGAGCTGTAGATCTTGATCTGCACCGCGCCGGCCTTCTTCCAGTCGCGGACTTGCGCGATCGCCTCGTCGGCGGTGCTCGCAGTGCGCCCGATCGGCGCGGTGTACTTTCCCTTGCCGTCGATCAGGCCGGCGATGAGGATGCGCGGGCCGATGAGCTCGCCGCTGTCGAACCGGCGCTTGGTGGTCGTGATGTACTCCGGCCCGTTCCCCGGATCGCGGATCGTCGTGACGCCTTCGGCGAGGAGGCGCGGGCCGAACTCCGCGGCGACGTGCATGTGCGAGTTCCACAGGCCAGGCAGCAGCGTCTTGCCGGTGCCGTCGATGCGCCGTGCATCGCTTGGAACCGTGACCTCGCTGCCGCCCGCCGCGGCAACGGTGTCGCCGTGGATGAGGACGGTCGCGTTCGGCGTCAGCGCGCCGGCGTCGGCATCGAAGAGCGCGACACCGGTGATCGCGATCGCCGTCGATGCGCGCTGCGGCAGCGTCTTCGCGTACTGGCGTCCGAGCTCGGCCATGCGCGCGTTCTGCGCCGCGAAGAGGTGCGGCAGCACATGCGCCCATCCGTCGCGCACGACCGCGCCCCACTCGCTGCCGAACGTGAAGAGCGTGCCGTCCTCGTCGAGCCACACATGCAACGGCGAGAAGTCGATGCCGAGCAGCTCGTATAGCGTGACCCGGCGCGTTATCGCGCCGGAGCGGACGCCGATTGCGTGTACCTTGCGAACCGTTGCCGTACCGCTGGGCCAGAGCGGAAGCACCCCGTTCGGTTCGCGCAGCGCGGCCCGCGCAAGAATCGCCAACTCCTCCGGCGTGCCGTCGATGCTAGGATAGAAACGCGGCTCCGCGGCGGCCAGCGTTTCGCGCTCGACGGCGTTCTTCCACGAGACCGTTCCGCCGTGCGCCGTGAACCGTTCTCCGACGGGGACCTTGAGGTAGTTGTAACCCGACGTCCGCAGGGTCGAGACGAAGCCACGCCGATCGAGGCGGATGACGCTGCGCAAGCTGGGCCCGCGCCCGCGGTCGTTGAACGCGAAGCGTACGTCGAGCGAGCCGTCCGGCGTGGTCACGGTGGTCTGCGAGCCGCGCAGCACGCCCGATGTGATGTACTCGTAGCGCACCGCCCGGCCGGAGAGCTTCGCCGCGACCAGCCGCGGAGCGGCCCAAATCGTCGCGACCGATGCGCCGGCTAGCGCCAGCCAGTCGCGCCTCGGCAGCGGCAGCTCACCAGCCAGCGCGTGATGAGCCTGCCGCTGCGGCAACCCGAACAGTTGCATTTCTCGATGCAAGCGGCAACCGCACACACTTTCCTCCAATCGAGGGACGCGTCGAAAGTGCTGGCCTCGTTCGCGGCGTACGCGCACGTCTCCCCGCGACGGGGGCTGTACGATTACTTGGCGTTCAGTCCAAATTGGGCGTTTCGCGCGAGGCCGCGGTTCTGTGCAGCCGTTCGTAGAAAGGCGGCGTGAGGGCGCGCAAGTTCGCCTCGGCGCGCTCGCTCAGCGAAATCACCTCGATCTCCTCGCCGGCGGGAACATCCGGCCATAGACGATACGGCTTGCGGCCACAGCGTCCACATCGACCCACGGAAATGCAAACCGCAACGCGAGAACCCTGCGGGCGGTACCGCCTTCACCTGTCCCGTTGACGAGGTAGGCGCGAACGACGGTCGCGATTCGCGGCAGCACGTCTCCGAGCGCACCTTTGAATGCCTCGTTCGCCGGGCCGAGTGCCTCACCGGAAAATGCGACGATCTCGTCGGGGCCCGCCGTCGCGATCGGAGGCACGATCACGTTCAAGCGGACGTACTCTGTGCGTTGGAGCGCCGTGGCTGTGCCCTCCAGGTACGAACGCGACGACGAGCGCGGCGATCGCCACGGCGGGCGACCCGCGGCGATCGAATACCGGGGCGAATGCGGTCGCGCCGGCGATGATCTCCGCCAGAAAGAGGTACCATACCACGGTCAGCCGCAGCGTGGCGTTGCGGTGCGCGAAACGCAATGGCGCCGCGTAGACGACGCGCGTACCAAGCGCGCCGGCGCCGACGACGATCCACCCGAAGACGACTCCGACGTAGGCCCTCGTACCAATGATGAGCGCGATGATACCGAGCACCGCGGTTACGGCATACCGGGTGAGCGTGCGTCCCTCAGGACTCGCGTTCATCGTCCTTTTTCACGTGACGCTTTTGGCACCTCGTTGTTGTCGATCACGCCGGGCCGGCAAAGAGGATCAGATTCTCATCCGGATCCGAGATGACAAACGTTCTTGCACCCCACGGCTCCTTCTTGAGCGCCTGATGGAAGTAGACGCCGGCGGACTGATAACTCAGAAACAACTGCTTGATTTCGCTCGCCGCGGCAACCGTGATCGTAGCGGAAAGCAGACCTTCGCGTTTGCGAACGTCGCCGGCGAACACGGGTTCGGATACCAACCTCAGGTTCAGTCGTGCATTGTCACGGACGACCTGACCATAGAACGGCGGATCGCCATAGATGAATTCGACGGCGAAGCCGAGCTGTTTCGTATAGAAGTCACACGATCGTTCGACGCTCGCAACGAAAAGTTGCGCCTCGACGGCGGTGAGAAAGGGGCGCGACAAGGCCTGTTTCGGCTTAGCGATCATGGCATCTGCTCCGTGTACAGGCTGTTTGAAAACCACCCATCACGGAGCACAGCGTGGTCAGATCGGAGTGACCGTGCACCATCAATTGATCGTTCGCACTCCCGAGGCTGCGCCGAGGCATCGCGGCGGTCATCTGCTCACGTCGATGCGATGGGAATTCCCGCGAGATGCTTCTCGATGTCGGCGAGACGCGCGCGCGCGGCGCGCGCTTCGACGTACGCCGACGCCGCCGCGGCAGCGCTGCCGAGTTGACCCAGCAGATCGATGAGCTCGGGATCGGGCGCCGTGCCGTCCGAGAGGGTGCCATACAGAACGAAGCCCCGCAGTGCGTGCCGATCCGCGACCGGGACCGCGAGCACCGGCGCCGCCGGTCCCGTGGGCAGCACGGACTCGGCGATTGCGAAGTCAGCGAGATGGAACGGACGTTCGCGCAGAAGCAGCGTCCGGACGAGCAGCGCGTCGTCGTCGATCGTGGCAACGGCGTCCGCCCAACCCGTAGCCCGAACGCAGCGGAAACGGCCCGTCTCCTCGTCCAATCGGAACAACGCGGCCGAACGCAGCCCGAGCACAGCCGAGACTTCGTCCGTGAGCGCGCGTTCGATCGCCGCATCGCTGGCAGCAAACGCGAGCGCGTCGATCCCGTTCCGTAGCCGGCGTTCGGCAGTATGGCGGTCGCGAAAGAGCACCCGTTCGACGAGGTGTTCGATCCGGTCGTGCATCGCGTTGAGCGCAACGCCAAGGGCGATCGTCACCACCGCCTCCGCGGCGAGCGCGAGCCGTGTCTCGACGATCAGCTTCCCGGCAAGCCAATCGACGAGGCTGACGGCGACCACGACCACCGAGGTGACCGCGGCGTAGACGACGGTGCGATTGAGCACGAACCCGATGTCGAGCACGCGATGCCGTAGAATCGCGTAGGCAAGCGCGAGGGGCAGCGCTATTTGGGCGAGTTCTGCAGCAGCCTGCAGGTCAGCCGATGCCAACACGGGCGCCGTAATGATGGCGTTCGTCGCGACGAAACTCGTGAGCGTCACGCCGTAGCCGACCAGGACCCACCCGATCCGGCGCCGGTCTTCACCGGACGCCTCACGATATTGCAATAACGCGAGTACGCCGCCGACAATGACCACCATGATGCCGAACAGGTTCGCGACGTTTGACCACGTGTGGTGACGAACGGGCTCGAACACGGCAAACGTGAGGCAGATTGCAAGGCCGACGAAGAGCATTGCATCCGCAACGCGCATGCGAAGACGTCCGCTGAGCGACGACGGCTCCGCCGGAAACCGCGTGACAAAGATCAGGAGCAGGAATACCGGGAAGTCGGCCAGGAGTGCCTCGAGAACGGTCGCAACGGGCGCGAACACGGGGTCGGGCAGCCACGAGAACAACGCGATGAACCGGAACGACGGGACCGCCCCCCACGTGTAGCATGCGAACGCCGCCGTCGCCACCGACGGCCGGCGAGCGACCACGACGGCGGAAATGAGCACTCCGATCGTCATCCCGACCAGCCCAGACCACCATTGCGGGTCGCCGAGCGGGAGGGTACTCAGGTACGGGACGATGACGCGATCCGACCAAACACCGGCATGACGTACGCGCAGCGTCAGCGCGTAGCCGGGCGGCCCTCCCGTCTGCAAGCGCAAGCGTTGCACATACGACAGCGTCGAGAGATCCAGACGGTCCCCGGCCGCGATACCGGCGGAATACTTCGCCGGGACGCGGACGCGGGCGACGTACGCACCCTGTCCGTCAGCGCCCACGGCGAGGGGAAACATGCCGAGCGGCAGCAGTGCCATCGCCCAGCCCAGGGCGAGAACGACGAGGGACAGTGCGGCAACCAGGAGTCCGAACTCCGGCTTCCTGCTCAGCGAGCGATTCCTCTCAGCCACGGTGCGCGACGTTCGTTCGCTCTGCGACCAAGCCCTAGCGTCATCAGAACGCAATCGTTGCGTTCACACTGAATCCCGAATTTCACAGCGAATCGCGGTTTCACCGATTCGTTGTGCGACAGCCTCAGAACGTTAGAACGGCTAGAACGGAATCTCGTCGTCGGTCGTAGCGGCTGCCGCCGTGGCGCCTGGCGCGGCGGTATCGGCGGCGGCTCGGAGGGTTTCTTCGGCGGATTTGAGCAGGGCTTCGCAGCGGGCGACGAGCTCGCGGCCTTGGCGGTAGAGCTCGACGGCGCGTTCGAGCTCGATGTTCTCGCGCTCGAGCTCGTTTACGATCTCGGTGAGGCTGGTCAGCGAGGCCTCAAAAGAGGCCGATTTGTTTTCCGCCATCTGCGTTCTCCGATTCGACGCGCGCGGTGAGCTCTCCGCGAGCCAGTTCGACCTGCAGGCGCGTGCCGGGCGGCGCATCGGCCGCGTCGACGAGGGCCCGTCCGTCGGGGCGGCGCACGATCGCGAAGCCGCGGCGCATCGGCGCGGTCGGGTCGGCGGCACCGAGCTGCGCGGTGAGGACCTCGAGCCGATGTTTGCCGCGCTGGATCACCCGCGCGAACGCCGGGGTCAGCCGCTCGGCGAGCTCGTCGCGGCGGCCCTGCTTCTCGGCCAGGAAACGCAGGTCGAGCCGCCCGCGCACCGCCTCGAAACGTGCGCGCCACGCGGCGACCAGGCTGATCGGCGACCGGTGGAGCAGCGCGCGTTCGACGAGGCGCACGCGTTCCCGTGCGCGGACGACGCGGGTCTGCGCCGCGCGGTCGAGCGCCGCGGTCAACCCGTCGAGCCGCTGACGGCGGCCTGCCAAGAGCAGCGTCGGATCGGCCAGCGGCGAGCGATACTCGATCTTTTCGAGGCGCGCGCGCAAACCACGCAGGCGCCCGCTGAGCGCGCGGGTGATCCGATCGCCGTCGCGCGCGATCGTGCGCAGCAGCTCGTCGCGCCGCGGCAGCAGCGTCTGCGCGGCCGTCGACGGCGTCGGCGCTTGCCGGCTGGCGGCATAGTCCGCCAGCGACGTGTTCGCTTCGTGGCCGATGGCCGTCACGACGGGTACCGGCGCGGTAGCGATTGCGCGCACGACACCCTCGTTGTTGAACACGAATAGGTCCTCGAACGAACCCCCGCCGCGTGCGACGACGACGAGATCGGGCGCGTACGCATACGCGGCGCGCAATGCGCCGACGATCTGCGTTGCGACGTCGCCCTGCACCGGCGTCTCGAACAGACGCACGGAAACCTGTGGGGCGCGCGCGCGTGCCTGCGTCAAAAAGTCGCGCGTCCCGTCGCCGCTCGCCGAACCAACCAGAGCGACGCGAAACGGATACGGCGGGATCGGACGCTTGCGCTCGGCGCGGAACAGCCCTTCGGCTTCGAGCTTGGCGCGCAGCGCCTCGAACTTGGCGTACAGCGCTCCTACGCCGCCGACGAGATCGAGATGGCGCACCACCAACTGGTACTTGCTGCTCTTCTCGAAGGTCGAGACCTTGCCGTAGACGCGCGCCGCCTCGCCGTCCTTCGCCGCGGGAAACGTCGCGGCGTCGCTCGGGTACGCGAAGCACGCCAGCACCGACTCGCGATCCTTGACGTCGAAGTTCCAGCTCCCGCTCGACTGCACGCGCAGGTTCGAGATCTCGCCCTCGACGCCGAGCAGCGCGAGCCGCGTGTCGCTGTCGATCTTGCGTTTGATGTAGCCGGCCAGCCGCGAGACGCCGACGACCGGGATGCGCGACCAGTCGCGCTCGATCACGGCGGCGCGGTCGGTTCGGCGTCGAGCCGCTGGTACGTCTGGCCGTCGCCGACGGCGTCGGGCGGTGGTGTCATCGGCGCCAGCGACGGCGGCGTGCGCGGCGCGGCGTGCACGACCGGCAGCGGCGCGAGCGGAACGGCCGCCCCACCGGAGCGCGTCGTGGTGCGCGAGCCCGGCGTGTCGGCGACCGTGCCGCAGGTGTGCTGGTCGGTGCCGACCAGGAAGTAGTCATCCCGTCCCGACCCGCACAGGCGTGCTTTGACCACCTCGCCGACCGGCATCACGAAACCGTGCGGCTTCGTCTTCGCCAGCGCACGTTTCATGAACCGCGCCCAGATGCGCGCCGGGATGTTGCCGCCGTACGACTCGTTCATGCGCTCGTAGTGGTCGTTGCCGATCCACACCGCCGCGACGAGGTCGGGCGTGTAGCCGACGAACCACGCGTCGCGGAAGCTCGACGTGGTGCCGGTCTTGCCCGCCGCCGGCCGGCCGATGTCGGCGTTCGGATAGCCCGTCCCCTCTTTGATCACCGACTCGAGCATCGAGGTCATGATGTACGCGACGCCGGCGCTGACGACTTCGGTCTGTTCGGGATACGTGTTGTCCATCACCGGCGAGCCGAGCGAATCGCGCACCAGGCGCACGGACGTCGGCCTGATGTGCACGCCTTGGTTCGCCAGCGTGGCATAGCCGGCCGCCTGATCGAGCGGCGAGACGCCCGACGCGCCCAGCGCCACCGCCAGCGTCGGGTCGAGCGGGGCCGTGACGCCCATGCGATGCGCGTACTCGATCACGCGATCGATGCCGAGTTCTTGGGCCAGCTTCACCGCCGCGACGTTGCGCGACTGCGCCAGCGCGGTGCGCAGCGTGATCGCGCCCATGTAACGGAAGTCGTCGTCCATCGGCGCCCAGCGCGTGCCGTCGCCCATCGGATAGCTCACGGGCGTATCTTCGACGATCGTGGTCGGCGGGTGGCCGGCGTCGATCTCGGCGGTGTAGACGTACGCTTTGAACGACGAGCCCGGCTGGCGGCGCGACTGCCAGGCGCGGTTGAACTGATTGGTCAGCGAAAACGGCGTCGCGCCCCCGACCATGGCCAAGATCTCGCCGGTCGACGGCCGGATCGCAACGAGCGCGCCCTGATGCGCGCCGATCCCCTCGGCCTTCGCGCGGCCGATCCCCCACGTCACGGCGTCTTGCGCGATGTCCTGCATCGCCGGGTCGAGCGTGGTGTAGACCTGCAGGCCGCCCTCGAGCGTCACCTGCGTGCCGAACTGCTGCTCGATCTGATGCGTCACGTAGGTCGTGAAGTACGGATAGCGATACGATTGCAGTCCCGTCGGGCGCTCGCCGATCAAATGCAGCGGCGCGTCGGCGGCGGCGTCGGCGCGCGCCTGCGTGATGAATCCCGCATCGACCATGCGGTCGAGCACGTGCTGCTGCCGTTCCTTGGCGCGGTCGAGGCTGACGTATGGCGAATAGTCCGACGGCGCCGCGGGCAAGCCGGCGAGCATTGCGGTCTGCGCCAGCGTGAGGTGGCCGACGTCGGTGCCGAAGTAGGTGTGCGCCGCGGCTTCGATGCCGTACGCGCCCGACCCGAAGTAGATCAAGTTCAGGTAGCGCTCGAGGATGTCGTCCTTGGTGTAGTAGCGCTCGATCTCCATCGCCAGCAGCGCTTCCTGGATCTTGCGCGAGTACGACACCTCGTTGGACAAGAACAGCCCGCGCGCCAGCTGCTGGGTGATCGTCGACGCGCCTTGCAGCTGCTCGTGCCGGTAGTCGGCCAGCGCGGCGCGCGCGATGCCGGCGAAGTCGACGCCGTGATGCTGGTAGAAGTGCGCGTCCTCGGTCGCGATGAACGCGTCGCGCACGCCGACCGGGATCTTGTCGATCGTGACCCAGGTGCGGTTCTCCCGGTAGAGGTTCGCCAGCAGCATCCCGTTGCGCGCGTAGACGCGGGTCGAGCGCGACGGCTGGTAATCCGCCATCCGGTTGATGTCGGGCAGGTTGCGCGAGTAGGATGCGACGATGCCAGCGACGATGCCGACGAACAGCAGGATGCCGAACACGCCCAGCACCACCAGCGTCTTGACGATGCGCCAGATGATCCGTCCGGCGCCGCCGCCGCGCTGCGGCGAGCGGCGGCGGGCGCGCGTTCGCGGTGACGCGATGGCGCGGCTCATCGCTCCGCTCCGCCGTTGCGGTGCGGCACGGCACCGCCGCGCAAGGTGACCGCCCGCGCCAGCACGCCGTTGACGTAGCGGCCCGAGTCCTCGGTCGAAAACTTCTTGGCCAGCTCGACCGCTTCGTTGATGACGACCGCAGCGTCGGTCTCGCGGCGATGGTTCAGCTCGAACGCGCTCATGCGCAGGATGATCCGGTCGATCGTCGGCAGCCGGTCGAGCGTCCAGCCTTCCAGCAGCGGCGCGATGAGCGCATCGGACTCAGCGGCATTTTCCAGCGTCCCCAGCACGAGATCGCGCACGAAGGCGCGCCCCTCGGCCGGCGCGCCGGCCGACAGCAGTTCGGTGACCAGCTCGTCCGCGGGCCGCTTTCCGATCTCACTTCCGTAGAGCGCCTGCAGGGCGAGCTCGCGCGCGTGGCGCCGGGACGTCGCGGGCATCAGACCGGCTGGGCTCGCCGCGCCAGGAACTCGGGCAACCAGCCGACGCCGACCCCGCCGGCGCGAAACCGTGGTTCGCCCAGCAACTCGCGGCAGAAGTCGACCGTCGTCTTCACGCCCTCGATACGCGTTTCGCCGAGCGCGCGTTCCATCCGCAGGATCGCCGATTCGCGGGTGCGGCCGACCGCAATGATCTTGGCCAGCATCGAGTCGTAGAACGGCGGCACGACCGCGCCTCCGTACACGTGCGTGTCGACGCGAATCCCCGGGCCGCCGGGGAACACGACCGTGCTGAGCGTGCCGGCGGCCGGCGCGAAATTGTTGTCGGGGTCCTCGGCGTTGACGCGCACCTCGATCGCGTGCCCGTGCGGATGCAGATCGTCTTGGGTGAAGCCCAGCGCCTCGCCGGCGGCGATGCGAATCTGCTCCTTCACCAAGTCGACGCCGTAGATCAGCTCGGTGACCGGATGCTCCACCTGAATGCGGGTGTTCATCTCCATGAAGTACACGTCGTCGCCGGACACCAAGAACTCGAGCGTTCCCGCATTGGTATAGCGCACCGCGCGCGTCGCGTTCGTCGCGATCTCGTGCAGCCGCGTGCGCAACCCGGGATCGAGCTCGGCCGCCGGCGCTTCTTCGATCAGCTTCTGATGCGACGGCTTCTGCACCGAGCAGTCGCGTTCACCCAGATGCACCACGCCGCCGTGCGCGTCGGCGAGCACCTGCACTTCGATGTGGCGCGGATTGACGATCAGCTTCTCGACGTACAGCCGGCCGTCTTTGAACGACGCTTCGGCCTCGGCTTGCGCCGTCGCGTACGCGGTGGCGAGATCGCCCGGCACGTGCACCTCGCGCATCCCCTTGCCGCCGCCGCCCGCGGTCGCCTTGAGCAGCACGGGGTAGCCGATCTTCTCGGCGATGGAACGCGCCTCGTCGACCGACGCCACGATCCCGCTGCCCGGCGTCGTCGGGATGCCGGCTTCGTCCATCAAGCGGCGCGCCGTGGCCTTGTCGCCCATCGCGTTGATCACCGCCGGCGAGGGGCCGATGAAGACGAGCCCGTGATCGGCCGCGATCTCGGCGAAGCGCGCGTTCTCGGCCAAGAAGCCGTAGCCCGGGTGGATCGCGTCGCAGCCGCTGATCAGCGCGGCGGAGATGATGTTGGGGATGTTCAGGTACGAGCGGACGACCGGACCCGGCCCGACGCAGAACGCTTCGTCCGCATGGCGCACGTGGAGCGACAGGCGGTCGGCTTCGGAGAAGATCGCGACCGTGGCTATGCCGAGCTCGTGGCAAGCACGGTTGATGCGCAACGCGATCTCGCCGCGATTGGCGATCAGCACTTTCTTGAACATCAGCGGTCGATGGCGAACAGCGCTTGGCCGTACTCGACGGGCTGCCCCTCGGTAACGAAGACCGCGACCACCCGACCCGAACCGCGCGAGCGAACCGGATTGCGGATCCCCAGCGTCTCGACGTAGGCCAGCTCGCGATCCTCGTCGAGCTCCTGACCCTCGAAGATCGCCGGCCGCGCCAACCGGACAATGCCGACCACGTCGCTGGCGACGACGTCGGCCATCCGTTCGCCGGGCGCCCGTTCGCCGGCGGTCCGCGGTGGTTCGGCCGGGGCCGGCGCGACCCGGGCGGGCGCGGCATGGTTCGCCCGGCGCACCTCAATCTCGGTCTCACGGTCGCGAACGCGAAGGCGCGCGAAACCGGCCTCGGCCAGCGCACCGGCCAGCGCCCGAGCCCGCGCCGCGATCACGTCTTCGGTCATTGGGGTCGGGGTTCGACAGCGTCCCGAGGGCGGCCCCCAGCGTAGGGTATACGTCCCACCTGAAAGCGGGTACAATGGCCCAGAAGGAACACCTCTTTTGATCGCGCGCAGCATGGCCACGGACTCGGCCTTCGTCCTCGTTCATCCACGGGGTCTCTCGTTGCGCGCCGCTGCAGCCGAGGCGCTCGACGCCGCCGGAATCCCCCACCACGCCGGCGGGTTCCCGTTCGAACCCCGGCTGTCGCAGGTCTCGGTGGTGTACCTGGTCGAGGAAGAGCACCTACTCTCGCTCGGGCCCCGTCGGACCGTCGAAGCCGCCCTGGAGCTGATCGCCGGCGCCCACTCGGCGACCACCGTCGTGCTGGCCCAGCGCGACTCGGAGGCCGGCTGGCTCGCCGCCAACCCCAACGTCGGGGGCTGGCTGCTGTCGCCGCCCGATCCGGCCGCTCTGGTCGCCACCGTCCGCGCCGCGGCCGCCGGGCTGGCCGCCCGCGAGGACCGCGAGGCCGCCCGCGCCGAGAGCGAGCAGTTGCTCGAGATCGGCCTCGCGCTGTCGTCGGAACGCGACGTCACCCGGTTGCAGCAGGCCGTCGTCCGCAGCGCGCGCGAGCTGACCCGCGCCGACTCGGGGTCGCTGTACCTGCTCGAAGACGGCCCCGGCGGCGAGCGCGTGATCCGCTTCGCGGTCGCCCAGACCGGTCCCGACGACACCGGCAGCTACCTCGGCGCGGTGCTGCCGCTCTCGCGCTCGTCGATCTCCGGCTACGTCGCGCTCACCGGCGAAACCGTCCGCGTCGCCGACGCCTATGCAATCCCCGCGACCGCCGAGTACCGCGTCAACCGCAGCTTCGACGAAGCCAACGGCTATCGCACGATGTCGGTGCTCGCCGTCCCGATGCGCGACCACGAGGGCGCGATCGTCGGCGTCATCATGCTCATCAACCGCAAGCCCGAGTTCGGACTGCGCCTCACCTCGCCGGCCCACACCGAAGAGGTCGTCCGGCCGTTCTCCGAGCGCGACGAGCACGTGCTCTCGTCGCTGGCATCGCAAGCCGCGGTCGCGTTCGAGAACAAGACGTTGCTGGAGTCGATCCAGAACCTCTTCGAGCAGTTCGTCCGCGCGTCGGTCAAGGCGATTGAGGTGCGCGACAAGTCGACGCAGGGCCACTCCTCGCGCGTCGCCGACCTCACCGTGCTCCAAGCCGAAGCGGTCAACGCGATCGAGACCGGGATCTTCGCCGACCTCCACTTCGACGGCGACCAGCTGCGCGAGATGCGCTACGCGTCGCTGCTGCACGACTTCGGCAAGGTCGCCGTTCCCGAGTACATCTTCGGCAAGGCCAAGAAGCTCCCCGACGGTCGCATCGACGCGATCCGCCTGCGCTTTCTGCTCGCGATCGAGCAGACGTCGGACGAGCGACTGCGCGGAAAGCTGCGTGCGCTGCTGGCGCAGGTGGAGCACCATAACGAACCGCGCGTGATCTCGATGGAGCTCGGCGACGTGCTCGACGCGGTCGCGCCGCTGACGTATCGTGACTTCGACGGCGAACGGCCGCTGCTCGACGGGTCGGAGCTCGAGTTCCTCCGCATCCCGCGCGGGTCGCTGTCCGGTGACGAGCGGCGCAAGATGGAGCAGCACGTCACGCAGTCGTTCTACTTCTTGCGTGAGATCCCGTGGAAGACGACGCCGTGGCGCCACGTCGCCGAACTCGCCTACGGCCATCACGAGCAGCTCGACGGAACCGGGTATCCGCGCGGGCTCAAAGGGAACGAGATCGTCCCCCAGGTGCGAATGCTCACGATCAGTGACATCTTCGATGCGCTGACGGCGAACGATCGGCCGTACAAGACGGCGATGCCGGTGGATCGGGCGCTCGACATACTCATCAAGGAGTTCGCGGATCGGGGGAAGATCGATCGGAACTTGCTCGATGTGTTCATTGCGAAGAAGGTCTATGAGCCGGTGATTGCGGCTCGCTGACCATTGGTGTCGTGGCGCGGCGAGGGCGGGGCATTGCTGCACCGGGGACGCTCCCTGCGCCGCTTCCTGCGGCTACGGTCGCTCGGTGCTCCGCTCGCTCCTCGCCCTCCGGGCGCCGCTCGCTGCGCAACGCCCCGGTGCAGCAATGTCCCGGCCTCGCCTTCGGCCTCGGTTGTTTGCGTCGTACAGAAAGAAAGGAGCACCATGGTGGACCAAATAGCGAGTTGGTCGTTACTGCGCGCAAATTCGCGAGGTGGTCAGAAAAACGCTTCTCAATGCGTCAAACCGCAGTCGCGTCTACGTTGCATCCGCGCCGTCTGTCGTAGCAGCAGCGCCGGTGTCAGTTGGCGTCGCGGCTGGCGAGATGGTCGCGGGCTGGGCTACCGGAGAGACGTGCTCCGGTATGAGCCTAACCGGCTCTAGGAATTGACCTTCGAATCCGGTCAAGCGGAAGATGATTAGCAGCGCGAGCCGCCGCAGGCGGGCAACATCGTCTCGCCGCTCTTGCCGTTCGGCCGTCGTCAGGTGACGCCACCGCTTCAAGAAGTAGCCGTTGTGAAGAATCTCGTCACGTGCCGCTAAGGCGCGCTCGTTCTCGGTGGACGACACGTCGATTTGGAGATCGGCGAAGAGCTTGTCTTCGCGCCAAGCCGTGGTGGTCCGATTGGCATGCCGAAAGCCCGAGGCGAGATTCTTCGTGACCTCCGGGCCGATGGTGTCATAAATGACGCCGACGAGCGGTCGCCGGACTTTTTTTGCGAACGACTCCCAGCAGTCGTCGTCGATCCAGTACTCGAGACCAAACGCCCGATTCCACGCCTCAAGAGCGGTGTGAATGGCAAGCGTCAACCGCTGCGCGTCGATATCGGGGCTATCGGTATTCGCGGAATGCAAATGCTCCAAGACGACGTCAATAGGGAAGCCAGCACGCAGCAGCCGGACGATTCCGGATCCGAGTTGCTCGACCCCTGTGGGCGTCGGCCGAGCATGCATCCAATTGAAAGGTTCTTTCCGTGTCGACGCGCTCCGTCCACCGCGGCGGTAGACGGTTTCGATGAGCACGCCATGCTCATCGTAGCGCTCAATGGCCATGGCCTTGAGCCAGTTACCAGAGATGAACGATAGCAACAGCCACAGCGCATCGCTTTCAGTCGTATCCAGAGCACCGTCAATCGATGCTGACAGAATTTCGTTCTCGATCGGTTCTGCATCAGTTGTATGGCCGACAACAACCATACGGCGGCCGGCAAATCCGGTCCGCGCGCCCCACTCGCCGCCGGCGTAGACATATCGGGTCGCCGCCACGCGAGAGCCGTAGGCAGGTCCGTGCACAACGAGTTCGCGGACTCTGAACGTGTACCTTGAGAGTGCGCCGCTGGGCGTGCCGACGTGCTGGGTGCGCGTTGATAACGGCCCACGCGCTTCCCATCCTCCGGCGTCCGGAGTTAACACATCCGTCAGTACCCCTTCGACGAGCGTGCCGGGAGCAACGTCTCGAAAGAAGTTCCCGTTGACGACCATCTCGCCGGGCGGCAACGTCTGCATCATTTGACCGGCCCAGTCGCTGCGATCCACCAGGAGAGCCTCAATCTCATCCTTTGTCATCGTGATCGAGACGTCTCCGATGAGTGGAATCCGTTCACCGCGATATGTTCCAGGAACGGCGATGTATTGGGGATCCGCAGCTATCGGCGCGCGGGCAATCCCAAGAAGTTGTTCCGGTGTCACGTCTGGTTTGTTCGCCGGACGCCGCTCTTTACCTGACCTACTCGGCGCTGGCCCGTTGCCGCCCTGCAGCTAGATGAAGCAACGCTTAGTGCCGCTTCTGTGGAAGACGCGGAAGTCGCAGTTGGTGTAGTCGGGATAATGGTGACAGCGGTGAGATCTTCGTGACGTGGGCGTGGGGCGTGCATGTGTGCGGCGGGGCGTTTCGTAGCGAGCG
>Ga0302325_10006750_pt1 | contig 25700 bp, 18 predicted proteins | sample Palsa_T0_2_FD_201948 | JGI IMG/M metagenome (GOLD analysis project Ga0302325, IMG submission 201948) | Peat permafrost microbial communities from Stordalen Mire near Abisko, Sweden - Palsa_T0_2 | ecosystem: Environmental > Terrestrial > Soil > Palsa > Peat permafrost | place: Sweden: Abisko... | reverse complement strand
CACACCCTGATCGACAGTCATCCGACGATGGAGCTGGACTCGTCCGGGGTGGTGGCGGGCGGTCCTTCGGCGCTGATCCTGAGCGAGCGGACGGGCGAGTTGATCGGCGTGCGCTACGGGGGCGAGCGACAGGTCATCCACGCCCTGGATGCCCACTTTGGCGACGTGCTGGGCAAGCTCGCCGCTCTCTCCGACGGCGAGGTCGCGGGCCTGTCCTCGGACGAGGCGGAGCGGCGCTGGGTCGTGAGCTTCAGGCACGACCGGGACCCCGGCGTGACCTGGTTGTACGACCACGACACGGGCGAGGCCCGTCAGCTCTTCTGTCCCTACCCGCAACTGGACCCGGCCACGCTCGCACCGATGACGCCGGTGGTGATCAAGTCGCGAGACGGCCTCAACTTGCACTCCTACCTCACGCTGCCGCTGGGTGTGGACCCGGTCAACCTGCCGCTCGTCATCGACGTCCACGGCGGACCGTGGTACCGCGACTCGTGGGGCTTCGACCCCACCGTACAGCTGCTGGCCAACCGCGGCTATGCCGTGCTCCAGATCAACTTCCGGGGGTCGAGCGGGTTTGGCAAGACCTTCATCAGGGCGGCGATTCACGAGCTTGCCGGCAAGATGCACGATGACCTTCTCGACGGCGTGCAGTGGGCCATCGATGAGGGGATCGCCGATCCGAGCAGGGTCGCCATCTTCGGGGGCTCGTACGGCGGCTATGCCGCGCTGGTCGGGGCGACCTTCACCCCCGATGTCTTCGCCGCGGCCATCGACTACTGCGGGATTTCGAGCCTGCCCAACTTCATGCGCACCGTGCCGGTCTATGCCCGTCCCTTCCTCGCCAACAACTGGCACCTCTACGGCGGCGACCCCGACATCCCTGAGCAAGAAGCCGACCTTCTCGCCCGCTCGCCGATCACCAAGGTTGACCAGATCAAGATCCCCCTGCTGGTGATCCAAGGCACCAACGACCCGCGCGTCGTGCAGGAGGAGTCGGACAACATCGTTGCCGCCTTGCGCGAGCGTGGCGTGCCGGTGGACTACATGGTCAAGGACAACGAGGGACATGGCTTCGCCAATCAGGAGAATGTGATCGATATGCATCGCGCTCTCGAGCGATTCCTCGGCCAGCATCTCGGCGGGCGCACGGCAAACCCATGAGCGTCGCGGCGCGAGGCGACCGGTAACATGCGACGGGTGCCGCGAATCGATCTCAACCGGTCTTCGGGCGTACCCGTCTTCCGGCAGGTGATCGATCAGATCATCTTCATGATCGAGGCTGGTGAGCTGGGCGACGGCGACCGTTTGCCCAGCAGTCGCCTCCTCGCCGCCAGCCTCGGTGTCAATCGCAACACCACGGCGCGCGCCTACGCCGAGCTCCATCAGCTCGGGTACGCCATCTCGCAAGGTCGCGCCGGGATGGTCGTCCGCCGGTCCGACCAGGCCCGGGCCCACCTGGCCAAGCACGAGTCGGCCGTCGCGATCCTCGCCGAGCCTGTCCAGCGCTGCCTCGAGCTCGGTCTCACCGCCGACGAGATCGCCATGATCGCCTACCACCAGAGTCGCCAGGCGAGTGAGGCGGCGATCGGCATTTCGTTCGTCGAATGCAACGACGAGCGGGCCAAGGCCTTCGCCACGGAGCTCTCCGAGACGGTGAAGGCAGAAGTCGTGCCCCTCGTGCTCACCACGTTGAAGGCGCACGATCTGGCCCAGACCGATCTCGTGGTGACGACCTTCTTCCATCACACCGAGGTGCGCCGGCTCGTCCACGGCATGGACCTCCCGCGCAAGCCCGAGGTGCTCGCCATCGTGGCCGCGCCCCACATCAAGACGCTCGCCAAGCTCGCCCGCATCCCCAAGGGCCGACGGATTGGGATCCTGTACTCAACCGAAGACCAGGCAGAGGCGATCCGCCAATCCCTCACCGACACCGGCCTCAACAACGTCCGCGTCCTGCATGGCGACGACGACCCCGAGGTCGACGAGTGCGACGTCGTCGTCTACCCGAGCGAAAACCCCGACCTGGTGGCCAAGCTGCGCGACCGCACGGGGCTGATCGACTACGGCAACGTTCTGGACGCGGCGTCTCGACGGATGGTGTCGGAGTTCGTCGACGAGATTCGTGAGCGGAGTGATCGATCGCTGTTCGAAAGCGGCCGCTGACCCCGAAACAGGATTGTCACATACCGTTAGGGCAAACAGCGACCTAGGCCGTTGACAGCCGAAGAGGTCGCATCGTACGGTTGGTTATGACCGACGAACTGCGCACTCGGGAGTGTCGTCGCTCCACACGAAGCCTTGACTGACGCCAAGGGCGCACTGGTTCGCGCCTACAAGCGCTTTCAGCGGGTCCCGTGCGGGAACGAGCTCGTGGGCCTCGCGCTGCTCGTACTCGTGATGCAGTTTTTCCCCGGCGGGATGCCGCTATCCGTGCTCGTCGGCGGCACTTCGGGCGCGGCGCCGCTCGTCCTCAACGCCATCGGCTTGGTGCTCGTGTTTCGTGCCAACCGGTTCTTAAACCTCGCCCAACTCCAGATCGGCATCTTCGGTGCCACGCTCTTTACCGGGCTGGTCCAGGGCCAGTTGCTGCTGCACACCCTCCACCACGTGTGCTCGGGCTGCGTGGCCGCCTTCCCCGATCCGACGGCCCAGGCCATCAACTTCTGGATTGCCGCCGTCACCGGCCTCGCCGCCTCCGCCCTGCTCTCGGTGCTGCTGTATGCGCTCGTCCTACGACGCTTCGCCAAATCCCCCGTCCTCGTCCCAACCATCGTGACCGTGTTCATCGCCGAGGCGCTCAACGGCTTCCAAGCCACCATGACCAAGAAGCTGGTGCACCTCAACGACGTGCGGTCAGGGCGGGCGCTCGAAACGATCACGTCGCCGATCCATGCCACCGTGACCATCAGCGGCTACCCACTCTCCTTTCCGACGATGCTGCTCAGCGCGCTCGCGGTGGTCGCGCTCGTCGCCATCGTCGTCTACCTGCGCCGCAGCCGGACCGGCGTCGCCATTCGGGCCGCGGCCGACAACCCCGGTCGGGCCGCCACCCTCGGGGTCAACGTGGCGTCGGTCACGAGCCGCATCTGGCTCATCGTCGGCATCCTCAGCGGCCTGGCCGCCATCGTCCCGGCGTTCATCGGCGGTGTCGGTGCCGCCACCCTCTCCCGGGGACCGTCGGCTTCGATCCCCATCGAGCAGATCGTCGTGTTGCTCACCGTGCTGGTCTTCGCCCGGTTCACCAATCTGTGGATGGCGGCGTTGTCGGCCGTCGTCCTGAGCACGCTGAGCGTTGCCGTCCAGGTCGCCTATTCCTCCCAGACCCCGTTGGACGCCGCGTACGTCTTCATCGTCGGTGGACTGTTGCTGTTGCAGCGCGACACGAGCACCCGGGCCAACCGGGAGGACTTCTCCGGACTTGACCTCACCCAGGAATTGCGCCCGATCCCGCGTGAGCTGCGCCGGCTGCCCAACGTGGTCAACGCCGTACGCTGGGGTGCGATCGTCGGTGCGGTCCTGCTGCTGGCCCTGCCTTTCACCATCTCCATCGGGCAGACCTCGTTGCTGATCGACTCGATCACCTTTGCCATCGTCGGCCTCTCCGTGCTGGTCCTCACCGGCTGGGCCGGTCAGGTCTCCCTGGGCCAGTTTGGGTTTGCCAGCATCGGGGCGTGGGCGGCCGCCTGCAGCCATGCCCCCTTCCCAATAGCCGTCCTCATCGGCGGGCTCACCGGCGCCGTCGCCGCACTCATCGTCGGACTGCCAGCGCTCAAGCTGCGCGGCGTCAACCTCGCCATCTCCTCGATGGCGTTCAGCGTCAGCGCGCAGGCGCTCTTCATCGACAACCGCTACTTCGGCCGCCTGCTCCCGGCCAGCCTCTCCCTACCCAACGTGCTGGGGGTCAACTTCGGCGACCAGCGCGTCCTCTACTACACCACCCTCGTCGTCGTGCTCCTCTTCATCGGCGTCATCATCGGTCTACGCCGGAGCCGCACCGGCCGCGTCCTGATCGCCATCCGCGCCAACGAGGCGACGGCGCAGTCCTTCGGCATCAACGTCTTGCGGGCCCGGCTCACCGCCTTCTGTGTCTCCGGGTTCATGGCCGCCGTCGCCGGAGCCCTGCTCGCCTATCACCTCGGGTCGGTCGCCCCCCAGACGTTCATCCCCGAGATGTCCCTCGTCATCTTCCTGTACGCCGTGCTCGGTGGCTTGGGCGGACTGGCCGGCCCGCTCATGGGTCTGGCGCTCTACGCCATGATCACCTTTTTCTTCAACGGCAACCCGCTCGTCCAGTCCGTCGGCGGCGGTCTCGGCGCCGTGTTGCTCATGCTGTTTGCCCCCGGAGGCGTCGCCCAACTCGTGTACGGGGTCCGCGACGCCGCCCTCCGCCGACTGGCGATGCGGCTGCGCATCCCCGTTCCCAGTCTCATGGGTGACCGGGGAGCCACCATGGCGGCTGACCGCGTTGCGCTCGACGAGCCCCGTCACACGGCGCGACGGGCCGGCGAGGCGCTCCCCATCGACTACCAACCTCCCGGCCAGTGGGCGCTCGAGCGCCTCGGCACCGTTGACGGCAAGCAGGAGCGTGTCGGTGTCCGTTGAGCCGATCGAAGTCGCCGGCCCCCCGGTCGGCCCCGTGGGCCCCGCCGGCCCTATGGGCCCCGCCGGCCCTATGGGCCCCGCCGGCCCTATGGGCCCCGCCGGCCCTATGGGCGCAGCCGAGGATCCCGCCCTCCGGCTGAGGGTGGCTCGGGGGTTGGTGCCGACCGACCGCCAACTCCGCGAAGGCATCGTCACGTCGGAGTTCGACACCGGCAGTGTGGTGCCCGACGAGCCGGCCCGACGCAGGAGCCCAGGTGCCGCGCTCCGTGCCTACCTGGCCAGCATCAACCCGGCAGTCATCGAAGGCTCCAAGCTCCCGCTGATCGTGTGTTGCCTGGGCTCCTTCGTCGCCGGATGGGACGCCACCGCGTTCGCCATCACCGCCCCAGCCATCGAGGCCTCCTTCGGGCTCTCGATCACCAGCCTCAACACCCTTTCCACGTTCGTGGCCACCGTGGCCATCGTCTTGGGCTTGCCGCTCGGGTACCTGGTCGATCGGGTCTCCCGTGTCGGGATCATCCGAGTCACGGAGGCGGCTGGCGCCGCCGGCGATGTGGTCCAAGGGATTGCCCCCGCCTTCGGCACCCTCGGCCTCGGACGCACGATGGGTGCCGTGGCCCGGGCCCCGGAGAGCGGCGCCGCCTTTCCGCTGCTGGCCGACGCCTACCCCTCCTACCAACGGGCGCGCGTCTTCGCCTCGCTGACCTTCTTCTCGACCGTCGGCGGGGTCATCTCCTCGCCGATCGTCGGCTTCATCGTGAAGTACTTCGGCTGGCGCGATGCGGCTCTTACCCTCGCGGTGATCTCCACGTCGACGGCGATCCTGGCGTTCAAGACGCGCGAGCCCCGCCGCGGTGACATGGACCGGCGTGAGCTCGGGGTGAGCGAGGAGTTTGTCCTGGTCGACCCGCCGCCGCCGAAGTTCACCGAGGCCATCCGAGGCGCGTGGGGTATCACGACGCTGCGGCTGCTGGCGATAGGAGGCTTCGTCGGCGGGTTCGCCACGACGATCACGATCGTCGACGCCAACGTGCAGGCCAACAGGTTTGGTCTTGACCCGCTTCAGCGTTCGTTCGTCATCACCATGCAGAGCCTGGTGCTGCTGCCCGGGCTTGCCATCGGCGCGGTCGTGGCCGATCGCCTGCTGGAGAAGCGACCTTCGACGCTGGTCGCCGCCCAGGGCTTCCTCCTTTTCATTGTCGCCGCCTCCTACGTCGGCTGCGCCTTTGCGGGCAGCCTCTTGGTGTACGTGATCCTGATCAGCATCCCGACGGTCCTCGTCGGTGTCACGCTGCCGGCACTGTCCACCGTGATCTCCCTCGTCATCCCCGCCCGTTACCGGGGCGTCGGACTGCAGGTCGGCACGCCGTTCACGCTGATCGCCCTCGCTCTCGGTCCGATACTCCTCGACTCCTTCCTCCGCCACCACAGCAGCCCCCAGGGCATCTTCCTCTGGTTTGCCCCACTCGAGGTCGTCGGCGGTCTGTTTTTCCTGGCTGCGGCCGGTGGTGTCGCCACCGACATCCGGGCCGCACGGGCTGCGGCCATGGCCGGCCAGGAGTCCGAGCGCTCGCAGCGGGACGAGCACTCCAAGATCCTCGTGTGTCGCGACATCGACGTCAGCATCGACTCGGCCCAGATCCTCTTCCGGGTCGATCTCGATGTGAGCGACGGCGAGATCGTCGCCGTCGTCGGGACCAACGGCGCCGGCAAGTCGACGTTGCTCCGCGCCATCTGCGGATTGCAGCAGGCGAGCAACGGCGCCATCTTCTTCGACCGCAAGGACATCACCTACGCCGCCGCCCACGAAAACGCCCGCGACGGCCTCGTCTACATGCCAGGGGGGCAGGGCGTCTTCCCGCTCATGAGCGTCCGCGACAACCTCACCAGCGCCGGCTGGGTGCACCGCGACGCCTCCGAGCAAACGGACGCCGAGCTGGAGCGGGTCCTCGCGCTCTTCCCCCCACTGCGCGAGCGCCTCGACGTCCAGGCCGGCGCCATGTCCGGAGGCGAGCAGCAGATGCTCGCCCTCGGTCAAGCGTTTCTCATGAAGCCCCGACTCCTCATGATCGACGAGCTGTCGCTCGGCCTGGCGCCGGCGGTGGTCGAGCAGCTCCTCGATGCCATCCGGGCCATCGCCGCCAGCGGCACCGCCGTCATGCTCGTCGAGCAGTCGGTCAACATCGCCCTCACCGTCGCCGACCGCGCCGTCTTCATGGACAAGGGCGAGATCCTCTTCGACGGACCGGTCGACCAGCTCCTCGACCGTCCCGAGCTGGTTCGCGCCGTCTTCATGGGAGGCACCGGCGGGGGAGCGCCGATGTCCCGGCGACGCGCCGTCTCCTCGGCCGAGGAAGCCGAGACGCTGCTCAGCTGTAGCGGGGTCTCCCTCGCCTACGGCGGGGTCGACGCGCTGACCGACGTCGACCTGACGGTCGCGGCCGGCGAGGTCGTTGGCATCATCGGCCCCAACGGTGCGGGCAAGACCACCCTCTTCGACGTCCTCTCCGGCTACGCCCACCCCGATCGCGGCGTGGTGGAAGTCGCCGGCCAGGATGTCACCAGGATGGGTCCGGACGGACGGGCCCGCCTCGGCCTGGGCCGTGCCTTCCAAAGTGCCCGACTCTTCCCGCCGCTGACCGTGCGAGAAAACATCGCCGTCGCCCTGGAGAAGCGGGCCAATCGCAGCCCCGTGCTCGCTGCCATCTGGGCCCCCAACCTGCGGGCCAGCGAGCGCAAGCTACAGACACGCGTCGACGGGTACATCGAGCTTCTCGGCCTCACGGCCTACGCCGACAAGTTTGTCCGAGAGCTGTCGACCGGTACCCGCCGTGCCGTCGAGGTGGCATGCCAGATGGCCGCCGAACCCAAGGTGCTGCTCCTCGACGAGCCCTCGTCCGGCCTGGCCCAGGCCGAGACCGAGGCGCTCGGCCCGGCCCTACTGCGCATCGTCAAGGAGACCGGTTGCGGCATGCTCGTCATCGAGCACGACCTTCCGTTGATCATGGGCATCTCCGACCGCCTGGTCGCCATGGAGCTCGGCCGGGTGATCACGACCGGCACCCCCGAGGCCGTCACCCACGACCCACAGGTCCTTGCCTCCTACCTTGCCGCCTCAAGCAGTGTCATCGAGCGCTCCGGCTCCCGCGTCGGCAGGGTTCTCGCCGCGGTCACTTCCGAAGCCGTCGCCGCTGACGCTGCTCCGACCCCCACGTCCCGCTCCACCCGCCGCTCCAAGGAGAACCGTCCATGACCACAGCACCCCCCGCCCCGGCGACCCGCCGGGCCAACGGGCTCTCCGCCACATCGCAGCCGCGCGCCCGGACGCTGGCGGCCTCGACCGTCAAGCTCTCCAGCGAGGAGTTCTCGGCCCGGTTCGACAAGATCGTCTCCAACGTCGGGAAGGTGATCAAGGGCAAGGAGGACATCGTCCGGCTCTGCCTCATCGGCATGATCGCCGAGGGTCACGTTCTTTTTGAGGACATGCCGGGCACGGGCAAGACCGTCCTGGCCCGGGCGATCAGCCAGACGCTGTCGGCGAGCACCTCGCGCATCCAGTGCACGCCCGACCTGCTCCCCGCTGACGTGACCGGATCGACGGTGCTCGATCGCAAGACCGGCGAGTTTGTCTTCCGCCGCGGCCCGGTCTTCGCCAACGTCCTGCTGGCCGACGAGCTCAACCGCGCCACCCCCAAGACGCAGTCGTCGCTTCTGGAGGCCATGGCCGAAAAGCGGGTCAGCTACGACGGCGTGACCCACGACCTGCCCAAGCCCTTCTTCGTGCTGGCCACCATGAACCCGATCGAGCTGGCCGGCACCTTCCCGCTCCCGGAGGCGCAGCTCGACCGCTTCCTCTTCAAGCTCACCCTCGGCTACGCCGACCGCAACGCCGAGGCGGAGGTGCTCGAGGCCAACAGCACCGGCGAGGCGATCGGCCGCCTCGAGGCGGTGCTGCCCATCGAGGACGTCGTCGGCATGATCGAGTGGTCGAAGCAGGTGACCGTCTCCGAGGAAGTCAGGTTCTACATCATCGACATCGTCCAGGCGACGCGCACCGACCCGGCGCTGGCGATGGGCGCGAGCACCCGCGCCTCGCAGTCGCTCATGCGCGCTGCTCGCGTCATGGCCGCGTCCCAAGGACGCGACGACACGCTGCCCGACGATGTGAAGACCCTCGTCAAGGCCGTCCTGGCCCACCGTCTTGTCCTCACCCCGGATGCCCAACTGCGCGACGAGACCATCGACAACGTCATCGACCGGATCGTGCACCGGGTCAAGGTGCCGCTGGGCTTGAGCCACTGACCGGTTGATTGCCGAACAAGTCATGACCGATTTGATCCCTGAGTCGACCAGCGAGGCGCCGCCGCCGGCGGCGCTGGTTGGCGCGCCGCCGGCGGTTGGCGCGCCGCCGCCGATCATGGCGCGCACGGCGATCGTGGGCCGGGGGCCCGGACTTCTCGCGACCATCGAGCGACGCGTGGGGATCACCCCCAGCGGGCTGGTCCTCATCGGCTTCGCCGCCGTGATGTTGGTGCTGTCGCGGGTGCTATCCAGCCGCGGCATCGCCATGCTCGCCTACGGCGTGTTGGTCGTCCTCGCGCTGTCGTGGACGCTGGGGCGGCGCAAGCTGGCGATCGATGCCAGCCGCTCCGATCTCCCCTCTCGGGTGCCGGCGCTACGGACCGTCGACGCTGAGATCACACTCGTCGCCCATCGTCGAGTGTCTTCGATCCTCATCGAGGAGGGGCTGGCCGAGGCGCTCGGCGCTCCTGTCCGCATCGCCGTGCCCCTGCTTCCCGCCGGCGGCGATGTGGTGCACGCCTATCAGTTCGTACCCCAACGGCGCGGCGTCTTCACCGTCGGGCCGCTCATCGCCGAGTTTTCCGATCCGTTTGGGTTGACGAAGCGACGTCAGCAGATCGCGGCCACGACGACGATCATCGTGCACCCCCGGATCGAGTCCGTCGTGGACCGCATCTCGAGCCGCGAGTTTGAGGACCCGCCCATGCGGCCCCCCATCTCTCGACCGTGGCCGACCGGCTTCGAGTTCTACGGCATGCGCGACTACAGCGACGGTGACGACCCGCGGCGGATCGTGTGGCGAGCGCTGGCCCAGTACGACAAGTACCTCGTCCGAGAGGCCGAGCAAGGCATCACCGATCGCGTCAACATCTACCTCGACAACGACGCCGAGTACCACCACGGCCATGGGTCGGAGGACAGCTTCGAAGCGGCCGTCAACATCGCCGCCTCGCTCGGGGTCCGTCACCTGGGCGACGGCTTTTCGGTGTGCCTCGACCTCAACAGCTCGCGGCTCGTCAAAAACTTCCGCGGCAACGGCAAGCGCATCCCCCTGCTCGACCAGCTCGCCGCGGTGAAGACGGAGAAGGCGACGCTGCAGGCCGCCCTCGACCGGATGTTCGGCGACCCGCAGCGCAACGCCCACAACATCTTGGTGACCCCGCACATCACGCAGGCCTCTGCCGCCCGGCTGAGGCTGCTTCTCCAGCGCGGCGGATCACTCATCCTCGTCCTCGTCGTCAACGACGACACCGACCCGATGACCCTGCACCGGGCGGGAGGCCTGCACTGCAACGTGGTCGAGGCCCGCCCCGGTACCCCGCTACAAGCCGTCTTCGCCCACGTGATCGCCGCCACTCGCCTATGACGCTGCTCGACGAGACCCTGCTCGAGGATCGGCGGCCCGGCACGGACCTGGCCGACCCCGCTGACGACGCCGGCTTGGCTGAGCTTCAGCTCGGCAACGTCCGCGACCGTGGCGGCGCCCCACTTGCCATCTCGGCCGACGAAGACGAGCCCGCACCCACGGAGACGCTCGACGGCCGGACTCCGGTCAACCCGCTTTCCGCTTCACTGGCGGCCTTCTTGTCGGCGGCGGCGGTCGGATGGGCCTTCGGCGGCATCTTCGAGGCGCTCCTGCCGCGGCTCCTGGGCATCCTCGGCGCGGCGATCGGCGCCGGTGTCATCGCCCTGGCGCGCCGGATGCGCAAACCGCTGCTGCTTCAGGTCCTGGCCCTGCCGCTGGCGATTGCGACCGGCGTGGGTCTCCTCGCGCCCTACCTGAGCGGCACCTCGCCTTGGCAGCTGGTCGCCGATGCCATCAAAGCCGGCGGGCTGTCCCAACCTCCCGTGCCCTTCGACCCCGGATGGCGGTTCGTGATCGTCGTGCTCTGCGCCGCCGTTGCGATCACGGCCGTCACCAGCGCGGTCGCATTCGACAGATCTCGCCTCGCGGCCTTCATACCGGCACCGCTTGTCGCCGCCGCGGCCGTGCTTCAGCCGCCCGGCAAGGAGTTGGTGTCGGTCGCTCCGGCACTGGCGTTGATCGTGGCCAGCTTGGCGATCGCCTTCGGAGCCGAGCTGTCCCGTGACGCCGAGACAGGTGCCCGTTTTGAAGTCCGCCGTCTCGGTCGGGCCGCCGGGTTTGTCGTGGTGATCGTGGCCGCCGTCTTCGGCCTGTCACAGCTCGGGTTCCTCTACCCACCGACCTCCAACTCCAACATCATCCCGCCGAAGCGCCCTCAGACGCCGCCGCCGATCACCAACAACGACGTGCTGTTCACCGTCACCCAGAGCGAAAACACCCCGCTGCGTCTCGGCGTCCTCGACGTGTACTCGGGCACGGCGTGGCTGACGCCGCCCTACGACCCGCGCCGTTATCTCCCCGTGCACAGCGGCCAGCGGGTGCCGGCGTTTGCCCCGGACCGCTCCACGCCCGATTGGAATGTGGCCCAGCCGCCCCCAACCGTTGCCACGGTCACGAGCACCATCACCGTGGTCAAGCCCGACCCCTCGCGGGAGTTGCCCGACATCACCGGCATGGTGTCGGAGACCGGGGCGCCGAAGGGGACGACCTTCGATCCGCGGTCCCAGACGCTGCGGCTGCCGACCGAGTCTCGCAACGGCGAGACGTACACGATCACGGCTCTACCCGCCCCCAGCGGCGGCGTCCTCTCACAAGAGCCGGCCAGCTCGGCCGCCGAGATCAGACAATTCCTGTCTGTGCCGACGCCCCCGCCGCCCGCGGTGGAAACGATCCTGGACGCGGTGCCACCCGGCGACAGCCCGTTCGCGCGACTCCAGTACGTCCGGGCCGCATTCTTCAACAAGATCACCGCCTCGGGCGCCGGCGACCCCGTCGACGTGCCTCCCGCCCGGGTGCAGGCCTTCCTCACGGGCACCCTCGCCTCGCCGTATGAGATCACCGCGTCCGAAGTGCTCATGGCCCGATGGGCCGGTATCCCAGCCCGAATCGGCTACGGCTACTACGACCAGGATGCCGCGGCCGACGGCACCACCCCGGTATCGATCCGGCCCGACGACGGCGCCTTGTGGCTGGAGGCGTACTTCCCGCAGACGGGCTGGACGCCCATCCTCGGCCACCCTGCCAAGGCCCAAGCCAGCCTCAACGAGGCCAAGGACAAGACCCCGCAGATCCGTCCCAACGGCCTGATCGCGGCTCAGGTCCTCGTCCCCATCCGGCTCGAAAACCTCACCCTCTTCTACCGGCTCGCACAGTTCTACGTTTTGCGAGCACTCGAGTTCGGCGTGCCGATCGCCTTGCTGCTCTTCGTGCTGCCGGGGGTCCTCAAGATGTGGCGACGGTCCCGCCGCCGGCGCTGGGCGCTCCAGCGCGGTGCGCGGGAGCGGATCGCCGTCGCCTACGCCGAGATCCGGGACCGGTGCATCGACATGAACGTCGGGCACCCCACCCTGACCCCCCTGGAGTTCCTCGACGTCCTGGCTCCCGATCCCGAGCACACGGGGCTCGCCTGGCTGGTCACGCGCGCGCTCTGGGGAGACCTGCGCCGCGACCTGCGAGACGTGGACGTGGAGGCCGCCGAAGCGCTGAGTCGCTCGGTCTTCAAGCGGCTCAACGCCGCCCAGCCCTTCCTGACGCGGATCATCGCCTTTGGGTCACGGGTGTCGCTGCGAGACCCGTGGGAGACGGCGATGCCCAACGCCTATTGGAAGCGTGGCCCGGTGCGCGCCGTTGGGGCCGCACTGGGACGGGTGCGGCACAGCTTGCGCGAGCGGCCCGGGCGGATGCGCAAGGTCCTCGGTGGCACGTCGGCGGTGATCCTGCTGATCGTCCTGGTGCTGTTCACAGCTGGCTGCCAACAGCAGCTCAACCTGACCAGCACGGCCCATGCACCCCTACCCCCCATCCCCGCCGCAGTCGGGTCCTACCAGTTCAACCCTGACCCGCTGGCCCAGAGCCAGTTCGACCAACTCCGAAAGGTCGCGCTCATCGCCGACTACGACTTCTACGCCATCCGACAAGACAACGTCGTCGTCGGCACCTTGCAGACGGCGGCGTTCAAGGCCGGGCTGAAAGCCGACAACCGTGCGGTGCGAGCCGGGGTGCTGTCATCCCTCGGGGGGAGCTCCCAGATCTCCAAGGTCGCCAATCAGATCTTCTACACCGAAAACATCAACGCCTTGACCTACGTGGTGTGGTTCCCGCCTGACGGGCTGACCTACCAGCTGTTGGCCGCCACCCAGAGCATCGTCGACCCGACCGCCCTCTTCGCCCAGCTCATCACCGTCGAGCAGGGTGGCTCGGTCACTTCTGCCCAAATCGAGCGGGGCGCCCCGCCGGTCGACTCCCGAAGGAGCGCGTCGTGAACCGTCGCAGCCATATCGCCTTTGTCGGCCTTCTCGCCATGACCCTGGTCGGGTGCTCAGGGCCCACGACGCCGCTCAGCGTCGGCACCGACTCGCTTCCATTGGCGCTCAGCCTGGGCACGTTGCCGGCTGTGCAGCAGGCCCCTGTGGGCCCGATCTCCGTAGCGATCCCGCCCGCCCTCGCGCCCTTCCTGCCCGCGGCGCCGGCGGGCGCCACCACGGCGCCGGCCCCCGCGGCCACCGGCCCGGTCGTGGCCCCCATCGTCATCGCTCCGACCGTTGCGTGCCCGGCGTTCAGTCCCATCGCGCCCGTGCGCGCCGATGGCACCACGCTGCCCGGCCCACCGGCCGACGCCACCTATACGTACCGGGCGATGACGGACACACAGGACGGCTCCACCCAGCAGACCTACGCCGGCCCCAGCGTCTGGAAGGTCACCACCACCCCGGTCGCGGGCGTCGTCGGCGCCTACGACGTCACCACCGCCGTCACGCTCGGCACCGTGACGACGACCCGAATCTTCCGGGTGTTGACCCGGCCGCTGGCCTCCATCTTCGACGAGCCCGGGGCGACCGACCCCAACACCGTCATCACACTCTTCAACGAGGTCGCGGGGCTGCCTTTGGTCAGCACCCAGACGCCCAACGTCGGCGTCTATGGCCCGGCCGGCATCTACCTGCTCGAGCAGAAGTCAGGCGCCAGCGACTTCATCCCGACCGTCCCGATCCCGCTGCTGCAGACGCCGGTCGACAAGACCTCCTTCACCGGCATCGGTACCGACGGCCACACCGACATGTTGTTTACGAGCACGGTGACCGGCACCTCGTACGTCAACGGCTGCGGCACCAAGTTGGCCAGTACCCAGGTAAGCCTTACCGGCGGCCTCATCCTCACCGTCGGCGCCGGTGGCACGGTGAGCGAGGTCAACTTCAACGAGATCCTCGACTTCGGGTTGCTCGACGGGGGGCTGCCCCTCTCCGACAGCGGCAGCGTCACGGGCACCAACGTCGGGCGTCGCTTCTCCTACATCGTCAACAGCCGCCCAAAGGCGGCGACGTGACGCGCGGCCGGAGGGTGGCTCTCCTTGCCGCGACGGTCGCCGTCCTCGCCGCCGGATGCTCGGTGTCTGGCGGGACCGGCAAGCCGCCGTCGGTCCCACCTGGGGCCACGTACGGCGGCGTCCTGCGGGTCGGCATCGCCGCCCCCGGCGGCATCGACCCGATCGATGCCTACGAGCCCAACGGAGAGCTCGTCAGCGAGACAATGTGCGACACGCTGCTGGCCCTGGACCCGGTCACGGGCCAGTTGCAGGGGGCCATCGCCAGCAGCTGGGAGCAGCAGGGCGACTTCTTCACGATCAAACTCCGCTCCGGCGTGACCTTCAGCAACGGCAGGAGGGTCCGGACCAGCGACATCAATGGGTCCCTCGAGGATCTCGTGGCTCCGGACAACGCGTCGTATGTTGCTGACTACGCCTTGGACCTCTTGGGCGCACGCACCGCCGAGAGCGCGACCGACGCGTTGCTCGGCACCGGCGTCAAGCACACGACCATCGCCTCCCGCGTCGGCCACTCGGCGGTGCAGGTCGAGTCGCTCGGCCCTGCGGGCGGGACCTTGCGCGCCTTTGCCGAGCCGGCGATGGCGCCGGTATCGCAGGTCGCCTACACCGCCGATCCCACCGGCTTCGCCGATGCCCCGGTCTGTGTGGGTCCGTACGCGTTGGCGACCCCCTACGTTCCGGGCGACAAACTCATCAAGTTGGTCCGCTACCCCGGCTACTACGCCAAGAACGTCGCGTACACCGGCGGCGGCAAGGGCTACCCCGACGAGATCGACTTCTCCATCTATCCCACCGACGCCGCCGCCCTCACGGCCTACCTTCACGGCCAGGTCGACGTCGTGCGCGTCCCGGACGACCAGTTGAGCCGCGTCACCGGCTCAGCCCTCGGCGACGTTGTCTATGGACCGGCGACCTCCGCCGAGTACCTCGGGCTTCCCGACGGGCAAGACGGTCCGCTCGCCGACCGCAACGTGCGCATCGCGCTCAGCGAGGCCCTCGACCGCACCCTGCTCGCCCGGATGATCTTTGGCACGTCGGCGGTACCGGCCAACGGCTTCCTGCCCCCAGCACTGTCGATCGCCGCCGGGCCGTCGCTCGGGGGGAGGACCGCCAAAGCTGCCCCCCTCCAGACGTGCGGGGCTCTGACCCCGGCCACCCCCGATCTCAGCGCGGCGCGGGCGGCGCTGGCCAAAGCGACCACGCCGTTGACCGGGACCATCACGCTGACGGTCAACGACGACGCCCCGTACCCCGCCATGGCCCGGGAGGTCGCCCGGGAGTGGGGTGCCCTCGGACTCGACGTCAATGTCGTCACCATGCCGTGGGACGCCTATCTCGACGAGGCCACCAACGGCGGGCTGACCTCGGCCTTCCGGATCCGATGGTCGACCAATGCCACCGCCCCCATCGCGGTCTACAACGACCAGGAGTCCTATCTGGCGCCGCTGTTGTCTTCGGGCGCCACGCTGGCCGGCAACTGGGCGCACTGGAACGACAACGACTTCGACTTCGACCTGATCTCCGACGCCGCGGGCGTGGACAACGTCCAGCAGCGCGGCATTGCGTTTGCCAGCCTGGCCAAGCTGGCCTGCGAGCAGATGCCGATCATCCCCGCCGTCTTCGACCGGCCCGCCTACCTCATCAGGAGCGAGACGGTCGGTAGTGCTCGCGCCGTTCCGATCGGCCGCGACGGCCTGGTCCTGCTCCGCGAGCTGTACCTGAAATGACCCTTGGAGGATTTGGACGATGACCGTTTCCCGCCGCGCCGATCGCGGGGTTGCCACGGCTAATGCCATCGTCGTCGGAGTCATCGTCGTGCTCGTTGCTGTCGTGGCCCTGGTCGTGAAGCCGCCCGCCCCGCCCGGTGTCGCCGCCTTCGCGCCGCAAGCGAGCAAGACGATCGTCAAGGCGCCGCCCGGGCAGGCCTCGTCCAACGGCAACGGGGCGGCATCGTGCGTGGTCGGAGAAGTCTGCGCCGGGACAACCACAACGACCGTCCCCAACTCGTCCAAAGCGTTGGCGGGTGCTTTGCCCACGACGACGATCGCGCCGCTCATCGCCGGGGTCCCGAGCTCGTTGCAGTGCTACACGTGGCCTGACGGTGCCGTCACGCAAACCTTTGACCCGGAGTCGCCGCCGTGCGTGGCGGACTGGCCGGGTGAAGCGCAAGGCAATGGTGGGGCGACCTCCCCGGGTGTCACGGCAACCTCGATCCGGGTCGCCTACCCCGTCGATGACCAAGGGTACGCCACGTGGCCGCACCTGGCGCCGATCGTCAACTTCTTCAACACCCACTTCGAATTTTACGGTCGCACCATCCAGATCGTGCCCTTCACCTCCGAGCAGGCCAACTCCAACGGGACCGGCGGGTTTGACAGTCCCACCGAAGAGCAGGCCGACGCCCAAACGGCCACGACGCTCAAAGTGTTCGCCGCTACCGACTTCGACGACCCCTTGAGCGAGAGTTGGGCGCTGCCGACCTACCTGGACACGCTGGCCGCGCACCACATCATCACCGTCTCCGGTGGAGACGCTCCGCCGTTCGTGAGCCCCGGGGAGCTCGCCGCTCACGCCCCCTACGAGTGGAGCTTCTACCCACCAATTGCCCAGCTCTTGCCCAACGTGGCGGCGATGACGTGCAGCGAGCTGGTCGGCCACCCCGCCGTCCACTCGAGCGAGTTCGCCAACAAGACCCGCAAGTTTGCCGTGCTCCTTCCCGACGATTCGCTGATCGGCGGAGGTGTGCCCGGTCAGAGCGCGCTGCTCAGCGGACTGGCGGCGTGCGGGGTCACCAACCTCACCGTCATCGACTACAGCACCTCGAATGAAACGATCCCTGGGCTGGCCGCCAAGTTCGCTCAGCTCAAATCGGCGGGGGTCACCAGCCTCCTGTACTTCCCCTGGTACGGCGAGGCCGAGCCGAGCAACCCCGAGTCCGTGGCCTCCACCGTGGGCTACTACCCGGAGTGGATCGCCATGGGATGGCAAGCGGACTCCATGAGCCTGCAAGAGGCCGGGCCGAAGAGCGAGTCCGGTCAAACCTTCGGTGTCGCCGATTGGAACAAGCTCGCCCCACTGCCCGAGCTGCCGTGGTACCAGTCGTTCATCGACGGCGGGGGGTCGGCGGAGGTGGCCTCCGGGGTCGGAGGGGAGGACGCCGGCGACCCCTTCTACGAGGAGATGCTCATGCTGGCCTCCGGGATCCAAGCCGCCGGTCCTGACCTCACGCCACAGACCTTCGCCAACGGGCTCGACAGCACCATCTTTCCCAACCCGGGCGCCGACGGCGCCCCCTTCTACCAAGCGCGCGTCGGCTTCGCCGGCGCGGCAAACGTGATGGTGGACGACTACGCCGGCTTCTGGCTCGACCCGACAGCCACGCTGGCCCAAGTCGAAGTGGGGGAGGAGGTGGGCGACGACGTCTACGACGCCCTTTGCTATGCCGACATGGGAGGCCGTTGGGCGATTGGCACCTGGCCCAGCACCGAGAGCTTCTACCGGGGGGCCTGCCGCTGATCCGTGTCAGACGGACCCTTGGGGTACGACCCACTCGTGGTCAGCTCGACCGGCGGCGGCGATTCGCTCGAAATCGGAGTCGTAATGCAGCACCACGAGCCCGTTGAGAAGCGCTGCCGCTGAGATGATGAGGTCGGGGATAGGGACCCGGTGCTGCCCCCGCCTGGCGAGCTCATGCTGAAGGTCTATGGCGCTGGCCATCACCTCCGGCGTGATGGATGCGGCGTCGAGGCTGCGCCGTTCCTCGAGCACCGCCTCGTAACCCGCGAGGTTGCGGCTGCTATAGAGCACCTCCAGGTCGACGATGGCGCACGTAGCCAGGTCGCCTCCTTCTAGCAGGGGGCGAAGCCTGGCCCCGACCTCAGGGACCCCAAACCTGGCGAGAGCGCTCTTGTCGGCAAGGTATATCGCGGTCAGCGCCACGCACCGGCCATGATCCGTGGCTTCGCCAGATCCAGGCCGCGCATCGCCTCGAGCCGGTCGGCATGACGGGTACGCCGTGCGGCCAGCACGACGGCCTCGAGAGATCGGTTGACCGTCTCCTTCATGGTGGCAGCGCCGAGGACGGTCGCCGCCTCGTCAAGCAGCTCGTCATCAATATCGACCAGTCGTTTGCTCATCATGAGGAATATATCTTTGATGTCACCGACGAGATATATCGCGTTGTCGAGAGGACCTCGGCACCACTCGCGGGAGATCGCGGGAGATGAGCCGAACCCGCGTCTCACTCCGTGGTGAGATCAGGATCGCCGTCCACGTGATGACACCCTGAGGTCACCGGCGCTCGCTCCCGGGTGGCTGATCCACTGCTCGACCCCCTCGCCGTTGATCTGCCTCGCAGATCAACGGGGCACGACGAGCCACTTATGTATGCGTCAACGCTAGATGGTCATGCTCCGTCCCGCCTTGTAACTCCTTCGTCATTAGCCGGGCGGCCAACCCGCCCGCATGGTGCTACGAATGTAGCAACTTAGGCTACAGTGACGTCATGAGCAGAACGATCGCCCAGCGAGAGCTTCGCAATGACAACGCCAAGATCATCGACGCGGTCGCTGCCGGCGAGAGCTTTGTCGTGACGCGCAACGGCGTTGCGATCGCCGAGCTCCGGCCGATCACAACGCCACGGCAGCGTGTCGTCGCCAAAGCCTCCATCCTCGATGCGGCGGCACGGGCGCCTCGCATCGACGCCGCTCGGTTTCGGGCCGACCTCGACGCGGCTGTCGATCAGACGGTCGGTCCTTGACCGCCGGTCTCTTGGACACATCGGTCGTCATAGGTTGGGATGACCCCGAGGTGGCAGGCGGCCTGCCCGACGAGGCATCGGTCTGCGTTGTGACCGTGGCGGAGCTGGCGGCTGGCCCGCACCTCACCACCGATCTGGCCGAGCGGGCGCGCCGGCAAGCCCTACTCCAGCAAGTCGAGTCGTTGTTCGACCCGATCCCTGTCGATGTCGCGGTCTGTCGCAGTTATGGCCAAGTCGTCGCTGCTGTCGTCGGTGCCGGTCGCAAACCTCGCGGCCGGTTTGCCGACCTCCTCATCGCTGCCATCGCCCACGCCAACAACCTCGGGCTTTACACCCGCAACCCCGACGACTTCCGAGGTCTCGAAGGCCTGATAAGGGTCAACGCGCTCTAGCCTGGCACTCAGTGTGGCTGCCCACCGCGCCACGGCGACGCTGCGGCTCGAACGGCTCCGAATGGTACAGGGACCGGACCAAATGAGGTAGAGTCCGCGGCGGTCCCCTTTGACGACATGGGAGTGCGGATGTCCCCTGCAACCTCGTCCGACTTGGCCGCTTGTTACGCGAAGGCCGAGACCCTGCTGCTGCACAACCAGGCGAAGCTCATCGACTCGCCTCGGGTTGCCCCGGTATGGATCGGCGACACCGACAGATTTTGGTACCGAAACGCCCGCGCCGCAGGCGCCGAGTTTGTCGTCGTCGACCCGGCGGCCGGTACCAAGGAGCTGGCCTTCGACCATGCGCGGATGGCAGAGGCGCTCAAAGGCATCCTGGATGTGCCGGTCGATGCCGACGCCCTGCCTGTGACCGACATAGACGTGCTCGACGGCGCCATTCGGCTGGTCGTCGGCGGCAAGCGGGTGCAGGTCTCTCTCGATGACTACGTCGCACGGGAGCGTGCCGTCATTCACCCCCATGAGACCCCGTCGCCGGACGGCCGCTGGGCCGTATTTGTCGACGACGACGATCTCTTCCTGCGTGACGTCGAGGCCGACACGGTGCGACAACTGACCCATGACGGCGAGGAGGGCTGGGCGTACGGGGGAATGAACGACTCGTGCGCAGCTTTGGTGATGCAGGAGGAGCTCGGCATGAAGTTGCCGGCCATGGTGGTCTGGTCGCCGGACTCCACACGGTTCGTCACGCACAAGATCGACCAACGAGACGTCGGTCTCATGCACCTCGTGCGATCCTCCCCATCCGACGGTGGCCGCCCGAAGGTGCTGAGCTACCACTACGCCTTGGTGGGCGACGAGAAGCTGTCGACGGCCGAGCTCTTCGTGTTCGACGCCGCCAGCGGGGTCGGAGTCCGGGCTGCGTGCGAGCCGATCGTGACGCCATTCGTACCGGCTATCGCCTATGGCTTCGTGTGGTGGAGCAAGGACAGCGCCAAGGCGTTTTTCCTTGCCAGCAATCGGGGCGACACCAGGGTCTGGCTCAACGAGCTCGACCCGATGTCGGGCGATGTTCGCGTCCTGGTCGAGGAGACGAGCCAGTCGCACATCACCTTCGGCCCCCAGCACCAAGAGCGCCACATCCAGGTGTTGAGCACCGGCGAGGTGCTGTGGTGGTCCCAGCGAAGTGGGTGGGGACACCTCTATCTCTACGGCGACGACGGCTCGGTGACGACCCTGACCTCGGGCGACTGGATAGTCCGCGACGTCGTGGCGATCGACGAGGCCGCTCGTCGGGTGCTGTTCACAGCCGCCGGGCGCGAACCAGGCAGCGACCCCTACCTGCGCGAGCTGTACTCGATCTCGCTTGATGGCGGCGAGATGACCGCGATCACCGCGGACGGACTCGACCACGCACCTTCGACCTCTCCGACAGGGAGATTCGTCGTCGACGTCGTGTCCCGCTACGACACTCCGACCATCTCCGTGTTGCGGGACCGCAGCGGCGAGGTCGTGCTCGAGCTCGAGCGTGCCGACGCCGGCCGTCTCTACGCTGCGGGCTGGGAGCCGGCCGAACGCGTCGTCGTGAAGGCCGCGGACGGTCTCACTGACATCTACTGCGCGGTCTACAAACCGCATGACTTCGATCCGTCGAAGAAGTACGCCGTGATCGACGACATTTACCCCGGCCCACAGGTCAGCACCGCGCCGCTGCGCTTCCCGGGTGCTGGTGGCGTCATGGTCGGCGAGCTGGACGGCGCACCCTTGGCTGCGCTGGGATTCGTCGTGGTGGCTATCGATGGTCGCGGGTCGGCCATGCGCAGCAAGGCCTTTCAAGACGACGCTCGGCTCGTCCGTGACGCGCAGTTCGTGGACGACCACGCCGCGGCGATCCAGCAGCTCGCTGCGACTCGCCCGTGGATGGACCTGGGCCGTGTCGGCATCGTGGGCGCCTCCGCCGGAGGGTACGGCTCGACGCGGGCGCTGCTGGGCCGGCCCGACGTGTTCAAGGTGGCGGTGTCGTCCTCAGGCAACCACGACAACCGCGTCAACCACTCGTGGTGGGGCGAGAAGTTCTGGGGGCTGCCCGACTCCTTCGACTTCGCCGAGCAGTCCAACGTCTCGCTGGCGGAGAAGCTCGAGGGCAAGCTCCTGCTGATACACGGGGAGATGGATGACAACGCCGTGCCGCACGGGACGATGCGTCTGGTCGACGCCCTGATCCGTGCCAACAAGGACTTCGATTTGCTCATCGTGCCCAACGCCTATCACCAAGGGTCTGTACTCAGCGGCTACTGGATCCGCAAGAAGTGGGACTACTTCGTGGAGCACCTCATGGGCGAGACCCCTCCGCCCTATCGCATCGCCGACCCCCGTCGCCCGCTCTGAGTCGAAAGGCAGACGGAATGACCGACTGGAACTACCAACTCACCCCCCTTAAGGATGGCCGGGTGAGCGAGGTGCTCGTCAGCGGTTCGCAGCCTCGTGCGCTTGTCTGGTTTACAGGCACGCCCGGTGGGGCCGTTCCGGACGACCGGTTCGCCAACCAGTGCGCCGACCAGGAGCTTCGCTTGGTCATGCCCCTGCGTCCCGGCTACGGCCAGAGCAGCCCGAGACCCGGACGCCGGATCATCGACTTCGCCGACGATGTCGACGCGGTGCTCCAGTCCCTCGGGATCGCCGATGTCATCTGCCTGGGCGGCTCGGGCGGTGGACCCAACGCGTTGGCCATGGCCAAGGCACTGCCGCAATGCCGGGCGGCTGGCGTGCTTGTCAGCCCCGCCCCGCGGGACGCTGAAGGTCTGGACTTCTACGACGGCATGGCGTCCTCCAACCAAGCGGAGTGGTTGCTCGCCGACCAGGGTGAGGATGCCGTCCGGCCTTCGCTGGAGAAGTACCGGGCGCAGCTCATCGATGCTCCATCCATCGAGGCGTTCATCGACACCTTCGACGACTCGGTCGCGCCGGTCGACCGGGAGGCGATGCTCGCCGATGATGGTCCGCCGATGGCGGCCAGCATGCGCAAGGCGCTCGAGGTAGGCATCGAGGGATGGATCGAGGACGACATCGCCATGACGACGCCGTGGGGCTTCGACATCGCCGACATCACCATTCCCGTGTCGTTCTGGACGGGGCGGCTCGACCAATTCGTCTCCTGGAAGCACACGGTCTGGATGGCCATGCGAGTGCCGGGATCGCACCTGCATGTGCACGGCGACGAAGGGCACATCAGCCTCAAGCACCATCACTTTCCCGAGATCCTCTCCGACGTGCTCGACCGGGCCGGATGGTGAGGTAGCCGCAGACGCTTACGCGGTTACTCGCCAATGTCGTTCCGCCACGGGAGAATGGCGGGTATGGCTGTCGAAGCGTTCCCGCCCGACCGGGTCGACCTGGAGCTCCCGGGCGCGGTGACCATGGCGGAGCTCGTCAGCGACTACCTGCGCAGGGTCGTACACCGCGGGGAGCTCGGCCCCGGTGATCGACTACCGGCGGAGCGGCAGCTCGCTGTCACGCTGAGTGTGGGTCGCGTGACCCTGCGCGAGTCGCTCCAGGAGCTGGAAGACCAGGGCTACATCACGCGGCGCCGTGGCGTCACGGGTGGAGCGTTTGTCACCGATCTGACCCGCCCCTTCGATGCCTGGCGCGCACGAGTCGCGAGGGACCGTGCAAGCCTCGTGGAGCTGTGGGACCTTCGTGAGGCGGTCGAGGTCGAGATCGCCCGTCTCGCCGCCGCTCGGCGGGATGAAGATGATCTCGCCGCGCTCGAGGCGACCGATGATCACCTGCGAGGGACATCGAGTCGGGCGGAGTTTCGCCGAGCCGACCTCCAGTTCCACGGCCATCTGGCAACGGCGGCGCGGAGCCGGCGGCTGGCGACACTGATGTACTCCACCCGAGGTGAGCTCTTCTCTCCCGTGGAGCCCAACGTCGTCCGCGCAAGAGTTCGCCGGGCCGCGGAGGGCCATGCCAGGGTCATCGCTGCGGTACGAGTCCGCAACGCCAACGCCGCCGAAGAGGCCATGCGCGCCCACCTCCGCACTGCCCGCGCCGAGATGCTCAAGGCCCTCGGAATGCGCTGAGGCGCAAGGGGTGGGCGTCGAGCGAATGGTATGGCTACTATTCCTTTCGACGAAGGGACGACGCGACGACGGGAGGAGGCGACCGTGTTCGAAGGAGTGCACGTCGCAGTGACCACTCCGTTCGATGCTGACGGGCGGGTGTTGCTGGACCGGTTCGCGGAGCACTGCGCCATCCTCGTTGACGCCGGCTGCCACGGAGTGGTTGTAGGTGGGTCGATGGGGGAGTACGCCACCCTGACCGCTCAGGAGCGACACGAGCTCGTCACCACCGCGGTACAGACGGTGGGCGACAGCGCCTTGGTCACCGTTGGGACGGGCGCCTACAACGGGCTTCAGGCTCGCTCTCACGCAGAGGCCGCAGGCGAGGGCGGTGCTCGTGCGGTCATGTCTCTGCCGCCGACCGGCTATCGCTGTGCAACGTCAGAGGAGCTGCTGACCCACTACCGGCAGATCGCAGCCGCCGGCCTTCCGATGGTCGTCTACAACAATCCGTCCGACACGGGGATCGACATGAAGCCGGCCTTCCTCGCCCAGCTCGCCGACGAGCTTCCTCAGGTCAAGGCCGTGAAGGACTTCTCCGCCGACGTCGCGCGGGTGTACGAGCTACGACGGATCGCTCCGGATCTCGAGGTGATGGTGGGCGCGGACACTGTCGCCCTGGAGTCCTTCCTGGCGGGTGCGGTGGGCTGGATAGCCGGGTTCGCCAACGCCCTTCCCGAGTCGTCCCTGGCGCTGATGGAGGCCGGTCGCGGCGGCGACGTCGAGACCGGCGTGAGACTCAACGCAGCGTTGCTCCCGCTCTTCGGCTGGGACGTCCGGCCGGTATTCGTCCAAGCAGTGAAGGGCGCCATGGACGTCTGTGGACGCTACGGCGGGCCGACCAGACTGCCGCGGCTGCCTTTGCCTGACGACCGGCTGCTCGAGCTCAAGCGCGACGTCGAGCTGGCTCGCACCGTTTGACTGACAGTCTGATGGCGGAGCCAGATCGGCTGAACCTGCGAGTCATCGACACCCACACGGAGGGCATGCCCACCCGTGTCGTCCTCGATGGCCTGCCCGAGCTCGCAGGCGTGACGGTGGCGGAGCGGATGGCGAGCTTCGCCCACGAGCATGAGGCGCTGCGCCGACTGCTGACGTGGGAGCCGCGAGGGGCGCCCACCTCCTACGCCGCCCTACTGGTCCCGGCCCATCACCCCGACGCCCAGTGGGGCGTCTTCTTCGCCGAGCGCAACGGCCTCATTCCCGGCTGCGGCCATGGCACCATCGGCGTCGTCCGAGCCTTGATCGACGCAGGTGTCGTGACGCCCCGTGGCGGCTCAATGGAGGTGGTGCTGGAGACAGTCTCCGGGCTCGTGCACGCCGTCGCCCAGTACGAGGACGGCGACTGGTGGGTGCAGTTGCGCAACGTGCCATCGTTCCTGCTTCGACGGGATCTAGCGGTCGACGTCCCTGCGCAGGGCACCGTGGCGGTGGATGTCGCCTTTGGGGGCAACTTCTATGCCATCGTCCCCGCCGCGGAGTTGGGCCTCGACCTCGACATCAACCGCGCTGAAGAGCTTGTGCGGATGGGACTGGACGTCATGCGCGCCGTCGATGCGGTCGACCTTCCCATCCATCCGACCAACCCTGCGGTGCGTGGCTGTCTGCACACGCTCTTCACCGCTCCGGGCGTCGACGGCGTCGACAGCGTCGGCACGGTGGTGGTCTACACGGGCGTGATCGACCGCAGCCCGTGCGGGACAGGAACCTCGGCCCGGATGGCGCAGCTCCACGCACGAGGCGAGCTCGCGATCGACCAAGACTTTGTGCACAGCAGTCTCATTGGCAGCCGCTTCGTCGGACGGCTCGTTGAGCAAACCGTCGTCGGCGACCAGCCTGCCGTCGTGCCGACGATCCGCGGGCGAGCCTGGATCACGGGTCGCGGCGAGGTCGTTCTCGAGCGCTCCGACCCGTTCCCCTCCGGGTTCGTCGTCAACGACCGATGATCACCCTCACGGCGTTTGGATGGTTTGGGCGATGACCGTTTCGCGCCGCGCCGATCGCGGGGTTGCCACGGCTAATGCCATCGTCGTCGGAGTCATCGTCGTGCTCGTTGCTGTCGTGGCCCTGGTCGTGAAGCCGCCCGCCCCGCCCGGTGTCGCCGCCTTCGCGCCGC
>Ga0302325_10006745_pt1 | contig 25705 bp, 16 predicted proteins | sample Palsa_T0_2_FD_201948 | JGI IMG/M metagenome (GOLD analysis project Ga0302325, IMG submission 201948) | Peat permafrost microbial communities from Stordalen Mire near Abisko, Sweden - Palsa_T0_2 | ecosystem: Environmental > Terrestrial > Soil > Palsa > Peat permafrost | place: Sweden: Abisko... | reverse complement strand
CGGCCTTGAACACGATCCCGCTGACGAGCGTGGCCTTCACCGACACTCTGCCCGCCGGGCTGGTGGTATCTACACCCAGCGGAGTAACGAGCACGTGCGGCGGCACGCTGACGGCTGTGCCAGGCAGCACTTCCGTAAGCTTGTCGGGGGCCACTTTGGCGGTCAGTGGATCGTGCGCGCTGTCGCTGAACGTGACCGGCATCGCAGCCGGCGCGCAGAACAACAGTGTCACTGTGACTTCCACGGAGGGCGGGGCAGGCAACACCTCCAATGCCAGCGTGACTGTGGTATCGCCGCCCACGATCCAGAAAAGTTTCGGACTTCTGTCGGGGCCGGCGCAAGTACGGAAACCGTTGGCGAGACCGCACGAGGAAGGTCCGGCGAGCATTCCACTGAACGGCTCCACGCAGTTGACATTCTTCATCGCCAATCCAAATGCGACATCCGCCCTGACCGGCATTGCCTTCGCCGATACGCTCCCATCGGGAGTGGTGGTAGCCACGCCCAACGGGCTAGGAGGCACGTGCGTCGGAGGGACTGTTATCGCTGTAGCGGGCAGCGGCAGTGTGAGCTTATCCGGGGGGACCTTGGCGGCTAGCGTAGGGTGTACGATTTCACTGAGCGTGACCGGAACCACCGCCGGGACAAAGAATAACATCACTGGCGCTGTCACCTCGAACGAAGGCGGCACGGGCCTGACGGCCTCGGCGACCCTCGTCGTAGTCGCGCCGCCGTTAATAGCCAAGGCATTCGGCGCGCCAAACATTTCCCTGAACGGCACTACCAGTCTGACATTTACGCTCACCAATCCAGCGGCGAACACCGTGGCGCAGGCCGGCGTGGCATTCACCGACACTTTCCCGGCGGGGCTGCTGGTGGCCACGCCCGATGGGCTGGTCAACTCTTGCGGCGGCACGGCCACGGCGGTGGCTGGCAGCGCTGCTGTAAGCTTGACCGGTGCAAGCATCGCGGCCTCGGCCTCGTGTACCCTTACAGTAACCGTCACCGGAACGGCTTCCGGAGCGCATACCAACACCACAGCGGCGGTTACATCCACCAACGGCGGCGCCGGGAACACGGCGACGGCCAACTTGACGGTAGCCGCGCCGCCGGCGATAACCAAGACGTTCGGAGCAGCCAGCCTACCGCTGGGCGGCTCAACGTCCCTGGGATTTGTCCTCACCAATCCCGCGCTGAACACCATCCCGCTGACTGGCGTGACCTTCATCGACACTTTGCCTGCGGGGCTGGTAGTGGCGTCACCCAGCGGGGTGACCAGCACGTGCGGCGGTACCGCGACGGCCGTGCCCGGCGGCACTTCCGTAAGTTTGGCGGGGGCTACCCTGGCGGCCAACGCTTCATGTAACGTTTTGCTGAACGTGACCGGCATCGCGGCCGGCGCGCAGAACAACAGTGTCACTGTGACTTCCACCGAGGGCGGGGCAGGCAACACTTCCAATGCCAGCCTGACGGTGGTATCGCCGCCCACGATCGGAAAAACGTTCGGAGAGGATAACGGGCCGGCGCAAGTACGGAAACCGTTGGCGAGGCCGCACGACGGCGGTCCGCAAAGCATTCCGCTGAACGGCTCCACGCAGTTGACGGTCTTTATCGGCAACCCAAACATAGGGTCAGCCCTCACCGGCGTGGCATTCATCGACACCTTCCCATCCGGATTGGTGGTGGCGTCGCCGAGCGGGATATCCAGCACGTGCGGCGGCGCCGCGGTGGCGGTGGTGGGGAGCGGCAGCGTAAGCCTATCCGGGGGGATGTTGGCGGCTAGCGCAGGGTGCACCGTCATGCTGAACGTGACGGGAACCACGGCCGGGACCAAGAACAACGTCACCGGCGCCATCACGTCGAACGAAGGTGGCGCGGGTCTGACGGCTTCCGCGACCCTCATCGTGGTCGCGCCGCCGTCCATAGCCAAGGCATTCGGCGCGCCGGCGATTTCCCTTAATGGCACTACCAGCCTTACATTTACGCTCACCAATCCGGCGGCCAATACCGTGGCGCTGGCGGGAGTGGCCTTCACCGACACTTTCCCGTTGGGGCTGGAGGTGGCCACACCGGATGGTCTGGTCAATAACTGCGGCGGCACGGCCACGGCGGTGGCCGGCAGCGCTGCCGTAAGCTTGACCGGTGCGAGTATCGCGGCCTCGGCCTCGTGTACCCTTACAGTGAACGTCACCGGAACGGCTTCCGGAACGCATACCAACACCACAGCGGCGGTTACATCCACCAACGGCGGCGCCGGAAACACGGCGACAGCCAATTTAATGGTGGCCGCGCCGCCGGCGATAACCAAGACGTTTGGGGCGGCCAGCGTTCCGCTCAACGGCTCTGCCTCCCTAACGTTTGTGCTCGTCAATCCGGCAGCGAACACCATCCCGCTGACCGGCGTGGCCTTCACCGATAATTTGCCCGCGGGGCTGATCGTGTCGGCGCCCAGCGGAGCGATCGCTACGTGCAGCGGCACTGTGATTGCAGCGTCCGGCAGCACTTCCGCAAGCTTAATGGGGGCCACCCTGGCGGCCAACAGTTCGTGTACCGTTTCGCTGAACGTGACCGGCATCGCGTCTGGCACGCAGAACAATAGTGTCATGGTGACTTCCACCGAGGGCGGGGCCGGCAACACTTCCAACGCCAGCCTGACGGTGGTTTCGCCGCCGACGATCGAGAAAATATTCGGAATTCCGGATGGGCCGGCGAGAATACGGAAACCGTTGGCGAGGCCGCACGACGGCGGTCCCCAAAGCATTCCGCTGAACGGCTCCACGCAGTTGACGGTCTTTATCGGCAACCCAAACATAGGGTCGGCCCTCACCGGCGTGGCATTCATCGATGCGCTGCCAACTGGATTGCTGGTGGCGTCGCCGAGCGGAATATCAAACACGTGCGGCGGCACGACGGTTGCGGCGGCCGGCGTCGGCAGCGTCAGCCTATCGGGGGGGACCTTGCCGGCTAGCGCAGGGTGTACCATTTCACTGAGCGTGACCGGAGCCACAGCCGGGACCAAGAACAACGTCACCGGCGCCATCGCGTCGAACGAAGGCGGCACGGGTCTGACAGCCTCCGCGACCCTCACCGTTGTCGCGCCGCCGTCCATAGCCAAGGCATTCGGCGCGCCGGCGATTTCCCCGAACGGCACTACCAGCCTTACCTTCACCCTCACCAGTCCGGTGGCCAACACCGTGGCGCTGGCGGGAGTGGCCTTCACCGACACTTTCCCATTGGGGCTCCAGGTGGCTACACCTGATGGCCTGGTCAACACCTGCGGCGGCACGGCCACCGCCATGGCCGGCAGCGGCAGTGTGAGTCTGACCGGGGGGGCGATCGCGGTTGCGAGCTCCTGTACCCTTACAGTGAATGTCAGCGGAACTGCTTCGGGAGCATATACGAACATCACCGGAGCGGTGTCATCCACCAACGGCGGCGCCGGCACTACGGCGACGGCCATCTTGGCGGTGGCCGCACCGCCGGCGATAACCAAGACGTTTGGGGCGGCCAGCGTTCCGCTCAACGGCTCCGCCTCCCTAACGTTTGTGCTCGTCAATCCGGCAGCGAACACCATCCCGCTGACCGGCTTGGCCTTCACCGACAATTTGCCCGCGGGCATGGTGGTAGCGTCACCTAGCGGGCTGACCAGCACCTGCGGCGGAACGCCTGTCGCGGCGGCGGGCGGCAGTTCCGTAAGCTTGTCGAGCGCCACCCTGGCGGCTAGCGCGTCGTGTACGCTGTCGCTGAATGTGACCGGTGTCACCGCCGGCACAGCGAACAATAGTGTGACAGTGACGTCCACCACGGCCGGAGCCGGCAACACTTCCACTGCCAGCCTGACTGTGTTGGCGCCGCCGGCGGTCCTGATTTCGTTCGGCGCGGCGAGCATTCCGCTGAACGGCACGACCACCTTGACCTTTAACCTGAGCAATTCGAATCCGGCGTTGTCCTTGACTGGCGTCGCTTTCACCGAGGCGCTGCCCACCGGGCTGATAGTGTCGTCGCCCAGCGGGCTGACCAACACTTGTGGCGGAACGCCTGTCGCGGCGGCGGGCGGCCGCAGCGTGAGTCTTTCGGGTGTGACCATCGCGGCCAGCGGCTCGTGCTCATTCGCCGTGAACGTCACCGGTACAACCGGCGGGACCAAGACCATGGCTGGCAGCCCGGTAACCTCGAACCAGGGCGGTACCGGTTTGACGGCATCGGCGACCTTGGCTGTGGTGGCGCCGCCGTCGCTGGCAGTGCATTTCGGGGCAGCCGGCATCCCGTTGAACGGCGTAACCAGCCTGACCTATACCATCACCAATCCGGACGCTAATACCGTGGCGCTGACAGGCGTGGCCTTCACCGATACATTCCCGCCGGATCTGTTGGTGGCGTCGCCCAACGGGTTGAGCAACACCTGCGGCGGCGGTGCTGTCGCCGTAGCGGGCAGCGGCAGCGTGAGCCTGTCCGGGGCGACTGTGGCAGCCGGCAGCTCCTGCACCCTGGCGGTCAATGTCACTGTGACGGCCACGGCGGCATACACCAGCGGTCCCACGGCAGTCGCGTCGGCGGATGGCGGGACTGGCAGCGCCACGTCTGCGACGCTGACCGTGTTGGTCCCCATCACATTTAATGCGCCTGCCGGACTGAGCATCGAAGTCGATGGCTCCACTCACACTGGCGAAGTGACGTTGCTGCTGGCGTTTTCGAGCAGCCACACGATCTCCGTGGCAACGCCCCAGTTGGGAACTCCGGGCACGCGGTATGTCTTCAACAACTGGTCGGACGGAGGGGCGGTGTCCCATACCATTACAGTTACCGCCTCACCCGCCACTTATACGGCCACTTTCACCACGCAGTATCAACTGACTCTGGCAGTGACGCCGATCGGGAGCGGCACGATCACGCCGGTATCCGGCGGATTTTACAATGCCGGGGCAACTGTCACGCTGACGGCCGTGGCCAACCCGGGGTACGTGTTCAACGCCTGGACAGGCGCGGCGAATCCGTCCGGCAGCGCCACCGCCGCCATCCTGATGAGCGGGCCGGAAAGTGTTACGGCCGGCTTCCAGGCAACCGGAGTGTCTCCGCCGGCGATCGGCGGCGTACTCAATGGCGGCTCCTTCCTGCAGGGGCAGGCCGCCCCGAATACGATTCTGTCGCTGTTTGGCACGAACCTGAGTTGCACGCCCGCGCCGCAAGTGCTGGTGAACGGCGTGCAAGCGCAGGTGCTGTTCTCGTCGGACACGCAGATTAACTTTGTAATTCCGGCGGGCCTGGCCGGCACAGGCAATGCCAGCGTGCAGATCGTGTGCAACGGCGTGAGTTCGCAGCCAGGAACGCTGGCCTTGTCTCCGGTGAACCCTTCGATCTTTACGCAGACGGAGAATGGAACGGGGCAAGGCGCTATCCTCAACCTGAATTACAGCCTGAACGGAGTGCAATGGCCGGGTATCCCAGGCAGCTATCTGTTGGTATTCGTGACCGGCTTTGGGGACCTGGGTCCGGCCGGCGCCGATGGGCTGCAGCGCCTGACGCTACCGGTGACGGCCTCGATCGGGGGGGTGGCCGCGCAGGTGGTCTACGCCGGCGAGGCGCCCTACTTTACGTCGGGGCTCCAACAAATCAACATCCTGATTCCTGAAAACGCGCCCGCGGGGAACGCTGTGCCGATTCAGCTCGTGGTCGGTGGAGTGAGCACGCAAAGCGGCGTCACCGTTGTGATTGAGTGAGACCTGTGCTTCGGAGATAGTGCCGCCACCGAGCTCGAGCGCGTCAATTCCGGGCGGCCGACGCGGACGTTGACACAGGTTCGCAAATCTGCGAATAATAAAGACGACCGATGCCGTCGACCGAGCTACTCGTGTTCCGGCAGGCTAATGGCCGGGTCCCCATGGAAGAATGGCTCGATGCCTTGCCGTCTAAGGCGCGGGCAAAGTGCCTATACTATATGCATCTGCTCGCTGCATTCGGTCATGAACTACGCAGACCTGTCGCAGATGCTTTGCGGGATGGCATCTACGAGTTGCGGCCTTCGCATCAGGGCGTTCCGTACCGCGTTCTGTATTTTTTCAACGGCCAGGACGTGGTCGTTCTTTCGCATGGCATCACAAAAGGCCAGAAGGTTCCCGGTGAGGAGATCCGGCGCGCGATCCAGCGGAAACAACTGGTATTAAAGGATCGGGCGCGGTACACCTGTAAACTGACTTCGAAGGAGGTATGATATGGCTCACCCCAACCGTTTTCAATCCGGAACTCTCCAGTATTTTTGGGACCGCTACATTGGGGAGGATCCGGAGCGCGTTGGCGAGTATGAGCAGGCCGCCGCGGATGTCGATATTGCCCGCGCGATTTATAATATGCGCGCGCAGGCAGGTCTAACGCAGCGGCAGTTGGCTAAGAAGGTCGGCACAACGCCTTCGGCGATCTGCCGGCTCGAGGATGCCGATTACGAGGGTCACTCACTGGCGATGCTGCGGCGTATTGCGGAGGCCCTCGGCAAGCGGATTGAGATCCGATTTCTGCCGGCCAACAAGCGCACGGCCCGGAAAATAGCGTAGGGCATGCCCGCGTTAATTCGTCGTGATCAGCGGCGTGTTGCTGAGGCCGGTTGGCGTGGTGCCCATCCAGATTTGGATGGGGTAAGTGCCAGGAGCGAGCGTGGGCGGGATTTGAATGTCAGCCTGAGCGAGTCCAACTGAGCCGGGCGTCATACCGGATTCTAGCTCCGGAGCGATTATGAAGACGGTGTCGTAGGCATCCAAATTGATACTCGCATTTTGTGCCGCGGCTGTGGCGGCATTTGAATATCCGCGAAGCCGGCGCCACCGGTCGTGTCCGTGAGCCCTACCTGATTGCAGGCTGACGTAACAGATAGCGTCAGGTAGCCGTAGACGTCCCCGACGATCGACAGATTTCCATAGGAGTTTTCCTCGTAATAGCTGTTGGTATCCCCGAAGATCTCAGAGCTCGCAGTCGCGGAATCTATCAGCTCCCGCTGGTCGTTTTGGAAGTTCACGAGCAGCACTGCAACCTTGCGCTGGCCCAAGGTCTTGGGTGCGGGCGCGGCCGACATCGTTCGAATGTGCGGACCGGACCGCGATTTCGCGGCCGCGCTGGCGGGGACCGTGAACTGCTTGCCGGTGCGGTGGCCCGTCACCTCAACAAGGGAACCCGGCTGGATCTTCTCGGCGTCCTGTGGGTCCTCGAAGATTAGCCGCAGGGCCTCTTTGCCCGTCAACAGACTGTATTGCAGGGTTTCGGCAGATGCGGGTGCAGTCTTGCCCAGATCCTCCACGACCACCACCTGGAAGACGCCGGATACCGTCTCAGGCTGGGCCTGGGCAAGAGCGACGGAACACCCGAAAATGACCACCATCAGGCGCATGGATGGATTATCGCTCCGATAGCCGGGAAACACAAGGGACAGGCCAGGAGGCTTGTCCTACTGGTTACGCTGTCCGCATGGCTTCCGACTTATCGCCGGAGATTGCAGCTTGCGCTGCCGCCAAGCGGGCGATCGGCACGCGATAGGGTGAGCAGGACACGTAGTTCATGCCTATGCGGTAGCAGAACTGCACCGAGCTGGGCTCGCCGCCGTGCTCGCCGCAGATCCCCACTTCTAGGTCGGGACGAGACTTACGTCCGCTCTTAGTGGCCATCTCCACCAGTTGTCCCACGCCTTGCTGATCGAGCACGGCGAAGGGATCATGCTTGAAGATTTTGGCGTTCTCATAATCCTTCTGGAACTTCGTGTAATCGTCGCGGGAAAGTCCCATGGTAGTCTGAGTCAGATCGTTCGTGCCAAAGCTGAAAAATTCGGCTTCCTTAGCTATTAAGTCGGCAGTAAGTGCGGCACGTGGAATTTCGATCATCGTGCCAACCAGATACTTCAAGTCCTTCATGCCGGCCTTCCCGAGCACTTCCTCGGCAATCTTCACCACAATTGCCTTCTGGTTAGAGAACTCCTCCACCGATCCGATCAGTGGAATCATGACTTCGGGAATCACCTTCACGCCCTTCTTGGCTACCTGCACGGCGGCTTCGAAGATGGCGCGCGCCTGCATCTCGGTGATCTCGGGATAAGTGATGCCCAGGCGGCAGCCGCGATGGCCCAGCATGGGGTTGAACTCGTGCAACTCTTCGACGCGCTCCAGCAAGCCCGTCAGCACCTTCTTCAGATCTTTCACCGTTGCGCCGAGGCGCTCGTAGCGGCCGGCCATCTCCTTCTTGGCCTTCAGATCGGCGGCGGGCAGCTTGGCCAGATCCACCATGAGCACCTCGCGCTTGGGCAGGAACTCGTGCAGCGGCGGATCGAGCGTGCGGATGACTACTGGGAATCCGTCCATGGCCGTGAACAGGCCCGCGAAATCCTTGCGCTGCATGGGCAGCAGCTTCAAAAGCGCTTTGCGGCGGTTCTTCTCGTCGCGCGCCAGGATCATGGCCTGCATGTGCGCAATGCGATCCTCGGCGAAGAACATATGCTCGGTGCGGCACAGGCCGATACCTTCGGCGCCGAACTTGCGCGCCGCTTTGGCGTCGCGCGGGATGTCGGCATTGGCGCGCACGCCGAAGCCGCCGCGGAATTCATCCGCCCAATCCATGAACGTCGCCATCACGCCGGATGACGGATCGGCATCCAGAGTGTTGGCCTGCCCGGCGAAGACTTCGCCGGTCGAACCATCGAGCGACAGCCAGTCGCCTTCCTTCAGTGTCGTCTTCTTGCCGTCCACGGCCACGCTCATTTCCTTGCGCTGCGCGCTGACCTCGATATCGCCCGCGCCGGCCACGCACGGGGTGCCCATGCCGCGGCAGACCACGGCGGCGTGGCTGGTCATGCCGCCGCGCGAAGTGAGAATGCCTTTGGCCACTTCCATGCCGTGTATATCGTTAGGCTCGGTTTCCGCGCGCACCAGGATGACGGGCCCGCTCGTGGCCTGTTTCACGGCTTCATCCGCGGTGAAAACCACGCGGCCCACAGCGGCGCCCGGCGATGCGGGCAGTCCCTTAGCGATGGTGGCCAGCGTCTTCTTCGAAGCCGGGTCCAGCACCGGGTGCAGAAGCTGATCGAGCTGTTGCGGATCCACGCGTTGGATGGCTTCTTTCTTATTGATCAAGCCCTCGTTGACCATATCCACCGCGATGCGTACGGCGGCCGGACCGGTGCGCTTGCCATTGCGCGTTTGCAGCATGTAGAGTTTGTGGTCCTGGATGGTGAACTCGAAATCTTGCACGTCGCGATAGTGCTGTTCCAGGCTGGTGGTGATTTCGCGAAGCTGCTTGTAAGCCTCGGGCATTAAGGCGCCGAGAGTCTCGATGGGCTGCGGCGTGCGCACGCCCGACACCACATCCTCGCCCTGGGCGTTCACCAGGTACTCGCCGTAGAAAACCTTTTCGCCGGTGGACGGGTTGCGGGTGAAGCCGACGCCAGTGGCGGAAGTGTCGCCCATGTTGCCGAACACCATGGCCTGCACGTTGACAGCGGTGCCCAGGTCGTCGGGGATGTTGTTCATCTTGCGGTAGTGCTTGGCGCGCGCGTTGAACCAGGAGCGGAACACGGCGTCGCGCGACATGGCGAGTTGCTGGATGGCCTCCTGCGGGAAGGGCTTGCCGGTCTTCTTCTCGACCAGCTTCTTATAATCGACGATAACGGCCTTCAGATCCTCGGCGGTCAGGTCGGTATCGAACTTGGCTTTGACCTTTTTCTTGCGGCCGTCGAAAACATGGTCGAAGTCGTGTTTTTCGATGTCGAGCACCACGTTGCCGAACATCTGGATGAAGCGGCGGTAGCAATCGTAGGCGAACCGCGGATTGTTGCTCTTGCGCTCCAGCGCTTGCACCGTCTTGTCGTTCAGCCCGAGGTTGAGGACGGTGTCCATCATACCCGGCATGGAGAACTTTGCACCCGACCGGACGCTGACCAGCAGCGGATTTTCGGTGTCGCCCAGGGTCTGCCCAATTTGCTTCTGGAGCTTTTCGAGCGCTTTCAGCATTTCCTTGTGGATGTCTTCGGGCACCTGGTTATGGTTCTGGAAATAGATGTTGCAGACATCGGTCGAGATGGTGAAGCCGGGCGGCACGGGCAGATTTGCGCGGCACATTTCGGCCAATCCGGCGCCTTTGCCACCGAGCGTATCTTTCATCGTTCCGTCGCCATCGGCTCCGCCGGGGCCGAATTGGTAAACATGTTTTTTCATAATTTTCTCCTTATGAGTTCGTGACAATCTCCGAGAAATCGGCAAACGTTCGAAACTGTTCCAGCAGGTTATGCAGCATCGCCAGTCGATTGGCCCTGACGGCCGGGTCGGGCGCGTTTACCAGTACCTTGTCGAAGAACAGGTCCACTTTGGGGCGCAAAGCTCCGATGCGGTCTTCGATTGGTTGGCCCGCAGTGCGATTGATCTCGGCAAACAGTTCGTGTTCGGGCCCGGGTTCCAGCAGGGCCGGGTTGAAGGGTTCTCCGCTGAACTCTGCCTGGCGCAGGATGTTCTTGATGCGTTTGAAGCTGGCGGCCAGTGGCTCGAAGTTCGGAGTGGGCCGGATCTCCCGCAGGCGCAACAGACGCGCTTCCAGATCCGGCAGATCGCTCCAGCCGGAAGCCATGGCGGCATTGACTTCGTCGTAGGCGAAGCCGCGGACGTCGCGGAAGTAGAACTTTACGCGGTCTTCCAAGAATTCCTTGAGCTGCGTGTGCACAATATCGGTGAGGAGCTTGACCGACTGCCGACTCAGCTTACCCTCAACTAAGATCCTCACGGCCCCCTGCGCCGCGCGCCGCAATCCAAGCGGATCGCGCGAGCCAGAGGGAACTAAGCCAATACGGAAGCAGCCTCGCAACGTATCGAACCTGTCGGCGAGCGACACCAGTTGGCCTGCGCGAGTACCCGGAATTGAGTCTTCCATGTTTTCGGGTTTGTATTGTTCGCGGATTGCTCGCCAGACCTCCTCTGGTTCGCCTTGCGCCTTCGCATAGAGTCCGCCCACCACGCCCTGTAGTTCGGTGAACTCCTTTACCAATTCCGTTGTGAGATCGCACTTCGCGAGACATGCCGCACGCCGCGCGTGTTCGTTGCCGCCGAGGTCTTGCACGAGGTCCGCCACGCGCCTGGTCTTCTGCAGATATGAGCCGAGCTCGGCCTGGAAGGTAACGTTCGCTAGATCGTCTACGCGGTCCGCCAGCTTCTTGCGTTGATCGGTTTGCCAGAAGAATCGCGCATCATTGAAGCGTGCATGCAGAACGCGCTCGTTCCCCTGCCGAACCAGCCCCTCGTGATCAGCATCGGTATTCATTACGGCAACGAACTGAGGTGCGAGGCGCCCCGACTCGTCCTCCACCGAGAAGTATTTCTGGTGGTGCCGCATCACGGTGATGAGAACTTCCTTGGGCAGCTTCAGAAATTTCGGATCGAACTCGCCCACGATGGGAGTGGGGTATTCGGTCAGGTAGACGAGCGTTTCGAGCAGAGGTGGGTCAGGCTTCAGCCTGACACTCAGCGCGGCGATGCCGTCTTCGATTTTCTTGCGGCGCTCGGTGGCGGAGAGGATCACGAAGTTGTCGCGGAGTGTTTGCTCGTAGTTTCCGATGGTGACGGGGATGTGTGCAGATCCCAGACGGCGATGCCCGCTCGTTTCGTTGCCGGATTGGACGCCTGCCAATTCGAAGGGAATCACGTCAGCACCGAGGAGGGCTACGATCCAGCGGATAGGGCGAATGAAGCGCGGACCGGTCTTGCCCGTCCAATACATCGTCTTGGGGAATGCGATCTTCAGGATGATGCCGGGCAGGGAATCGGCTAGCACTTCGATCATGCGGCGGCCGGCGGTCTTGCGGAGGTGCGTGTAGTATTCGCCTTCGATCGACAGTTCGGCCGGTGCAACTCCCTGCTTGCGGGCGAACCCTTCGACGGCTTTCTCTGGGGCGGTTCTGCGCGGACCCGTGACTCGCTCTTCGGTGTCCGGCAGGCGCTCGGGCAGTCCTTCGGCGCGAGCCGTCAGCCGGCGTGGCGTGGCAACCATGCGTGCGGCGATGCCAAGTCCCTCTAGTTGGCCGTGCAAGCTCTCCAGCGCGCCCGGAATCATCCAATCCGGAATCTCCTCCGTGCCAATTTCGAGCAGAAACGGCAGACTCATTGCGCCGCCCCCTGCTGATCGGCCCATGCATGCGCCACGCCCACCGCCAGCTTGCGCACGCGCTGAATCACGCCCACTCGCTCTGTTACGCTGATCGCGCCGCGCGAATCCAGCGTATTAAACAGGTTCGAGCATTTCAGCACCTGGTCGTATGCGGGCAGCAGCGGGAAGCGCGCCTTCTGCGTTGCCTCCTGCGACGATTTCGGATACAGCGCCAGCAGCCGCGCGGCCTCGCCCTCATACAGCGCGAACAGCTTCCACAGCGTCTCCACTTCAGCCATCTCGAAGTTGTAAACCGAAAACTGCAATTCATCCTGCAGACGAACATCGCCGTAGGTGAAGCCGGGCGCCCACTCGATGTCGTAGACGCTGTCCTTCACTTGCAGGAAGGCCGCGAGCCGTTCGAGTCCGTAGGTCAGCTCGGCTGGAACCACATCCAGATCGATGCCGCCGCACTGCTGAAAGTAAGTGAACTGGGTGATCTCCAGGCCGTCCAGCATCACCTGCCAGCCGACGCCCCACGCGCCGAGCGTAGGCGCTTCCCAGTTGTCTTCCTCGAACTTGATATCGTGTTGCGTCAGGTCAATGCCGACCGCTTCCAAGCTGCCCAGATACTGCTCGATTGCGTCGTCGGGCGAGGGCTTGAGAATCACCTGCAATTGGGAGTGTTTGTAGAGCCTGTTGGGATTCTCGCCATAGCGTCCATCGGCTGGCCGGCGGCTGGGCTGCACGTATGCCACGCGGTAGGGCTTCGGCCCCAGCACGCGCAGGAAAGTCTCCGGGCACATGGTGCCGGCGCCCACTTCCACGTCGTAAGGCTCCTGAATGATGCAGCCGCGCTGGGCCCAATAGGCCTTCAGCTTGAAGATGATTTCTTGAAATGACTGCATCGTGTCTTCGCGTCTATGCGGCTTCCAGAACCGGCGGCGTAATTAGCTTGCGCTCGATGTGCCGCTCGATCTGCTGGACCAGGAAGCGGCGCAGGTCCGCACACGTCTCGCGCTCCCAGCCCGTCTGGCCGATGTGCGCGACCGGCTTGCGTAACATTTCGTCCGCAACGGCTCTCGATTCCATGCTCAATTCCCAACTGCCAGCGCCCGGCCTCCGGCACTCGCCGCATAACAGTCCGTCCTGGCCGCGGATGAAAAACGCCCGCTCGCGCGTGTCGCCGTCGGCGAGCAGGCTGCCGCAACTCAGGCAGACATTCAGTTCGGGCAGAAAACCCGAAAGCCGCACCGCCCATAGGCTGAAGTACGATACCGCGCGCCAGACGCTCCCCGTCTCGGCGGAATCGGCGGCGCGCATGTGTTCCAGCACCGCGATCAGCAGGCGGAAGAAGCGGTCGTTCGGTTCAGCCGGCGGCAGTAACTGATCCGTAATTTCCACGAAATAATCCAGCGCCACGGCCGCCCGGTAATCCGACAGCAACCGGAATTGGGAAACCAGCAGTTCGCAGGAATCCAGGTTCACCAACTCCCTGGTCTCGCGTTGGAAATACGACATGCGCACTTGCGAGAGCCGTTCCAATCCGGCGCCGAACGCGCTCTTCGGACGGCGCGCCCGCTTAGCTACGCCGCGCAGCTTCCCCTGGTCGCGAGTCAGAAAGCTGACGACGAGGTCCGCTTCTTTCAAGGGGTAACTTCGGAGCACGAAGGCTTCGCTCACTCGGGCCGGCACATGTTGAAATTTAAGAGTAACACATCGTGCTTGACCGCGCTTTGCGTGGTGGTGTTGGGCGCTTGGGACGGCGGTCTGTATGTTTGCGGAGAGCGGGGTCTCTTTGGCCTCGATCATTTACGAGTTTTGCGATGGGGCGTCGCCACTCGAAGGATTCGGAGGCATACCTACAGCGACTCAACAGGCGGTGGGAAGAGTTGGAGCAAAAAGGTCGACCGCCCAGCGAGGAACTTCAGAAGAAGATCGGTCTTGTGGTAATCCGGCTCAAACTAATCGGCCGGTTACTCGATCTTCCGCGCCGGAGGTCGAAAAATAATTCCCGGCCAATTTTCCGAAGCTCTCCACCTGCTGTATTTGCCAGGCCGCATCTCGATCCAGCTCGCGCGCCATCAACCCGGCCACGCGCGGAGCCATTCGAATCGCCGCCCTCGCATTCAGAAACAACGCCCGCGTGCGGCGCGCCAGGACGTCTTCCACAGTGCGCGCCATCTCCTGGCGGACGGCCCACACCACCTCGGCGCCGGTACAGGGAAGCGCGGGATCGAGCGGCTCCGCGAGCGCCGGTTCGGCGCATATCAGGTCCTCGATAAGCGGCGCATCCGACCCGTAAACGCGCAAGTGCCCGAACGCGTCGGCACCCGGATGGAAACCGTGCAAGTGCAGATGCTCCGTCACGCAAGCCTTCTCCGGCAAGCGCGCTAGCATAGCCGCCTGGTTCACGCAGTCTTCCGCCATGTGGCGATAGGTGGTCCACTTGCCGCCACAAATCGTCAGCAGGCCGGATTTCTCGATATGGATGGCATGGCCGCGCGACAGCGCCGCGGTGCCGCCGCGGCTGCCCGATTTCACTAGCGGGCGAATGCCGGCAAACACGCTGAGGATGTCGCCACGCGTGGGCTTGCGCGCCAGGTAAAGCGAGGCGGTCGACAGGATGAAATCGATCTCCTGCTCCATGGCCACCGGTTCGAGCGTGGCGCCGTCCACGGGAGTATCGGTAGTGCCGATGAGTGTATGGCCGTGCCACGGGATGGCGAACATCACGCGCCCATCGCTGGTATGCGGAACCATGATGGCGCTCTCGCCGGGCAGAAAGGAGCGATCGAAGACCAGATGCACTCCCTGGCTGGGCGCGATCATCGGCGCGATGGAGGCATCCGCCTGCCGGCGCAGGTCGTCGGTGAAAGGCCCCGTCGCATTGATCACCACTTCGGCGTGCGCATGGATTTCTTCCCGGCTTTCGGCGTCCTGCGCAATCACGCCGTCGATGAAGCCTTCGGCGTCCTTCGTCAGGCCCGTCACTTGCACGTAGTTGAGCAGGGTGGCGCCAAGCTCATAGGCCGTGGCGGCCATGTTGATCAGCAGCCGCGAATCGTCGAACTGCCCGTCGAAGTAGATGACGCCGCCGCGCAATCCTTCCGTCTTAATCGTGGGCAGGCGTTCGAGCGTCTCTTCCTTGGAGAGAATGCGCGAAGCGCCGAAGCCGTATTTGCCGGCCAGCAGGTTGTAGACTTTCAGACCCAGGCCGTAGAAGGGCGCTTCCCACCAATCGTAGTTCGGCACTACGAAGCCGAGGTCGTGGACCAGGTGAGGCGCATTGCCCAGCAGCAGACCGCGCTCGCGCAGCGCTTCCATGACCAGCGAGATATCGCCTTGTTCGAGGTAGCGGACACCGCCGTGCACGAGTTTGGTGCTGCGGCTGGAAGTGCCTTTGCCGAAATCGTGCTGTTCCAGCAGTAGCACGCCGTAGCCGCGCGACGCGGCGTCGATGGCCACGCCCACACCCGTAGCGCCGCCGCCTACCACGAGCATGTCCCAGCGTCCCGAGCGGGCCTGGAGACGGGCGTACATCTCAGCGCGATGCATGTGCGGGTCCCAGCGGATAAGTATAGCGAAGCCCGCCCGACTATAATCTACTAATGCGTGAGTATCGCGCCAGGGAGTCAGCCCGCATGCAGGATCTTGTGGGGCAGGATGGCATCCTGCGGGCCGATTGTTAATCGGCCCAGCTTTGCGCCGATTTCCCGGGTAACCCTCCGGATCGCCCTCAGGATGTCTTCCGTGCCCCGCCAAACATACCCACCAGCCACCCATAACGTTCTTCCAAATTCAACTACATGGGCTTTGATCGTTCCCGTGGGGCGGACCTCGAGGTCTGCGCGGGTCCTCCAGGGCCAGTTCTCCTGCGAGCGCAGCTCGCCCCCTCAAGACGCCGTGCAAAAAAGAATGAAATATTCGGCGGCTCCCGCGCACTATTCGAAAGGGTAGTCCGGTACTATGCCATTGCAGGTGACTCCAAAGAACGTGGCACTCCGCGCGGGCGAGACCCAGGCGTTTCAGGCCGCCGGAGCTGCCGGAGCGGTTAACTGGTCGATCCAGCCGCGTAGCGGGCGCATCGATCCGAACGGCGTCTACACCGCGCCCAAGCTGGTAGTCCGCAACGTCAACGTGACCGTGCAAGCGCACGACGGAACCCAATTCGACGCAGCCAATGTCACGCTGGACCCAGGCTGGTTCTGGTTGCACTTGCTGGGTGTCTACTGGCTGGCTTGGGCCGCCCTTCTGCTGGCCGTTCTCCTTGGCGGATGGCAGCGGCTCTGCCCCAGTTGCAGACCGGCGGAACTCCTCATCAGCCCGCCGCTGGCCACCGTTACCGCTTCCCAACCGATCCGGTTCACCGCCACGGCGCCCGTCACCTGGCAGGACAACCTAAACTCCAGCGGACTCTACAACACTCCGCCGGCGCCGCCCCCCAATCCCAGCATCAATATCACAGCCACCGCCATAGCCGACTCCAAGAGGATGGCCAGCGCCAGCCTGATCTGGTCCCCCGACATCGGGATGACCCTGCAACCGCAGCAGAGCATCGTCTTCGGCGAAGGCACGGTAGACTTCAACGCGATCCTCACCGTGGCTCCGGACAAACAGGGCAAGATCGATCTTTCCACGGCCGTAGTCGGGTGGCTGCAGCCGTCCATCGGAAGCATCCAGGCGAGGCCCAACGGAACCGCGACTTACACCGCCAAGCCCGGCGAAATCAAGCGCCCCGCCACCATCATGATCATGGCCAATGTGCAGGTTCCCGGAGGCCCTCCCCGGCCCGCGGGAACCTACTTGACCCTGATCCCGAAGTCGCCTGCGAAGGCTTGCCAGGAAGACGGCACACCCAGCACGGCCAGCCTGATTGCGCTCATCGCGCTGGCCGGCGCGCTGGGGGGCCTAATCCACGGCGCATCGTCGTTCGCCATCTTCGCGGGAAACCGCCAGTTCAAATCGAGCTGGACCTGGTGGTATGTGCTCCGGCCGGTGCTCGGCGCGGCCGTGGCGCTGGTCGTCTACCTGGTGGTACGCAGCGGCATGGGTACCGGTGACATCGCCCTTGCGGGCGCCGATTGCCTCAAGACCGCGGGGTTCGCCGGCCTGATCGGGATGTTCGCCGAGCCGGCCATGCTGAAGTTGAAGGATATCTTCAACACCATCTTTACTCCCAGGGACGATCCCAGGAAGGATGAACTCAACCCAGAGCAATCTCCGCCTCGCATCAACTCCATCGATCCTCCCAGCGTGTCCAGCGCGGAACCGCCGGCGGCGCTCAAGATCGCGGGCGCCAACTTCGTGGCGGGGTGTGTGGTGAAAATCGGCGCGAGTGCGCGTACGCCGCGGTCAGTCACGCCTACCCTCCTGGAAGTGCAGTTGCAGCCTCATGATGTGGCCACCCCCGGTGACGTCCCGATCCGCGTTTGCAACACTCCGAACGATTCGGATTGTTCAAACACCGTGAATCTGAAGGTCACCTAACCGTTACTGTAAATGTTTGTAAGAACCTATACGCCATCGTTACCAACACTCCCCAATCCGCGGTCTTTGTAAGTGGAATCCGGAAAGGAGCGTTTATGACAAGCGTAGGGAAAACCCTTGGAAGGGCAATGTCCGTTCTGCTCGCCACCGCGGCACTGGCCGCGCCTAACACGACAACGCCTTTACCGGAACGGTGAATGACGTGGAGGGCCAGGCAACCCTCAACGGAGAGGATCTGCTCGCGTCGTCCGCGGGCCAGGCGGCCATCGGGGCGAATCAAGTGCTGGATACAGCTCGGGGAAAAGTGGAACTGCTGCTCACGCCCGGCGTCTTCCTGCGCGTGGGCAACAACAGCGAACTGCGCATGGTCTCGCCGCATGCGCCCCGTGTCGCGTTCGAATTGGTGAAGGGTGGGGCCATCCTGGAGGTCGACCAATCCTTCGAGGGAGTTGCCTTCTCGGTCCTGATGGATGGCGCGACGGCCGGCATTACCAAGGCAGGCCTCTATCTTTTCGGCGCGGACCAGCGCAGCATGGGGGTGCTGGCCGGAGAAGCGGCTGTGTCGCAGGGCAAGGCGCATCTCACCCCGAAAACAGGTCATGGCGTATTTCTGCTTGCCGGGCAACGGCTGAAACCGCAAAACCTGAATATGGATGCCATGCAAAACGAGCCGTTCAATCTGGAGCAGACTCAGGAGCGCGTATCTGGCGCAAGCGAATGTCCAGGCGGCCCAAGCGATCCTGGCCGGCGGGGGCGCGTATGACGCAGGATGGTATTGGGATACGTCCTTCGACTGCTATGCCTTCCTACCCGTCGGCGGCATCCAGTACAGCCCGTTTGGCTGGGGCTTTTCGGCGCCGGGTGTCGTGGAAAAGCTCCGAATCCGATCCATTACCCCATCCCGATTCGCGGACCGAAGCCCAAACCGCAATCCGTGAGCGGACGCGCATCCTCTGGCAAGCCGGCACGCTCCGGCGGAGGTTCCAACAACGGACACGCCAGTGGCGGTGGTGGATGCCACGTTGGTGTTGGCGGCGGTCACATGGGCGGAGGTGGCGGCGGTCACCACTGACCTACGGTGCGTATAAGTCCAGATCCTGCGGAGTGTCGGAGGCTTCCGGCAGCGTCACCAAACGCGCGCCGGCGGCTTCCATGCTGTCCGGCTCCGGCTTCTCGTATTCGAAGGTCGCCAGGATGCGATACAACCCCGGCGCGAGATTGCCGAAGCGATACTGCCCGCGCACATCGGTGCGGGTGGTGCGGAGTTCACCCAGCCGCTTCTGGGTGTCCTTATCGAAGGCCTCCAGATAGACCGGCGCGCCGGGCGCCGGGTCGTGCCCCGGACCATTCACGACGCCATGGACGGAAGCGGGGCGCGACGAGAGTTTGATGGTAATCGCGTCGCCGCCGCGCAGCACGACTTCGTTCCAGCCGTCGTTCCAGCCGTCTGCGCGGCCGGACTGCGAATCGGGCACGCCGTAGCTGCCGGTAACTTCGACCGGATAATAGCCGGCCGGCGGAACGACGGATATCTCCCAAGGTCCCGGCCCGAGCGCCGCTCTGCCATCCACCAGTTCCACAATCTCGGGGCGTCCGCCGCCATCGAGATCCTTGCGGCGGGCGGTGAGCCGCGCCGTTGCCGGATCCAGGCGATTGCCCTTCTCGTCCTGCATGTGAAACTGGGTTTCGCGCCAGGCAGTCACGTGTATCTGATATTCCCTGTCGCGATCCACGGTGATCTCCTGGTAGGTTGCGACCTTGCCGTGGCCGTAGGGATCGTCACCCTCCGCAATCAGCTCGTAGTTTCCCGGCGCGACTTGTCCGAAGTCGAACGCTACGCCGGTCTTGGTTTGAACTCGCCCAACATCCGAGATCAGGGTGAGGGTCACTAACGCAGGTGGACTGACGAAGACCCGTCCGCTGACGCGGAACAGCTTGCCGGGAAACGGGCGAATGTCGATCTCATCGGCCTGCTGGTCGAGATCTACATCCACGGTAATCGACTGATCCACCGCCATGGTTTCCTTGTGGAAGGTGGGCAGCAGGCCGGAGCCGTCCTCCAATTGCTGTGCCGCGGTGCGCACATAGTAAGTGCCCGGTTCCAGGCCGTGAATGCGATAGATGCCGCGGTCGTCGGTGAGCGCGGTGGCCGCGATGCGCAGCGGCAGTTTGGCCGCGTATGCGATCACCTTCTGGTCCGGGATGCCGATCTCGTTCTCGTCCAGCACCGTGCCGGAGATGGCCGCGTAACGGCGCAGGTGGATATCCAGGTAGAGCGAGCCGTCCTGTTCCACGGACATGGGTTTGCCCGCCGATTTCCACTCCTTCTGCCCGTACTGGAAGGGTGCAAAGCCGTCGCGCGTGGCGCGCAGCAGGTACATGCCGGCGTTCACCGTAAAAGCGAATTGTCCGGTGCGGTCGGCGCGCACGGACTGCTGCTTGCCGCCCAAGCCATCCACCGGGCGCAGGGCTACCATCGACCGTGCCAGGGCGCGCCCCGTCGCGCGATCCAGCACCACGCCGCGTATGACGGCGCCCACGGCTGCGTGCCCCGCGCAACAACAAAGTGCGACCAGGAGAAATCCGCGCATATCTACCCGTTCTCGAATATGACGCACGGCCGGCCTGAAACGCGCATATGATAGAGTAATTCGAACTGCCGCATAATTTGTGGGCAGACCCCACCGTAAACACAAAGGTCTGCGCGGGTCCCCCGGGACCCCGCTCTTCGCTCGAAGAGTCAGGGTGCTGGTGAAATGATGCAGCCTCTCTCCGGAGTGATCGCGGCGGCGGTGACGCCCCACGGCAAGCGTGGCGACGATCCCGACATAGACGCAACCCTCGAACTGATCGATTTCTTGTGCCAGGCGGGGGTGCAAGGCATTGCATTGCTGGGTTCCACGGGCGAATTTACAAGTCTGAGCTGCGACGACCGCGTGCGTCCGGTTTACCTGGCGGTGAAGCGCAGCAGCGTGCCGGTGCCGCCGGGAGTCTCCCACTCCACGCTGGGTGGCGCGCCGGCGCCGGGGCGCGAGGGCGCGGCGGGCCTGCTGCTGATGCCACCCTACTTCTTCCGCTACCGCCAGCCCGAGATTCGCGAGTTCTACATGCGGTTCGCGGAGATGATTTACGGAGCGCCTGTTTATCTGTACAACATTCCGGCGTTCACCAGCGGGATATCGGCCGAGACCGCGGTGCAGTTGCTTTCCACCGGGCGATTCGTCGGAATTAAAGACTCGAGCGGCGATTGGGACAATTTCCAGGCCCTGAGCCGCTACCGGCGTGAGCATCCGTTCACGTTTCTGGTTGGGCACGACGCCATCTTCGCGCGGGCGCGCGCGGCCGGCACCGACGGAGTGGTTTCGGACAAAGCAAGCGCCATGCCCGAGTTGCCTCCCGGCGTGGTTTCGCGGCTGGCCGTAGCACGAACTGTCCCGTATGGCATTTGCCAACCAAATTCTCCAATTTAGGTGCGAACCCGGTGCGCACGGCGCTCCGCCAGGCGGACTCTGCGCCGTTTGTTACTAATAGCTTACATGGTTTATAATGACTTGAGTATCTTGCGAGTTTATACCGTATGCCTACTCTAATTCGCCCGGCAGGGACTAAATAGCACGCACTTGCGAGCCTTTTGTTGGTTTTCTCTGGACTTATTCTCCTATAAGGGTACATACTACCCGTAGTCCAACTAATTATCGAGGACAAAATGCACGTGTACCGGAACCACTCCGCTTTCACCACCAGGACTATTTGTGTCCTGGTCATGGCAATCGTCATTCCTGCAACCGTTGACCGCCCCTTAAATGCACAAGCGGACGTCGCCACCGCCCTCAACACAACCTCGCGGCAGGCGTACAACTCCCAGGAGAGCGTGCTGGTTTCCAGCGCCCTGGCGAGCGGTGCAGTGGTCCCAACGCAGCCTTCATGGTCCCCCTTGTTGGTTGATCCGGTGCCGGGCGGGGCACCGAACGCGGTGTATGCGCAGCCCCTGTGGGCGAAGAACGTGTCGACCGGCCTTACGGCCCGCAACCCATGCGATATGTTGGTGGTGGCTGCGCTCGGCGGCGGTCTCTATGCCTTCAACGCCGGCGACACGACGACCAGCGGCGGGACTTACGCGGGGAACGTCATTTGGAGCAGAAACACGCAAACGTTGGGCGGGGCGAATACAACCAACTATTTCTGGTACGACGACTGCGGCTCCGCCGGCTCCGTCTCCTACGCGCCGAACATTTCCCCGTATCCCGCCGGCCTCCTTGCCACGCCCGTGGTCGACAGGACCGTTGGCCCGCCTGCGTTGTATGTGACCAGTGCGTGCGCGGCAACCAGCGGCCAGGCAACCACCCAACAGTGGTTCATCCACAAGATCAACCTTCTGAACGGCAACGACATCGTGACCAGCCAGTCACAGAGGCAGATAGCCGGCACCGCGCTGGGCTCCGGCGGCGCGGACGATGCAACCGCCGGCGGCACTTGCCCCTCCGGCCAGACCTGCATTCCGTTTAATCCCATCGAGGTGATTCAGCGCCCCGCACTGCTCGAAGTAAGCGCTACGGGCGCTTCCCCAAGGTGTTGACCTCGCTTGCGCTGTCTAACAACGCGGCTATTAGTCCCGGCGGGACGATTCGGGTCGAACGGCACGACCGTGTGTGGCAGCGGCACCAGCTTCACCCAGTGGGTTATTCCGGGAGACACGCTGACGGATACGGGCAGCGCCAGCCCCGGGCAAGGGAGAATTGTCACTGTAGTCAACAGCGCCACCCAGCTAACGATCGGCCAGGCGTTCACGTCCAACATCGGCACCTGCACCGCCAGTTGCAGTTGTTCCTCCACGCCCGATACCCCCAGCTACAACGGCTATCTCGTGAACCCGATCTATGACACCCACCCAAGCGGCGGGGCTGTCGGCTACCCGGACGGCACGGTTGCGGTCACGTCACACGCCGGGACAGACGCAGTGGTCTGGGCGCTGGCTGACTTGGTGCCCGCCAATGGCACCTTACTCGCCTATAACGCGGCGTCCCTGAGCATTCTCTGGTGCAGCAGTGCGCAGACCGGCTGCGACAACAGCAGTTCGTTTTATATGTCGCTCTTTCCCACGCCGACAGTTGTGAATGGGTACGCGTATGTTGCGACCTCGGGCATTTACAAGGTCCCCTCGACGTCCCACGCGACGTGCACGTCGTCGTCCCAGTGTTACGGCGTCCTGGTATACTCCGGGCACTAACAACGCGCACCTGGCCGCCGGCCCTGTGTCAGATCGATGCCAATCCCGATACCTTACTGAGGAGAACTAAAATGATCATCCGTTTTTTCCGTATGAGCAAGTTATTGGCGCTATGCGCGATGGCTGCCGGTGTGACCCCTGCCGCTGGCGGCGCTAGCTTCCGAGTCATCTACAATAATCAGGGGTATAACCAACCGAGTGGATTGATCGAGGGATCCCCGGGCGTCTTCTACTCCATCGCCGGCTCCGACCCCGGAGCGGCCTTTTCGGTGACGATCCTGGGATCAAGAGCCATACTTGGAACCTTCTCAACTGGGATCTTCCAGTCCCTTCTCCTTAGTGGGCCCAATGGCCGGTTCTATTCCTCCATCTACACCGGCGTCAACAACGTTTTCTCGGTGTCCTCCGCGCCAAATAGCGAACTCACTTACGCCCCCCAGACCATCGATCCGCTACTGTTCCAAAACCTGCCTGACGGCGGCCTTTTAGGCGCGGGAACCGGTGGGCCGACCGATCTTTGGTATCTGATCCGGTGCGACCTGAGCGGGAACGTAACAGCCGTTGCCACGTTACCGTCCGGTCAACGGTTGGAGAGCGCCATTTACGCCGCCGATGGCAATTACTACGGTGTCACGCTGGGAACCGATGTAGTGCCGGGCTCCACCAACTACGCCTTTCGCGCCACACCATTGGGTGTTCTGACGACGCTCTACACATTTGCGCCTAACACCTTTGCAAGGTTTTCCGCCACGCCGCTCCTTCTAGGCAACGACGGCAACCTCTACGGATCCACCGCCACCGGCGGAGCCAACGGGACGGGAATGATTTACAGGCTTACCCTGGCCGGCCAGTTTACGCTGCTGTACTCATTCGAGCCAGGCAAATATGCGGCGGGACCGACCACACTGATCGAGGCCAGCGACGGCAATCTCTACGGCGACGCCGAGGCCCCCGACGGCGCCGGCCAGCTCTTCCGCATCACGAAGTCCGGCCAATACACGCTGCTCTATCAGATGAGCGGTCTCGGTGCGGGGGGCTGCCCGTGCTGGCTGGTGCAAGGCAGGGACGGCGTCATCTACGGGATGGCGCACATCGGGGGCACCTCGGGCGATGGCTTGGTCTTCGCCCTGGACGCGGGGCTGCCCCTACCCAAGCCGCAACCGCAGTCCTCTCCCCGCAATCGGGGGCCGCGGGCACTAGCGTGCGGATCTGGGGCCACAATCTGCTATCGGCGGCGGTCGAATTCAACGGCGTGGCTGCGGCCACGGTGTCCAACAGCGGGTCGAATTACGTGTGGGCGACGGTTCCGGCGGGCGCAACCACCGGCGCAATCACGGTCACCACGCCCGGCGGGACAGGGACGACACAAGCGAGCTTCACAGTGCAGTAATGGACCGCCCCATTAATGCCCGATTGGCCTTGCAAGAAAGGAGGAAAACATGAACTGGGCAACACCCGATTTCGAAGAGATCTCAGTAAGTTGCGAAATCAACTCTTACGCACCGGCTGAAATGTGACGACTACCGGTTAAAACCAGTAGTGAGCTTCGTACGCCAGGAACCGGCCGGCGGCGGTGCCAAACGCCAGGGAAGGGATAGGGCCGGCCGGAAACTCGCATATGATAGACTGGTTCTAAGTGCCACATAATTTGTGGGGCAGGCCCGCTAGTCTGCGCGGGTCCCCTGGGCCCGCTCTTCCGCTCGAAAGATCAGGTGTCTGGATGGTCGTCACAGGCCGGCCAGGATGCCGGTGAAATGATGCAGTCTCTCTCCGGAGTGATTGCGGCAGCCGTGACGCCCCACGGCAAACGGGGCGACGATCCGGATATCGGCGCCACGCTTGAACTGATCGATTTTCTGTGCGCGGCGGGGGTGCAAGGCATTGCCTTGCTGGGTTCCACGGGCGAATTCGTCAATCTGAGCTGCGACGACCGCGTACGCCTGTTTTACCTGGCGGTGAAGCGCAGCCGCGTGCCGGTGCTGGCGGGCGTCTCCCATTCCACGCTGGATGGCGCGCTAGCGCTGGGGCGCGAGGCCGTCGCGGCGGGCGCGGCGGGCCTGCTGCTGATGCCACCCTATTTCTTCCGCTACCGCCAGCCGGAGATCCGCGAGTTTTACATGAGATTCGCGGAGATGAGCCATGGGGCGCCTGTTTATCTATACAATATTCCGGCCTTCGCCAGCGAGATCTCGAGCGAGACCGCGGTGCAGTTGCTTTCCACCGGACGCTTCGCGGGCATCAAAGACTCCAGCGGCGATTGGGACAGTTTCCAGGCCCTGAGCCGATACAAGCAGGCGCATCCGTATACGCTGCTGGTGGGGTATGACGCCATTTTCGCGCGGGCGCGCGCGACCGGCGCCGACGGTGTGGTTTCAGGCGTAGCCTGCGCCGTGCCCGAACTGCTGTTGGCGCTCGACCGGGCCATCGCGCAAAATGACGAAACCGAAACCGCGCGTCTGGACGCCCGGCTGCATCAGTTTCTGGAACGTATCGAGCGTTTCCCCACGCCGGTCGCGATTAAGGCCGCGGTGGCGGCGCGCGGCATCCGGACCGGTCCGCCGCCAGTACCGCTGGCGCCCGAAACGCAAGCCGCGCTGGATGAGTTCAGTGAATGGTTTCGCGCCTGGCTGTAAGCTTGGCTGTAAGTAGGACAGGCCTCCTGGCCTGTCCGGCTGGCCTGACTGTCCGCCCCACGAACAGTGGTCCAATAGATAAATGTCCCCCGAAGAGTTTCGCCACTTCGCGCACGAGTCAGTCGATTGGATTGCCGATTACCTCTCGCAGCCGGAAGCCTATCCCGTACTGCCGAAGATAGAACCGGGCCAGCTTATGGACGCGCTACCGGCATCCGGCCCGGAGCAGGGCGAACCAATGGACCGCCTGCTGGAGGAT
>Ga0302325_10006743_pt1 | contig 25708 bp, 20 predicted proteins | sample Palsa_T0_2_FD_201948 | JGI IMG/M metagenome (GOLD analysis project Ga0302325, IMG submission 201948) | Peat permafrost microbial communities from Stordalen Mire near Abisko, Sweden - Palsa_T0_2 | ecosystem: Environmental > Terrestrial > Soil > Palsa > Peat permafrost | place: Sweden: Abisko... | reverse complement strand
GCGGGTGGCGACGGCGTTCGTCTTCAATTCACAAGTTAATGTCAGCCAGCTTTTTGATTTCATGATGGCTGACTTCGAGATTCCGTGCGAGACGCGGCACAAGAGCCAGGTGTTACTCAAGCTCAACGCGTGGTTACTGGACCGGTATCGGGCAGGCGAGACGGCCGTCCTGATTGTAGACGAAGCCCAGAACCTGTCGCTGCAGGTTCTGGAGGAAATTCGCCTGCTGACCAATCTCGAAACCTCGACGGAAAAACTGCTCCAGATCGTGCTGACAGGCCAGCCGGAACTGGAAGAAAAGCTGAAGTTGCCGCAATTGCGGCAGCTGCGGCAGCGTATTACTTTGAGGTGTCGGACCGGGGCATTAACCCTGGAGGAGACCTTTGGGTACATCGCTGAACGTCTGCGTATCGCCGGCGCAAATGGGGAGCCGATATTTTCGAAGGAAGCCATTCAGACCGTGCACTTATATTCACGAGGAATTCCTCGTGTGGTCAACTTACTTTGCGAACATTCTTTGATCAATGCGTACGTGGACCACTTGCGGCCTGTTCCTGCCCATTTGGTGGAAGAGGTAGCGCGAGAATTCCAGCTCGATGAGATCGAACCGATCCTTCCTGCAGGAGTTTCAAATGGCAATAAGCAAGCTGTAGACGCCCAGGCGTTGCTACAGAATTTGGATGAACTGCTCAGTCGTTTGCGCGAGGCGAATATTATGCCGGTGACGATGCGCGAAAGGAAACCATGAGTCGCATTCACGAAGCGTTAAAAAAGGCCGAACAAGAGCGAGCTGCGGCCCAGCCCGTCGATAACTCTACGTCTCTACCAAGTACGGCGACAGAAGTTATCCCGCGTGCGCATGAAGGATCGGATAATGCTCCAAGTATCTTCAAGCATTCAACCGCGGTCGTTCCCCAACCAGGGAATCTAAGACGGTTCGAAGATCTCTGCCAACAGTGCCTACATCCTCACTGGCATCCTGATCCCAATGTAAACATTTTCTCTAATCCCGCTTTAAGCGCCAACGCCGCCGAGCAGTTTCGCACCTTGCGATCCCGGCTGTACCAATTGCGCGGAAGCCAACAGCTTCGCACTCTGCTGATTGCCAGTTCGATACCCGCAGAAGGCAAGACGTTTGTAACCAATAATCTGGCGCAAGCCATTGTTCGCCAGCCCGATCGGCGATGTCTAATTATTGATGCGGACCTGCGGTGTTCGCGTCTCCACGTTCCGCTTGGCGCTCCACCTTCTCCGGGATTGACGGATTATTTGCTCGGGGAGGCGGATGAGGTATCGGTTATTCAACACGGTCAGGATGGCAATCTGTGTTTCATCCCTGGAGGAAAAGAAGTGGCCAACCCGAGCGAATTACTATTAAACGGACGCCTCCGGACTCTATTGGAACGGGTCACGCCGATATTTGATTGGGTCATCTTGGACTCGCCGCCGTTACTTCCTGTGGCAGATGCAAGCCTGCTGGCCGATCATGTTGATGGGGTGATTTTGGTGGTGCGTGCCGCTTCGACCCCGACTTTAACGGCCGAACGAGCCTGTCAAGAGCTGCAGGGAAGAAATGTAGTGGGTGTGGTGTTGAATGCCGTGGAGCAGTCCCAAGGATATGGAGCTTACTATCACGCAGGATACGGGTATGGACAGGAAGAAGCAAAATAGTGTCAGTGGTGGGAGTAGTGTTTGGCCTGCCGAGTGCTGCCAACAGGCCCCCTGCAACAGAGGGGGGTATTTCGGCCACCGACGACCCGAAGGCTGGTTGTCTAAGTGATCTTCTCCATGTCCTTTGTTAAGAACATGTTGGGGGTCGGGAAAACAAGTGGAACTCTGGGATAGCAATGTTCATAAAGTTGCAGAGTTGCTTTCCGGCTGGTGGCAAGGTGCCCGAAACTTTTCACAATTAAGGCATTAAGTTTCATAGGTTTACCAAAAACTGCGACTAGAGTTTGTGGTGGCATTCATCGTGCAAACCTTTAACTGGGAGGTCAATTGTGACTCTCGCGGCGGTAGCACAAGTAGTGTACGAATATGAGAACAAATCTCAAAACCGGATGTGATGCGGAAGTAACTGGGCAGATCGGCCCATCCGAATACCCATGGTTCGCTTTGCAGGTTCGAACGCGGCACGAGTTAGGCGTCGCGAGTTATCTCCAGGGGCAAGGCTACGAGTCGTTTGTCCCGCTTTATAAGTGCAGAAAACGCTGGTCCGACCGGATTAAGGAAGTGCAAACGCCGTTATTTCCCGGCTATTTATTTTGCCGTTTCGATGTCCAAAATCGCCTGCCCATTATTAAGACTCCGGGCGTAATGCAGATAGTGGGTGTGAACCGGGTCCCTGTTGCGGTCGATGAATCCGAGGTTAACGCCGTCCAGACATTGGTAGCGGCGGGTCTTCCCAACCAGCCGTGGCCATTTTTGCAAGTAGGCGAGAGAGTACGAATCGAGTCGGGTTCTTTGTGCGGTATTGAAGGGATCCTAATGGATTTCAAGGGGAGTCATCGGCTGGTGCTTTCCATCACGCTGCTTCAGCGTTCGGTGTCGGTGGAAATCGATTGCGCATTCGTCGCTGCGACGTCCTTGTCGCGGCAGTCACGAATGGAAAAAACGTTTGTGACCTGCAGGCCCGCTCAGATTGTGGTGTAACTGCGGACTTGGGGAACGCTGCAATGAATTTCGGAGAACGATCCAGTAAAAAGGCCGAGTGAGCCGAGTGTCGACAACAAAACCACGAATTGTTGAACAATTGAAGAAGTCGATCGGAAGCAATGGGAATTCCGCCAGCTCGATGGCGGGATTTCTTTCTGAAGAACAGTTTCGTCGAATGTTGGCCCGAGAAAGAAAGAGGTCGGAACGTTCACGAAAGCATTTGGTTTTGATGTTGATCGACGGCGGCTTGAAGAATAAAAAAACGGACGCCCTTTTGGAGCAGATTGCAGTTGTTCTGTGCGCATCAATTCGCGAGACTGACTTGGCCGGATGGTTCGAGGCGAACTCCGTTTTTGGGGTGATTTTCACTGAGTTCGGAGACTGCGATGTCAGCGCAGCTGTCAAGATTATCGAGGCTAAGGTTACAGCCGGGCTCCAAAACTCATTCAAGGCTACTCAGCTGAGCAGTTTGCAAATCTCTTTCTACGCCTTCCCCGAGGGCTGGGCAGGAGATGGGCATCATCGCCCGGTGGACCCGACGATGTACCCGGATTTGTTCGAAGTTAAAGAGAAAAAGAAGTTGTCATTGCTAACCAAAAGAGCGATGGATCTCATGGGGGCCGCGGTGGCCGTGGTGGTCCTCTCGCCAGTTTTTCTGGTGGTGGCTATAATTATAAAGCTAACTTCGAAAGGCCCGATTTTCTTTCGTCAGGAACGCGTCGGCCAATTCGGTTCGCGGTTCGTGTTTATCAAGTTCCGCTCGATGTATGTTTCTACTGATGCCGCTATTCATAAGGAATACGTCAGAAATTTTATCGTGGGAAAGACGAATTCTACTGCGCGCGAAGGAAGCAAGAAAGGCGTCTATAAGATTACCAACGATCCTAGAGTTACCTGGATCGGAAAATTCTTGCGGCGCACGAGCCTTGACGAAATACCTCAATTCTGGAATGTGTTGAAGGGCGAAATGTCTCTGGTAGGCCCGCGGCCTCCTATACCCTACGAAATCGAAGCCTATGACATTTGGCATCGCCGTCGTTTGCTCGAGTCCAGGCCGGGCATCACAGGATTATGGCAGGTTCGCGGCCGGAGCAAGACTACGTTTGACGAAATGGTTCGACTGGATCTGCAGTATTCAAGAATGTGGTCGCCGATGTTAGATGTGAAAATACTTCTTCAGACTCCTCGCGCAGTGTTCTCAGGCGACGGCGCCTATTAGTCCGATGACACTCCTGGACAAATTCGAGCGTTTCAAAACTCGCTTGATTAGTGTGCCAGAGATTTAGATCGCTCTCAGGTCTTTGCCTGGTGCGTACTCGACGGCAAGAATCCGGTCCTTTCAGGGTCTTAACTTCAAGGTGAAAAAGATGGCTACCAGTCTAGATGTTGCCTCCGCAACAAAACTCCGGAAACAGCAGGAGTCGAATGAAACTGTGATCCGGATGGGTGTGATCGGCTACGGCTACTGGGGCCCGAACATTGTCCGAAATTTTCACGGTCAGGAGCGTTCCCGCGTTCTGGCCATTTGCGACAAGAGCCCAAAGTCACTACAGCGCGCCCGGCAGTCTTATCCGGAGATTCGCGCAATCGACGAATGCAATGACATCCTAACAGCTACGGATATTGACGCGATCGCGATCGTAACGCCTGTGTGGACGCACTATGAGCTTGCCAAGATCGCATTGGAGAATGGCAAGCACGTGTTCGTTGAGAAGCCGTTTACGTGCACTACGGCACAAGCAGAGGAACTCATCGAGCTGTCGGAACGCAAGAATTTGAAAATCATGGTGGACCACACGTTCCTTTTCACCGGCGCGGTCAAGCGCATTAAGGAATTCATTGATAACGGAACGCTGGGCGATCTGTATTACTACGATTCCACGCGCGTTAACCTCGGGCTTTTTCAGCATGATGTTAATGTGCTCTGGGACCTGGCGCCGCACGATCTTTCGATTATGGATTATCTGATCAAGGATAAGCCCGAGGCTATCGTCGCCACAGGTGAGCGTCATCTAAATGGTGTTGCCGATATCGCCTTCCTGACGCTCTACTACCCGAACAACATGATCGGGCACATTAACGTGAACTGGCTGTCGCCGGTGAAGGTACGCACAACTCTTATCGGTGGCGAGAAAAAGATGCTGGTTTGGAACGATCTCGAAGCTGACGAAAAGCTAAAAATATATGACAAGGGCGTGCAAATGAGCGGTGACGGCGTCTATCAACTGCTTGTAAGCTACCGTTCCGGCGATATGTGGGCGCCTCGAGTCGAGCAAGTTGAAGCCCTCAAGTTAGAAGCAGCCTATTTCGTCGACTGTATTGTGAACAACAAGAAGCCCTTTAATGATGGAGGCGCGGGATTGCATGTAGTGCGAGTGTTGGAAGCGGCCGACCAGTCCCTTCAACAGAGAGGCAAAGTGATCCGGTTGTAAGCGGCTCGGTCCCCGGCCTGTCCGTGAGCACAGCGAAACTTCATAGTGAAATTACTAAAAAAACGGAGTTCAAATAATGAAACTGTCGGTCGTGATTATTTGCTGGAACGATTTGCGCGTGATCCGAGAATGCCTGCGGTCGATCTTTGAAGGTACGCAATCAGGTGATTTTGAGGTGATTGTGTCGGATAACGGGTCTACCGATGGCTCAGTCCAATTCATTCACGAGAACTACCCGCAGGTACGGGTGGTGGAGAATGGCGCCAATCTGGGATTCGCAAAGGGCAACAATGCCGGGATTCGTGCGGCGCAAGGTGAATTCGTACTGATTCTAAATCCAGATACGATTATTCACGAAGGGTCTTTAGACAAATTCGTTTCCTTTACAGATAAACATCCGGAAGCGGGCGCTTTTGGTTGTCGTGTGTTGAATCTGGATGGAACGTATCAAGTCTCGGCTCGCCTTTTTCCTACAGTTCGACGGTTCTGGATTTCAGCTCTCTACCTGCACCGGCTGGCGCGCTTCTCGAGTCTTTTTACTTTTGAAGAATATGAAGGATGGAAAGGTGACGGAGAGCGCCAGATTGATTGGCAGTCTGGCTGTTGTGTGATGTTTCGCGGCGCGTTGTTGAAAAGCCTCGGAGGATTTGACGAGCAATTTTTCTATCATTTCGAGGAAGTAGATTTATGCCGCCGCGTTTGGGACGCCGGATTTCCGATACTTTTTACGCCCGAAGCCACAATCACTCATCTTGGAGGGCAATCTGTAAACCGTTTTCCGATTCGATTCGAAATCGAAAAGCTCCGCAGCCGCTACCGCTACTTTTATAAGCATTACGGACAGAAAGGTGCACGACAGTGTCGCCGGCTTACCAGCGCTGCGATTCTAGTGCGTCGGACTGGGTATGGGCTAAAGGCTTTATTCAGGCCTACGCAAGGCCTTCAAGATCGATTAAAAATGTATCGCGTCGTCGCGCGTTGGAATAAAGCGCTAGATCCGGTTCGTTTTGTTGAAAAGGGCGACGAGCCACAGCTGGATCCAGAGGGTTTGACTTCGACTCCTTCGATAACGCCAGCAAGAACAACGTCCAATCGGTAGTTCCGATTTCGAGTCAAAATCAAAAGGACTAAAAAAAATGCTTACATCGCTAGTCACAGGCGGAGCAGGATTCATCGGATCTCATGTCGCGGACGAGCTTCTCGCACTAGGGCACAAAGTAGTTGTTCTCGATGACCTGAGCGGGGGCTTTGCGGATAACGTTCCGAGCGGAGCCATTTTTATAAAAGGCTCTATTCTGGACCACGAACTCATCGACCGGCTTTTTGACCGGCATCATTTCACCTACGTGTATCACTTGGCAGCCTATGCTGCGGAAGGGTTGAGCCATTTCATCAAACGATTCAACTACGAGAACAATCTGATCGGCTCGGTGAATCTGATCAACACTTCTGTAAATTGCGGCGTGAAATGTTTTGTGTTTACCTCGTCAATCGCGGTGTACGGCGCGGGACAATCGCCGATGTCCGAAGAGATGATTCCCATGCCGGAAGACTCCTACGGAATCGCGAAGCTGGCCGTGGAGCGAGAGCTTAAGGTGAGCCACGAAATGTTCGGGTTGGATTACGTGATCTTCCGCCCCCACAATGTCTATGGCGAGCGGCAGAACATCGGCGATCGGTACCGCAATGTGGTCGGCATTTTTATGAACCAACTGATGAAAGGCGAGGCGATGTCCATCTTCGGCGATGGCACGCAACAGCGCGCCTTCACTCACATTCGCGATGTCGCTCCGATCATCGCCGCTTGCGTGGACTTCGATGCAGCGCGCAATGAACTATTCAATGTCGGTGCCGATGTTCCCTACACGGTGAATGAGCTTGCCCAGGTGGTTGCAGATGCCATGGGGAAGAAATGCGAGGTCACGCATCTGGACCCGCGCAATGAAGTAAAAATTGCATTCTCGGATCACTCGCGCGCGGAAAAAGTATTTGGAGAGCGCACCAAAACTTCCTTGGAAACGGGCATTCGGACGATGGCCGAATGGGTAAGAGAACACGGGGCTCGAGAGAGCAGCGTCTTCGAAAGCATCGAAATCGCGAAGAAACTGCCTAAGAGCTGGGCGAGTGTCGCACGCGTCCGAGCATAATTGCGCGGACTCCTCACGTCAGCCTTGAATCTCCGATGAAAAAGGAAAGAACTTAAATATGGACCAGTATTTGTGTGTTGCACCCGACGTAAAACTTGGCAAGAACGTAAAGCTGTCCAAGTTCATCAACCTGTACGGATGTGAAGTGGGCGACGACACGAAGATCGGCGCCTTTGTGGAGATTCAGAAGAACTCAAAGATTGGAAAGAACTGCAAAATTTCGAGTCATACCTTCATCTGTGAGGGCGTCACAATTGAAGACGGAGCGTTCGTCGGTCACGGCGTCACTTTCACTAACGACTCTTATCCGCGCGCAACGACGGAAGGAGGGCAGTTACAGACCGAGCAGGACTGGAAGGTGGAAAAGACCTTAGTGAAGTCCCGGGCGTCGATCGGCTCGGGCTCGACAATCCTCCCGAACGTCGTTATCGGCGAGAACGCGATTGTTGGTGCGGGCAGTGTGGTCACGAAAGATGTTCCGGCAAACGCGATTGTGGCTGGGAATCCTGCCAGAGTATTGCGATACATCACCGGAGCGAAAACAACGGCGTAGATAATCGCGAACGCCAAACCTCATGAGTTTTCGCTGTATTAACGCGCAACGCTAAATCCCTAGGGAGTTGGAACAGATCATGTCAAACAACGAAAAAATAGCATTCTTGGACTTGGTAAGTCTGCACGAAGAACTGCAAGCAGAACTGGTTCCTGTTTTTGAAAAAGTACTGCGAACGGCGGCCTTTGTCGGCGGTCCGATGGTGGAGGATTTCGAGCGTGAATTCGCCGGCTTTTGCGATGCGGAACACTGCGTTGGGCTCGCCAGCGGTACGGATGCGGTGCGATTTGCATTGATGGCTGCTGGGGTACAGCCGGGCGATGTGGTCATCACTGTTCCGCATACCTTCATCGCTACTACCGAAGGAATCAGCCAAGCGGGTGCGCGTCCGGATTTCGTAGACATTGATGAACGCACTTATTGCATGGACCCAGTTAAGCTGCGGGAATATCTCGAGAGGGAATGTTATCTGGATCGCGAGACCGGGAAACCATACCACCGAAAGCTCAGAGCGCCGGTCACGGCGATTGTGCCAGTGCACATTTACGGGCAAACCGTTGACATGGACCCGATCCTCGAACTAGCCCGTCGCTATAACTTGATCGTTGTGGAGGACGCCTGCCAAGCCCACGGCGCTGAGTATTTTTCGAAGAAAGAGAATCGCTGGATGAAAGCCGGCTCAATGGGACACGCTGGAGCGTTTAGCTTTTATCCCGGGAAAAATCTGGGCGCGTGTGGCGAAGCTGGTGCCGCCACGACCAATAGTGAAGATATCGCGCGCAAGATGCGCATGTTGCGCGATCACGGCCAGTCGAAGAAGTACTACCACGATATCGAGGGATACAATGGCCGCTTGGATTCGCTTCAGGCTGGAATTTTGAGTGTCAAGCTTCGGCACTTGGCCGATTGGACTCGTCTGCGTCAGGAAGCTGCGCGGCGGTATCACGCATTGTTTTCCGACGCCCACGGCGTCATTTTCCCCCACGAACCTGAATCATCCCGGGCGGTGTACCACCTGTATGTGATTCGGGTTCGAGACCGCGAAGGGCTTCAAAAGCATCTCAGCGAAGCCAAAATCGACACCGGCATTCACTACCCGGTTCCCTTACACGTTCAAAAAGCGTACGCGAACAATGGATATAAACTGGGCGATTTTCCGGTCGCCGAGCGGGTCGCCGCTGAAATCGTGTCTCTGCCTATGTATCCTCAATTGACTGAAAACCAACAGCGCCGTGTTGTTGAAAAAGTGAAAGAATTCGCGGCAAAGCAGACCGCGAAACACGACGCGACACGTGAGCCGCAGACATCTCCCGTCTAATCGTTATTTGTGCGCCCGGCGATTTCAATGATCGCAGCCAAGAGCATTTTCGACAGTTCTGCCAATCGATCATAATTCATGGCTAGACAGCTAACCGCATTGTCCTTGGAAGCCGATACCCTTACACAGATCGCTTGTCTGAACCGGTCTGTCGTGGCGGGTCTCGTTTCGATGTTCGATCGCGAGCGGAAACTCTTCTGCCATCGCCTCAGACAGGGAGAAAGAGGGATGGTTCGAGAGGGAATTTCTCATCGCTACACCATGATCGCGCTGTTGGGTCTCCAACGATTGCGAGCTGCCGGCGTTTCGATTCCATTGGATGTCCCATCGATTTTGCAAGTCCTTATTGAAGACACTCGCTGGCTTGAAAATGTGGGTGATCTCGGCTTGCTAGTGTGGCTGTGTGCCATGGCGGCTCCCGAGCGCCTGGCAGAAATCGATTCCCGGTTCGACCTGAAAAGCGCTCTGGTCCACTTCCACGAGAGTCGCCGGGGAAGAACGATGGAATTGTCCTGGTTTCTCTCGGGTCTGGCTCACCAGAATCTGGCTTGCCCGCAGCAGCTCCCGCATCTGCGCGACACAGCTATGGAAACATATCAGCTGCTGAAGAAAAACCAGGGCGAGCACGGAGTGTTCAGCCACCTCGCCGAGAACGGCGGCTTGACTGGTCTGATGCGCGGCCGCATGGGAAGTTTTGCAGACCAAGTCTATCCCATCTACGCACTGGCAAAATTTTCGAGAGCATATCAAGTCCCGAAGGCGGCGGAGCGAGCGCTGGATACCGCGCTAACGCTATGCGAACTACAGGGCCCGCAGGGTCAGTGGTGGTGGCACTACGACGCGACTTCGGGAAAGGTATTGGGTCAATATCCTGTTTATTCTGTCCATCAATATGGGATTGCTCCTATGGCGCTCTTAGCGTTGGGAGAAGAGACACAATCCGATTTCACCCCCTGGATATACAAGGGTCTACGATGGATTCACGGGGACAACGAGCTTGAACATGACATGCGAGACAGTTCAGCGAACGTAGTGTGGAGATATATCTATCGCAGCGATTACAAGAAGCATTGGGATGTCGCGCTCGCGGTACTAATGGCGCGCGGAGATGCTCAATTTCACAAGGAACTCGCCGTTCTTCATGAGTGTCGTCCCTATGAACTCGGATGGCTGCTCTATGCTTTCGCCGGCCACCGCATGGAAGAGAAAGATGTCTCCCGGATGCCTATAATTGCGGATCGTTTTGTCGAAGGCATCCAGCCATGACGTCGCCGCTAGCTCGAAATCTTATTCGCGCCTGATCATGGATATCAAATCTAAGATCGTTTCGGATGGAAAGACAGATCCCAAGCCAGGGTTGCGCTTCGATCGTTTGGTCAGCCTCGGGTTGATTCGCCCCGTGCGTCAAATATTCTCTCGGAAAGCTCAAAGGCGGATTCCGATATTGATGTACCACAGCATCCAGGAAGGGACGAGCGACAATCGTCCTTACTATGACATCAACACTTCGCCGGGTCGTTTCGCGCAACAAATGAAGTTCCTGCGGGACCATGGGTATCGGGCGGTGCGTTTGCAAGAAGCCCGGAAGTTACTGGAGCGGGATAGTTGGGATTCCCAGTACGTCGTGATTACCTTTGATGATGGATATCGCGATTTTCTGACCGCCGCCTGCCCGATCATGGCGGAATTCAACCACACTGCGGTGTTATTCATTCCCTCCGGCCTGATCCAGGACGAACGCGCACATTTTCTGGAAAGGGAATGCCTGACTTGGAGCGAAATCCGAGAGCTTCATGTGAATGGAATCGAGATTGGATCGCACTCCGTTACGCACTGCGAGTTGAAGTTCCTGCGAACTCCTGCGCTGGAAGCAGAGGTGGCGCATTCAAAGCAGACTATCGAGGATAAAATCGGCCATCCAGTTACCTCCTTCTCGTATCCTTACGCGTTCCCGGAGACCGAGGTGGCATTCTCCCAAACGCTTCGCAAACTGCTCGAGAAGCACGGCTATCAGGACGGTGTCACAACAATTATCGGGAGGTCCGGCCCCAACTCCGATAGATTGCTGCTTCCGAGACTGCCCGTGAATTCCTCGGATGACATTGCGTTGTTCCGCGGCAAACTCGAGGGCCACTACGATTGGCTGCATACGGCGCAATACCTTGCCAAAACGATCCGGCGTTCCGCCCGGCCCGGGCAAGAACCGGCTACGATCGAAGTTTCTTCGTGACAGACGCGCTTAATCAAATGCATCCACCGGCACATTTCTGCGCGAATTCAAACGCAGTTGGAGATTTGACTTCGCCGCCGATTGAGGAGCGAGAAGGAGGCACTTTAGCAGCGGGTCCAGGATCAAGCAACAGTGTGCAGATCCGGGTCGCCCGCGATTTTGCGGAAGTAGAAGCCTTGCGCGGCGCTTGGTCGAAGTGGCCCGGCCATCGAGATTCTGAAATCGATTTCTATTTGATGATTGTCCGCTCCTACCCTGAGGTTCTGCGCCCGCACGTGATCGCTCTCTATCGTGACGGACAGCCGGAAGCGATTCTCATCGGAAGGCTGGAAGAGAAGAAGCTCGCGTTTAAAGTCGGATACCTCACGCTTTTTCGGCCAAAGGCTCGATGTTTGGATTTCGTTTACGATGGCCTTCGTGGCAACGCATCGCCTGAAAACACCGAGATCCTGGTTAGAGAAGTGATGAATTGCCTGCGAAGCGGCGAAGCTGACCTGGCCCTGCTCGAGTTTGTCCCGACCGATTCCGTTCTGTATCAATATTCGAAAACGTTGCCGGGCTTCCCGGGTCGCGATACGTCGCCGTCCCACACCGGGCACGAAAGCCTCAAGCTGCCATCGAGCATCGACGAACTGTACAAGCGGATGTCCAGCAAGCGCAGGTCTGAAATTCGAAGAAAGGCAAAGAAGTTTGTGGCCCAGGCCACAGCGGGCATCAATATTGTCTGCTACCGGCAACCTGAGCAGCTCGATCGAATATTTCAAGACGTCGAAGAGATCGCGAAAAAAACCTATTTGCGCGGCTTGGGAACAGGGTTCGAAGACAATGCGCTCGTCCGGGCGCGCTTGGAGCTATGCGCTCGCAAAGGATGGCTCCGCGCCTACGTTCTTTATATCGGAGACCAGCCGTGCGCTTACTGGATCGGCATGATGTGCGGAGCGACGTTTTACGGAGAGTATGTAGGGTACGACCCGGAGTATCGCCTGCTTTCCCCCGGAATGTATGTGATGCTCAACGTGATTGAGACATTCTGCAATGGCACCAGCGGAGACACTGTCCGCGAGGTGGATTTTGGCTTCGGGAACGCTGAGTATAAGTCCGCACTTTGCAACTCGAGTTCGGTGGAGTCCTCTGTTTTCATGTTTGCGCCGACTTTCAAGGGACTCCGGCTGAACCTCACTCGAACCGCGGCGCGGATGGTCGATAACGCCGCCAGAAAGACCGTCGCGCACGCGAACTGGCTGCAGAAGATAAAGAAAACTTGGAGAGGCCGTTTGGCCAAACGCGCTGAGAGCGGTCCGTCGGAAGCCGAGCCCCCGGGCGACGGCAAACCCGTATCCGCGGCCGATTAGTCTTTCACGCCGCAAAGCCAGGCCGAATTCACGGAAGTATCAGAAACGGCAGAGTTTAGATCTTGGTGCTACATTCCAACTATGTATCTCTTTACCTGTCCTCAAACTGTCCTGCGAGCCAGTAGTTGTTCCATGCTGCTGCCAGTATCCTCAAGCCTGGATAGAATACTCGCTACAGGAAGCCGCGGGGCTTCTCCGGTGGATGTTACCGCTGGGCAGCAGAGCGTTCCTTGGTCCCAAAGAGTGATCAAGGAAACGAGGGAGACGATGCGCAAATTTCTTTTTATCTTCGCGTTCTTTTTTGTGGTGCTGCCTATTCGCGCAACGGATCTTTACATTGCGCAGACTGCTACCGGCGGAAGCACCGGAGCGGACTGCGGCGACGCTCTCCCATATACCTTTTTCACTAACAGTGCGAACTGGCCCTCCCCTATCGGACCCGGGACAACCGTGCACATCTGCGGCACGATTACGGCGCCGGCCGGTGCAAGCGGTTTTCTAGCTTTTCAGGGTAGCGGAGTCTCCGGAAACGTGATCACGCTGAAATTTGAGAACGGCGCCGTTCTCACAGCTCCTTATTGGGGAGTTAATGGAGCCATTTATGCGAATGGCCAGCAGTACCTGTTGATCGATGGTGGGGCCAGTGGAATGATACAAGCCACAGCGAACGGCACGCATCTTGCGAACCAGCAAAGTAACGGCAACGGTGTGTACTTCTACTTAGTCTCCAATTCAGAAGTGAAAAATTTGAATATTTCAAATATGTACGTGCACTCCTCTCCTGACGAAAACGGGGGAAACACCAGCGCGATTTTCGTTACCGGAGGCACCAATGTAACCGTGGACAACAACATCATCCACGATGTGAGATTCGGAATCTTTCAAAACTTCCCCGGCGGAACGGTAATTACAAATTACGTCGTCTATGGCAACACGATCTACAACATCGACCATGGAATAACCGATTGGGACGGCAACACCGGAGCAGTTTTGGACGGTCTGGTGATTCACGACAATACGATTCACGACTTTCTCAACTGGGACGAACCTGCCGATGGGTTCCATCACGATGGAATCCATATCTCAACGTCACACACGGGGTCTGCAATAAACGGGGCTGCCCTTTACAATAATTACTTGTACGGCGACCCCGGCGTGGACATTACCGCCTATATTTACATGTCCGGAGACAGTGTTGGTATCACCGGCACTTATGTGTTTAACAACGTCATAGTTGATACGAGCACTGTAAATGGCGTATCCAACGGATACATCAACAACAATGGGGAACGAAATTTTCTATTCAACAATACGGTTCAGGGATTTCAGCAAAGCAATAACGGGGGAGTATCTATTCAGGAAGGCGTGGGCGGTGCAGGCGGCGGCGACTATATCTATAACAATATTCTCTCAACCGGTTCTATTGGTATCTACTTCCACCAGACAGGCGTTGCGGCAGCCATGGACTACAACGTGTTTTACAACGTAACTCCTGGCCGCACGGACAATGCCGGTCATACTTTTGATACGCTTCCCCTCTGGCAGTCTTGCAATACCACGGCATTAGGATGCCCGGCAGTGCACGACAGAAACAGCGTGACGGCCAATCCTTCCTTAAATCCTGGAACTAACCCTCCTTACCAACTTGCAAGCAGCTCTTCGGCCGCTTGGCAAAAAGGCATGAACCTGTCGGCCTACTGCGCGACTGTTCCCGCAGCTTGTTTCGATAAATTGGGAAATCCACGTCCAGCCACCGGGCCTTGGGACATCGGCGCTTACGAGTCGTCCCAGTCCAGCACCGGTGATAAACCGCAGCCGCCAACGAATGTGGCCGTGTCGGTCCTCAACTGAGTATTTGCTGGCCCACGAAGTTTCTTGAGACTGACGGAATTGGATTGAACCGAAAAAACAGCGGCAGCACAGCGCCGGAGGGTCGCTAGAACAAGCGCAAGCGCTATCAAGAAGTACGGAATGTTCGATCGATCGCCGTACTCTTTCCCACCCCACCGACAAATTGCAGCGCCTTGTTTCTCTCACCTGAGTGACCGGCGAAAACACGAAGAGGCTATAGCCAAGTAGCCTGGTCTTTACCGCAATGTCTGAACTTTCCACTCCAAAAATTGCCGCCCCGAAGGAATTTGTGGAGCACTCCGTTCTCGAGCGCTGGGTCGTTAAGGGCCTTGCATACATCCCGGGGATGCGCGAGTTAGCCGGGTCACGACGGATGCTGACGATATTGCGGGGCAGCACTTGGACCATGGCAGGGTATGCTGCCACCCAGCTCCTGAGATTTGCGGCCACTTTAGTCCTCGCGCGCAAGCTGCTTTCTCCCCAAGCCTTCGGCCTGGTTGCCCTGGTTAACGTTTTTCTGGGCGGCCTGGACATGCTGTCAGACCTCGGTCTGGGAATGGACGTGGTGCAGCATCCCCGAGGCGACGAGCCGGCTTTCGTGAACACTGCGTTCCTGATCCAGGCCGGGCGCGGAGCGGTTATCTGGGTTATTGCCACTGCACTCGCGTATCCTTTTGCGTATTTTTACCACCAGCCTGCGGTCTGCTGGCTGGCCATGGTTAGCGTTCTTTCCGTGGCTGTGCGCGGGGTAGCAAGCGGCTCGATCTGGTTATTGACGCGACACGTGCAGATCGGGAAGCTCACGGCTCTCAACTTAAGCAGCGAAGTGGTTGGGTTCCTGATATCGGTCGCCTGGGCGGTCGCCTCTCCAACGCCCTGGGCTATCGTGGCCGGAAGAGTGGCTGCCGCAGTCGTATACACTGTCGGATCTCACTTAATTGCGAAAAACCGCGTTTCGCTGCTCTGGGACCGGTCGGCGGCAAGAGATATTCTTATTTTTGGCACCGGTATCTTTTTTTCTACAGCGACCTATTTTCTGGGCGGTGAGTCGGAACGGCTAGTAATTGGTAAGTTCATCTCCATGGCCGAACTCGGGTGCTTTTCGCTTGCGCTGACGTTGTCCGCAGCGCCCTCGCGGGTGATCCAGCAAGTTGTGGGGCAAGTCTTCTTCCCCGTGATGGCCAAAAGCATTCGAAAGGATCGCGACGCTGCTGCCGGGCATTTCCGGTCGGCAAGATATGTATTTCTGACGCTCGGTACGCTGCTCAGCATGGGCTTCATCGCGTACGGCCATCGGCTTGTGGTAATTTTGCTCCCGCCCAAATACGAAATGACCGCTTGGATGCTTCAATTTATGGGCTTCCGCGCCGGTCTGGAGATTTTCGCAGCTCCCAGTTCGAGCCTCATTCTAGCCTGCGGCGACTCTAAATACGCAGCGGCTATGAATACTAGCCGATTGGTACTTATGTTCAGCGGGGTTTGGTTTGCATTCGCAAAATTCGGAATTCATCAAGCAATTGCAGTGCTGGCATTCGCCCCGTTAGTTGTGTATCCAATAGTGATTTTCGGGCTCACCCGGCATTTGCGCCGGACCCTCTGGGTTGAACTCGGTAGTTTTGCGCTATTCATGGCCGCATCTTGCGTTGCGGTCATCGTGCCTTGGCCGTGGGCATAAAGATGGAGATAACGAAATCTTCACGGAGATTGCCGGAACAAGGTGCGAAAGAAGACGCATCTGTTGCAATTGGGCCAAACGCGTGAAAGGTCCACTGGTTAGCGTAATCATCCCGACCTACGACCGTTCGTCCATAATCGGGCGAACAATCGAGAACGTCCTGCAGCAGACGTACTCCAACATCGAGATCATCGTTGTCGATGACGGCTCGACTGATGATACGCAGTCGGTGCTGAAGTCCTATGGCGAACGAATTCGTTTGGTCGCGCAGGAAAATGCCGGCCCAGCAGCGGCGCGGAATCACGGCATCAAAGTGGCACGCGGCGAAATCATATCGTTTCAGGATTCTGACGATTTATGGAAAGCAGCCAAAATCGAGCGTCAGATTGCTCTGTTGGAACACGCGGGCCCTTCTGTTCCGTGCTGCTTATGCAACACCACCATGAATTTCGCGACAGTGACCACTGCGTTTGATAATGCTCCGATCGTTCCCGCATTTGACGAGGGAATCTGGACAAACGCTCCGGAAATCTTTGCAACGAGATTCGTACTGTTCAATCAAGCAGTGGCCGTCCGCCGGGAAGCGCTAGAAAAAGTGGGCGGCTTCGACGAAAGTTTAAGGTCACTGGAAGACTACGACCTTGCCTTAAAACTCTCTATTGAAGGCCCGTGGGCCTTCATCCGGGAGCCACTCGTGGAGTGGTGTGGGGGCATGTCGAACAGCCTCTACCAAGAAACCTTGGGGAAGCAGGTCCGCCTGAAGGAAAATCATATAAAGATCCACGAAAGTTTTCTTGCCCGGCTGGGTGATTCGGAGAAGTTCACTGAGTTGCGAAAAACCGTTCGGCGAGAGATTAAACGTGATTACCGTCAGTTGAGAGCTGCGAAGTTGAAGCAAATGGGTGGTTGGAGTGCGACGGCAGCAGGAGATTTCTTGCATCAAGTGGAGCAGTGGCGCAAGAGCCTATTCGGGAGATCGCCGTGGTGTCCGAAAATGGAAGCGGTTGCGCTCGCCGGTGCCAAAAATGAGGTCTGACATACCCGGAAAGTGCTGGATCACCAGGAACGCTCTAAAAGCTCCCCCGGAGAGCAGCTAAGCATGCATTTTTGGAAGACTTTGCGGCACGAGGATCTTGGGGCAATCGTTCACAGGATTCGAACCAAGCTCCACACTCGCTGGTTGGGCAGCAAGTATCCATTCCTTGAATTTGGATCCGGGAACACAATTGATTTTCGCTGTCAGATTCGGCGCTCGAGTGCATCGCGTATAAGTATCGGGGATGATGTATACCTAGGTCCGGATGTTTGGTTGAACATTGCGCCCAATGAAAACCCTCCCTCAGGTCCAGCAATCATCGTAGGCAGTCATTGCGAGATCGGACGCCGCAATAGCATCTCGGCGAAGAATAGAATCGAACTAGAGGAAAGTATAATTACAGCTCCTTCCGTATTCATCACAGATCATCCGCATGAATACTCCGACGTCGACACACCCATTCTCGCGCAGGGAGTATCTGAGGGAGGGCGAATTCGCATCGAAAAAGGGTGCTGGCTGGGCGTGAATTCGGTGATTTATTGTGGTCAGGGTGAGCTGGTGTTGGGCCGAAATAGCGTGGTCGGAGCGAATTCCGTCGTCACAAAGAGTTTTCCACCTTACAGCGTGCTCGCAGGAAATCCAGCCAGAGTTATCAAACGATACGATCCAGGTCTGAAGACCTGGGTCAAAGTAGACTAGAATCTAATCTACCAGGTCCAGATCCAATGAATCCACACGCACCATACGGAGCAGCGGGAACCACCAACATGCATCCTGCCATGTTGGCGGCTTTAGTTCTTGCGATCATCCTGGTTTTTTTCCTTCCTCGTAAGTACGTCGTAGTTCCCCTACTTCTGCTTTCGATTCTGGTTCCTGTAGGCCAGATCCAGATGATCGGGCCGTTTCATTTCCAGCTGTCCAGGCTCTTGCTGTTTTTTGTCTGGATTCGGCTGGTTTGGCAGAGGTATGCGAGGGAAGGTCGGTCTTCGAAAGTTCACATCAATACTGCCGATAAGATAGTGATGGGATATTGCGTCTTTTATGTCGTAGCTTTTACATTTTTATGGAAAGACAGTCAGGCCTTTTTCGACGCTGTTGGAAAACTCTACAATGTGGGCGGTTTCTATTTTGCTTTCCGTTTCTTCATTCGGGACCGGGAGGACGTCGAGCGCGTTATCAAATCCTTGGCGTTAATCGCCGTTATCGTCGCCGTCCTCATGTGCAACGAGCAGTTGACAGGCCGGAACTTCTTGGCGATGTTCGGTGGCGTCCCGGCCCATACATTTGTTCGCCAGGGTTATCTTCGATCGCAAGGTCCGTTTGAAGCCTATCTCACCGCTGGGGTCTTCGGTGCCACACTTATCCCTTTGTTTCTCATCTTGATAAGGAAAGGTAGCGCCCGGTTAATGGGTTATGTGGGGCTCGCGGCGGCCTTAATTATTACCGTGACCTCCCATACGAGCACCGCGGTCTCGGCGTGCGGTGCCACCCTGATCGGTTGCGGAATGTGGTTCTTCCGCGGAAAAATGCGACAGGTCCGCTGGGGATTAGTTCTCTCGATTCTGGGCCTGGACGTGGTAATGAAAGCGCCGGTTTGGTCGCTGATTGCCAGGATCGATCTCGTAGGTGGATCCACGGGCTATCAACGCTTCTTGATAATTGACTCCTGCATTCGCCACTTCTGGGATTGGTGGCTGGTGGGAGCACAAAACTACGCGACATGGGCTGGCGAAGATGACATGTGGGATTCGGCCAATCAGTATGTGGCGATTGCGAATACTTCGGGCCTCCTTTGCTTAATTTTCTTTCTGGCCGCGATTGTCTATTGCTTCAAATACCTTGGGAATGCCAGAAAAGCAGCGGGAGAGAACTCCAGCGATGCATGGTTTTTCTGGTTGCTTGGGGTTGCGCTGTTTGCAAATCTGATTGCATTTCTTGGAATTTCATATTTCGACCAAACGTATATAACTTGGTACGCACTGATAGCCATGATCGTTGCAGCGACCGGCGCACGTCAGAAAGCCTTCGCGCTTGAACCAGAACCGGCACCTGGTCCATCGCTCCGTAAGGTTCCGGAGTTAGGCTTCGGAAGGATCAGTCGATCGCCGCAAGGAGTTCGCCGGATACACTCGGACACTCTTCGGATATCAAAACAAAAAAACTAGCTTGGCGGCTTCAATCCGAATCAAGACAGGCGATCCCGCAGTGGACGATAGCCGTTGCCGCGATGGCCCACCCGATCGCTTCCATCCGTTTCAATCGACAACCTGGCGGAGGGCTACTGAAAATCAGCGTCATTGAGAATCGAGAGCATCTTAGCCTTCTGTTCTCCCCTCAAGAATGCTATGAATTCGGTGGACACGACTCTCTCGTCCATTGCCAGGTAGCTCCAAACGAATCCAGATAATCGAGCCAGGGCACCGACCAAAAGAGGCCTTTCGAAACACCGAGTCAGACACTTAATTAGTTCAAACGGCGGATAACTTCCAAATGAATAATCCATTCGTCCCTGACGGAAGATGTTCTGAATAGTTCCGCCGCTAGTCGCTGTATGTCGCTGGTGGAAGATCTTCAAGCTAGGAAACGCCTCGGCCCGCCACCCTTTTAGTCGCACGGATGTTTGCGCGTGCCAATCTTCACCGCCATATTTCAGGACGGCATAGCCCCCAATCGCTTCATAACATTCTCGCCGAACTAATTGCGCTGCGTGAGGTACGGACTGCGTATTGTTTTTGCTTCGGCTCCTGTATTCGCCGTACTCAAACTCGTACACGAACCCGCTTGCCAGTCCGAGTTGGGGATCTCGTCTAAATTCATCGAGGAGGCTCTTGAAATAATCGGGCTCAAGACCCAAGTCTGCATCGATATTGCCAATAAAATCATAAGGGAGGCCCGCGAACAATTTTTCGGCACGGTGCAACGCCAACACTTTGGATGCAAAACTGCGGCCAGGTTCCCGGGCCACTCGGACCAGAGAAATAAGCGGATGCTGACTGGCATATCTTTGCACGATTGCATCGGTCTTGTCCGTAGAGCCATCACTCACAACTACCCATTTTAATGGAAGCAGGCGTTGAGCCAGCACACTCACGATCGTTTTTTCTATAAATGCTTCCTCATTATACGCGGCGGTCATCAACACGTAGGAAAATTCAGAGCCTTGGTGATCGGTCGCGGATCCAGCTACTGTTTTTTCTTTCGGCTGTTGTGTGAAGTTCAAGGTCAAACCTGGTATGTCATCCGCCCTTAGAGAGCTCATTTCCGGAAGAATTGGTTAAGTCCATCTGAGCTGCCGCAACAAGGCTTCAGTGTTGAGTTTAACTGGATAAGCCCCGCCAAGCCAAATCCAAGTTTTTGCATCCGTACCCTAATGAAACTGATTGCCAATCTGATTTCGGCTTCTGATTCTCGAAGCGTGCGGGCTTCCAATTTCGTTCCCTTTGAAGCGCAAGCTGCGTTCTAGTTTTTTCGTGGCTTGGCATTCTCGGATTCAAGAAGAATCATCGGAAGGAACGGAAATGGATTACCGGTTTTGTCGGCTATTATTCTTAATTGTGATCATTCCAAATGGTCACTCCTCCAGAATCGGTATCGGCTCTTAAGCGTTTTGCCCGGTTCGAAAATGAATGCCGCATACCAACTTTCTCCTCTTCAAGATCTGCGATGGGATGAATTTGTGAGCAGTCATCCCCGTTCGTCTGTATTCCACACGAGTGCGTGGCTCGACGCGCTTCGGCGTACGTACGGTTACGAGCCGATTTGTTATACACTGTCTCCTCCGAACGATCCTCTGCGGAGCGGACTTCTGTTTTGTCGAATCGAGAGTTGGATAACAGGTCGTCGCCTTGTCTCTTTGCCGTTTTCGGATCATTGCGACCTTCTAATAGACACTCCGGCAGACATTCCGAGCCTGTTGACCGCACTGGCGCAAGATTGCGAGAAAGAGAAGCAGGCTTATGCCGAGATTCGCCCGCTCCATTCGCTCGAAAGTATCAAGCCATTTTTTAGTCCCACGGTGGCGTATTGCTTTCATGAGCTGAATCTCGATCCAACCCTAGAAACCCTTTTCAGCAATTTGCACAAGGATTCCACGCAAAGAAAAATCAAGCGCGCTGAACGTGAAGGGTTGACGGAGCAAGTGGGTCGCTCCGAAACACTTCTTGAAGAGTTCTATCGTTTGCAACTGCTTACGCGCCGCAGGCACGGTGTCCCGCCACAGCCCCGGAGTTGGTTTCGGAACATGATTGATTGTTTTGGAAAAGCACTTCAGATCCGATTGGCATTCAAGGGCCATCAGCCAATTGCTGGAATTCTTACGCTTCGACACAAAAATTCTCTGGTCTACAAGTACGGATGCTCCGACGCCGAATCCAACAACCTCGGAGGCATGCACTTGTTATTTTGGCGAGCGATTCAAGAGGCTAAGGCGTCGGGACTGCAACAGTTCGATTTGGGCCGATCTGACCTCGATAACGACGGCCTTATTACCTTCAAGGACCGCTGGGGAGCTACACGATCCAAACTGAGCTACTTCAGACACGCGGGTTCTGGGCGATCACTAAGCGATCCGAAACGGGCCACTGCGGATTGGAAATCCCGGTTCGCGAAACAGATTTTTGCCCGCGCACCAAACGGATTTCTTTCTGTAGCAGCTAACCTCTTGTATAAACACGTCGGGTAACCAATCCAATTTTCCACCTTGAGAGACCTTTTTGCGCGGATTAGCGCCAATTCCCTTGACAAAACAATCCAATCCAAGTTCATCTAACCGCAGTAGTATTATTTACGGTGTTATATCGGTTGCCTTTTAACTATCTCGTTTCTGTTCTATAAATTCTCTTTACTCCCGGCCAAAAGGGGAATGCGCGCGGGTACAATCTGAGCGGGTCCGGGATCGATAGCTAAGTTATGAATAAGACACTACTAGACTACTTTCGGTGCCTAGAGGACTTCGCAGAGATTGAAGTCAACGGGCGTTTATCCTCAGATTCCGGATACTTCAAATTTGGTCAAGACATCTGTTACGGCCGCTGCTCCGGCGGCCTACCTTCTAATCACCTAACTGCTAGCCTTTGCGACGTGTCTCAAGACGTGAAGATCGTGGGCAAGCGTCTTTATCTCCCGTTTGATCTCGGTCAGATCGTTGACAACCTTCGCAGTGAGCGTTACCTGCTCAATTCGTGGCACTCCTTGGAAAAAATAACCGCCGGGAAGACTTCGAGGGCTGTTTATTATCTGCTCCGTCCAATCCTTCCCATAGCGGTGAGGAAACATCTTCAAAGAGCTCGTTTGAGCGGTTGGGACAAAATTCTATTTCCACATTGGCCGGTGGATTCCACGGTTGAATCCCTAATGGAACACACCGTCTCATTACTTCTGAAGGCTCGGCAGACTGAAAGAGTTCCATTTATTTGGTTTTGGCCCAATGGTGCCCCCTCTGCCTTAATCATGACCCACGATATAGAAGCCCCAGCCGGACGAGACTTCAGCTCGCAACTCATGGATATCGACGACTCCTACGGCATCAAATCTGCGTTTCAGGTTGTTCCCGAAATGCGTTACGACGCTCACGCCGAGTTCCTGGATGTTTTCCGAAGAAGAGGCTTTGAAGTGAACGTTCATGACTTGAACCACGACGGAGCCTTATTCCAAGACAAAGAGGAATTCCTCAGGCGAGTCGAACAAATCAATCGTTACGTGAAAGGATTTGACGCGCGAGGGTTTCGCGCCGGAGCGATGTATCGGAACCAGGATTGGTACGATGCATTTAAGTTTTCGTTCGACATGTCTGTTCCCAATGTTGCTCATTTGGAGCCGCAACGAGGCGGTTGCTGTACGTTGATGCCATACTTCATCGGGAAAATTCTTGAGCTGCCGCTGACAACTACGCAGGATTATTCCTTGTTTCACATTCTAGGGGATTACTCGATTGAACTTTGGAAGCAACAGATCGATCTAATTATCAAGAAAAATGGATTGATCAGCTTTATCGTGCATCCGGACTACGTAATTGAGGAAAAAGCTCGGAACGTGTACCTCGATTTGCTCGGACATTTGGCTCGAACGCGTGCGGACAAGAAAGTATGGATGGCTTTACCAGGAGAGGTCGACCGCTGGTGGAGGAATCGAAGTCAGATGCAGCTGGTACGGGCAGGAAATGGCTGGCGCATCGAGGGCCCGGACAAGGAACGTGCGCGGGTTGCTTATGCGAACCGCGAAGGTGACAGAGCTGTCTATACCGTGGATGGAGCGTCCTAGGTTTTTCGGATTGCGATGCAAGAAATTGTTCGTCAGTTGGATTTTCTCAAAACCGAATTTAACCAGTAATCTAACAAGAGATCACAAATTTGAATCCGCGAAGACATCTATTTATGGCCGCATTCGTTGCCGCTTCTTTGGCCATCTGTTGGCCGGCTATCAGCGCTCTGACTGTGTTTTCATTTAACCACGAATTCTCCTCTCACGTTCTTTTGATTCCAGTGCTGAGTCTTTACCTGCTCTACATCGAAAGGCGGGTTGTTTTTCGAGAGGTCCACTCTTCCTCGGTGCTAGGTTCGGCATTGATTTTGACAGGAGCGGCACTCTACTGGTGGGCTATGGTTCATTCGTCGTTGCAAAGCCCGGGTGAATTCTTGCCTGGATCTACGCTTGCGATGGTCGTGATCTGGATGGGAGGATTTCTGGCTTGTTATGGATATCGCGCCTGGTGGGCCGCAGCTTTCCCCCTTTTCTTTCTCTTGCTTATGGTTCCTCTGCCTGAACCGGTGTTGGCGCGCACAATCTCCTTGCTCCAGGCGGGTTCAACGAGCCTATCATTTTCACTCTTCAAGTTAGTTGGTACGCCCGTTTTCCGGCAAGGCTTTTTGTTATCAGTTCCGGGCCAGACGATCGAGGTTGCCAAGGAGTGCAGTGGCATCCGTTCCAGCATCGCGCTGTTTATCACCTGTCTTCTGGCGGCCCATTTGTTTTTGCGGACGCCTTGGAAAATATTGTTCTTCGTCGTTTTAGTCTTTCCGGTATCAATCGTTAAGAATGCGATCAGGATTGTGACACTCACTCTTCTCAGTATTCATGTTGATCCGGGATTTCTGCGCGGGAACCTACATCACGACGGGGGTTTCGTCTTTTTCTTATTGGCGTTAGTAATGCTCTTTCCCGTACTCAGACTACTGCAGAAATCCGAAGGTCGGCGCGCTCCTCGCATCACTGTCCCGGCAGGCCCCGCGAGCGATCTAGCCGGCGGCTGATGTTAAGCATGAGATGTCTTCGGCCTGACGAATTTCTTTTTAAAGAGAGCTTAAATCGCAATCTGTGCGATCGAAGAATCGTCGAACGCTCCAAGAGCAATTTGCCGGAGGAAAGCGGATCTCAGGTAAATCGTGACGGATGGATTCCGCATTCTTGTCTTTTGGCAGCATATATCACATAAGTCTAATAAGCTTGCCGGTTACGTTAAACCTCTCAATTGCACCTTGTGTAAATGAGCAAACGGTGACTGCGCAACCCGCCGAAAGGCCTTCTTGACAGTCGGCCCTCCCCATTGCAACCTAGGAAATATCACTGAGCCCCCAGCCCAGCGTTATTAAGAAAACAGGAGAAAATATCGTCGCTTGTGACAGCTGACTTCCGTTCGGGTGTTGGCAGTTGAAGGTACAAGGCAATCGCGGAGGCGGGGGCGAAATCAAGACTTCCCTCGCGGTGCGGCTGTTATCCAAGAGATTAGGCCATACGCTGGCCTTCGTCGCTGGAAGATTTCACAATGAGAGTCTGCATGGTCGCATATTCGTTCTACGAGGCCGACAACCGGGTCCGCCGCTATGCGGAAACCCTTGCGAGGCGAGGGGATCGGGTCGACGTCGTGTCGCTCAGGCAGAACGGGCAGCCGGCTCGCGGGATCATTAATGGCGTCCACGTGTTTCGCATTCAACGCCGAGTGGTCAATGAAAGGTCAAAGTTCAGCTATTTAGGCAGGCTCCTGCTCTTTTTCATACGCTCAATGGCTTTTCTCAGCGTACAACAGATGAAGGAGCGCTACGACCTCGTCCACGTTCATTCAGTTCCGGATTTTGAAGTATTCGCGGCGGTTGTGCCGAAACTGACCGGATCTAAGATCATTTTGGACATTCACGATTTGGTGCCCGAATTTTATCTGAGCAAATTCAGCGGCACCGAGCGCTCCCTGACCTTCCGCCTCCTCACTACAGTCGAGCGGGTCTCCGCCCGTTTTTCCGACCACGTGATCGCGGCCAACCACATTTGGGAGAAACGGCTTCAGAATAGATCGGTGAAGGAATCCAAATGCACGACCATCTTGAATTTCCCAGACACGGAAATTTTTCAAGCTCGTGGCAGAACCCGAACGGACAATCGATTCGTTATTCTGTACCCGGGCACGCTTAATTACCATCAGGGTATCGACATAGCAATTCGAGCTCTAGCGCTCATTAAGGACCAGGTTC
>Ga0302325_10006742_pt1 | contig 25716 bp, 21 predicted proteins | sample Palsa_T0_2_FD_201948 | JGI IMG/M metagenome (GOLD analysis project Ga0302325, IMG submission 201948) | Peat permafrost microbial communities from Stordalen Mire near Abisko, Sweden - Palsa_T0_2 | ecosystem: Environmental > Terrestrial > Soil > Palsa > Peat permafrost | place: Sweden: Abisko... | reverse complement strand
GACGCCGGGGCCGGGGTTCAATCTGAACACCCGGCTGTCCAGACCGCAACCCAGGTGGATCACCGTGGCGTCCGGGTGAGCGGCCAAGAATTGCCCGGCCCAAATGTCGAACTGGGCGGTCCGCACCGTCACCAGTGGCGTCCAGCGGTCGGTGACCTTGAGGCCGCCCCAGTCGTAGTCGATTCGGGCTACCGCATCTTTGGCGAAGCTGTCGCCCAAGATCGGCCGGTCCCAATCTGCGTCGAGCGCCTTGCAGTACAGCGTGGTCAGCATGGTCTGCGAGGGGCCGCTGAGGTCGACGGATACTTTGTCGGTCACGACGCCAAAGCTTAGTGGTGATCGCGAGGGCGGCGGAGCCGGGCGAAGCGGGTCGCCACCGGAACGGAAGAGGGTGAGCGTGGCGGAGCCGGGCGCAGCGGGTCACCACGAGACGAAAGTGTGCGACATTTGACGATGGAGGTGCCATGACCGATATGACCAACGCCGGCGGCGGCGAACGGCCGCCGCGGGTCTTACTGCTGTATTACTCCTACACCGGGCAGTCGCAGAAAGTGCTCGATACCGCGGGTGAGGTTTTCCGCGGCAGGGGCTGCGATGTGTACACCGCCGAGATCAAATTCACCGACCCGCGTTACGCCGAGAAGTTCTCGCGATTCCCGATGCGCCGGGTGTGGCCGGACATGCTCAGTGTGCTCGGAGCGCAGAAACGCAACGAGACCGGTGAGATCCAAACTCCGGATACGGTGCGCGACGGCGATTACGACCTGATCCTCATCGGCTCGCCGACCTGGTGGGATAACGTCAGCATGCCGCTGCGCTCCTTCCTGAAGTCGGATGAAGCACGTAAGCTGTTGTCCGGCAAGCCGTTTGCGGTCTTCGTCGTGTGCCGTACGTTCTGGCGGGAAAACCTCGAAGCGGTGCGTGAACTCGCCGAGGAGCAGGGCGGGCGCTACGTCGACGAAATTCACTTCACCTATCCCGGCGACAATCTGCGTTCGATGTTGGCCCTGACCAGCTACCTGGGTTCGGGCCAATACCGCAAGAAATCCTTCGGTCTTCGGCTCCCACCGACGAACGTTCAACCCGAACAGCTCGAGCAGGCGCGGACTTTCGCCGCCCGCCTGGCGGATCGGTTGTTGTCCAAGAGTTCGGCGGTGCCGGGCCAGGAAACGATTTAGCATGCCGCGTTCGTTCGATGCCTCAGTCGACTCGCCCGCCAGTGTCGGGCAGGTTCATGCGGCGTTCAGCGCCGAGGAGTACTGGCTGGCCCGGATTGCGACCCAGAGCGGCCACAGCACGCTCACGTCCCTCGTCGTCGACGACGACCAGACAGTGCGAGTGACCACCAGACAGGACCTGGGCCCTGACCTGCTACCTGGCATCGTCGCCAAATTTTATCGACGCGATATCAAAATCGAGCACACCGAGACGTGGACGCCGTCGGGCGACCAGTTGCGGGGACAGATCAGCGTCGCGGTGTCCGGGGCGCCGGGTTCAGGTTCGGCTGCCGCGTCTGTCGCGCCCACCGAGAGTGGTTCGGTGCTGACGGTGAACGGGGCGGTGGAGTTCAAAGTGCCGCTGGTCGGCGGGACGGTCGAGAGCTTTATCGCGCGCGAATTCGCCAAAGGGATACCGGATATCCAAGACTTCACCGCGAGGTGGGTCGACGAGAACGCATGACCGACGCCTCTCCCTACTCCGATGCATTCCGGGTGGCGCCCACCACAGCCGAGGCGCTCGGCGGCCTGGGCATGCCGCTGGCCGACGCGATGTTGACTCAGCGGGCGGTGCGACGCGTTCACCCCGACCCGGTCGACGACGCCGTGGTGTTGAAGTGCATCGAGTTGGCGTTGCATGCACCCACCGGCGCCAATGGTCAGAACTGGGAATTCATCGTCGTCAAGGACCGGAGGGTCATCAAGAAACTCGCCGGCCGGTATCGCAAAGGCTGGAAGTTCTCCTACGGTGGGTTGCTGAGTAGTGCGGGTGACAATGACGAGTCGCTGGCCAAAGTCATCCGCGCGGCGCAGTGGCAGGTTGACCACTTCACCGAGATCCCGGTCCTGGTGGTCGCCTGCCTTCGTTTGACGGTCCGCGAGGGCCGCGCGCCGTATTCGCTGATGCCACATGCCGCTCTGTCCGGGTATTGGGGATCGATATACCCCAGCGTGCAGAACCTCTTGTTGGCCGCCCGCGCCATGGATTTGGGCGCCTCGCTGATCACCTTGCCGTTGTGGGGAGTGTCGCGGGCGCGCAAGATTCTCGGCCTGCCACGCTCGGTGACGCCGTGTTGCGTCGTGGCCCTGGGATGGCCACGTGGCCGCTACGGGCCGACCACCCGCGTACCAGTTGAGCAGGTGGTTCACCTCGACGGCTACGGCAACCGGGCCTGGCTCGGCACCTGAACGACGAGAACAATTAGTCGGCTTACTGCACCGATCCAACTGCGGCTCCGCGCCGAATATCTATCGGAGGAATCCTCTCAGGTTCGGGACTGAGCGGTGCTCAGATAGATCCGGGGGGACTGAAAATGCAGGCTGCAACGCGACCGTACGTCTTCGCAAGTGCGGCTCTGTTGGCGACGGGCATGGTCACGGCCATGCCGCCCGGGGCGCGTCAACCCCAGCCCCCAACCCGCAGCATCGAGACCCGCCTGGTGGACGCCGACTCCATTCTCAATGTCCCGATCAACCTGTTCGACGACCTCGTGAACGTTCCGGACAACGAGATCCAGGGACTGAACGTGCTCTCAGATGCGCTGATCTTCAGCGGGAACTTTTTCGTCCCTAGCGCCGTAAACATTTTTGGAACAGACCCCGGCGACCTCGGCCACTACATGGGAATCTTGGACGTCTTGCTCCCGTTCGCTCCCCAGATATCCGGGCTCGACCAACCCGAAATCGATCCCACCGCCGATGCGGACGGCACCGCAGGGTTGGCGCAGCAGATAGGGTTGCTGGCGGCGGCCGAGCTCCCGATAAGTGCCTCCTGCGACGCCGAGACGTGCGCGCCGATCGTCCCAACGGATGTGATCACCGGTAGCACAGAATTCGACCGCGACATCGAGTTCCTCGAGACGTTTACCGGGCAGGAGCCCCTCGGAATCTTCGACAACTTCTTTACAGTGCCGCTTTCGGATTTGACGAGCGGGGGATTCACCTTCACCTCCGCCGACGACGCCGGCCTCGTCGACCCCAGCCCCGGCTCCGGCCCGGACGGATCGGTGGAGAGCGCTTTCGGCTTCGACGGCACGACCGACGCCGACGGCGCCACCGCTGGCTTGGTGCCGTGGGCCGGCGACACCTTTGAGCTGAACCTGTTCGGGCCCTTCGAGGACTATTACAACAGCTTGTTGGCTACGCCCTCGACCTCCGGCATCGACGGCACCGGCATCGAGATTCCTACCCTCACTGATGTCACCCAGTCCCTTCAGACCCTCGCCGCGTCACTGGTTATCGCCTTCGATCCGGCTGTCGAAGGGAGCTCGGTCTGCCCGGCGACGTGCGACATACCCGAAAGTTTGACCACTCCGGCGCTGGTGCAAGATATCGAAAACCTGGATCCGACCAACACGACGATTCAGGCCTACCTGAACGGCCTCACGGACGGTTACGACACCCTTCCGACTACCCCCGAAATCGACGCGTCGATAGCAGTTTTGCAGACGGGTATCTACAACCTGACCCCGACGGAGCTGGCAACCGAGGACGCGGATTTGGCCGCCATCAATCCCGAACTGCCGGCGCTGTTCACCAACGCCGGGATACTGACCGACCCCGGTTACCTGGCCTACGCGGACGAAGTAGAAGCAAACCAGGCCTCGAATCCGCCCTTTGACCCGGTCTACGGCGGCTTGAATTCCAACCTTGACGCGCAAGACCTGCTGACCCTGCTGACCAACAACGACACGAGCGCCACCGCGCTGTCCAACCCCAACGACCTGTTGGCCCTGATCGATCCCGGCGCGGTATTGGTGGACCCCAGCGCGGCGACGGCCAGCTCGGATAGCAGCACCACACTGTCGACCGAGCTGAGTTCACTGGCCGGCGCCTTCGATCCCACTGCACTGTCGGCGGAGCTGACCGCGCTGATGGGGAACTTCGGCGCAACTTTGGCTCCAGACCTCACTAGCACATTGGCGAGCTTGTTCTAGGTTCGCAATCTGCGGCCGCTACGGTCGGACCTTTAAGGCATCGCCCGGGTACGGCGCCGCCTATCACGATGCAATATCGGCGGACATATCGGACATAACGCTAAATATGAGCTTGTAAAGAGTCCGCACCTTCGGTGACGCCATCTGAGGCTTTCTGAGTTTAGCTTCAGGTGCTATTCGGCTACGTCGACCGAAGGAGAGCGTCATGCGCGTTACTGCGCGTCCACATGTCATGGCTGGTGCGATCCTGGCGGCCGCCGGCGTCCCACGCTCAGCATCGAAACCCGACTCGTCGACGAATCCTTCTTCCGTTTTTCGGCTGAAACTGGTGGGTGCCGAGCGCCACCAACCTTTGGGGTATCGACCCAGGCGACTCGACGCACATCGCGCTGGTGACGAATCTTTTCGCGCCGTTTCCGGCGTTGAACGATGGCATCGGCGGACTGCAGCACCAAATCGACGGTCTGCTGGCCGCTGAGCTCCCAGTGAGTGCGTCCTGCGACGCCGGGGGTGCGCGCCCATGACTCCTCCGGACGTCATCACCGGCAGCACCTCGATCGACCGGACCATCGGTTTCCTCGAGGCCGTCACCGGACAGCGGGAATTCGGGCTGTATCCCGCGCTCCCGGCGCTGGCCGTCAACGCCGGGATACTGACCGATCCGGGATACCTGACTTTTGTCACCGACCCCGGGGCCGAATTCGACCCCGTCTACGGGGGTTGGAACCCCGCCTTGGTCCTGCCCGACATCGTGCAATGTTCGGCGTAGACGCCGAATTGGCCGACCCTGCCATAGCGGCCGGCGGTGTCGACGCCGCCATGTCGGTGGATGTCGGCACCGTGCTGAGTGGGATCGATCCCGCTGAGATATCCGTGGATTGGGCGACGCTGCTGGGCGGGTTCGACCCCGCTGCGTTGTCGGCGGATTTCGCCACGCTGCTCGATGACTTCAGCGCAGCACTGGCTCCCGACCTTGCAACCTCTTTATTGGACGTATTCTGACAGTTCGCTGGAGATGTCCTGGGAATACGGCAGGCGGCGACTCCGGGCCGGCCGTAAGCTAACCACCAGGAGATATAAGTTCGCTGCGCATGGGGGCGCGTCCAATAAGTTGGACAAATGGTCGACTTAATGCACCGCGTACCATTTGTGAGGTTGAACACTTCACTATTTCGGGCGAATTTCGGCGTTTGGTTTCGAACTTAGATTCTCTTAGTGTAGGTTCAGGTTTCACTGAGGTCATCTAACGGGGAGGAAGGGGGCCGCCATGCAGGCTGCTTCACGTGCGTATGTCCTGGCAGCTGCGGCGCTCGCTGCGACCAGCGCTGTTGTGGCTTTGCCGACCGCGCCATCGCCCTCGCAGCCTCCCGTTCGCAGCATCGAGACGCGTCTCGTCGACGCCACCGATATTCCGATCAACCTGTTCGACGACATCCTGAACATTCCGTCCACCGAGGTCCAGGGCTTCGACGTCCTCGGGGATTCGCTGTTGTTCAGCGGTGACTGGTGGGTTCCCAGCGCGACGAACTTGTGGGGTACCGACCCCGGCGACTTGGGCCACTACATGGGTCTGCTCGACGTGTTGATCCCGTTCCAGCAGATCTCCGGTGAAGGCCAGCCTGAAGTCGATCCCACGCTTGACGCAGCTGGCCTGGAAGGCCTGGCGCAGCAGATCGGGTTGCTGGCGGCCGCCGAACTCCCGGTGAGTTCCTCCTGCGACGCGGAAACCTGCTTCCCGATGACTCCGCCGAATGTCATTACCGGCAGCACAGGCTTCGACCGTGACATCGGCTTCTACCAGGCATTCACTGGTGAGGACAAAGATTTCGGACTCTTCTCCAACTGGTTCCAGGTTCCGCTGTCGGACCTGACCAGCGGGTACACGTTCGGTAGCAGCGACACGGGCATCGTCGACCCCAGCCCGAACGCCACCAATGGCGGTGGGGTGTTGGGCGAGTTCGGCTTCCCCGGCACGACCGGTGACGGCACCACGGCCGGCGATATGCCGTGGGCCGGCGACACGTACGTGCTGAACCTGTTCGGGCCCTTCGAGAACTTCTTCGACAGTTTGTCGGACACGCCCTCGACCTCCGGCATTGACGGCACTGGTATCGAGATACCTACCGCGACGGAGATCGGCCAGTCCTTCCAGACCTTCGCCGCGGGGCTCGTTGTCGCCTTCGATCCGTATGTCGAGGGAAGTCCCGCCTGCCCGGCGGCGTGCGACCTGCCCACCGACGAGACTCAGTTGGCACTGGTGCAAGACATCCTCGCCTGGGATCCGACCAACCAGGATATCGCGACATGGGTGGCCAACTACCCCGACAACAACGCGACTCTCGCCGAAGAGGAAGCCTCCGTCGCGCTGTTGCAGACAGGCCAGTACAACCTGACTCCCGAGCAACTGGCGGAGTACGACGCGGACCTGAACGCCATCAACCCCGAACTGCCGGCTTACTTCACCAACGACGGGATTGTGACCGACCCCAACTACGTGGCGTACTCGGAAGCACTCACGAACGGCACCCCATTGCCGGCCTTCGACCCGGTGTACGGCGGCTACGACCCCAACCTCCTCGGGTCAGACCTGCTGACGCTGTTGACCAACAACGAGTGGAACTTCTCGTCGCTGGAAAACATCAATACCGTTGGGTTCCTCCTCGATCCGGCACAGGGAGACCCTGGTCTGGGGGCCGCGGCGGTCCCGGCGGCAACGGATGCGAGCAGCGCGACCAGCGTCGTCCCGTCGCTGTCAACGGATCTGAGCACGGTGCTGGCGAGCTTGGGTACGACAGCGGGTGCAGACACTCTGAGCGCGCTGACCGCCGAGCTCAGCGCCCAACTCACCGCGGACCTCGCCGCCATCGTGCCGCAGTCAGTGCTTGGCTTGTTCTAAGCACTTCATACACGACTGTCGGACCCTCAGCGCAATGCTAGGGTCCGACAGTGTATTGCGCGGTATTGCGTTGGTGCGCGACGATTCTCAGCCTTTGAGGCCCTGCATCATGATCCGATCCCACATCCGGTCGCTCAGCAGCGCCCGCGCCAGCACAGAGGCTTTTCCGGACGCCCCGACGATGTACCGGGGTTTGGGATTCTTGGCCTCGACGGCCCGCACCACCGCGCGGGCGACCGTATCGGAATCCACCATCGTCCCGGGCGTTTTCGTCAACCGGCGAGTGGTCTCGGCGTAGCGCACCTTGAACGAGCCATACGGGTCGTCTTCGGGGTAAGAGTGGACCGTCTCGAATTGCGATGTGACGAAGCGCGTCCGAACGCCGGTTGGGTCGATCAACACGACGCGGACACCGAACGGCGCCACCTCGGCCCCCAGCGAAAGTGACAGCGCCTCAACGCCGTACTTGACGACGTGATAAGCGCCGGCGCCCGGACTGGTGAACCGTCCACCGGTGCTGCCGATGATGACGATCCTGCCCGATCCGCGAGCACGCATGCCAGGGAGCACGAGCTGCGAGAGATGAAGGGTGGCAACCACATTCGTCTCGAAGAGCTTTCGCAAATCACCTAACGCCACCTGCTCAAGCGGGCAGGGGAGCGGATAGCCGGCGCTGTTGACCAAGACATCGACACCACCGTGGTCGGTGTTGATCTCCTCGACGAGTCCGGCCACCGCGGCCTCGTCGGTGACGTCGAGTGAGCGGGCCTGTAAACCCCGCGACCGCAACACATTCAGGGCCTCTGGATTGCGGCCGGCCGCGAACACCGAATAGCCCCGATCCTGCAGTCGGTAGGCGGTAGCCTCGCCGATCCCGCTCGTCGCGCCCGTGATCAAGGCAATCGGGTTGAGCTTCAATGGAGTGGATGTCAAAGAGAAAGGAACATCAGCGAATTCTGGAAGAAATCGGCGAGTTCGGTTGCGGCGCCTGGCAGATACGCGCTGAGTTCGGACGCCAGTGGGTTCGACGAGTCGGCCAGATCACTGACTAACGCGTTTGCCGAAGTCGATGCGTCTGCCGTCGCCGTGGCGTCGGAGGTCAGGGAACCTGACTCCAGGCCCGCGACATCCGGCACGTACGGGTAGAGATCCGACAGATCGGATTGCGGCAAGATCCCCTCATCGACCAGGGCCGCAATCATGCCCTGGTCAGCACCAGCGGCGAGATACGCATCGACTGCGGTCGTGTCGATGGCCGGCGCTACCCCGGCGGGCGTGTCGACATCTGCGTCGCCCGTCCAGTTGTAACCGAGATCGACGAGAACCCGCATGTCGGGTTGGATCAGGTCGGCATACGCCGACTCCGCGCCGGGTCCGTCGCGGAGATCGTTCAACAACGGCAGATCCTGGGTGGGAATCAGGTAGTAGTCAGTGTTGACGTCAGCCGACGATGTGTTTTCCGCGACGGCGCCGGCGAGCTCTGACGGGGTGAAATACGCCGGCCAGCCGGTCAGCAGGTAGGGATGCAGGTCGACGTAGCCGTCTGCGGCGTTCAGGTCTGCGAGCAGGTTGGCGGGATACTGCGGATAGTCGGACGCTCCGCTGTATTCGATGCTGTAGATGTCGGTTGTGTACGGGGTGTCCGCGGGAGTCGCAGGCAAGCCGCTGAACATATCCGGGTAACGGGTGAAGAATCCGCCGTCGGGAGTGTTGAGGTTTTCGGCCAACACGAATTTCAGGCCGTCCGTATCGGGGTTGCCCTCGGCTGCGAGGTTGATCATCTCCTGGGTGGCGATCGACGTGCTCATCGAGTAGCCGAAGACAACGACGTCGGCGTCGGGATTAGAGGCGAGTTGCGTATTGATCGCCGTGTCGAGGTCAGCGACGCCTTGGGTGAGGCCCGTGTCGTAATCGGTCTCGGGCGTGGTCACGCCGATGGAGTTGCCGATGTCGTACACCGGTTGCCCGGCAAAGTATGGCGTCGTGGGATCGACGTACGTGCCGATAACTTCCTGGATGTACGTTGGGTCCGGCGTGGCCAGAAAGGCATGGCCCATCACCAACGCGGTGTAGTCGGTGTCGTCCGCCAAAGCCGGTGCCGCATCGAGCACCGACACCCCATCCAGAAGGCAGGCGCACGCGCCCGCCAACAGGCCGAGACCCAGCCCACGGGCCTTCCACGGTGTCATCGAATCCCAATTCACACTAATCCCCCACGGTTCGCTTATAAATTACTACCTTTGGCTCTGCCGGACGACATTCTGAGCGTTAACACTTCGAATGAATCGCGGCCAGCCGTTTCGTGTTGCCACCAACAGCAGGCCGGGTAAGGTCAGTCCGCGTGTCCCTTCCGGCCCCGGCAGACGACCGAGCGGCCCTCATCACCGGCGCGTCGTCAGGCATAGGCGAGGCTATCGCGTTAGAGCTCGCACGGCGCGGCCACCAGTTGGTGTTGGTCGCTCGACGCACCGACCGCCTGCACGCGCTCGCCGGGAGCTTGAGTCAGAAAGCGCATGTCTTACCCGCCGACCTCTCGAGTCGAGCCGATCGTGCCGCGCTACCGGGCCGCGTCGCGGCGCTGGGTCTGGCGCCGGACATTCTGATCAACAACGCCGGTCTCGCGGGTCGTGATCAGGTAGCGAAATCGGTTCCAGAACAACAACTCAACCTCATCGAAGTCGACGTCGCCGCCGTGGTGGACCTGTGCAGCAGATTCCTACCGGGAATGGTGGAGCGTGGCCGCGGGGCGGTGCTCAACGTGTCGTCGTTGGCGGGCTTTTACCCCACACCCGGGCAAGCGGCGTACGGCGCCGCCAAGGCTTTCGTGTTGTCCTACACCGAAAGCCTGCGTAGCGAGTTGCGTGGCACCGGCGTCGTCGCGAGCGCGTTGTGCCCGGGACCGGTCGCCACCGGGCTGGACGACGCAGCGGGGTTCGGCGTGGGAGAACGCGCAGCCGTGTTGCCCAGCTTCATGTGGAAATCCGCCGACGAGGTCGCACGGGCTGGGATTAACGCTCTGGCGGCGAATAAGGCACGCGTCGTTCCGGGCCAGGTCAATCGGCTGGTTGCGGCGATTTGTCGGGTTGCGCCGCAGGAGCGGCTGTTGCCGCTGCTCGCGCGCCGCGCCCTATCGAAGAATCCCAATTAGGCGCCGGGCTTATTCGAAATGGAATACGGATTTCCGGACACCGCGGGGGTCCGGCGGCACGGACAGATAGGCTATCGCGGTGCTTGAAGTGATCGAAAAGGGGTGTGTCAGTGCGACGCACCCCGTCCCGTTGCTTTTTGTGCACGGGGCCTGGCACGCCGCGTGGTGTTGGGACGAGAATTTCCTCAGCTTCTTTGCCGACAAGGGTTACCGTGCGTTGGCGTTGAGCTTCCGCGGTCACGGAGACAGCCCGACGTCCAAGCCACTGCGCGCTTGTTCGGTCGCCGATTATGTCGAGGACGTCCGCTCGGTTGCCGACCGCCTGGATAGCCCACCGGTGATCATCGGTCACTCCATGGGTGGTCTTATCGTGCAGAAGTATTTGGAGAAGCACGACGCGCCTGCCGGCGTTTTGATGACGTCGATTCCGCCGCAGGGAAATCTCGGAAACGCGCTGCGCTGGATCAGGGATCGCCCGTCGCATTTCGCCAAAATGACGCTTACCGGGAAGGCGTTGCCCTATATCAACCCCCCACAGCTGGCGCGGGAGCGATTCTTTTCGCCGCACACGCCGGAGGCCGACGTCCGCAAGTATGCGGCCCGGCTGCAGGAGGACAGCTCGCGCATCGGCATCGATTGCCTGCTTTTGCGACTTCCCCGTCCCAAGCGCGTGACCACACCGCTGTTGGTGCTCGGCGCCGAGGAGGATGGCGCGCACACCCGCGAAGAAATTCTGGCTACCGCTCGCGCTTACGGCACTCAAGCGGAGTTCTTTCCTGACATGGGCCACAACATGATGCTCGAGCCTGGGTGGATTGCCGTCGCCGAGCGCATCGACACCTGGCTGGGCACGCGCGGGCTGTGAGCCTCGCGGCTCACGTTCCTTTGGCGGGTATCAACTCCAGCGGAAGATGTTCCAGCCCGCGCATTGTCGGGTTGTCGAGGTATCGATGGTCTCCGCTGAGGCGGATCGCCTCGACTCGCGGTAGCAGCTGGGAAAACACCCGGGCGCCTTCTAATCGGGTCAACGGTACGCCCAGGCAGTAGTGGACGCCGCCACCGAAAGCAAGATGGTCGGTCGGGTTGCGGTCGAGGTCGAAGGTGTCCGGATTTGCGTAGTGGCGCGGGTCGCGGTTGGCCGCGGCAAACAGCAGCAGCACCCGTGCGCCGGCCGGGATCGTGTTCGCGCCGACGGTGTAATCGCGGGTTGCGGTGCGGTAAAACCCCTGCACCGGAGAACCCATCCGTAGCTGTTCCTCGACCGCCGCGGGAATCAGCTCCGGGTGCTCGCGCAGCCGGGCGTACAGGTCGGGCCGTTGAGCCAGTGTCAACAGCAACCCGGACAACATGTTCGTCGTCGTCTCGCTGCCGGCGCCGATCAACATGGCGGCGCTCCAGAAGATCTCGTCATCGGTGAGCACGTCATCGGCATCAGCCGGGGTCATCATCGAGATCAGATCGCTCCCCGGACTGAGACGTCGCTGCGCGATCAGCGGGTCGAGGCTGCGGCGCATCGCCGCGGTCGCACTGCCAGAGCGCGCGGAGAGTCTCATGCCATGCGGGGTCAACGGGGCGAAGGCGCCCGCGACCATGTCATCCGACCACGCCACGAACTGGGGCTGATCTTCCGGCGGGATGCCCAGCATCCTGGCGATCAGCCGGGTCGGCAGCGGCTTGGCGAGTTCGTTGACCGCTTCGAAGTTGCGGCGGGAAATCGCGGTGTCGACGAGTTCGTCGGCGACCTCGTTGATGTTCGTCTGCCAGGCCCCCATCGCCCGTGCGGTGAAGGCGCGGGAGACGAATTTGCGCAGCCGGGTATGCTCCGGCGGGTCGGCCGCGTTCATCGACGGCAGGTACACCCGAAATCGGCTTTGGCTCTGCGCCGACGACAATTCTTCGTTGTCACGCAACGCTTTTCGCACATCTTCGTAGCCCGCGATGATCCAGATGCCGCGCTTGCGGTTGTACCAGACATTGGGCACGTCGTGCCCCGTCAGCAAGGATTGATAACCCGGGTACGGATCGTGCATGACTTCCGCCGAGAACGGGTCGAAGTCGGTGGTGGGCGCGGTCTTCCGACCGGTCAAGGAGTAGCCGTAGGAGGTGGCTTTGTCCCGCGCCACCCCGAGCGCACCGTCGACGCCGACCTTCATCAGGCTGGCACGAAATCGCAGCCTGCGACCCAACGTCATGTCGTCATACCCCCTCGTGAAGACCCGCCGACGCAAGGGCAGTCGCCCAGCGGGCTCTCAAGCACCCACCTGCGACCGGTATTGGCGTCAGTCCTTAACGAGATGGTATGCGCGGTAGTCGATTTCGCCGCGCTCGAGGTCGTTGTAGAACCACGAGCCGTCGACCACTGCGAACTCGCGGCCAAATTTGCGCAAGAAGGCCGGCAGGCGGTTGTTGATCAGCTCGTTGGACCGCGGCGAGTTCTTCTTCAGGCCGCGCAGAACCTGTTCGTTGATGACCCGGCTGGATTCCTGGCGTAGGCCCGAATTCGCCAAGTCGGACTCCCATGCGCCGAAGCCGTCGCGGTTACGGAAGTCGACGTAGAGGAAGTGCCCGCCGGGGCGAAGCACTCGCTTGACCTCGCTGAGGAAGCGGTCGAAGTGCGGGTAGATATGCGAGGCCTCGACGTTGACCACCGCGTCGAAGGATTCGTCCGGGAACGGCAGGTTCTCGGCGTCGCCGTGCACGAAGTCCAGGCCCGGCAGCTTGTGCCGTTCCTTGCAGAATTCAACTCCAGCGGCGTTGAAGTCAAGCCCCGTGTAGGACGCCGGCTTCAGCGTGCGGGTCAGGTAGGAGGCGCCGCCGCCGTGGCCGGAGCTGCACTCCAGGACTTTCTTGCCGGTGATGTCGCCCTGGGTCGCGGTCTGGTGGTAAAGCTGGATGCTGTACCGGTTGGGCTCGTCGGACGCGTCGAGCGGCAGACCGAGTGGCGGGTCCTCCTCGTAGCCCCAGTTCAGAAACTGGACGTCGTCGCCTTTATTCAGGCGCTTGGTCATCAGGGGGTACCAGTACCGGAAGAGCTTCTTGTACGTCGCGGTCGACCCGATGCGGTAGACGAGACCTGCGCCGACATTCTCCAAGGATGGGCTACGAACCATTCTGGAATTATCGCACAGCACCGCCGGTGGTTGTTCTGGCATGCCCCTTTTGGCACCACGATGAGATCATCTACATCGGCTGATTCGCGAAATTCACAGTACGCCAGCGGAAGCTGATCACGCGGTTATCGCGCAATTGCCTGAACTGTTGTGCTGCAGGGATTTAGGCGGCGTTTGCCGAGCTCGACAGATGCGTGCGCTGCGGCTCGCTGCGATACCGCGACGCGCTGCCACTGATTCTGCAGATACGCCACATCAGCAACGCAAAGGGATTCATCAACCCCAAATCGTCACAGAGCATTCGGATGTCGCCGAACATATTGCGCAGCGTCTGCCGCGATTCGGGCGCACCCGAATACAACTCTCTGCGCACTGACCGCGGTATGTCGAACTCCCTGAAGAAGCGGCGTGGGGGCACGACCATCGCCTGACCCAACATCCGCATGACGACGGGAACGTACAGCGACAACCAGAACCGGCTGAACCACATCAATCGCGGGACCCGCCGGTGCAGGTATTCGTGTGCGAACGAGATGTGGCGGGCCTCCTCGGCGACGTGAATCGCTATCAGGTCCTGCATGATCGGGTGCAATGACCTGGGCTCGGGCTCCCGTAACAGATTCGTCTGTAAGTAGTCGAAGGGCACCTCACCGGCCAAGACCCCGAAGAAGAAGGCGTTGGGCAGCGGGCCGGCGTAAAACGGGACCACCGGCGACAACACGCGTAGCCAGCGCGGCATCCCCGGAACGTCGACGCCGATGCGGTTGACGATCTCTTGGAACATCAGGCTGTGGCTGCATTCTTCGATGGATTCGTGCACGCAGTAGCGGTATTCGGGCGAGCCGTTGGGCACCCAGAACGCGTAATGCAGCAGACCACGGACCAGAATGCCCTCGAACTGCGTACCGATCTTCGCCATGTTGGCCTGACGCCACATGCCGATCGCAATCCGCTTGTTCAGTGGCTGCGTCTGGTACCAGGGATGGCTGCCGAGCGGGTCGGTCGCCGACAACGCCCAGCGAGGGTCGTTCTGGGTGACCGAGAAGACAGGTGCTTCCCAGTCGACGTCGGTATAGGGATTGAAGTGGCGTACCGAAGCTTCGGAGAGGGTGGTCAGCGTCGCGGCGTATTCGGCGTCACCGCTGACATCCATGTTGCGTTTCCACCGCCTGACCATGCGGGTCCAGGTAAGCAGAAGCAGCAGGCTCACCAGGAGTACGGCGCCCAGATGCAAGCAGATATTGCCCAGTGCGATCAGCAACCCCGAGGCCCTCCCCTCTGGCTCTGCTTGACATGCGCGTTTCTACACATGCACTTCATGGGCACAGTTGGGTTTGGAGTCTACCGGCTGAGAATGAAAGACCTAGTACAGAACGGCGTCATTCTCATGACTATCTCGATGCCCCGGCGTCCCCGTGATCAGCTTGGTTTGTGCCCCTCGAACAGCCGGTTCCCATTAGACAGGAAACGTGCCCGGCCCGCTGGCCGGCTGCTCGGTTCTCAGGCTACGGGATCAAGTCCGCAATGTTGAGGTGGGTGCCCTCGATGGCGTCGGTGATCGGGCCCAGACCCAAGAAGAGCGCGAACGGGACCAGTGCAACGTCCGCCGCGATCGGATCACCGATCGCGGCGATTAAATATCCGGCTTCGAGCTGATCGACGAAGATGTTCCCGTCGAACGCGGGCAGGGTGGTTGTCAACGCGTTGACGGTATCTGCGACCGGCAGCAAATCAGCGTCATCAGCCGAAAGCTGCTGCTCAGATCGTTGATGATGTCGGTCGGCGGGCCTTGCGGCACGCCATCGGATTTGACGCATGCACAATAACTCCCGCGGTGCCGACTTCGCCGGTTAATCCTTCGATTGTTTGGCGTGACCAGGCTCAAGGGGTGACGGACGGTCATCGCGGTGCGGCAGAAGGTACCGTTTAGTGCTTATGGATGAGCAGCAATTTGATGTGATCATCGTGGGGGCGGGTTTCGGCGGCATCGGCGCCGCCATCCAGCTGAGCAACCTGGGCTACGAGAAGATCCTGATCCTGGACCGCGAAGACGACCTCGGCGGAACGTGGCACGTCAACCACTATCCCGGGCTGTCGGTCGATCAGCCGTCGCCGACATTCTCCTACCGGTTCGAGCCGAACCCGTACTGGTCCCGGATGTATGCGCCGGGCAGCGAGTTGAAGCGCTATGCCGTCGACGTGGCCGAGAAGTACGACGTGCGCCGCTTCATGCGTTTTAACACCACTGTCGAGGGCGCGCGTTGGGACGAAGACGCTCAGGTCTGGCGGCTGGCGATTGCCGGCGGCGAAACCTTGAGCACGCAATTCCTGATCGTCGCGACCGGGTTCCTGTGCCAGCCGAAGACCCCGGACATTGCCGGCATCGACACATTTGCCGGCCGCATCATCCACACCGCGGCCTGGGATCACAGCTATCCGTTGGCCGGTCGCCGCGCCGCCGTCATCGGAACCGGCTCCACCGGCGTGCAAGTCGTTCCGGAGCTGGCTAAGGAAGTCGCCGAGCTGACCGTGTACCAGCGCACCCCGATCTGGGTGCTGCCGAAGGTCGACGTCGTGTTCTTCCCCCCGGTACAGAAGCTGTTCGCGCGGTTCCCGGCCACTCAGCGGCTGGTGCGCGCGAACACCGACGCCATTCTGGAATGGTCCATGGTCATCACCATGTGGAAGTACCGCTACTTCAAGGTGTTCAACAAAGGCATCTCGCAGTTCTCGCGGCTCTACCGACTGCTGTTGGTGCGCAACCGGGAGCTGTCCCGAAAACTGGATCCCGACTTCGACTTCGGTTGCAAGCGGCCCACCATCTCCAACTCCTTCTACCGGGCATTCACCAAATCGCACGTGCACCTGGACACCAACGGCATCGACCGGATCGAGCCCGACGGCATCGTCTCGAAGGACGGCACGAAGCGGGAGATCGACACCTTGGTCCTGGCCACCGGATTCGACGTCTGGGAGGCCAACCTGCCGGCCATCGAGGTGATCGGACGCGACGGCCGTAACCTCGGGAAGTGGTGGCGGGAGACGCGATTCCAGGCCTACCAAGGCATTTCGATGCCGAGCTTCCCGAACTTCTTGTCGATGGCGAGTCCGTATGCGTGGGTCGGCCTGTCGTGGTTCAACACGGTGGAATACCAGATGAAGCACATGGAGCGGCTATTCGGCGAAGTCCAGCGGCGCGGTGCTCGCACCTTCGAGGTCACCGAAGAGGCCAATGCCCAGTTCCTCGACCGGATGCTCAAGCTGATGGAGGATTCCGCGTTCGAACTCGGCAGCTGTGTCACGTCACGGTCGTACTGGTTCAGGGATCACACCGGCAAGGGTGAGGCGCCGCTGTTCCGGCCGACGTCGGTGCGCAGCGCCGTCAAGGAGCAAGAACGGTTTCCGTTGTCGGACTACGCGATCGCCTGACGCTGGTCAGTCCTTCGTGAAGCGGTAGATCCGGTACTCGGCGCCGCCGCTTTGGATGACGTTGTAGATACCGGTGCCCGGCACGCCGGCGAAGTGGCGGCTGAACGGCCGGAGGAATTTCGGCAGCCGGTGGCTGATCAAGTCCAACTTGTGCTGTGCGCTGGCGTCCAGCGAGCGCACCACGTGAGCGTTGATGACGCGCTTGGAAACCTGACGCAACGGCATCTCGTCGAGAGCGCCCTCCCAGCCGGGAAATTCAGCGCGGCCGCGGAAATCGGCGTAGAGGAAATCACCGCCCGGCTTAAGGACACGAGCCACTTCGGCGAGGAACTTCGAGAGCGTCGGGTAAGCGTGCGAGGCTTCGACATTGATGACCGCATCGAAGGATTCGTCCGGGAACGGTAGGTCTTCGGCGTTGCCGTGCACGAAACTCAGCCCGGGCAGCTTGTGGTGCGCGCTGCAGTACGCGACGCCGTCCGGGTTGTAGTCCAGCCCGGTGTATTCGGCGGGCTTGAAGGTGCGGACGATGTAGGACGCTCCGCCCCCGTGGCCGCAACTGGCCTCCAGCACCTTCTTGCCGGCCAGGTCGACCTGGCTGGCGACTTGGTTGTAGAGGTTGATCGAGTACCGGTTGGGCGCGTCGTCCTCGTCCAGCGGAAGGTTCAGCGGCGGGTCGGCCTCATATCCGTAGTTGAGGAAGGTGATGTCTTGCGTGTCGAGCCGACGGGTCAGGAACGGGTACCAGATCTTGTTGATGAATGCCTTGTACACCCGGTAACCGCTGTCGGTGATGCGTTCCTTAGTCGTAGGCATGCCAGGCAGTATGCCAGGCCAGGCTTCGAGTCAGCTGCTGTGGTCGGCTACCGACACGGAGTCGCGATCGCTCGACGTTGCGGCTGTCCGCCGGTGGACGACCGCGCGGGCACCCCGGGACGGCGCAATCGCCACGCCACGGAAATTGCGGCCCTCGTCGGGTGCATCGGTTGGCACGAACCGGAATTCGCGCAGCAGCGTGCGCAGGGTGATGTCCATTTCCATGTTGGCGAACGATGCTCCGACACAACGGTTTACGCCGCCGCCGAACGGAACCCACCGGAATGATGGCGGAGTGGTGCCGATGAATCGGTCGGGGTTGAACGCCTCGGCATCGGTGTAATTGACTTCTGACTCATGCGCGAGTTGGAAATCGATCATCACGTTGGTGCCCTCGGGAAGAACCCAGTCGCCCAAGCGGACTCTCGCTTTCGTGGTGCGCAGCGATGCCGCGATCGTCGACCGGAGGCGCTGTACTTCGTAGATCGTGGCCTGCCGCAGTTCGGTTCCACCGGCGTCGACTTCATCGGCAAGCCGTGCCATCAGCTGTGGGTGGCGGCGCAACCGCTCGACGGCCCAGGCCAGCTGTGAGGCAGTTGTCTCATGGCCGGCGGCGACCAACGTCAGCAGCTCGTCGGCGATGTGCCGATCGGAGATCGGCTGACCGTCCTCGTAGCGGGCCTGCAAGAGCAGCGCCAGCATGTCGGTGCGCTCGGGTAAGGCCGCGTCGTCAGCCCGCGCCTCGGCGATGAGCGAGTCGATCACGGCGTCGAAACGTCGCCGATAGCCGGCCAGCCGGCTGCCCGGACTCCAGCGACCATATTCGCCCCGCACGACCGGCGGCATCCGCTGCATCAGGGAGCCCAGGGTGATCAAGGGCGGAATCACGATGCGGAGTTCGTCCAGCGCGTCTGCCCGCTCGCCGAAGGTGGCGCGCATGATCGCGTTCAGCGTCAGGTGGGTCATCGTCGGAAGCGTCTCGAACTCCCGGCCCTCGGGCCAGTTCGCGGTCTCCCGCAGTACCTCGTCTTCAACTATGCGTTCGTAGTTCTTCACGCGCTTGCCGTGAAAATTGGGCAGCACCAACTTGCGGCGCTCGAGGTGCTCCTTGCCGAGCAGGCTGAACGTCGACCCGGGCCCGAACGCCTGGCCGAGGACTTTGGTGGGTCGTTCGATCAGATCGAAGCTGGTGCTGTACACGTCCTTGACGAGCTCACGATCGTGGATGACGACGGTCCTGCCGAAAACCGGCAGATTGATCGTGAACGGGCCGCCGTAGTGTCGGCTCAGGCTTGGCGCCACACGGTACTGCAGCGCGGTCAAGAACAGCACGGCCTGGACGATCCTCGGCAGCCGTAGCGCCGGCGGCAGTCGTACCGGATCGGTCGTCGCCGTTGCCATGTCGCCCCCTCTCGCGGTGCAGGCTTCCAGCTCTAGTGCTTAGCAGCACTTTTCAGCGTTCGCCAAGGACCTTTAGTCCTTGGCGAACAGATACACGCGATACGAGTGCTCTCCGCTTCGCAGTGCGCCGTTGAATGCCCAGTCGGTCATGTTGCTCGCATAGCGGGCGAAGGCGCGCGGGATCGCCGACCCGTGCTGACTGATCCGCTCGTTCTTGCGTGGCGCGTTCTTTTCGTTGCCGCGCAGCACATTCTGATCGATGACCGCGCTGGAAACCTGCCGCAGCGGAGCATCGGCCAGCGCCGCCTCCCATTCGGCGACCTCCTGCCGGTTACGGAAATCGGTGTAGAGGAAATGTCCGCCGGGGCGCAGCACGCGCGCGACTTCGGCAAGGAACTTCGGGAAATGCGGGTAGAGGTGTGAGGCTTCGACGTTGAGCACCGCGTCGAATGTCTCATCGGCGAAGGGCAGTTCTTCGGCGTTGCCCTCCACGAAGTCAAGGTTGGGCAGGTGGTGCCGGTTCCGGGCGAACTCGATGCCGGCCGGGTTCAAGTCCAGTCCCGTGTAGGAGGCCGGGTGCAACGTGCGCACGAGATAGGACGCGCCGCCGCCGTGGCCGCAGCTGGCCTCCAGCACCCGCTTGCCACTGAGGTCCACCTGGGTCGCGGTGCGGTGGTAGAGCTGGATGAAGTACCGGTGGGGCTCATCGGCGTGCTCGAGCGGGATGCCCAGCGGAGGGTCCTCTTCGTAGCCGTAGTTGAAGAACAACCAGTCATCGCCGCCGAGCAGACGAGTTTGCGAGGCGAACCGTGTGGTGGCGAATGAGGTGAATAACAGGCGAAAGACGAATGGGTTTATTACCAGACGATGAACTAACGGGCTGCGTACCAGGCGGTTCGTGGTGGCCATCGCGGAAGTATGACATGTGCGCTGGGGCGACGGTCAACGAGGCTCGGATCGGCAATCGGCCGAGTTCGCGAAACCTGCAGGTAGAGCGGGAAACCGGGGTCTCGGCGTCGGCCGAGTCTGATCGCTCCGGAATGGCTTGTCTAGACGGTGGTCTTGGTCCGCGACGTAGGGGAGTACGGGGCCGGATCGCCGGAAAGCGTGCCGGGAAACAATGCGCCGGCCCTATGGCGACGACGTCGCGCAGCTCGACGATTCAATGGTTCTGTTGGCTCTCGCATTACCGCGCTTTCTTTGCCAATGCGTAACGCCGTTAATTAATGAGTTTATTCTTACCGTATTTTTACAGTCATCCCATTTTTGACTTCCGATCCAGGATTGGCCAAGGAAATACGAAAAGGCAACGGCCGGTTGTTCATGAAATTCGTATAACCGCAGCTAGAGCGCCTGTGAGCCGGGTAAGTCCCATTCTTAAATAATGCCCGATTAAGAACCTGGCGCATTTCGGCGACAGCATGGTTTACTCGTCTTTACCGGTCGCGCTCGTATTGCAGCGCCGACGGCGTTCGGGACGGGGCAAGGGGATGACGTTCGCTGGAGTGCTCAGGCGGGTGTGGATGCCGCTGGTTGTACTGGCGGTGATCGGTGGTGCGGGGTTCACCGTCTCGCGGGTTCACGTCGACTTCGGCTCGGAGAGGCACCGTTCCGACGCGACCGCGAAGAGTTCGGATGCCCAGCAGGTCAATCCGAAGTCCGTGGTCCATGAGGTCTTCGGCCCTGTGGGCACCGTGGCGGACATCCGCTATTTTGATGTGAACTCTGACCCGCGACGAGTCGACCGGGCACGACTACCGTGGTCATTGAAGATCGCGGCGAGCATGCCTGCCGTCGTCGGCGACGTGGTGGCGCAGGGCGACGGCACCAGTGTTGGCTGCCGGATCGTCGTAGACGGTCGGGTCAAAGCCGAGAGGATCACGAACGAAGTGGACGCCTACACGCATGGCCTGGTCGGGGGCGCATGATCACCCACCACGGCAGAGACAAGCGCGCTGGGGGGCCATTCGTGGCGAGGATGGTCCGCCAGTTGGCGGTGCCCATCATCCTTGGGTGGCTGGCGATCGCAGTCGTCGTGAGTATCGGGGTTCCGTCGCTCGAGAAGGTCGCCAGAGACCATGCCGTATCGATGGGCACCAAGGACGCGCCGTCGGTGAAGGCAATGGCGCGCATCGGAAAGGTCTTCAAAGAGTCGGATTCCGACAGCATGGCCATGATCGTGCTGGAGGGTGATAAACCCCTCGGCTCGGACGCTCATCGGTACTACGACGACATCATTCGTCAGCTGAGGGCCGACCCGAAGGATGTGCAGCACATCCAGGACTTCTGGGCAGATTCGCTCACGGCAGCGGGTGCGCAAAGTCCCGACGGCAAGGCTGTCTACGTTCAACTGAATCTCGCCGGCAACCAGGGTGAGACGCGGTCCAACAACTCCGTCGCCGCTGTTCGCAAGATTGTGGACCGCATCCCCGCGCCGAGTGGTGTGAAGGCCTACGTCACCGGTCCGGCTGCGCTTGCTGCCGACGGTAATCAGAGCGGCGATAGAACGATTCTGAAGATCATGGTGACCACGGTCGCGGTGATCTTCGTGATGTTGCTTTTCGTCTATCGATCCTTCATTACGGTAACGCTGCTGTTGGCCATGGTCGGGATCGAATTAGCCGCCGCCCGAGGGATTGTGGCATTCCTCGCCATGCACGACGTCATCAAGCTTTCGACCTTCGCCACCAACATGCTGGTGTCGCTCGCGATCGCGGCGGGAACGGACTACGGGATTTTCTTCATCGGGCGCTACCAGGAGGCGCGTCAGGCCGGTGAGGGTCACACGGCCGCGTACTACACCGCCTATCGCGGCGTCGCCCATGTGGTCCTGGCCTCCGGCCTGACTATCGCGGGCGCGACGTATTGCCTCAGCTTCGCCCGGTTGCCGGTTTTCCAGACCCTGGGCGCGCCTTGCGCGTTGGGCATGTTGGTCGCGGTCGCTGTAGCGCTGACCCTGATTCCCGCGGTTCTCGTGGTCGGCAGCCGATTCGGTCTGTTCGATCCCAAGCGGCAACTGAGTGTGCGCGGTTGGCGGCGAGTCGGTACCGCTGTGGTCCGATGGCCGGTGCCGATCTTCGCTGCCACGTGCGCGGTCACCATGGTCGGCTTGCTGGCGCTGCCCGGCTACAAGGTGAGCTACATCGACCGCAACTACATGCCCAAGGATGTCCCGGGCAACGTCGGAATGGCCGCCGCGGAGCGCCATTTCTCGCAAGCGCGCATGATGCCGGAGATTTTGATGATCGAGTCCGATCACGACCTGCGCAATTCTGCCGACTTCCTCGTCTTGGACAAACTGGCCAAGAGCATTTTCCGCGTCGAGGGAATCGCTCGGGTGCAGAGCATCACGCGGCCGCAGGGCACGCCGCTCGCGCACACGTCGATACCATTTTTGCTCAGCATGCAAAATGCCGGACAGCTGCAGAACTTGCAGGTCGCCAAGGGTCGGCTGGAAGACATGTCCAAGCTGGCCGATCAGCTCGGCGCAACCATCAACTCGCTGGAGCGCATGAACGGGCTGATGAACAAGCTTGTCGGCACCACCCACCACGTCGCCGGCACCACCAAGGACACGCTGGCCATCACCAACGAGGTGCGCGATGACATCGCCGACTTCGACGACACGTTCCGGCCACTGCGCAGCTACTTCTACGCGGATCCGCACTGCTACAACATCCCCATGTGCTGGGGAATCCGGTCGATATACAACGCCACTGACGGCGTGGACAAGCTCAGTGAGAAGGTCGCCGAGCTGAGCAAGGACGTGGACTCCGTCGACACCGTGGTGCCTAAGCTGGTCGCACTTATACCGCCGCAGATCGAAACCATGCGAAGCCTGCGCACCATGGTGCTGACCATGCACAGCACGATGTCCGGGATGTTCGACCAGGCGGACGAATTGAGCGATGACGCGACCGCCATGGGTAAGGACTTCGACGCCGCGAAAACCGACGAATCTTTCTACCTGCCTCACGAGGCCTTCTCCAACCCGGAATTCCAGCGGGTCGAGAAGCTGTTCCTGTCCCCGGACGGCAAGGCCGCGCGCTTCATCATCTCGCACAGGGGCGACCCCGCCACGGACGAAGGCATGTCGCGAATCGACTCGATCAAATCGGCGGCCTACGAGGCCCTGAAGGGATCGGCCCTGGAGGACTCCAAGGTCTATATCTCCGGCACCGCAGCAACATTCAAGGATTTGAAGGAAGCGTCGAACTATGACTTCTTGATCGCGGGGATTTCATCGCTGTGCATGATTTTCATCATCATGCTGATCATCACGCGAAGTCTGGTCGCCGCGCTGGTGATTGTCGGCACGGTCGCACTGTCACTGGGTGCTTCGTTCGGGTTGTCCGTGCTGCTCTGGCAATACGTCATCGGAGTCAAATTGCATTGGCTCGTGATGGTGATGTCGGTCATCATCTTGTTGGCTGTGGGATCTGACTACAACTTGCTGCTGGTCGCGCGGTTCAAAGAGGAGATCGGCGCCGGGCTCAAGACGGGCATCATCCGTGCGATGGGCGGGACCGGCAAGGTCGTGACGGCTGCAGGCCTGGTGTTCGCCTTCACTATGGCCTCGATGCTGGTCAGCGACAACCGCGCCGTCGGTCAGGTGGGCACCACCATCGGTTTGGGTCTGCTGTTCGACACCCTGGTGGTGCGTTCGTTCCTGATGCCGTCGATCGCTGCGATGCTGGGACGGTGGTTCTGGTGGCCGCTCAACGTCGCCTCGCGCCCGCCCCGCACCGGGCAGCGGCCTGGCTCAGCCGAACCTGGGCATCCGGCGGAAGCCGCTGTCACAGCGCCGCTGACGGCGGACGGTCTGACGTACGGGCACGCGTCGCGCCGGTAGCTAACCGCTCAGCGGAACGCCACGTCGAGGATTTCCTGCTGTTCGACGGCGTGCACCTTCGACGATCCCGACGACGGCGCCGACATGGCACGACGCGAAATCCGTTTGATCCCAGCCAGTTTGTCCGGGAACAACTCGGGTAGCTCCAGGCCGAACCGGGGCCACGCGCCCTGGTTGGCCGGCTCCTCTTGCACCCAGAAATATTCGCTCGCGTTCGGGTAGCGGTCCAGCGTTTCCCTGAGTCGCTTCTGCGGCAGCGGCGCAAGCTGTTCGATCCGCACGATCGCGACGTCGTCGCGGTTGTCTTTGGCCTTGCGTGCTGCCATCTCGTAGTAGATCTTGCCGCTGGTCAACAACACTCGGGTCACCTTGCTGCGGTCACCGACGCCTTCCTCGTAGGTTGGCTCCTCGAGCACCGAGTGGAACTTGGTCTCGGTGAAGTCCCTGATGTCGCTGACCGCCGCTTTGTTGCGGAGCATCGATTTCGGTGTGAACACGATCAGCGGGCGCTGGATTCCGTCGAGTGCGTGCCGGCGCAACAAGTGGAAGTAGTTGGCCGGGGTCGACGGCACCGCGATCGTCATCGACCCCTCCGCCCACAACTGCAGGAAGCGTTCGATGCGACCGGAGGTGTGGTCAGGTCCTTGCCCCTCGTGCCCGTGCGGCAGCAGCAGCACCACGCTGGACAGCTGGCCCCACTTCGCCTCGCCGGAGCTGATGAACTCGTCGATGATGGACTGCGCACCGTTGACGAAATCGCCGAACTGGCCCTCCCACAGGACCAATGCGTCGGGGTTTCCGACTGTGTAGCCGTATTCGAAGCCGACGGCCGCAAACTCCGACAGCGGCGAGTCGAACACCATGAACTTGCCGCCGGTCGGGTTGCCGTCCCGATCGGTCGTCAGCAACTGCAACGGGGTGAACTCTTCGCCGGTGTGCCGATCGATGATCACCGAATGCCGCTGCGAGAACGTGCCGCGTCGAGTGTCCTGCCCGGACAGCCGGATCAACTTGCCTTCGGCCGCCAGCGAACCCAATGCCAGCAACTCGCCGAACGCCCAGTCGATCTTGCCCTCGTAGGCCATCTCCCGGCGCCTCTCCAGAACGGGCGTCACCCGTGGGTGCGCGCTGAACCCCTCCGGCAGCGTGAGGAACGCGTCGCCGATGCGGGCCAGCAGTGCCTTGTCCACCGCGGTGTCCAGCCCTGCCGCGATCATCTGGTTGGACTCCACCGATTCGCTCGGTTGTACGCCGTGCTTCTCCACTTCGCGGACGTCGTTGAAGACCCGCTCCAGTTGACCCTGATAGTCGCGTAGCGCGTCCTCGGCCTCTTTCATCGAAATGTCGCCTCGGCCGATGAGCGCTTCGGTGTACGTCTTGCGGACCCCACGCTTGACGTCGACGACGTCATACATGGCGGGGTTCGTCATCGACGGGTCGTCGCCCTCGTTGTGCCCACGCCGGCGGTAGCACAGCATGTCGATGACGACGTCCTTCTTGAACTTCTGGCGGAAGTCGACGGCCAGCTTTGCCACCCACACACAGGCTTCCGGGTCGTCGCCATTGACGTGGAAGATCGGCGCCCCGATCATCTTGGCGACGTCGGTGCAGTACTCGCTGGATCGCGAAAACTCCGGCGCAGTGGTGAAGCCGATCTGGTTGTTGCAGATGATGTGGATGGTGCCGCCGACTCGGTAACCGGGCAGCTTGGCCATGTTCAGCACCTCGGCGACCACACCCTGACCGGCGAAGGCGGCGTCACCGTGCAGCATCAACGGTACGACTGAAAAGCCGTCGTCGCCGTCGCCTTTATCGAGCAGGTCCTGCTTGGCGCGGACCAGACCTTCCAGCACCGGGTCGACGGCCTCCAGGTGCGACGGGTTGGCGGTCAGCGACACCTGAATATCGTTGTCG
>Ga0302325_10006741_pt1 | contig 25716 bp, 18 predicted proteins | sample Palsa_T0_2_FD_201948 | JGI IMG/M metagenome (GOLD analysis project Ga0302325, IMG submission 201948) | Peat permafrost microbial communities from Stordalen Mire near Abisko, Sweden - Palsa_T0_2 | ecosystem: Environmental > Terrestrial > Soil > Palsa > Peat permafrost | place: Sweden: Abisko... | reverse complement strand
GCCGAACCACAACGGCGCCTCATCCCAGGGTCCTGGCTTCAAAGCGGGGCGATTCAGAACAGCAGCACCCAATTGCAGGAGTGGACGAAAATCGCGGTACGCTCCTAGAGCGAGCGGAAGGATCAGGCTGCCGTCGTCGGAACCGTAGTTCGGAGCAACTCCGCTCACCGGATCTACCCAGGGGCGCATGAAGTCAAAGGCCGCTTGGGTTCGCACGCGGATGTCTTCGTGAAGGGGAGTGGTGTGAGCCTGAGCCAGACGTAACGTCCACAGCAGCAGATGCAGAATCATGCGCTGGTAGTTGAAGGAATGCTGCTGCGAAACGCCTGCGGGTGTGATTTGGTCGAGAACGGCTTCCCGCAACAGATGGGCGCCAAGGTTCTGCCAAACCTGCGCTTCTCTCAATTCTGGAAAGAGTGTGCCCGTTGTCCACAGACCAACCGCCTCGCTGATCAAGTGATTGCTGCGCTGGGAGCGGGCGTAACCGAGGGTCTGAGCGGTGCGCCAGGCATGAGCGGCGATCATGGAAACGAGCAAAGCGACACGCTCATTGGTCGTAGAGGGCGAATGAATGAACGCATGCAGCGCGAACGACCATGCAAGAATGCGCAGGGAGCATTCTTGCCCGCAAATCCACAGCGGACCGGCCATCGGCGGACTGCGACGGGCCCAGTCCTCAATCGCGCTCCAGAAAGCCTGCGGAAATCGGTCGTCGCCACTGATCGAGTAAGCCCGAACCAGCGGGTAGACAAACAAAAACCTGGAGGGCTCAAGGATAAATTTCAGGTCGCCGTAGGCAGGCGATGCAAAACGCATCTGCGTCCAGGGTTGATGCGGCGAGACACTCTTGCCCGTGACTGGATTCTGAAACCATCGGGGCGGGAATTCGCAGGCGAAAGACAGTGCGCCGAAAAATGGCATGTTGCCGGCGAGAATTCGCTGCGCTTCGGCGAGAACAGATTTTTCCCCGTCGATCCCGATGACTTTTCTGATGCTCGTTCCGACCGTCTGCGCGTCGGTGAAGAAGAATGGCCGCTTGCCATCACGACGCTTAGTTCGCATCTCTTCGGCGCAAGAGCCGGCTGCAATCCGTTTCAGGTCCCAGGAATCCCAGCCCTGCACGGAGCGCATTCTCCACGACATCAAGCCACTGCCGCGCTCAAGTTCGTATTCCAGCCGCAGCATGCCGTCGCGCATGCCGAACGTGCGGCCCACCTGCAACATGGTTCCGATCTTGCTCATCGGCTTACCCATTCACCGACTCCGCGACGGCGACTGAGCGTCTCTTTGTAAGTCGTGCGGCCGCACGCGCCTGCAGCCACTCATGCATCACGAAGAATTGGTGATCTTCATCGAGATCGGATTGTGGGCTTGCGGAAATCGTGCCCCGATCGAGACCGGCAACCACCTCCGCGACCTGCTCAACGCCAAAAGCAATCAGCCGATTGCGTAAGTCGCTTAACAACTCGCACCGGGCTGCGTCAGGAAATTCACATCTCTGAAGAACGGGTCCAGTGTCAATGCCCGCATCGATGTAATGGATGGTGACGCCGACTGGAACGTGGTTCAGCAACGACCACTCCGGACTGCTCATGCCCCGGACTTCCGGCAGCAAGCCAAGGTGTACATTGAGGACTCCGAGACGGGGCACTTCCAGCAGCTGCTTTCGCAAAATATTGCCACCGGTGAAAATGATCAAATCCGGCGACCACTCTTTCAGTCGCGCAATCGAATCCGGCGCATTCTGGTCATTGCATACTGCAACCGGGAAGCCATAAAACACCGCCACTTCCCGCAGACTGCGAAAGACTCCCTCTCCATGTATGAGCAGAGGCTGCAAGTACGGATTACTTACTTGTGCCCGCCCATCGCCGCGATGCGGAATCAGTTTCGCGCTCGCGTAACGAATAACATCTCGCGCACCCCACTGACCAAGCTTGCGCACCACAGTTCCTCGGTCCAGGGTGGGAAGCGCAAGAGCGCCGGCCGGAACATAACCTAACTCGGCCATACGCACCGCCATGGCGCATCCCGTTTCGCTGTACACGTTGGAACACAGAACTACGATGCGCATGGCAATGCCTCGAATGCGGATGCCTCAAATGACCGCTTCAGGCGCCGTTCCAGGAGGAGAGCGTCCGCGAAGAACTTATTTCCCCAACTGAGGTAGCGCAGCGGCTGATAGCGACCCCAGATCGGATAAGAGCCGCCGACCCCGCCGAATACGCCACGCCCCCCGCGCGCAGGAATCAATGGCTTCATCATCTCGTTCATCTTGAGCGCGGCATTGAGATAGCGCAGATCGTCAGTCACTTCAAACAGGCGCAGCCATACGCAGGACATCTGCGCGTTTCCTGTGAGACAAGTGAAGCGCTGCCCATTCTTGAAATCTGGCTCGAACGCACCCGGCAAAGATTTATTGGTTTCAAACTTCCGTAGGAGCACCCAAGACGATTTCGCAACCGCCTCGATGGCATCGCTGCGTTGCCGCAGAATGCCGCATTCAAGAACACCCTGGAGCGCGTAGGCGATGAAGTGTAGATAGTTGGGATGGCCTCGCAGGTTGATACCGTCGATCCAGCCGCTGGGCCGGAAGTGTGACAAAACCCAATCCAGATTTCTCTCTGCCGCCAGCCCGTAACTTAGGCTGTGCTCGTGATCGCTGCAACCGTGACGACGATTCGCAGCGCGTTCTGACAACTCAGCCAACGCCCACGCAACCATGCTGTAGTAAGTATGAGCCACGTTCTGATACGCAGCCGGGCCGAACCACGATCCGTCGGCGTGCTGCATCTTGACCAGCCAATCGCCGGCGGCGACTGCCGCTTGCAAAATCTCAGGACGGTTCGTCTCCACGTGAGCGCGAACCAAACCTTGCAGGATTTGTCCGGTGTTGAACACCGACGGCTGCTTTTCGTCGCCGTGTAATCCGCTGCGCAATCTACCGTGCAATCCCGCGGGAAACGCGCCCATTGGCATTTGCAGCGAAAGCAACCACTGGGTTGCGCGCTCTACCGCAACTACGGCATCGTCGTCGCCGGTCGTACGCGCACAATCGTACAATGTCGGAACGATGTAGCCGGTGACCTCAGGATAGGATTCCGAATATCCCGAGAGCAGGCTGTAATAGGCTGCAATACCGCCATCCGGGCGCTGCGCGTCCAGAATCCAGCGCAGCAATGAATTCAGCGCGTCTCCGCTGGACCGCTTGGTGGTCGCATACGAATAAAGATGCCGCTGTTCAAAGGTGACCCGGAGTTTGTCGGATACAAGTCTCTGGATCAGCGGAACCACGCGTTGCGGTCCGCGCAACAAACCCGTGGCTTCGGTCAGCGCCTTGGCGATTTGATCCGTGATGGCATTGTCTCTGCTGTTATCCCCAGATGCGGCGACGGAATCAGTCATCACAGAGTTTTTCCCAAGAATATGTTTTCGCACGGATTTGAAAAGCTCACGCGGTGGCCGCCAAACGCGTAGCACTGAACTCTTCCGTCCTCTGCTGCGCTCCTGCATCAAGGAAAATGCGCATCCAGTTTTCCAGAGCCAGGAACTGCCAGACTTGCATCGACCAATCTTCCGCTCCACTCCGGTGTTCGTCCACGAAACGGCGCACGGCTTCGGGGCGAAACAAGCCGCGCTTTCGGATATTCGTGTCAGAAAGGAGATCATCCACCATCTCCTTCAAATCGTGCGCCAGCCAGTAGTCCACCGGAGCGGAGAAGCCGGCCTTTGGCTGCCGCAGCACTTGCGCAGGCAGAACGCCCTGCATGGCGTTGCGGAAGATGTGTTTGGTGGTCGGCTGGAAAAATCCTTTGAGCTTGAGATGCGGTGGAATATTCCAGGCGGCAAACTCGGCAAGTTCACGGTCAAGAAATGGAACGCGCACCTCAACCGACGACGCCATACTCATCTTGTCGTTGTAGTTCAGGTTCAGACTCGTCATGAAGATCTTGGTATCGAGATAAAGCATCTGGTTCAGGAAGTCGGCCTCGTGCACCGAGTCGAAACTGGAATGGTGGCGGACCGCAGGGTCGAAGGCACGAAGCTGATCCTGAACCTCGACCGTATACAAACTCCTCTTCTGGCCGGCATCCAGATAGGTGCAGTTGCGAATGAAGCGGTCTTCTGGTTCGAGCGATGCGCTTCGAGCCATTTTCTTCGCCAAGCGCACGCTTCCCTTCATAGCTGTGCCACGCAAGCTCGGCAGGGAGGCGAGGCCCGATTCGATCCCCGCACGCAGTACTCTGGGCATTCTTTGATACGCCCGTGCCCAGCGGTGCGCGGCATGTTTGCGATATCCGGCAAATAATTCGTCGCCACCCACTCCTGAAAGCAACACGGTGGCCTGTTTGCGCGCCTCGCGGCAGACCAGATACGCCGTGATGATCGCAGGGTCCGCGGTGGGCTCATCCATGTGCCACGTCAGACGAGGCAGCAACTCGGCCACGTCGGGCTCAACCACAATCTGCTGGTTCTCGCAGCCCAATTGCCGCGCCAGACGCGCCGGCACGCTGGGATCATCGAGCGTGGTTTCGCCGACGCGATACTTGCGCGGGAAAGTAATCGTATAAGTGCGGACCGGCTGCTTGGTCGCCTGGCACATCATGGCCACGATGCTCGAAGAATCCAAACCGGCGCTGAGAAATGCGCCGATCGGAACGTCGCTCACCATCTGCGCTTCGACCGAACGCTGAAAGCGCTCGCGAACCTCGTCGGCAAGATCCGCCTCGGATCGCGGGTAGCGCATATCGGACCGCGGAAAGCTCAGGTCCCAATACTGCCGGATCTTCATTTCGCCGTCGCGAAACGTCGCGCAATGTCCTGCGGGAAGCTTGTGAATCCCACGGAACATTGTTTTGGGTTCCGGAACCCACAGAAAAGTCAGATACTGATGCAACGACTCCAGATCAATCTCAACCTCGATCTCCGGCACATGGAGCAGGGCTTTCACTTCCGAGGCAAATGCCAGCTTTCTCGCTTGGTGAGCGTAGTAGAAGGGTTTCACTCCAAAATGATCGCGCGCCAGAAACAACTCAGGTCGGCCCGAGCGCAGATCGCATATGGCAAAGGCGAACATGCCATTGAGCCGATGAACGCAATCCTCACCTTCCTGTTCGTAAAGGTGAATCACGACTTCCGTATCTGTGTTAGAGGCAAAGTGGTGGCCTTTCCCTTGCAGCTCACAGCGAAGTTCGGCGAAGTTGTAGATTTCGCCGTTGTACGTGATCCAGATCGTGCCGTCCTCGTTGCACATCGGCATGTGCCCATCGGCTGAAAGATCAAGGATGGCAAGCCGGCGGCTGCCCAGGCCAACATAGGAACCATCGGGGAATCTTCGCTCCCACAGACCGGAGTCATCTGGACCACGGTGCGCCTGAACGTGCGTCATGCGTCCGAGCACTTCGCTGTCCCCACAGTTGGCGAGTCCGGCAATCCCGCACATGATGGGCCTGGTTCCCTTCTGTTCTCTTAGAGTTCAGTTCTTTTCGACTTCAGTTCGTAGATCTTGGCTTTGGTGTGAAACATCTGAACCGCCTGAAACCCGCAGTAGATCAAGCCTGGTACGCCATCCAAGAATCCGAGCCGCAAGACATAACGATACAGGAAGAGCAGCACGGGAGAGCCCGGCACGGTAAAGACATTGCGCTTCAACCAGCGCCGGCGCTGAGCCTGCGTGCCCCAAAGCGATGGCGGCAGTTCTTTATCGTCTCCACGCTGCAGCAGCATGCGGGACTCCCAGTTGGAATACTCGTCATGTTTCTGGATATACCGCGAAAGCGATTCCACATTGCGATGAATCAGCGGATTGAGCAGCCTTTCCGTTGCACCTTCCACGACAACGTGCTCATGCACTTCCATATCGGCCATCGAAGCATCCTGATCCTTCAGGCGGCATTCAAACCGTCCCTTGCAGCGGCGAAACAAAGAGAGCTTCCACAGGCCCACATCCCCATGGCGCAGAACCCGGCCCAGAAACCAAGTGCGAAGCAAGATGGAATATCCGTCGATCGCCGGATTCTGGATCGCCGAACGGATTTCTTCGGAGAGTTCAGGCGTGAGCATTTCGTCGGCGTCGAGCAGCAGAATCCAGTCGTGAGCAATCGGCAGTGTGTTCATGGCCCATTGACGTTTCTTGGGCCATCCACCCTGATAATGAAACTGCGCGACCTGGGCTCCGTGGGATCGTGCGATCTCCACGGTCTCGTCTGTACTCTGCGAGTCGATCACATATACTTCGCCAACGTCTGTGAGCGCCTGCAAGCATCGCGGCAGATTTTTCGCCTCGTTGCGCACCGCAACGATCACGCTAACCGGGAGTTTGCCGGTGGAGACGGCACTCGCGACCTTCCGAACTTCTTCGATCTTTTCCATTGCGGCAATCTCCATTGCGGCAAGCACTCAATTCGAAAGGTGCTGCTGGCACCAGCATTGCAGTACGTACAGCGACCACGGGCGCGACCAGGAGGTCCGCCCCTGGAGAAAGTTTTCCCAGACGCCGCGGGCCGCGCGTTCGCTGATCAGAGTCCCCAGGACACCATCCCCAATCTTGCGCAAACTTTCCTCTACGACCGGACGCAACGCATCCCGCAACCAGTGCTCGAACGGCAGGGTGAAACCTCGCTTCGCTCGATGGACGATCTTCTCCGGAAGTTGGCCGCCGAGTGCGCTAACCAGCAGAGGCTTCGGCGCCGAATCCAGCTTCCACGATCCGGGCAGAGCGAGGATGCGTCGCGCCAGCCGATGGTCGATCAACGGCACGCGCACCTCCAGTCCGTGCGCCATGCTCATGAAATCGGAGTCGCGTAACAGTGTGTTGAGCATATAACAACGTGACTCCAGATAGGAAACACGGTTGACCGGATCCAAGCTCAGGGCGCGGCTCAGACTCTCGGTCAAGGGTCTTTCCGCACGCAGGAAAGTCGCCGAGTTCGTCTTCATCTCAGGCAGTAACTCGTTCTGCTGTCCCGGCGTGAAGAGCATGCGAGAAAGAAAATAAGGATGAACGATTCCTCCGCCGTTGCGGTAAAGGGCGGTCAATTTGCGATTCTGGTCACTGGACGGCGCGAGTGCCGCAAACATATTCGCCAACGGACTGCGGACTGCTCCAGGAATGCGGTCCCACGCACTGGCAAATCGTTCCATCCGCGGCACCGTGCGGAAACTGGAGTAGCCGGCAAACATTTCATCGCCACCCAGGCCAGAAAGAACAACTTTCACACCGGCAGCCCGCGTTCGTTCCGAGACGAAGTATGTATTGATTCCGTCTATCGTGGGCATATCCATCGCATGGATGGCTGGATCAATCGCAGTAAAGAAGTCTGACTGGGCGACCGTGATCTCGTGGTGATCGGTACGAAAATGCTGCGCGACCGCACGGGAATACTCAGCCTCGGAGTAGTCCTCTTCCCGAAAGACAATCGAAAACGTGCTCGGGCGTACGCCGTTTCGACTCAGGATACCGACCAGGCTGCTGGAATCGATGCCGCCGGAAAGAAACACTCCCACCGGCACATCGCTCACCAGTTGCATGCGCACTGACTCATCGAGCATCTCCGCGACCTGATCTTCAAGTTCATTGCGCTTCTCCGCACCGGCGCCGGCGTGATTGCAGCCTTCATCAAGGTTGGGCCCGACCAAGTCCCAATACTGCTCCTGCTTAACGTGCCCGTCCTCCCAAGTCAGATAGCAGCCGGGTGGGAGCGCATTCACACCTTCCACTAGTGTGTTCGGGTCGTAAACCGATCCAAAGGCCAGGTAGTTAACCAAGCCTGCGCAATCTATAACGCGCGGCACAAGACCGGTTCCCAGCAGAGTCCGAACTTCGGAAGAAAACATGAAGTACTGATCCGAGTGGTAGAAGTAAAGGGGCTTGATTCCCATGGGATCGCGGGCAACGAACACGCGATGCCGCTGCGCATCCCAGATGGCGAATGCAAACATCCCGCGAAACTCATGCAGGCACTGCTCGCCCCAGTGCGCGTAGGCTTTGAGGATCACTTCGGTGTCGGAGTTGCTGCCGAATTGCAGTCCCGCTTGCTCCAACTTTGCGCGCGCCTCGCGGAAGTTATAGACCTCTCCGTTGTAGACGATCCAGTTGCCAGTTGCGGGATCGTTCATGGGCTGATGGCCTTGAGGAGACAGGTCCAGGATTGCGAGGCGTCGATTCCCCAAACCGATTTCAACGGCTTCCCGGGCGGCGTCACGCAGAATGACTGTGCCGCTGTCGTCCGGCCCACGATGCGCGAGGGATCGAGTGGCGCGCTCCAATACCTCGGCGGGCACACGCGCGTTATGGCCAATGATTCCGAAAATGCCGCACATCCGGACTCTGACTCCCTCAGGACTTCGCCAATCATCTTACGCGAAGCCTTCGACCTTCGGGATCAGCGCAGAACCGCGCGACAGTAGAGTTGCAGATTGTCTTCCGCTCAGTGCACGCTGAGGAACGAATACACGCCGGAGGGAATCCCCACGCTGGAGGTGGTCGGATTGCAAAAGTGAAGCGTAAGGGTGTCCGCCGCACTCGCATAGGCATTCAGCGAAAGATTACCTAAGGGCTTCGGCGGCTTAATTCCTGTGATCAAATCAGACTTGGACAACCCCGGTTCTGTCTGCGTCACATCCCTGCAGCTTTGAGCCGCCACGTTTGACGCTGCGATCCCTGGCGTGGAATAGATCTTCATCCTGCTCAGGGGAGATCCCTCCCCTACCGTGAGCGTGTTGCCCTTCTGGATCGAGACCGCAACAGCAAAGGTCTTCTCGCTCGCCGTGAGCCGCTCCTTCCAGCGTGTGCCGTCGCCTTTGTTGCCAATGTAGTTCGAAAGTGAAATTGGCGCTCCGAATGCCAACTGCGATTGCGAGAGGCTGGCGCCTCCAGCGGGTACGTCGAGCCCGATGTAGGCGTCTTTATCGTCATTGGAAGGCCGATGAATCGCATCGGCAAGCGTCTTCGCGGGATCGGAATCCACCAGCGTAATGATGTGGGAGGGGCCTAGGTTTCCCGCAGGTGAATTCAGGAAATTGAGCCGGCCTTTCACATTCGGATCTGGCGCGCCCGACCCCGGTCCATTTTGCATCAATGTGCCCAGAACTCTGGGTTGGTTGTTCCCCGCGGACTCTCCCGCAAAACAAACGGCATAGACTCCCGGCGTACCTCTGGGGCAACGGTCCGCGAACACACTCGGAACATTGGCCAGCGTGCTGATAACTGGAGAAACATTGGTCACGGGCGGAATGACCAGGTCAGCATAGGCTCCTCCAGACAAGATCAAGCTCCCCGGCCAGAACATAAGAATCGGTTGAAAAGAAGGATTCTTGGTCACTTCGTAGGTTTTGAGTGGGACCTGCGAGTCGGTTGCCTGGCAAACCTCGCCGGCACACTGCGGCACACTGGTGGCGACGGCGAAATCTCCCTTTCCATATGGAGCCTTGAGAGCATTTCCCACACCCTCGGTGCGCAGGACGTCATAGGAAATGGTTTCTCCATTTATCTTTTCTCCGTTTGTCTTTTCTCCGTTTATCTTTTCTCCGTTTATCTTTTCTCCGTTTATCTTTGGCCAGGACACAATGATGTTTCCTTTCCCATTGGTGTCCGCATAGCCGGACTGAAGCGGGAGTGAAGATCCGCGAGTTGAATCCCTGGCCACGATCCAATACACGTAGTGCGTACTGCCGGTGCGGGCGTAGGAGGGCTGGCCACCAACGGCAACCATCTCGGTCTTCGCGCTCAGGCGAGAGCCGACCACAATGATGCCCGCCGCTCCGATGTTCCCGGCAGGGTTCATGGGAGTGTTCAGCTCCATATAGACATTGTCGATCTGGGTTGGACTGTAGCCGCCTCGCATCGTTCCTGTGCGGATCCCGAACTGCGAGAAACCCTGAATCACACTGTCAGAAACATGCAACGAATTGCCGGACTGCCAGTCGATCCCATTCCCTGTCCCTTGCCCGCTGATCTGCATATTCTTCAGCCAGCCTACGGCAGAGCATTTGTTAAACGGGCCGGGAGCGAACACAACGGACCCAACGAATTTTGCGTCATTTCGCAGTCCCACCCCCCCATAGTTCAGTCCGTCCAGGGTGAAGGCCTGATCGTCACAAACCGTTACAAGGTGGCCAAAAGTAGCGTGGGTGGAGGAATAGAGCACTGTGACATCGCGCACAATCGTGGCATTCGCATTTACGTAGAGCGCGCTGTTTGTGCCGCCCACCATGTTCGGGTGAAATCGCAGGTGCTCGAGTTGAATGCTGCCGTAGTGATTGGCGTTGCTATCCCCGACCTCCATGCAATCTTCGTCGAGAAGGTAGCAATCGATGGTTCCGCCCGCCCCGCTGATTAATTGATTGCTGGCCTCGATGTATATCGGCGCATGAATCTTGTAGGGAGAACCCGCGGTATCCAGGACGACCATTCCGCCTTGCCGGCGGCGGACACCTCCGCCATAAGACTCGGCAAGAAACATCGCATCTTCCGAAGCCTCCTTGATGCCGCCGGTCGCCGAACCTGCGCTGTAGCCGGCGGGATGCGGTTGCTTCAAGGTCACATCGATGGTGCAGGACGCCTCTCCGGCATGCCCGCCTCCACCAGCGATGAGTGCCGCTTCGGGCTCGCCCGTCCCGGCAACGTAAACGTACTCGTGCGGCGCGACACGGCTCACCAGGCCCGGCGGGTCAGCTACTCTCAATCCGCGTGGACAAGGTCTGAGCGTGATCGTATTCGCGCCCGCGACTAGCGCTGGTGGCATCGCTGGAGATTGAATCCAGTTGTAAGCCGACGCATATTTTGCAGCGTGTTGACCATCTCCTTGAGCACTCGTCTGGCCTTGGGCAGCGGCCCCGCTCAACGAACAGAACAACCATACGGCCAGCGCAGCTTCCGTGAAGTATCTTTGCTGGGCCAAGGCTCTCAGCCGCTTCACAACACAATGCGCACCACGCATAGGCACCTCGTTCTTCTTTCACTACTACGATTTCCGTTCATCGCGCTTCATCGGCCCGAGTTTTTTTCAGCCAAGCGCCGGGCCAACCGCAGCAGTTCCTCAACGTGCTTGTCCCAACTGAAGTCTCGGGACCGCAACAGTCCCAGTTCACGCATGGCCGCGGCCTGTTCCGTCGATTGCGATGCTTGCATGGCCAGGTCTGCCAGGATCTCCGGCGAAAAACGCGGGAAATACAGCGCAGCTTCGCCGCAGATCTCCCGGTGCACAGCCAAATCCGACGCAATCACGGGAAGGCCGCTGGCCATCGCCTCAACCAGCGGGTGAGCGAACGTCTCGGCATAGGCGGGAGTCACATACAAATCGCACGCTTGATAGAGCTGATGCAGAGAGCGGTAAGGCATTGCCCCCAACTGAACAACCTCTTCGCCAAGACGGAGTTGCCGCACCAATTCTGCCGCTCTATCCGCGCGGTAGTCTCCGGGATTATCCTTCGAGTTGAGTTTGCAGGTCAGAATCAGCCGGACGGTTTGAGGATGCAGCTTTTTCTTCAAAATCGCCAGCCCGCGACTCAGCGTTTCAAAATTCCGATAGTAGTTGTAGTGGCTTACGAACAGCAGCCGCAGCGAACCGGCAGTCGCAGCGAGCCGTGCCTGCACGTCTGGCGGTAACGAGGCCGGTTCGCGGAAGAAGGCTTCGTGATCGAAACCGTGATGGATTGAGACCACATCCATTCCGGTCCACTGCCCCAGCTCGCTGGCAAAGGTGGCGCTGGGAGCGACCGTGCAGTCCGCCGTGCGCACGGACCATCGGGCAAGTGTGGCCTTCACTTGAGTGTCAAGCCACAACCGGTAGTCACCGCGGTTCCGCAAATCCCGCAGAAAGTCGGCCGAGGTGTAGAGGGCGTTCCGGCTGAGAAGGATTTGCGGCACGGGTGAGCGGTAAAGCGCAAAATTTCCGGCAGACAATAGAACGTCAGCCCCAGAGCGGCGAATGAGGTCCGGCAGGCGGCGCTGCTCGTACCAGAATCGCCGGCCGGAACCCGCGGGAGAGTCATCCCGCAGAAAAGTAATGTGGGCTGATTCTGTGATCTCACCGCGCAGTGCGGCACTGAGCAGGACCGTTGCGCGCACATCGTCCCGAAGCGCCAATGCCGGTAAAACGCTGCGGACGTATGTGAGTCCTCCTCCTGCTCTGGCTGCGAGCCCGTTGATAAAAAGGTGGATCATTTTTCGGTGCGAATCCATTTCCTCTTCGATTCCGGGCCTCAGGCATAACCGAACGGTTACTCGACATTCCCAGGGAGCGAGACTCGCAACATCCGGCGGAGGCGGCTTCGTCGAGTACTCCACCACGGATCCACCAGCCCCGAATAAAGAAAGCGATATTCCGCAGCCGAGTATTTCACCTCGATCTCCCGGCGCCACAGCAGGTCTGGGGTGTCATAGCGGCTGTCGATCGTTCCGGCGCAAGGAGCAAAACAGAAACGATGATGGCGCCGGATTACTTCCCAAGCGTTCGCATCGACGGCATTCCACCCGAATGTCCAGGCGAATGCGTCGACCGGCCTGCCCGTCCACGAGGTGAGCTTGCGCGCACTGTCGCCAATCTCATGCTCCAATGCTTCGGGCGAGAGTCCCGTCAACCGTTGATGCGTGAGCGTATGGTTACCGATCGCATGGCCTCGATCCGCTAACTCCCCAATCTGGCCGGGACTCATCGGCTTCCAGTCCTCCCATCGCTCGTCGCCGGGTCTGGAGTTTGGATTAATTCTCGATCGATAGAAAGCAAGAGCCTCGCCGGCGGCACACTCCGCAAAGGCCGGCACAACAAAAAACACTCCCCGGCCGCCAAAAGATTCAAGCAGCGGCGCTGCGACGGTGTAGTTGCTCTCTCTTCCATCGTCAAAGGTAAACAGGACCGGACACTTAGGGTTGGTGTACGACTCAGAATGCTCCTCCCACAGCTTGGCGAAGCCCTCCAGGCCGGTAATCGTGAAATGCTGGGACGCCCACTCAAGCTGCTCGCGGAACTGAGCTATTAAAGAAGTAGGGGTTTCGTGCATCCCGACAACCAGCGCTCGCGAACGTCCGTTGCGCTTCTGAATGCGGAATGCTAACTCGTCCATCCGAGTCAGAGTGGCAGCCTGAATCAGCAATGACCGGGCTTGGCTTCTGATGTTCATCGCGTTAGGTTCATTATGCCGGTTCGCTATGCTGGTTCACTACGCTCTGCCGAATCCTAAATGAGCCCATCGCCATCGGCTGGCACCGGATACCAATCGCGAGTCGACAACAGCTTGCCTTTATCAAGAAACCACCCATTCGGAGCGTCGAAGGTGCGCGGCTGAAAACCTTTTTCGCAAAACACCTTCCGCCGGCCCGAATCCTGGCTGCGCAGCACCACGGCATCTACGGTCTTCCTGTAGCGGGCAGTCAATGCTCCGACAATCCGCGACCATTCATCCGGAGAAACTTCCGGATAAACATCGAGTACGTTGAGTGTGTTGATTTGGCCGCGATATCCGCGAGTGCGCTGGTTCACCGTCACCAGTATCTCCCGGTCGGGATGTCGGGTGCGAAAAGCAAACGCCGCAACTGTTGCATCCCTGTGCGAAAAATAGCGCCAGCGGATGTAGGGTAAGTCACGCATCGCAGTCAGCCTGGCGGAGGAATCGTGAATAAGAAGATCAGTTACCTGCTCAGCAGAAGTGAGCGGCTGAAGAGCTTCGGGCGTGTCGCAATCAATGTTCAGGGACCGGACTAGCCCGGCGAGGTAGGAGACGGGACTGCCGGCCAGACGGGAGAGCACGCGACTCGGATGCCGTCGATGAGCAAACTCCTCAACCACCGGAGGCCAGCGAAGCACACCGAAAAGCTCGCCGTCCGAGTGCGGGATGGGACTCGCCCCCACCGCTTTCCACAAAGCCGCGGCCTCGGCGTTGGCTGAAGTTCCAAACAGAGGGTGCTGGTTTCCGAGCCGGCAATACTGCAAGAAGATGCGGCCTCCGTGACCGCGATGACGATCATCCACGTAGAACGAGCTGGAACCCATAAGAAGGATTTTTTCCTTCTCGAAGCGAAAGGCTTGCGGGCTGCACAGAATGCATCCCACGAGTTCGTCGGCGGACCGCAATCCAAAGCCCAGCGGGTCCTGCGGCGTGCGGGCTGGATTTTCAAGCAAGAACCAGCGGAGATGCGCTTCTACTGTTTCTGTGGTTCGGCCGGATTGCGCCGCGATGAAGCGCGCGACATCGGCAATGTCCTTCTCTAAGATTGCAGCCAGCTCGGCGCGCGGAGTTCGCTCCTGCGGAATTATTCGAGGTGTGGTCATCGTAATTGCGCAGCTTCCTCGTAAATCTTTGCCAGGCTTTCCGCTTGATGTGCCAGCGTAAGCTTATCGAGGATCGTCTGCCGGGCAGCCTGGCCGATTCGCGCGCGCAGTTCGGCGTTTGCCAGCAAGACTTGCAGTCCTTGCACGAGCTCCCCCAGACCGTCGACCGGGATCAGCCATCCGTTGCTGCCGTGCTGAATGATTTCGTCAATGCCTTGCCCGCTGCACGCGATCACCGGCTTGCTACAAGCCATCGCTTCCAGATAAACACATCCCAGTCCCTCGTATCGGCTGGGCAGCACAAAAATCGTACAGTTACGCATGGCCTCCGCAACTTCGGAGCGGCTTCGGCGCCCGAGAAAATGCACCTGATCGCTGATGCCCAGGTCTTTGGCCAAGCCGACAAACCGATCTCGATCCGCTCCTTCTCCGATGATGCGGCATTGCAGATCTGGATGTGAATCTTCCACTCGGCTGAAGGCCCTCAGTACAAGCTCGTGCCCTTTTCCCGCCAGCAGATTCCCAACCATCAGAATGGTCGGAGTTTTTTCTTGCGCAGTGCCGGGCGCAAACACGCTCGGATCCGTGCCGTTGTAAACAACCTCAGAGGCAACGCCTGTTCCCATCGCATCCGTCAGCAATCGCCGCACCTTGCGGCTGATACAGACCACTTTGTTTGCGCTTTCGTAGACGTTCAAGGAAGCTTTGCGGCGCCATCCTGCTGCGATCCCTTTCTGGAAACAACTATTGAAGACGTCCAGACCATGAATGGTAACAACAAACGGAATGCCCAATCGCCGCGAAAGCAATGCCGCGGCATGTCCGCAAGGCAGCGCTGCATGAGCATGGATCACATGAATCGGCGACTGCCGATGCAGTTGCTGAACTCTTCTCAGAAGAAGCGCGCCCAAGAATTTACCCGCGCTCGACAGACCGAAGTTTCCGGGCAGTTGCGGATAGCGCATCCGCTCGGCGGGAGACTCCCGGCTTGTCCGCCGGCTGGCGTGATAAATCGAATCGACCGCAATCACCGAGGATGCCACACCGTAAGCCTTGAGTTGTCCAAGAGTCTCGGCCACAAAGCAACCACTCACTTCGTCCCCATCGGAGGGATAAAAGGGCGTGAGTGTCAGGACGTGCAGCTTTGCTGGTATGTCTTTCTCCACTATGTTCCAGGCGCGAACTGAGGGTGGGTGCGCAATGTTTGAAGTTACCTGCTCTGACTGGTCTCAGTCGAGCGTTCCAGAATCAACTCGGTAAGGCCTGCGATGGTCACGAAACGTGGATCCTGCAAATCGCGATCGGAAAACTGCATGCCAAACCGTTGCTCGATCTCCGTAACGAATTCAACTACCTCCATCGAAGTGAGCCATCCGGCCTCGAAGTAGTCGGTGTCGCGCAGGGTTTCTGGTGCGCTCTTGCCGATCTTCACCCTCGCCACGAACCAGTTTGTAAGCCAATCCTGTACTTGTGCCTTCAACTCTTCCCCTCGCTTCATCTTTCGATGGCCACGCAGCGGGCCGGCGAACCGTCGCATCCCTTCAACTTCAGAGGCATCACGATGAGTTCAACTTCCGCTGCAGTCAGGGCCTTGAGGTTAGCGACATATTCCACCAGCACGACCCCCGCGCCCAACAGTACTTTGTGGTTGGGAGAGTCCTTGGGAGTTCCTCGCGAATGGGCTGGGTTATCTGGGGATGGAGTGTCCATCGCAATAAGCCGCACGCCCTTTTCCACCAGCCAGTGAGCTGCATTTTCGGACAGAAATGGGTATTCGTTATAGAACTTCATGTTGCCAAAATACTCGGACCAACCAGTCCGCAGAATCAAGCGCGCGGGCACGTTCTCGCCTAATCTCTGCTTGAGGTCCGCAATGTCGATCTCTTGCAAAGGCCGGCAGCCTGTGAAGTCCGCCACCGTGGCTGGGCCAATCAGCACATCCAGGGAAACTTCATCGATGGTCGTGCCATTTGGGATGAAGTGACGTGGCGCATCCGCATGGGTGCCAATGTGCGTTCCCAGGACGAGTTTGCGGGTCTCGCGGCCTTCGATCCCATGCCGGCCGAGAATTGTAACCTCAACCACGGGATGCCAGTGCGTGGGAAACGTCATCATGCCTTCTTCGATGGGCAATGAAAGGTCGATAATTTTCATGCGTCTATGGTTCCGAGGTTTCAGTGCGGACCTTCACTACGGAACATCAATAGTTCGGAGCATCAATGAGACACGCGCGCGCTCTCCGTCACCTGCGTTCGGAGATTCGAGGTCGAGCCTGCTTGCAGCTTCTCCGCCACCAACTCGCGAATGCGGGCCTTCTGCACTTTGCCATTCGCAGTTCTGGGAAGTTCATCAATCGCGATGTACCGGGCGGGTTGCTGATGCTGCGCCAAAGTGCGTCTCGCATGCGCGACCACCAAATCCAGCATGGACTCGAGCTCCACACCCGCCTCGAGTTTCAGGACAGCCACGATATCTTCGCCATAGAGTTCGTGAGGAATACTCACCACGGCAACGTCAGCGATGCCGTCGAGGTGCATCAGCGCTTCTTCGATGGCTGCGGGGCTGATGTTCACGCCCCCACGAATGATGAGGTCTTTCTTGCGGCCGGTAATAAAAAGTGATCCCTGATGGTCAAGATGGCCCACGTCGCCGGTCGGGAACCATGCCGAAGCATCCATTTCCAACAGGTCTCCACCGGCGTCCAGGTAGCCGGCCATCAGATCGGGCGTCAGGATCTGCACTTCTCCATCCGTGCCGGCTGCAACAGATTCTCCTTCGTCGCTTAGGATGGTGAGTCTAATTCCTGGCAGAATCTCGCCCACGTAGCCGTGCCCGCCGGGATTTCCCTGGGAACGAGCGGTAACAAAGAGAGTCTCCGAGAGACCGTAATTCTCAATCAACCGCACGGCGTAGCGCGTTTCGAACTCATCCTTTACCTTGTGTGGAAGCGGAGCGAACCCCACGAACGCGTGCCGCACCGAGTTGCGGCAAAAGTTCTCACCGGTGTGGCCACGATCCATTCTCAACAGAATCGACAACACGGTCGGAGCCAGCCAAAGTGTGTTGACCTGATTGTTCTTCGCCTTGTCCCAGAAATTCAGGCTCGAACGCGCATCGAAGACGTGATCCACCACCACACTGGCGCCACACAAGAATGGTAGAACAAGCAGGTTGTAGAGACCACCCATGTATGCCATCGAAAGCGTCAAATAAAATCGCGAATCCTGGTCGATTCCCTGAACACTCGCAAACGCGGTCGCGTTACGGAACATGCGTCCCAGTTTGTGCGCCAACCCCTTGGGCTTCGCGGAAGTGCCCGACGTATACATGATTACAGCCAGATCTTCGCCATCCGCTGTTTCGAGCGGCACAAACTCTGTTGCGTTTTCGAAGTCGTCAATCCTGACTTGGTCGGGCTCGTTCGAGTCTATGATCGCTTCATGTGCCGTGACCAACCGCAGCATATTCGCGTGAAAATCTTTAATTGCGTCTGAGCAGGTTGCGCTCGCTACAATGAGTGTGGGCTTGCAGTTCGTCAATATGAATTGAACGTCACTCTTGCTCAGGACTGGATTGATGGGAACGATTACTGCCCCGAGATAAATGCAAGCAAAATAAAGCACCGCCAGTTCACAGCAATTCGGAACCATCACCCCGATGCGGTCACCCTTCCGCACGCCGCGCCGGCGGAGTTCCGCAGCCAGAGCACAGGCTTGCCGGTGAAACTCGCGGTAAGTAATTTCGCGGCCGGTGATTGCGTCTAACAGGAAGACCTGCCCCTCACGGCGCGCCACGACATCCATGATCGTTTCCCGGATCGTCATTTCGGCGATCGTCATTGCATCGCCAAAGGACTGGGTTGAGCCGACTTCATGAGATTCGAGATGGCCACCCACCGGTCCATCTGGCCGCGATAGGCGTGGTTGGGATCGAGGCGCAGAATCGCGCGGCCGGGAACATCCATTTCAAAACGGGGGAAATGGCCGGCGGTGATCACAATTCCTTCCGGCAACAGCAACTGATCAATCGAGGCGGAGTCGGCGGCACTCGGTGGACAAAGAAGCAGAGCGACACCAATCCCCAAGTCGAAATGCATACGGTCAGAGAAATCCGCCATCTGCCAACAGTTCTCAGGCGCTCCAGACGGCAAGTTGCCGTGCACCACAACGTTGTGGAAAGTCTCGGAGCAATGCCGCAGGAAGGCGCTATTCGGGCTTCCGTAGATCATCATGCAGAAGTCGCCATATCGCTGGGCCGTGGTCAGCACGACATCTTCCATGTAACCCGCAAACAAGCGGTTCGAGCGCACGGGCAGAATTCTCTCCGCACCCACAATTTCTTTCAGGGATGCAGGCCACTCCGCAGCCCACGCGCCTCCATCTTTGTCACTTAAATACAACGGCACGCTACTACCCGTCATCCTTAAGACCTGCTCCAACACTTCGAATGAACCGTAAACTACTCTGCCGAGGACAACCGGGCCTTCCGCCAGAACCAAGTCAGCCAAGACCAGGCCGGAAGAAGGCGATTCGGAAGCGACGAGTTCCAGCACCGGCCGGGCGCGGCGTTTGGCACAGGTGACGATCATTCCGTCCACTAACGACTGCACCGCCGAGAGCGAACTGCTGATGCGGTGTGCGGAGATGCCGGGCACAGCGAACGACGTCAGCATCTCGCGTCTTTTCTCTGCCGTCGCTTTCGGCAAACTGCCAGCCACGCGATTCAGATTGTCTTCATCGAGGTTGACGGGGTCAAGCTTGCCCATGGCGACTACGAGCCTTCGCAGCTCAACTCCATGCTTGTGTGCCGCCGCGGCAACCTTAGGAAGAAACGAAGAATGAAATTGGCTGCATCCCATCGCCACCGACATCATGTCGTAAAGCTGCATCTGCGACATGAGTGGACCCATGAATTCTTCTGCGGCATCCATCACATCGAAGAGATCGATACCAGTTTCAATCCCAAGATTATTGAAGACGGCCACTGCGATCTCGGTGGGGGCATTGCCTGCGCTCCGTCCCAATCCGAAGAGTGTGGTGTCGATAAAGCTGGCGCCGCAACGAACCGCTTCTACGCTGTTGGCCACGGCGAATTGCAGGTTGCTGTGCCCATGGAAGCCCAATTCGCACGCGCAACGGTCGCGCGCAGCGCTCAGATATTTACGCACGTCTTCGGGGAACATACTACCTGCGGAGTCTACGCAGTAAATAACATCCGCCCCGGCTGCCGCGCCTTCCCTCGCCTTCTCGCCAAAAGTTTCGGGCGAGATGCCATAGGTCTTCATGAAGTTGAGACAAGGTTTCAGCCCCAATTCCTTGGCCAACGTCAAATAAGGATAAGCATCCTCGATTTCCGGAGCGTTGTAACCGATGCGGACAAAGTCCAGGCCCACGGCGCGCGCGGACTTGAGTTGGTCGGCCGTCCCAATTCCAGGAATGAAGAAGCAACCAATCTGAGCCTTGGGTGCGGCCCGCTTCGCGGCTTCGATGAGCCGTTCGTCCGTGGTCGGCATCGTTCCCTTGCCGGCCTTCATGGCCCCCAGTCCGACGCCGTGACCCACTTCAATCCAGCGAAAACCAAGCCGGCCCAGAACTCCTGCCAGGATCGCGGTGTCGTTTTCGGTAAATTTGAAATCTACGGCGTAGCTCCCATCCCGCAGCGTACATTCCAGGATGTTCACTCGCTGGCCGAAAGATTCTTGGTGGATCAGATCGTCATTCATCCGAGACTCTAACGAATCCGCCATCCCCACTTCTCCCGGTGCTCCCAACACGCTGATTGTTCGGTGATTTGTTGGAAGCCAGTATACTACCAGCTTCAAACATCGAAAATTGAGCCGGGAGCCATGAGCATTCGTAGATTGGCGGAACTTTTGAGCAGGGGAGTTGTATTGCGGCGCCGGCTCCCATCGAAATTTGGCCGCCTCCCCATATATGTCACGCCCGAGGCGGGCCTGCGCTATTGGTCGGCTATGTCGAGAGTAGATCCCGTCCTGTATAGCATGGCGGAAGAGCTCGTGAAGCCAGGCTCTGTAGTATGGGACGTGGGCGCCAACGTCGGGCTGTTCAGTCTTTGTGCTGCTGCCCTGTCGGGACAATCTGGACTGGTATTGGCCATCGAGCCGGATTTCTGGCTTGCGCATTTGATCAATCGCTCTTCTCAGCAACTGGGGGCCGGCCAATACAAATGTGCGCCGGTTGAAGTTTTATGCGCGTCAATTTCAGACTCAAGCCGGATCTCCAAGCTGGCAATCGCCAAAAGGGCCAGGGCCTCGAACCACTTGATTGAGGCTATGGGGTCAACCGAGGCGAGGGGTGCGCGGTTCGTTCAGCCGACCGTCTCGCTAACCTTGGATTTTCTTCTGGAGTCTTTCACCCCTCCTTCCGTGTTGAAGATCGACGCGGAGACCCACGAGGTGGGAGTTTTGAAGGGGGCACAACGGCTGCTGAAAGAAGTCAGACCGACAATCTGGTGCGAGGTCTCGGCGCAGAACTCCGATGAACTCACGAAGATGTTGCACAACGCAAAATACAAGCTCTACGGGGCGCAAGTCCATCCCCACCAGCCCATTGACCGGGCCTGGTTTCACACCCTGGCGGTTCCGTCCTGATCGGACTGGCTTTCTTGCCTTCGCAGCCGCCGAGATTCAGAATTCCAACATAACCATTAGAGGGCTTGTGCTTGACTAGGCCGTCGGTCGCCCTAGCACCTGCGGCTGAGCGAACGCAGGGAAGGGCTTGGAGGCGGGCATTCGCAGTTCGGCCTTGAGTTCCGGCGCCAGGTCTATCAGCAGAAAAACCGACACCCAAAAGAACAAGCAGAGATAAGATCCCACCGCGAACAGCCAGTCTTCAAAGAAGGCATGCACCAAACCCGCGATCACAACCAGCGTAAACGGAATGCAGTAGTGGTAGGGATTCGCGGTTCTCCGCATCCAACTAAAGGTTCGAACCAATATCCGAACCAGCATGAGAAGCAAGACCAGAAACGGCACGGAGCCTAGCAGCCCCAAATACTCCGCCATCGCCAAATAGCTATTGCCATGCTCCCGGTTGCTCCCTTCTATCGTGTATATGGAAGACGCACTCAGGCCCGGGCGAAATTCGCCCAGTTCACTGGTGCCAAAACCAGTGCCAAACCAAGGGCGCCGCTTGACAACCGAAAGCGTCTCAGTCCACGGTGAAAGGCGGGACCCTAGCGCGCCGGGATGAGTGCCAGCTGCTTTGTAAATGGCCCTTCCAGTGAACTCCGTAACCCGTTCCTCCATCTGGCTGGGACTAATCACCGCCATCGCAGTGAGGAACAAGACAGAAACAAAGGCACACTGCAAGAGCAACCGCTGGTGACGCAGACCCACCGTGAGCACCAGGACTACCACAATTGCAGCTAAAGTCGAGGCGCGTGAGTTGGCCTGGTAAAGCAGCACGCCACACAAGGCCAGGGCAAAAAATCGGCGCTGCCTCAGACCCCGAGTTTCAGCCGCCAGAGCCGCCCACAGCAAGACCGGAACTATGGCAACGCCGATAATCGCCCCCAGAGCGTTAGGGTTGCCGAAAACGGGGTAACCCAAAGCGAAGTAACACGCTGCCGAGACATAAGCCAGCACCTCACATGCCAGCACCAAGCCGTTCATAAATTTGTGCTGCCGTCCGGCGATCGATGCACGGGCTCCCGAGGACGCATACAGGAACAGCAAAAACAGGCTGGCTACTTTCAGCAAAGCTGTTTTCGGTATCTCGGAAACTACGGCGGAGACGAGCGCGGAAAGCACGCACAGCAAGGCCACCAGATGGAAGGCCACAAAATGTCGCGGCCGTGGATTCTTGATCCAGATGACGAAGCCGCCTAATGCGCCCACCGCCAGAAAAAGCCAGCGCAGCGCCATCCCGGTTCCATAATAGGGCAGCGATGATCCTGCCCAAAGAAATGTGAATATCAAGAGAGGAAAGAATACTGTTTCATAATGTGTCAGGCCAATGAACGCAATCTGCAACGCGAGGAACGCCTCGAGAAAGGTTGTGTTGGCGAACCAGACCGGGCGGCTCTCCACCAGAGCAAACAGCGCCAGACAAACAATCATTCCCAGAGGGAGGAGAATTACCTGAACTCTGCTCTTCATTGCTCCCTCGCACAGATGGATTCCATTGCTCTTACCAATCCCTCAGCCCAAGCCGCGGGAGAATACGCATTTACTCGTTCCCTGCCCCTGGAACCCATTTCGATTCGCAGTGCGGAATTGTCCGCTAAATCTGACATCGCGGCGGCGAGGTGAGACGCATCTCGAGGCGGGACCACAAATCCATTCCAGCCGTCTTGCACCAGATCCGGCACACATCCGGCAACGCTGGTGGCGATCACTGGCAAACCACACGACATCGCTTCGTTCACCACCAACCCCCAGGGATCACTGTGAGTGGGGAAAACCAATGCATCGGCCAAAGCATAAAACTGGGGCAATCCCTCGCGCTGCACAAAGCCAGAAAACTGGACGGTCCCCGGTGCAATTCGTGAAGCTCGTTCCATCAGTTCGGCGCGGTCCGCACCATCTCCCACAAATACTAACCCAACGCGCGCGCGAATCTCACCGTCCAACTGGGCATAGGCTTCCAGAAGATCGAATACTCCCTTGGCCCGCACCAATCGGCCAATGTAAACGAAGTATCGCAACGGTAGAGAGAGGCGGGCGCGCACTTGGAATTCTCTTCGGCTCGCTTCTTCCGCCAATGTCGCAAACAACTGGATGTCAACGGCGTTGGGCGCTGTAAAAATGCGCTCATCCCGAATTCCAAGATCGCTCAAATACTGCGACGACGATTTGCCTGGAACAACAAAGGCCCGGCACAGACTCAAGAAGCGTCGCTTCATGAACTCCACAATAGAATGTCCTCGTCGGTTGTCCAACGCCGTGCTTTCCGACCACAGCAACAATGGCACGCGATGGGCTCTCGCCCAACCAGCGGACTCCCAGGAGGCCAGATAGTTGTATCCGCCGCACAACACTGCGTCGGGGTTGATCTTGTTTAAGGCTGAAATAACCCCGCGATTGAGCAAAATGTTATGTCTGCCGAGGCGCTGCCGCCACGACGGAAGCACATCGTATTGAAACTTGATCTCGTCTTTATACACTCGCCACTGGCGCAAGGTGGCGTCGTTCTCGGAAAGAAACATAACATGCAGGTCAATTTCCCGTCTCTCCGCCAGGGCATTGAAAACAGGAATCCGGTACGGCGCAATGATCTCGGTAACGATTACCAACTTGGGGATCAAGCCCTCGACTCCCGGCGGAAGTATCCGGGACGCGCTAAGTCTCGAAAAACACTCCTGGGAAGATGGAACTCCGAGTTTTTCACCTTAACGCGTCGCCACGACGAAGTAGTTGCTGGCGAACTGATCGCCGCGATAAATTGCGGCAGCAGTGCGGCCCAGAAGATTTGTAATCGGACAAATGCAAAGGCTGGCCAATCTCCTCATCCATGGCCAGGGGCCGGTGAAGACGTACAAATACATATTGAAGACTAGAAACAGGCTGCCAACCGTGCCAGTTTCCCCCTGTATTTCAAGATTGTGAAAATCCCGCAGCAGCCATGCCAGCCCCTGCGGCATGTAGCGCCAATAATCTCCCGGCGAGCCGTGCTGGGGGAAGATGGCAGGCACGCTTAAGATCAGCGTGCCACCCGGACGCAACACGCGAAAGATTTCCTGCAGAACGCGAACCGGCTCTGGGACGTGCTCAATGACCTGGGTGCAAAGGACGACATCGACGCTGCCCTCGGCCACCGGCAGAACGCGAGCGTCCCCGACAAAATCCACCGAAGCGCCCGGTTCAATATCTACGACGAAATGCCAGAGTACCCGGTCGCGGAAGTATTCCGCGTAAGGTTTCCCCCTGCCGCCGATGTCGAGCAATATCTTCGTTGTTCCGGGCTGGAGCCGCACTGCGACTTCTCGAATCAATTGAGTACGACGCCGGCAGTCCAGATAGCTGAAGTCAGTCAGAGAAGGGCGGACGATGTCCATCCCACGCGCTGACTCGGTCTGCGAGTACCGCACTTTCCCTGACTTTGCATTCGCAATCACTTCGCGCCCCCGAATTGCCGCTGCAGTGAGCTTCTGCCCAGCACACCCAGCGCCGTCAGATAGACGGCCGCGCCAACCGCCACCACAAGTATTGGTCGAGAACTGTAGGAATTCACCAGCCTGACCGCTGCGACCATCAGCAACCCCGAAAGTCCGGAGACCACGATGACGGGATTCCTCCAGAGATCCCTCAGATCACTGGGAATCAACAGGTACGCGGTGGCGCCCACCGCAATTTCGGCGAGGACGAAAGCGATGCAAACCCCGGTCAGACCGAGAGTGCGAACCAGTATCAGCGAAAGTAGTACCGCCGCGAAGGCGCCTACAGTCGCTGACGCCAGATAGGCACGATGCCGGCCCAGAGCGTAGAGAATCGTTCCCGACAGCAGAGATGCAATGGGAGCCGCCAGAAGATAGGCTGCCATCCAGCGCACCGGGGCGACGGCGCCCGCATAACTAGCTCCCAGGACCCACGGTACCACCAGATGAGCGGTGGCGAGAGTGCCGAGCGTGAGCGGAATGCTGGCGACAGCCAGGGCTGACACGGCGGCATCGACGGACCGTCTTAACCCGGTCCGGGATTCCCCGGTGAGCGCTATGCGGGGCATGAGCACACTCAACCCAATACTCACGAAGTTGCGCAGTATATCCACAAAGCGAACCGCCGCTGCGTAAAGCCCTAGAGCGTGATCACCCAGAAACCAGCGCACGACGATGTGTCCGCTCCGGTGGTAAACCGTGGCCATCATGCTGGTCGCCGCGTAGTGGAAGCTCGGCACCAGGATTGCCCGCCAGCGACGGGGAGCAATGACTAGTCCCGGACGGAATCCGTTGTGCCATAGCGCCAGCCATCCCGCCAGGTTCGTTACTAGTGCCGATCCCAAAATGCTGGCGGGAACCCAAATAATGTCTTTCGGAGTCCGGACCAGGAGTAGAATTCCCGCGGCATATAAAGCCTGCTGAATCAAAGCAAGCAGTGAGCGGACGTGAAATAGCTCCAGGGAAGTCAATAGAAAATCCGATCCCGTCAAACCTACACAGAGAATGCCTACGCCGTACCAGCGCAGCAACCAACGCACATCGGGGCGAACCTCAAAACCCGCAACCACCTGCAGGATAATAATTGCGGTCAGGATGCTCAACCCGCGCAGGGCAAGAAAATCCGGGATCAGTTCGGCGGCACCGTGCCGGCGGGCGGCAACCTGTTGAACAATGTGAGTGGTAAGTCCCGGATTGGCCACCACCTCGAAGAATGCGCACAGCGCCACCACGTAGCTCCAGAGCCCGTACATCTCAACGCCCAGGCGCCGCACCAGAATCGGAAACGTGACCGAGGTGATCACCGCCCCAAGGGCGCGTGCCGTTCCCA
>Ga0302325_10006740_pt1 | contig 25717 bp, 38 predicted proteins | sample Palsa_T0_2_FD_201948 | JGI IMG/M metagenome (GOLD analysis project Ga0302325, IMG submission 201948) | Peat permafrost microbial communities from Stordalen Mire near Abisko, Sweden - Palsa_T0_2 | ecosystem: Environmental > Terrestrial > Soil > Palsa > Peat permafrost | place: Sweden: Abisko... | reverse complement strand
AAAATCTTCGCGTAACGTGGCTTCGAAAATTTTTGGCGTTGTTTTCAGATAACACCAGACTCTAAGCAGTGGATACAACATCAAAGTCATCCTCCGCAAGCCACCATAATCGCCATATCCCCTGTCTCGAAAACTCCCTTACTCCTAAATACCGTTGGCTATGGGCAAGAACAATGTGGTGGGCCCAAAGCAATAATGGGTTTAGGTCGGGATGTGACCGGGTTTGACTTCAATTCGGACCGAGCCGATGAAGAGCGGTCCTAGTATGAAGCAAACTGGTTTGTTGCTGGCTCGGGAATAGATCATGGTGAACCCGACGTGGTTCATTCTAAGAGCCTGGCTGGACCGAGCCGGGGACCGATAAAGTATAGGAGGTCCTTGACAAGCCTGACCATGGACCGAATCGGGACCGAACCAGGGAACCGGTGAATTCATGTGGATAAGATGGTGATGTGTCTATCTCACAGCGATGTAACGGGATATAACGGGTATGGTAGTCTTGTTAGCTTAAAAGGGATAGTTCCCGTTACATTGCAACAATATGACGTTAGACTAGCCAAATGTAATGGGACAATGACTTCCTAGACCCCAGAAGTGTGCTATCCCGTTACCATACAACAATATGATATTAGACCATCTTAATGTAATGGGATGGTAACTTCCTGGACCCCAGAAATGCCATACCTCGTTACCATGTACCAATATGACGTCAGACCATCTAGATGTAACAGGACGATGACTTTCTGGACCCCAGAAGTGCCCCATCCCGTTACCATGCAACAATATAGTGTGAGACCAACTAGATGTAATAGGACGGTAACTTCCTAGACCCCAGAAATGCCATACCTCGTTACCATATAAGAATATGACGTCAGACCATCTAGATGTAACAGGACGATGACTTTCTGGACTCCAAAAGTGCTATATCTCGTTACAATGCAACAATGTAACGGGAAAGTGCATTTTAAAGCCTTGAAATATTGCTTTCCCGTTACAAGTTGTAACGGGAATGCTGCAGAAACGAGTGTAATAAGATCCATTCCCGTTACAGACCAACCGGATCCCGGATCGAGTAAGGACAACTTTCAACCTGACCTGGTGATGCCGGTCTAAAACTAGCTCTTGAACTCGGTCGGCTCTAGGGGGTTTGGCTCCTCGCTGCACTCCAGGACCGACTATGTTGAAGATGTTGGGACCGATACCGGGATTGACCTCATCTTGGTTCTGGTGATCTAGGAGCCGAACCGGGCTGGATCTAACAAAGATCTGACTGAGATCGAGCCATGGACCGATAAACCAGGTCGGGGTGAGTTTCGGGTCCGGTCCTGGACCGACCGAATGCCATTACTGGTAATGCCTCAGAGATCGATTCGGTAGCTGCATATTCCTGTAACAGCGGTATCGTGGCATGGGGAACCAGTTGTAGAACACTATCCCGAGAGAACACTTGCAGAAGAAGTTGTTTGTAACAACGCGTATACTTAAGATGCTTGTTTTCATCGTGTTCTTCAAGCCCACAATACTTTGTAAGACAACTAATAAATGGCGAGTAATCTTTGTTCCCATTCCCCTACAGTTAATTACAAAGACTTGCGGAAGCATACGGAAATCGTAGTGAGTTCTTCAACTTCCAAGTGAAGCTTCCTCAACCTCTTTGAGTTGTCTGACGTGTTCAGTGCATCGTAAATGCTACGTCTAAGAGCGCGGGGGTTGGGAAAGCAGCACATTTGTTTCCTGGTTTTCGGAAGCTTGATCCAAGCCTTATTCTTATCGTGTACTGGGGGTGGGAGAAGGGTTTCAGTACGGTGATGACTGGGGAAACTGATCGAGACACTGTTGGCAATAACCACTTTGGGATTCTCGCCGCATTGAGAGCATCGCATACTGCTTTGAATTTGTTGAAGGCATATAAAAGCGAACCATGCGTGTTTGAAAGTTTCATCATCACAAAATTCAACCGGAGATTGGTTGTTCAGATATTCATTTTCAATAGTATGGTAGTACGCATTGAAGGGGGTTTCTAAATGAGTGAGAAGAGACGTGTATTGGTTCAGAAGTTGATCAGAGAATCCGATCTTATTATTCCAGTTGAGAACGCCATAATTCCTCAAATCCGGCCCAAGCCTACCATGTGTATTGGAACAGGACGTACAATACACTGGCTCTATAGCAAGTTCTATAGCAATCGTAGATCCGTATACAATGAACCGCTCTTCGTTTATTGGATGCTGCCCATCGTAATCACTATTACCACAGGAGCAACGAGCCGTACTGTCGACTGGAAACAGCAGAATGTCTGGAAGTTTTTCAAGACTTTTGTTGATTACCGTGTCTGATGGAAGCTGCGCCCACATTGGGGGAGGGATTTGGAGATGAGAAACACATCGTCGAACAATTGCTTTTGGCCGAGATCTCATGATAAGCTGCACTGCTTCTTCAATAGAGGAGGAGTCTTCCAAATCGCGGAGAAGCTGTAAGTTTTCTTGACTGGCTGTAATATGGCGGCAATCCCTTAAAGTCAGAGGTTGCATAGTAATAACAAATGTACGATGAACTCGGGCAGCTTTTGCAGCGCCACTGGTTTGATAAATCACAGGTAACAATTGTCCGTTTATGGCTATGGTGTCACTCAGAACCAGAGGCAGTGGCAACAGAATATAAATACCGAAGGGAGTCGTGATCGAGATTCACAAGTAACGCAGCTGGCTCTTCCCCTTGGAGAACCGGTTTGTCGAATCGCGAATGGTACTGCTCGATCAAGAGGATATGTAAATAAGGAGAACTCGACGATCGCAAACAGTCATAGGATGCATCCATTAGTCCATTGGTGTCGACCATTCTGTAGACATGCCTGTACTGATGAGCCTTTCAAAGTTAGCCTTTTACCATGAGCTTCTACCTTCAAACAGCCTTTATAATTGAAGTCTTGTAGAATGTAAAGTCGCTCTGTAACCCGGACGATGCTATAAAGAGAATTCAATAGTAGTTCCCAATAGTGAGGAACAACCTCAGACTTCAAGTTTTCGACACAGACGCTAGCAATGCTTCAGTCAATGTTGTCTCTGGCCCTCACCGGTGACCAGCTATCCAATGCTCCGCTGTCGGCAAAGTCGATATTGTCATCCCACGTTGATGTGACAGAGATTGATTTGCGGGCTTTCGAGGTGGTGTTAAACTGGCGTTTTCAAGGCGGCCGCCGCCTCGTTGTAATGACTAGTTCGTTTGGAGCGATGAAATCCGGCACGAGCAGTTTGTAGAGCTTTCGAAGGGGCTCAATGAAGTCTTCTGGTATGATGGAGCGATTTTGTCGCTTGACAGGAGACTCAAAAAAGCTGGAAGGTGAGGAAGGCTGCTTGACTGACCGAGGAGGGGGCTCAATGAAGGTGAGTCGCTCTTTAGGGGACCCCATGAAGAAGCTGTGGTTGCGACAACAAATTGTTTTCTTCCCCCGGTGGGTACACATGTTTACAAATCCTATACAAGTTCAACAACCCAGCTGATTTGCGCCCAAAAATTCGATTTTCAGGCCCAAATGTTCAAAAATCGTCCCAAATTTTACCACGTTAAATTATACAAAGTTTACACCGGACCATCCTGTGAAATCTGTCTCCGTGGATATGGGAGTAAAAATTGTACGGGCGGGTTGTACAAATTGTACGGGCGGGTTGTGAAAATTGTACGGGGGGTAGTGAAAACTGTATATGGTGACGATCATGATTGTCCGTCTCCAAATGTGTGTGGGGACGAGGAAATCCATTGTACGGGGTTGGTACAATTGTGTACGGGATTTGTGGTTGAATGTACGGGGTTTGTGGTGGGGACTGTACGGAATTGGTAGTGTGATTTGTAAGGGAAAAATGGTGGTAATATTGGACGGGTTATCCGAGTTCTACTAGACTAGGGTGCGGAATTTTGGATTGGCTAATTTGATCAGCGTTTTTTACGTAAAACGGGCTCGGAAAATTTTGGCCAAACTGCGGCGCAACAAACCAAGAAACGGCAAAGGCGAGAAGGGCAGCGAGCAACAAGGATGAAGGGGTCAAGATCAATTCTGACGGCTCTGTCACATCATCCAAGATGTTGTGGACGAAGGACGTTGACGACAGTACGTCCAATTGCCTCTACCGGCCGTCCTGCCCTGGGACCTCCTCGACTTGCCCTTCCTCGATATGTGAGATGGCAGTCTGCTGCCGCAGCTACGCAGGAAGAAACACAGGCGGACTCGTCGAAATACATTATTCCTCAGGAGACAATACGGAAAAAGTTGCCTCCGGCGGATATGGCGAGGTTATCCAGGCTACGGAACATTGGAATCAGTGCGCATATCGATTCGGGGAAGACAACGTTCACGGAGCGAGTCCTCTACTATACCGGACGAATAAATGCCATTCATGAAGTACGCTACAGCTTTTAGTAGCTAACAATAGGTTCGGGGGAAGGACAACGTCGGTGCTACTATGGATTTCATGGACCTGGAACGAGAGAAGGGAATTACGATTCAATCAGCTGCCACTTTTTGCGACTGGGAAAAGCGTGATCCAGAGACAGGAAATACTGATAAGTTCAGTATCAATATCATTGATACACCCGGTCACATTGATTTTACAATTGAAGTTGAGCGGGCATTGCGTGTACTCGATGGTGCTGTTTTGGTTCTGTGTGCGGTTTCAGGGGTTCAAAGTCAGACTATTACTGTGGACAGGCAAATGAGGCGGTATAACGTACCTCGAATCAGTTTCGTCAATAAAATGGATCGTACGGGAGCAAATCCTTGGAAAGCAGTTGAGGGCATTAATCAGAAATTAAAGATGGCTGCTGCCGCTGTACAGGTGCCTATTGGAGAGGAATCGGATTTTAGAGGCGTCGTAGACTTGATCCGGATGAAGGCACTGTACAATGAAGGCGAGCGAGGGTTACACCCGTTTGGAACCATTTCTGATTTCTAGAGTTAACATCAGGGAAGACGAGATTCCCCCCGAGAATTTGGAATTGGCCAAGGAAAAGCGACGGGTTCTGATAGAGACTTTGGCAGATGTTGACGATGTAATTGCGGATAGATACTTGATGGAGGAAGAGCCTACGGTACGAGAGTTGCAGGTATACTCACTTTTGTGACTTACTGACGGTAGGATGCCATCCGGCGAGCAACAACTGCTTTGAAGTTCTCCCCCGTGCTGATGGGTTCCGCGTTAGGCGATACCGCTGTCCAGCATGTCCTCGATGCAGTCTGTCAATATCTCCCCGATCCCTCCGAAAAAGCCAATCTCGCCCTCGATCGAACTCGTGATGAAGCACCTGTCTCTTTGGTACCTTATTCGAAAGAACCTCTTGTTGGGCTTGCCTTCAAACTTGAAGAAGGCCGATATGGGCAGTTGACTTATATTCGTGTCTATCAAGGAAGATTAAAGAAGGGCTCCTATATTGAAAACGTCCGAACAAAGAAAAGGGTCAAGGTGGCACGACTCGTCCGAATGCATAGTAATGAAATGGAGGTACGTGATTTACTAAATGTCGCTAAATCCAGGAAATTGAGGAAGCCGGCAGCGGGGAAATCTGTGCTGTTTTTGGAATCGACTGTGCTTCTGGAGATACATTTACAGATGGGACATTGGAATACACGATGGTAATTCCCTTAACGATTGATTAGGTTGATTGTAGACCTCAATGTTTGTTCCTGAGCCTGTTATTTCTCTCGCCATCAAGCCTATACAAAAGGATACGGGAAACTTTTCTCGAGCGCTTAATCGGTTTCAACGAGAAGACCCGACCTTCCGAGTTCATCTTGACTCAGAGTCGAAAGAGACGATCATTTCTGGCATGGGCGAACTCCATCTCGATATCTACGTTGAGCGAATGAAACGGGAGTATGGGGTGGAATGCAGTGTTGGAAAACCCCAAGTCCGTTATCGCGAAACTATTCGCCAACGTTCGCCTTTCAACTATACCCATAAAAAACAGTCTGGTGGTGCAGGTCAATTTGCGAAAGTAATAGGGTACATTGAGCCTATGCCTCAAAACGAAAATGGTGGACCTTCTGAATTTGTCAATCATGTTGTGGGAGGAAGAATCTCGGAGAATTATATACCTGCATGTGAGAAAGGATTTGAGGATGGATTGGTCCACGGTTTCTTGGTCGACCAGCCTGTTGTTGGAGTCCGCTATGTGTTGGAAGACGGAGCGATGCATCATGTTGATTCCTCTGAAATCGCGTTCCGACTGGCGACAGTTTATTCATTCAAAGAAGCATTCGACAAGGCGAGACCTGTCATCCTAGAGCCGGTGATGACAGTTCAAGTAACCGCCCCTCTGGAATTCCAAGGAAATATCATCGGCGGGCTGAACAAACGGCGTGCTATTATCCACGATACCGAAATTGGCCACGATGAGTTCACCGTCACCTGCGATGTAACTTTAAACGAAATGTTTGGGTACTCGACAGAACTTAGGGCAAGCACTCAAGGCAAAGGTAATGTGATTATATAACACTGCTAACTCCAGGTGAATTCTCAATGGAGTTTAAGAATTATCAATTCTGTTTTGAGCAGGAACAGAAAATATTGGTGGAAGCGTTCAAGAAGAAACTAGCGGAACGGGCCGCAGCGGGTCTGGGTGGTGGTGTGTCGCTTGCCCGAATATAATCAACTCCCCTCGATTGTAGGATAGAGAAAGGAATGGCATACATAGCGGGATCCTGTTTTCCGGGTATTCTCGTCTCTTATCTGGGTATTACTCATATTCGTGCCTGGCTTCGGTGATGGGTCCCGCCGCGTGATTGTTCCGTATGTGGGGCGCGAGTAGTTTCCAGTGTCCCGGACCGGAGAATGATAGCCGATCTCTCAGTGCCATTCGTTATCGCTAAGATTCGTCGGGATAATTGGATCTCAAACCCATCTCCGTGATGATTGGACAGAATTCAACCAGCTCCTGAGGAGATAAGACACGGGAAAGGCGACAGATAAGAAGGGTCTCTCGGGTCACGCCTACTGCACAGCCTTTATACGCCAGCGTTTCCCGAGCCTTTCTTAGTTCCTTGTCCTTGGAAAAATCATCGACATGTCTACAGACACGGTCTCTGTTGGCTTCACCGCTCAGATTGTCCAAACGGCAATAAAGAACTGGCAGATCGTTCTCGGCGTCGCACTTCTTATCACGGTCGTCAACGAATACATTATCTATCCTTTCTACACATCTCCATTTGCCAATGTTCCCGGGCCCAAGATTAATGCCATGACCAGATGGTACATGGTCTATATCGACTTCACCAAAAAACGCACACTCTACATCCACGCTCTGCATGAGAAATACGGACCAGTCGTTCGCGTCGCGCCTAACGAACTATGTTTCACTGGAGAGGAGCCCATGAGAGCTATCTATGGGGCAGGGACTTCCTTCCACAAACCTGCATTCTACAATCTATTCATCGCGTAAACTTTCGTACTGGGCTTCATCTGACGGTAGTTATGGAGTCCGACCCATGTTTGCGATGTTGGATAATATCGAGCACGGTGAACGACGCAAGACAATCTCCAACGTTTATGCCAAATCGTACATCATGACTCCTCCCGTCGAGCAGCTCATCCAAGAAAAGACCCGAGATCTGATGAAGCGGATTGGTCGTCAACTCGAGAGCGATCTGTTCCTGGAGTACCATTTCCTCGGGTGCGATATTATCACCCGGCATGTCTATGGCCCCAGTGGAGAGACCTTCTCCCTCGCTGGGAAAGAGGACCATATGCACATCCTAGACGACATCATTGGCCAGCCCAAATCTGATTGGATTTGGTCGTCTATTCACTTTCCCGCCGTACTCAACCCCCCCTCTCCCCTTCTCTCCCTTTCTGGCGCCCGTGCTGATGGCCCAGCTCACGGAATGGGCAACCTCACCAGGCTGGTTTAACACACTTTGTCAAAGTCTCGGATTCGTTCGAAAGGATTTGTTCCCATACACAACCATGCGTCAATACGCTTGGGATGCGGCCATCAAATATTACAAGGAACATGTTGGTTCCGAAAATGTTAGTGTCATGTCCAGGATGGTGAAATATCACGTCTCCCAAGGTGGTGATATGTCAGATGCAGATCTTGCCGCTGAAGGAGCAGACCATTTGTAAGTCTCCTGTCTCCTGAACTAGAGCTGACGGCCAAGCTTGGCGGGGGCAGATACGACTGCAGAGACACTTACTTATCTCATCTGGCAAATCTCCAGACCCGGCTTTGAACACGTGCAAGAGAAATTGCGCGCTGAAGTCAAAACAATCCAGTATGATAGCACGGGTATGCCTGCACTGCGACCCGTAGACAAACTACCGTATTTGGATGCAGTAATCAAAGAGACTCTCCGTGTCTATCCGGCGATTCCAATGTCGGAGCAGCGAACGGCACCCCCCAAAGGCGCCACGATCTACGGTATTCACGTGCCCGAAGGCACCCTTTGCTCGCTCCAGCCGTACACTGAGAACCGTGACCCACGTGTTTTCCCTGATCCTGAGAAATTCGACCCAGAAAGATGGATGATTGACCACGACAGCGAGCACTACAAAGAAATGAACCGTCGCATGTGGGCATTCAGTTCGGGTGGTCGCATGTGTATTGGATTGCAGTATGGCAACAGACATTGAATTTTGCTGATCTTAGCTTGGCCATGGCTCAGATGCAGATCTGCCTTGCTGCAACTTACCGCAAATATTACACTCGCATCTCTCCTAGGACAACAGATTCTATGATGGAGGTTGATGATGGAATTACCAGCGCGGGTCCGATTGTAAGTTTACTGGAAGATTTGTGCTAACAGGGTAGGCGCACCACTGCTGGATGGAATTTCATGATGCGAAGGATATGTAGGAAAACTTGGCGGTAGTCGAGAAAATTCAGCACTTGTAGTCTTTATATTTCATGTCCATGTCCTGCATCTATCTTTTATTCTGTACGACTCTTCAAGTGTGTCTAGACAGTCCCAATGAAAGGCACTCCCAGCTCTTCGGAGCAGCAAATAAGAAAGTTCCATAAAACATTATCTTTTCAGTGAGGACGAACGCGTCATAATTATAAGTTCGACGTTGCCAGTTTTGGGGAGGTTAAAAATTGGTTCTACTTTCGAAATCCATCTTGATGGCAGATGCTGTTCTTGGATTGGTAGATCTGACTTTGCAAGTTTCTATGCTTGAAAAAGGCTTTTACTTGTCGCTGTATATGAAGTTATGGTCGTGCACCTTAGAGATTCCCCTTAGTTGCTCCATATCTCATGGGATGCGTCACATGCAAAGGCCACTCAGTTTGTCCCCCGTGCATAAGTAAAAGAGATATTTGTCGACACTTATTCATCTAAACGTTACGTTCATCCAAGAAGCGGGTTAGACATGTCTTCATCATGAAGGGCCTTCGTTCAGTCAAGATCACTGTCGGTATTCAAATCTCAACGCTCTGATTTGTGAGTTGGATCACATGCATGCCGAAGCAGATCCCGGGCGGCGATTGCCGAGCCGACTCCGAGACGAGCGAATCCGCGCACATAAACGAGCCCCTCCTCCACCACAAAATCCCCAGACACTTGTCACCTCCACAAACCGCTTTGCAATGGCCGAACGTCTTCAACAATTCCTGTCGCATCTGAAGCCCGGAAGTGCGCCGCTCGCGGCCCTGAGCCAGAAGAATCCCGACGATGTGGTTGTCACGCTCGCGGTGCGGACGCCGCTGACAAAAGCGAAGAAAGGTGGGTTGAGAGATACCAGTTTGGAACATATGTTGCTGCGCTTGTATCAGGTACTGATCTCGTTGGCAGAATGATACTGATTTTAGGGAGTGCTCGGAGAGTCGAAGATTAAACCTGAGGCGGTTCAAGATATCGTTCTTGGAAACGCCTTGGATCCTTTGGCGGGGTATAAAGTTCGTGTATCGGCCTTAGCAGCTGGATTTCCCGTCACAATTTCAACAATGGCGCTCAATCGTTTCTGCAGTTCAGGTCTCATGGCTGTCAAATCCATCGCGGAAAGTATCAAAGCCGGCTCCATCGACTGCGGCCTTGCCATCGGCGCCGAATCCATGTCATTGAGTCCAGACAATGGTCCTGGTGTATTGAGCGAGAGTATTACCTCTCACCCACTTGCTGCGGATGCGCTACAACCCATGGGATGGACTAGTGAAAACGTCGCAAAGGACTTCAATATTTCCCGGGAGAAACATGATTTTTATGCGGCGACTTCTTATCAACGGGCCGAGAAAGCACAAAAGAATGGATGGTTTGAAGATGAGATCGTTCCAGTTGAAACGATTCAGAAAGATCCCAAGACCGGAGAAGAGAAGAAAGTCATTATTACGAAAGATGATGGAATTCGATATGGAACAACTCCAGAGTCGCTGGGGAAGATCCGTCAGGCCTTCCCTCAATGGGGTATCGGCGCTACTACTGGGGGCAATGCATCTCAGATCACGGACGGTGCCGGAGCCGTACTGTTAATGCGTCGCTCTACTGCCGAAGCCTTAGGCCAACCCATCATCGCCAAGTACGTCCACAGTGTGGTGGTCGGCCTCGAACCACGAATCATGGGCATTGGCCCCGCTTTCGCCATTCCCAAACTCCTCTCAGCACTAGGATTATCAAAAGAAGATATCGATGCGTTTGAGATTAACGAGGCCTTCGCAAGTATGCTGGCCTATACTGTCGAGACATTGGGTTTGGACCACGAGAAAGTCAATCCCAAGGGCGGCGCAATTGCCTTTGGACATCCTCTGGGCGCGACCGGTGCCAGGTATCTCATTTGTATATCCAGCAACTAATATTCTAGACAAGTAGCCACCGGACTCGCTCATCTTCGCAGAACCAAACAGAAGACTCTCGTAACTTCCATGTGTATTGGTATAACTTCCTCACTTATCGAATTCTAATTCCAGGGACCGGTATGGGAGCCGCAGCCTTATTCATTAACGAAGCCAATTAGTACGTACATGTATAAGATAGTAAATCCAAAAGTTTAGAGCGCATCATGACAGGTCTTGAACATTCTGACAGCGCTATGCATAGATTCCATTAGCCTTCATCTTTGCGCGCCAAAGATTAGACGGTCTTACATTGGTTTACCTATCATCACGGGTCGGCATCCGCGGGTGAAATCATGAAACCGCGCGGCGCGCTTACATCACTCCGCAGTTCTTCACAACGGGAGCACGGGCCGTTAAAGAACAATACTAAGCCATGCTATTTAACCCAAATTGTTCACAACCGAGAAGAACAATAGCCATTCGACATGAATGGTCTCGCCACGAGTGAGCGTGTTCGTCGCGTTCTTTGTGATTTCGATTCTTAACCAGCCATGACACTCTTACGACGGCTATAAGAGATCCAAGTCCCCTTGCCAGTGTTCCTGTGATTCATTACGAGCGCTGTTGCCGAGGGAAGTCTTTTCACCAATATGGTCTCGCTAAAGATGACGCCGTTTAAGGCTTCGTTTACACCGCTCAAGAATGCCATGTCAATAAATAAGACGAAGAATACTGTGAGCAGGCAGTTTCAACATGTCAAATGCTCGGATGAGGAAGTTGTGAGGTATTTTAGAGATGCGGGTGCAGCGCGTGAGGCGCTACTTGAGTTGCAACATCGGAGTTGGGAGTATACATTCGAGTTTGCAGTGGAGATGTCAAGACGTTGTCGTTTGGTGATGGGTGAGAATAACGACATGAAGCAAGCTTTGGATATTTATGAACGATGGTATTATACGGCTCAGATGATGTTGCTTACAATAGGATCTCTTTGAATCCTCATTCACCATGTCGGCGATTTCCGTTGCTTTCAGATACGATTCTCCTCACAAACTTATACCCCCGAGCACAGAGACTGGTCGTCTCCAGCGAAGCGCTACAGTTTGCATTATCATACTCCTTTGCAGTTGCGCATAAGAAGCCCCTCCATCGTCTCGCGGTGGATAAAGTCAACCCGCTGGGCTACGATCTCTTATCTCAACGACAAAAAGCGCTGGAAAGGAGTGTTCCCTACAATGTTGATCATCATGATCTATGGGACTGGGAACGCGATTATGAAGGGAGAGTGGTCAAGGTTCCGAGCAGGATTCATTTGGAATGGCTGTGCTGGGGATATACTCCTGATGAGAAAGGGATCTGGGAATGTGGAAATAGGGAGTTCGGTGATCGTTTAAGCTCGGTTTTCTAGGGGTTTATATCTTGCATTTTCATGGGTATTCGCATAGGGGAGGGTTAACGTCTTTTCTATGCTTCTATATCAGTTATAGCTGGATATGTATACATTTATGAAAGCTCTTTCTTAGTCAAGTTCATTGAGAGGAAAATAGGCAATTTTCGGTACTCACACCTTGTGATGGTCCTGCTCCTTAGCGGCATTGGGAGATTATTGCTTTCGAACTGGGGGATCGGAACAGGCGGTCAGATATAAGCAGTTTCTCATAATTTATGCCCCTGTGCCCGTTGAGATGACCCTGAGGTATTTTTGGCGGCGGGATTAGGGCGCTATAGGCTTAGCCATATCAAATAGTCTGTTTGGACACAAGAACAAAATTCGAGTGTTTTCTGTCGCAGTTTGGTCCGGCGTTTGAGGCGCAAATGCCCGCCTTGCTTTCCTGGTTTGGTAGTAATATCCATTGCAAGGAGCAACTATATTTGACTTACAAACGGACGACCGCTGAACTTTACTTGACCCACCAAGTAAGTCTGAAACAATGTCTCCGTTTTATGACAGAAGTGGTATAGAAAACAGATCCTAGGGAACTCGTGGCTTTCCGTTCCGGTGGCGGGCAGAAGGAAATTACCAAAGTGGGATCCGGAACAATACGAAGCGCGTAGATAGGGAGTATTGTTGCCGCACGGACCACTACGGGTGACATCGCTCACGTGTGAGGAACAAAGAGAACGGCGAGAGTCAAATCTACTTTGGTGGAACTAAAGACAATGGCGACATTCAATCGAGCGGATCAGGCGAGTAAAGAAAACTTACTGATAAATAAAAGGGTTATGCCGGCAGACGGACTATCCATTGTGTATGGCTATGGCGCTGGACTACGGGCGGGAGGTTACACTCACATTGACGGTCGAAGAACACAGACTAAGGGCCGAGAGTCGAGGCAGCGATGAGGGATACGGTAGTAGTTCGCCCAATTCCGCAATATCGACACCGATGACTACATTGCCCTTGACGATCCCGGAGAAGAGTCCCAGTCTCAGTCCCTCGGAGGGGAAGCGGTTTCGAGTGCCGTGGGGGAGAAGTTCAAATGGCGACGAGGAGCTCAGACGGCTGGAGAAGGAGAAGGAGGCGGAGGATTATATTTCCTCGTTGTCAGGAAGGAGCTTGACAATCCAATATGCCGCGGTGGAGAAAGTCCTGAATAAGGAGAAACGAAGGATTAAGTTTGGACTATCCTCGAAAAATATCATGGACCTCGCTATAAGAAGATACTCCTATAAGTAAGTTGCTTTGAATAAAGTTCTGACAGCTAGACTAAGCGAACTAGAACGCGATATCCAGCTTGAACGCGTCTTTCCCAAGTGTCCAGAGGAATACGGATTTGTCCTGCGTCATTTTGCCGACCGACTCAAGTTATCGGTCGATTCCCAGAAATTTCGAAAACTGTACTGGGATACACATGGTCGACATCTAGACTTGTCGCGTCTTATGTTCGACCAAACCACGGACATGGCGCGCAAACGTCAACTATTCCTTGAAAGAATTCCACGGAAAAAGTTACACCCGGACAACTGGGAGGCTTGGTGGGATGAGGATGTGGAAGGCGAGAGAATCCCTTCGAGAGATCATATCGAGTGGATATGCTGGGGGTACACGCCTGATCCGGACGAGGTGTCGGAGGTTATCAGACGTATCGCAAGACGACAACCTCCTGACCTGGAGACTATCCGTCTGTACCGCGCACAGGGGTTGTTTTCGGCGTAACGGGCGTAGGGATACTTGGTTTCATGTACAATATAAGGAGATACAGGGACACACGTTTCGTGGGGGTATATCTTGGTGATAGATTGGGAGAGTGCAGACAGACTGGTAGAGTGGTCGGCGGTTGGAGTCAGTATGAACTAGCTATCTTCTTTCAGTACGTATTTTGACTTTTCCCCTTTTTGGCTACACTTGCGATCTGCCAACTGGTGCGGCACGTTCCTTTCCGATTTGGCCAGGCAGATCCGAGTGACCAATGATTTGGCGGGTAATTAGCGCATGGGGCCTCCGCGCATCTAAATTTTGTTATTTTCTCGAGCAACGGCCACCACACACAACAGACACGCCCTCACCGCCAATTAGTCCCTCTTTTCTGCGGGTAAGCCGGCCACCACCGACCGATCTAATCTTTGCACCAAACAGGCATCCGCGGCACCACTACCGCACCCAGCACACTCGCTACAGAAGCCATTCCCAGGCTATCAACACAGGCCTTCCCTCCGGCAGCTAAATACAAATACAGCAGCAGCACTCCATCGGTCCTTCGAGTGCCCCCTTCTTACATTCGTTCCATTCATTCTCTGCTCTGTTTCCGTCCGGTCCTTGCCGAGATGTCCGCTCTCGCCAATGCCACCCAGCATCAGCGGCCTGCTGAAATGACTTCCTCCTCGCCCGCCGACTCCGTGCTATCCGCAGTCGCCCTGTTGCTCGGCAATCTGAGTGGCTGGAGTCTCGTCGTCACCACGTTGCTGGCCATCATCATCTACGATCAAGGTACAAAAACTCTAAACCGGACGCGTCGGCTAACTCGTGACAGTCAAATACCAAATCAACAGTAAAGGGATAGCAGGCCCTCGCTTCAAAATTCCCGTAATGGGATCCTTCCTCGATTCTCTGCACCCGACATTCGAAGGTTATCTAAGCAAGTGGGAGTCCGGCCCATTGAGCTGTGTTTCTGTCTTCCACAAGTATCTCCTTCCTTATCTTGTTGCTCATTCCTAGATTTGTTGTCATTGCTCCGACTAGAGACTTTGCTCGTAAAATATTCAACTCTCCCACCTTCGTTCAACCGTGTGTTGTTGATGCCGGAAAGAAAATCCTCAAACACACCAACTGGGTCTTTCTCGATGGAAAGGCGCATGTCGACTATCGCAAGGGATTAAATGGACTCTTCACCCGGAAAGCACTCGGAGCATATATCCCCGGTCAAGAGGAGGTCTACGACGAATGTTTCAAGGAGTGGCTTGAAGCGACCAAATCCGGTAAACATATCCCGTTCTTCCATTTCTTCCGAGAAATCAACGTCGCCGTAAGTTGTCGCACCTTCTGCGGTGAATATATCTCCAATGAAGCCGTCCACGAAATCTCCCTCAATTACTGGCGAATCACTGCCGCGATGGAACTTGTCAACTTCCCTCTCGTACTGCCTTATACCAAAATCTGGTACGGAATACAAGCTCGCAAACTTGTGCTTCGGGAATTCGAAGCTTGTGCTGCAAAAAGCAAGATTCGAATGGCCGCAAAGGAACCTATCACTTGTATGATGGATGCATGGATCAAGGAAATGTTCGACGCCAAGGAGTATGCCGCTCTTCCCCAAGAGAAGAAGATGGGATCGGATGCCCCCGCTCCAATTCTCATTCGCGAGTTTTCGGATAGTGAGATCGCTCAGACGTTCTTGAGTTTCTTGTTCGCTAGCCAGGATGCAACATCCAGCGCCATCACCTGGTTGTTTCAATACATGGCCGATAATCCAGCGATTCTTGAAAAGGTCCGGGAGGAACAGTTGGCTGTTCGTGGTGGTGACCGGAATGAGAGACTGACCTTGGAAATGGCGGAGAAAATGGAATACACGCGATGGTGCGTCAAGGAGACTCTGCGAATGCGACCACCTGTCCTCATGGGTTTGTGCCCCTATCTAGTTCTCTAATTGCAGTTCCTTATGAAGCCAAGAAAGACTTTCCCATTACTCCAGACTACACTGTGCCCAAAGGAGCCATGGTCATCCCAACACTATGGCACTCTCTCCACGATGAAACCGTCTACCCCGATCCATACAAATTTACCCCATCCCGTTGGGCTCCCGATGGTCTCGCTGAGAGCAATCCCAAGAACTGGCTCGTCTTCGGTACGGGTCCTCACGTCTGTCTGGGACAAAATTATGCCATCATGCATCTGATGATGTGTCTTGGAAAAGCCTCCCTCTTCCTCGATTGGGACCATAAGACAACCGATGTATCTGACAATATTCGGTAGATGATCATTTCACTTGAGAGACTGATGAATAGAATTTTCGCGACAATATTTCCTCAAGACGATTGCCTGTTGGTATTTAAGCCCCGGGAGTAATTAGTATGGTGGGCCCGGTGTTGCGAGATTGTGGAGTTATTACTGACTTTTAATGATGGAAGGTATAGACAAGTAATACGTAGAATTAATCACTAAAACCGGACTGTAACAATATATTAGTCAAAAGGAAGCAATAGTTTACATCTCATTCCTTGATGAGCAATGATCGTCTGACTAAAGTCTAACAACGTAAAGTTTATCGCACCGGTAATGACAGCGGAGATTAAGGAGAATTCCCTATCCACAAACGCATAATCCTAGAACCATTCTATGAAGATTTCTTCTTCCACGTAGAAAATGCACTACACATGAGTCATGGAACCAGATCCAGGAATTACCGTACACTGAGCCATTCCAAGCTTGAGACCCCCACCCAAAGACCAGCAGCAATTCCAAGCACCTTCCAGCCATTCTCACCGCCACTAAACCTCTTCCAGCTCCAGAATCCAATCGCTCCCAACGCAAGCAAGTTCAATGTTCCCACTCCTCCGTAAACCGCGACCTCCTTCTCCTTGGCAGAGAATTTCTTCTTCCCCGTCAATTTGTCTTTGACCTTTTTCACCTCTCCATTGACGCCCTCATCGGAAGTCGTATCTTTGGTTTCATCCGTAATACGAGGTGCATCTGTGATGCTTGGGCCAGGCTCGCTGATAACTTGTTGGTCAGAGGTATCCAGGTCGGAGAGTTCGCTGCGATCAATGACATGCACTCCAGAAGGCCCGGAAGACGACGAACTGGTCAAATCGTCTGATGCGAGGCCAGTGGTGTAGCTTGCGGCATCAGAACCGAGGCTCTCGTTCGGGATGACTATCTGCGGAGCGGGCGCGGAGGCTTCTTCGGCCGTTTGCTCAGAATTACGAGCAGCTACTTGCGCGTATCTGGGAGATTAGAGATTACATTGGTAGGGAGAAGGTACGACGCCATGAATGCTTCTGTGTCAGTTGTTGTGCAGATTGCTTGGGTGTGGAATTTGTTGTTGCAGTGGGCAGAAAATTGGGTGACGTCGTATCTTGTGACCTTGAATTCACCGCCGCGGCGCCGGTCCGGATCAATATTACTGGCGCGAGATTATCTGTGCATGTGCATCTGAGATGCAGTGCAGGATCGAGGTCACACACCAAGTCCAGCACGTTTAATATGTCGGATCGGAAAACGCAATGGATTACAGTTGTCAGCTTAGTGCTATTAATCTCTCGTTGCCGTAGGTTTCCCTGATGTACGCTGTCTCGGGATCCTCTTCATCTCTTTCCCTTCTTTCTTCTTCCTCTTCTTTTCCAATACTTTCTCCAGTCTCTTCTTCCCCAGCTTACTATACTTCTCCTCCATAATCAATTTCTTCTGCTCGCCTATTAATTAGCATGACTTCCTCATAGACAATACTCTTCTTCAAATAGAACGGTTGTTTCCCATGCTTAATCTTCTCCATCTCCTCTTGCTTCTTCTTCTTCAACACCTCATTAGCTCTATCCTTTGCAATCCGAGCATCTCTCCGGCTTAACAAACTCTTCAATGTCCTCTCCAATTTCTCCCGCTCAGAAGTATCCCTAGTTTGCCGTATTTGAGTCTTAAGAAGGGTGATTTCATCCCGTTGATAGTCGTCCAGGAAGTTATATGCTTTACGAAACGATTGTTCCGAGACGGCACTTGTAAGTGTCTCAAAGCGCGGGTCGCGGGGCTGATGGTGGTTTTGAACCGGGGGAAGGAAATGTTTCCGAGATACAGGACGTTTTGAGGAAATTTCCTGGGGAACGTTCTTGGACTTCGATTTTGTCTTCTCTGAGGGATTGGAGGCACGAGGAGTAGTTTTGGACACCTTTGAACGAGGTTTAGTTGACTTCGTAGCTGTAGTGGTTTCCTCTAGGAGCGATCGCTGTGCTTTCGCTAACGTTCCAAAGTCGATGTCTGCGAGTTCTGCAGATAATTAGCTCCAAGAGCCTCCCAGGGTCTACCTTCCTGTATTATATCGTCTTCTTCACTGTCGCTATCTCCTTCTGAAGCCTCTTCCATCCCGTCCTCTGACTCCTCGGTTAAGTCTTGATCGCTTGAAGTATCATCGTTTTCTCCTGCACTTTCCTCAGTCGATACTTCGCTGGCGCTTTCGTTAACGACATTCAAGCTCTGGGAACAAATACCTCCCTATTATCTCGTCTTCCGATTCAGAGGCATCTTTTGGGTTGAGCCGTCTTCGCTTAACTCGTCGGTCCATGCCCAAACGATCGGTGATCACTGAAAACAAATTTCGTAATCGGAGGATTTTCGTGAACCAGCGTTTTCACGTGATTTCCATCCCTTTCATCTCAACGACAAGACAAAAGACAAACAAAGACTACGACTCCCTGACCTTCTTTATAAAGCGCTCGAAATTGTAAAATGATATTGCTGGCCCAGAATGCGAGTGTGTAGGACATAGTTCGTGCTTATTATTGCTACAATCTAATACCGCCTCTTGATCTCATCCCTAACACTAACAATCCTCTCCCTCAACTTTTTGCCAGACATACTGGTTCCAACAGACCCCATCATCCTCTCCAAAGAACTCAGGATTTTATCCACAGGGAACCTCGTCCTCTCCGTTCTAGAAATAGCTGACCGCGCATTCGCTTCAAGCCACGACTTTACCGTCCAGACTGTATCTGTCACCATCAAAAGTTTGGCGGATCCCTCGTTCCAGGGAGTTTCCTGGCGGACGTTGATGTTGTCGTAGATCGAAAACAGCAGTTGATGAGTTACTCCTGAACATGTTAACGTTGTAATGAATGCTGCGGGAGGGAATCATACCAGCATCGAGGAACGCCTCGGGAACCCAGCCGTCTCGTTGGATGGTTTCGAGGTTGTATTTTTCGACCATGGGGACAAGAGTCGCTGGATTGAATATTAATTCGTATTTCAGGAATTTTCTGCCTAATCGACGGATTGCGTCCGCTACACCCTCGAATGGCTCACCCGCCTGCTTAGCCTCAGAATTTTCATGTTCTGCTAGTTTAGATGGTATCGTCAGCAGGCGTATACCTTTTCTGATGATAGCTTCCCAGCATTGGGTTATTTCCGAAGTCTGCCTGAAATCCGCAGCCTGGAAAATCTCCAAACAAATTTCAAAGTACCCCAGTGGATCCGCATACTGATTGAACAACTACCATCAGTCTAATCATTCTCCGGGCATGGTATACAGTAGTGAGAGGCAATATTTTCCCATCCAAATCTTTCAAAAACTCGGTGCGTTTGAAATCTGCCATTCGAGGATCTTCCTTCACCGCTCTGATAACGTCGTCTTGGATGGTAGCCACGTCCAATGCATCTTGGATTAATGTAGCCTGCTCATTGAGAGCATTTCGCATGCCTGGTTCGACACGCACGGAACATAAACTCTTTGCACGGGAAAGGTATTCAATGCGTTCTTCGAGCGAGATGGGGAAATTAGAGTTGGCGAGTTCATGGAGTACTCGAGCTGCTTCATGGTAATTCGCATTCTTCGCATGGAATTGCCATAGCAGATTGGCTTGGAAAACAGATGCCGTCGCTTGATGTTCCAAGTATCCTTGAATAAATGGTGTTTGTATCTAATATTAGATACACAAGACGGGCGACTACCTCCAACAAACGATCGTGTTGCCCACGAGAGACGTACCAATCGTATAATGCTTGATGGAATAACTCGTCGTCAGATCCATAGACTAGTTCATACGTTTGAGACCGTAATCGTTGCATTGCCGGGTTCGAATCATCGCCTTCAAAACTTTCTAGATCTTCCAAAACTTCAAATATTATAGTATAGCATTTCACTCGCTTTTCATACAGAGCAGCCCGTGGATCCTACAGTCAACGCAAGTCCATAAAGGAGGGCGCACATCTTTAGGCTGTCCCTCGGCCGCGTATTGTACACCAGCACCGGTTGGATCGGAATACTTTGCTACTGCAAGAGCCAACTGCACTGATCCGGAATAGAATTTGAGATCTCGGAATTCATCGACCGCGTCTTTCAGATTATCGAGGCTGAGACTGCCAGCACTTCTTTCGAACAATGACAGACATTCCATGAGTAAGGCCATTCGTTCACCGCCTTCAACAGCTTCCTTGGCCCGTCGTAGCATCCCAATCGCCTAATATCAGAACCGCAGTCAAAGGGAAATACTCTATAAACAATGACATCGTCGCCAGAGCAGAATGCTGGACAACGCACTCTCAAAGTCTCTGTTACAGCTTCTACACTGGTCTTACCACTGACACCTAGCCCAACCATGACATTGACCATCTCCTTGACTATTTCACGTCCCTTTCCAGCGGTAAACAAATCCTCGAATTTCATTCCCAGGATATCTCGTCGTAATTCATCGCCTGGTAATCGACTTACGACGTCGTGCAATTTCTGTCGTTGACCAGAATAATCGTCATCCAATATTAGATAGAATTCGATTCCCTGGATAGCATATTCCAAGAATTTGACGAGGCATAACATGGCTCGATGTTCGGCCTGTAATGCGACTTCCTCTGCTCGAGAACCGCCTCCTTGGATAAGCCCTGTTGATCCTCTAAGAAGTCCTTCTGATCCAGTCAATCCTTCAATGAAAGGCTTGTTTTCTTCGAAGAAGGCGTTGAGTGTCGTCAGATCATTGAGGATCCTGATTATTCTATCCCTCGGGACATTGCTGATATATTTCGTCATCGCTTGTCCCTGGACAGCTACTGCCACCGTAGTGAAACAACTCAACTTCCAAACAGATCGTAATAATCGACTCAGATAAGTAACCCCCCCTTCCCACCGTCCAGAAAGCTGCACAGCGTCAACAGTAGGTTCTCGTCCAAGCAATCGTCCCTCATCACAGACCGCACGTCCTCCAAATTCCAGGTAACATTTCCTCGCAATATCCTTGACATCTTCATCAGCGACTCTGCCTCCGAAACTTGCTCTGCCATGCCACTGTCGTGCCGGCGAAGCAGTGACGTTGCTACCGCTAGGAGAAGGAGCTTGGCCACATGCAATAGCCAGGGCAGTCGCACAACCTTCCTGACGACCATACTTTGTGAAGAATTCGCGAACTTCGGTTTCGCCTCCGCCGCGACTGGTAGTTCCTCTGATTAAGGAGGCGAGGATTTCGACTGCGCGGCGACGACGGATGATGTGGACTCCAGTATTGGTCAAGACGGCGAATTCGCGGGGGGAGGATTCGAATTGCGAGGAGAGTTCGTTCCAGGACGGGGTGGAGGGAGTGAGGGAACATATGTCTTGGACATATCCTTCTATGGGTACGAAAGTTGCTGATTCGATGAGTTCCATTCGTGCTTGTGATACTTTTGACAACTCTTGTATTCGGCCGGGATCGAGTGCTGAAGTGAAAAGAACATCTCTGTCGGAAGGATTGTTGGGTTCATGGGCTGCGAAAAAGAGACCTGGATGGAACAATTTGGAGAAATGACATGGCTGTAGATTCCGTGACTATTGTTACTAACTATTAAAGAAGGGAGATACCGAGAACTGGCCAGTTTGCTGTTCAGGTGGAAATCGAACATGGATAACCTGCATACTGTTGACAGGATCGCCCGCCCCTCCAAAAGACCCATATCCCTTAATCGCTCTAATATATAATCTCACGCGTGAATTCGTTGTCGCAACTAAATAAATCCTCCCCGATTCCGTCGCCTGTATCGGCGTGATCGCCACAATACTCGTCGCCCTAGGATCCAGCAGTGGCGAATTGGCCGAAAGAATCTGTATATGACTCAACACGCTCTGGAAAGAATAAGTTATAACATGACTCAATGTCGTCGGGCTATTCATATGAAATGTCTTGATGGTACTTTTCGATCCAAGCGTATACACCAATTTTCGTGAATCGTCAATTGCGATCTGCTCGATTGTTTCGACGACCGTTCCCCAGGAGGGGAGGATGAGTTCTCCGAAGCCGGCGGTTTGGCAGACTTTTCGGGTACGGGATGTGAACCAGCCTTCGTCTGCTTGGTAGACTATTTCCCAAAGATGACCATCTCCTCCGGCGATGAAGATGCGGCCGTCTTTAGTGGCTTCGATGCATTTTATGCCCATTGCCGAGACGGAGACAGACATATCGGCGTTGTAAAGGGTGAAGGTGCCGTCCGCGGGGGTGGTGTCGATGCCGAGAAGGAAGAAGGTGGAGCTTGTGCAGAGGGCTAGGAGGTATGTTATTGAGGGAAGGAATACTCCTGGACGAGGTGGGATGAGACGAACCGCTAGGAGCGTTTGTGAGGAATCGGAGAAGGACTGGAAGTCCTCACTTACATCAACTTTGAGGCGCAAAAGGGGAATACCCATTGAGATAGTTCCATAGGTATAGTCTGTTATCAACTGTGATGTATGCTCTTTGTATTTCCGGAAACAGTCCCATTTGTGTCGTCAATTGCGTTTCTTCCATTAGCCATAGCCGAGAGTTGAGATACTATTATATTGAGCAAATATCGCATCAGGAATCGTGAGTATCTGCGTCCGCTGAAAAGGAAACCACGACTCATCCTCCGGAAGTCCATAATTATTACTCGCGCCCTCTACCTCTTAGCTTCCCTGTACACATAAAGCACTTACGCTGCACCATGTGATCCAATTCAGGAAACCTGTCGTCCTTTCTTATTCCATCATTGATAGCGCGTCCAGCTCGTTCCAGTGGCTCGAAAGTCGGATCAACAGTCCTGGTCTCCGGTTGAGGTGGATTTGTCGGCTGTGGGTTTGTCACTGCACCGGAAGTAGTTTGTGCAGAGAGACCGTACATGGAAGAGGAAGAGGGAAGGGTTTGGGGCTGCGGACGACGCGATTGACGACGCAGAGATCCTCTGAAATCGGGTGTTGATGCAGACGACATCATTTTAAGTCAATTGCAGATTCTGGAAAATCAATATAAAAAGTTGAGGATAGACGTACTTGTCTGCAGGGTCGGTCTTAGCACCACTTTAGCCTCATTCGAGTCAAAAATGTCCACTGTGTTCCTGACAAGAGATTGGATTTTTGGAGAACACCAAAATTGACAAACACACAATGAGCGGTGATGTTCAGCCCTAACCCAGGTACAAACGTCAGGGTCAGGTTTTCGAACTGACGGTAAATCTGAGAGACACGGCGTGATTGAGATTTCACAAAGACTTCCTTTCCTGCGTTGCTTTGAGCTATGGACATCGACGCTTCTTCACCGCCAACTTCACGACGCAGCTCCGGCTCACGGTCTCTGATAGTGCGCCTCAAACTGCCTCCACAGTCTCTCCGAACAGCAACCACAGGCACAGATTCGAACGTGCACGACGCTGTCACTGTCCTTCCCACACCCTCCATCATCGACACCAGACCCGCCGCCGCACCGTCTCCCTTCCCGCCATCCTCGCCCCCAACCATGGCCTCGTCTCCAGCCCCGGGAGGAATACCTCTGAAACGTCGCGGCGGTCCCAAACGAAAAAACCCTGCTCTCGGTCCCGGCTCGGGAGTCTTCTCATTGAACCACGAAGCCATGGCATCCGGCGCGGGCACTCCCGTTCCCTCAGGCACGGGGGCTGGAGAGAAGGAGCGGCAGAAACCGGGGCCGAAGGGGAATCCAGGGGGGATCAATGCTGGGCTTAGAGCCTTGGATAGGACTGGGAAGAGAACGAGACGGTGGCAGAAAGTCAGTTATCCTGTGCACACTTGTTCGGGGTATTTGTTCTATACGACGACTTGGATTTCTCCTGGTATGAGCCCTTCTTTTTATTCTTCTGTCAAAGAGGGCAGCGCTGATGAGGTAGTTCCGGGGGATGGACTCTATGAGAAGGGAATGAAGAACGAGGCGGAAGAGGGATTTGTGGAGGGCGAGAAGAATGAAGCTGTTGAACAGGATACGGCAATGGCGGATGTCACCCCTGCGGCCGCATAGATTGAAAACAGTATATACTTTGGGGAATGTAATTATGGGTGCAAGAATTGTACAGACAGGAGTTGAATTTTCGGCATGGCATCATAATTCAAATCGAAGACATATCAGAAGGCTTTTTTCATATTATATCTACTACATTTCCATGTCAGATGATCTTTCTGGTCTAATTCTCCTTCTCTTCGACTAGGACTTCACATAATACTCCTCCTTCAGCAACACTGTCACCCTCTTTACATCTCATCTTTACCACTCCATCACTTCTCGCAGTCAACTTGACTTCCGTCTTCATACTTTCCATAACAAGTAATCCCTCCCCCTTGTTAACCTTCTCGCCATCTTTCTTCATAACCTGTAATATCCGACACGGCATTGGCGCCAAGTACGATCCACCAGCTTCTACAAATTAACCCCCCACCACACAGAATAGAAATTACCCAGTTCGGCAGCCGATCCAAAAGTCCGCTCATCTAACTTGCCTGCAAACGTGAGGGGTGTTCGCCTCGTGGCTTTCGCTCCCTTACACAGCTCGGGAGAATGAATCCATAATACCTGCGAAGAGTCATCACGGACATGCCAATCCCCCTCTGTAGCAACAAAACAAGTCTTGACATTCCGATCGATCTGAAACGTCACATCCCCCTCAATCCATTCCTCCAGCACACCTTTATTCCTCTTCCTGAGCTCGGCATGGACAATACTGATTTCCATAGTCCGGGGATTCGCAGCTGGTACCATCGCCGAATAATATCGATGAACGAGGACCCCGCCCGACTTATTCAGAAATTTGCTCTTCGTCGTGTCATCTATTTTCGGTTCTTGGATTTCCCATACTCGGACTGTGTCGGTTGTTTCGCCCCTGCGAGGGAGATATGAGACCATATACCCCTTCCCTCCGACGGTGATATGATCTGTCTTTACGTTCGCGCGATCCATACTTTGAACCCTGAACTTTGAACTAATACTCCTGAACGCCGCATCCCTCGCCCGTGCCCGTTCCCGTTCAGCACAGTACTTGAACACCATACTCGTCTGCACGGCAACAAGCATATCCCCTTTAACCACCTCCATATCCCCGCCCTTATCAAACAACTGATCCGCATACGACTCAATAAACCCAGTCGTGTAATTCTTATCCAAGAACCCCGGATGGTCAAGACATTTCCCCAGAAACTCCTGATTAGTTCCTAATCCTAGGACTGTGGTTGACGCAAGAACGCGTTTCGCCAAACGAATTGCACTCCCCCGATCGGGAGCCCAGACCACGATCTTGGCAATCATAGGGTCAAAGTAGACGGATACCTCCGAACCGGTTTCTATGCCCGTCTCGTACCGGACGAAGGGGACTAGGGCTGTGGGGGACGCGGAGTGGATGGTCGAGAAGCGTCTGATGGTGCCTGTGGAGGGGAGGAAGTTGTTTGAGGGGTCTTCAGAACAGAGACGGAGTTCGATTGCGTGGCCCTGGGGAATTAGTGGGGGGATGGAAGGGCAGGTACGTGTTGGGTTAGGTTGGCTAGGTAGGGGAGGGAGGCGAGGCGCCCTCCTGAAGCGACGTAGATTTGTAAGGCTACTACATCGACTCTTGTTGTTTCCTCCGTAATCGGAT
>Ga0302325_10006739_pt1 | contig 25717 bp, 22 predicted proteins | sample Palsa_T0_2_FD_201948 | JGI IMG/M metagenome (GOLD analysis project Ga0302325, IMG submission 201948) | Peat permafrost microbial communities from Stordalen Mire near Abisko, Sweden - Palsa_T0_2 | ecosystem: Environmental > Terrestrial > Soil > Palsa > Peat permafrost | place: Sweden: Abisko... | reverse complement strand
GGGTTCCGTGTATGGCTTGATCTTGGTGTCGAAAACCCATTTCATGTTCTCCAATATGAGTCTCTGGGTGTACGGACCGTTGGGAGGATCCAATTCCGGTTCCCGTCCTGTGGCACGAACAGCTGCTTCATCCTTGGCCACTTCCGCATAAAATCTTTTCCGGACGTAGATCAAGACCTCCGCGGCAAACAGTGGAGCGCTCTCATGGGATACCTTTTCTCCGCCATTCCAGCCGTCGCGAATGATCTCGTCAGCATACCCACCAATCCGGGCACGCAAAGGGGCTTGTATATCATCCCATTCCCTGTCGACAAGGTCCTTGGAGTCCGACTTGGCTTGCATGTCCTGGAAACGACGTTCATCAAAACGCTCCTGAACCACTCGGGTCTGAGCAATGCGGTCATTTTCTCGCTGTTCAGCTTCTTCACGTTGTGATAGTAGTCTTGGTTTCAGTACTTCCCAGGCGCCATCATCTAAAGGTTGAATGATCTGGATGGCAGCTTGGAACGAAGCCATGTGTGCTAGAACTCCAGCTGTTATGGGAGGGTTTAGTAGCATGCACCTTCTCTCGATCTCTGCTCGTCGTGCTGCCTTCAGCTCAGCCACTTCTTCCTTTGTTCTCTCGTGTCTGGGTTGCGTGCGGGGAGGATAAGAGCCGAAACCGTTTTGGGATGGTGAATCGAATCGAGGAGGTGGAATCGTAGCTAGTTATATTTCGCGATTAGCATCGAGGTGCTGTGATACTTGTGGCAGGAACAATTCAGATTTACACTCACCAAAGGCCGAATGAGAAGGCAAAGGTAATTGGGTCGCTTGAGGAGGTTGAAAGGGGTTTGAGTGCTGGATACCATTGTGGCCATGATACATCGAAATGTGTCCATTTGTTGCTGGTGCCGGGGCGACTAAAGTTGTTGATAACGAATGGGTGCTAGATTGCCTCTCGGGATTTTGAATGCCGTTAGCCCCAATATGGTGCATTCGAGTCACTCCTCCGCTGGCTTCCCACCGCTCCCAACGCACTGCATCATTTCTCCGCTCCCTTCCTCGGCCCTCTAAACCTTTAATCCATTCTTCTGCGGTAGCAGAGCCCATAGCTTTGACATCATCAAATTCTCGTTTGATATCCTCGATGTGGGGATTGAAGAAGCGCTTCGTGATCTGGATACCAGTTGGTTGTCCATTTTGGAGAGTGGCCAGGGGAATAACATGAAGTTCGTTGGTAAGGAAGATAAATGGTAGAGCTGTTATCAGGGGAGAAGGAATAGAAGACGAGAGGAGCAAATCGATTTCCTATACTGAGATTAGAGGTGGCCGGAGCAAGAAAAATTGACAATAAATAGCCCACCTTGGTTGACCAGGTTTGGGCGCAGCAACCGCAGGTACGAATGCCAAATGACCAGATTGGGGCAACCCCATTCTCACCTGGACCAGGATGCCATTGATCCATTGGGATTGTGGAGTTCGTCTGTCTTTTCTTGCCGCAAAACTGGCATAGGGAGCCACAGGCCAACTTCCACATATCCAGTTCAGATTTTCCGGACAGGGGAACTGGCGTATTTTGCAAGTGAAGAACTCTGGATGTTCGCCAAATAGTCTCTGGGGTCAAAATCTGGACAACTGATCTTGAAAGAGGTTCATGGGAATGGCCTGAGGAAGAAGGATCAAGATAGGCATTGAAAGTTCTATTGACTCGCAACAGAAGACCCAAAACTCTTGGAGGGCAAAACGTGAATATGTGATGCCATATTTCTGGTGGCAAAAGAGACTTGTCCTTGCGCAAATGTCCGTCTGGAGTCCAATGGGATTGAAGGCCATCATCTGGCTTGAGCCGCTTTCGGATTTCATGGCGTGTGCCATTGGGCATCTGGCCGTCGGGAATGTCTATAGGGCCTGAGTACTTTCGCTTCTTGGACGGTTCTGTCTCTGGCTTGATGTTGTCCAAAGCGGTCGGTTGTGTCATCTCCTGTATAACCAGTGTCGCAGATATGGAAGCTGTATTGGGGTCGTCATCGTCTTCGTTTTCCGAGTCTGTAGACATGGATACGTCTGATGCAGAGTCGTCGTTATGGATCACGGTCGAGGCCTCCATGGCTGGCACGACCTGGATTTCCCTGATGCTTGGTTGGGCCTGTGTGGGAGACGAGTCAGCAGAAGCAGAGCCTGCTGATGATGATTCTGCATCCGGAGATGTGTCGCTGTCCGGCGATTCCATTGTACTGCGGATGAGGGAATTTGTCCCGAGTCTTGGAATGGACCCTGAGGTTAAACCCTCCAACTAGGAAAATGAGACAACAAGAAAAGGAGGCATCAACAGTCAATTGTATAGAGATCTTTGACCAGAATACAACGAACCAAGGGAGATATAGTGCGATTATCTGACTGGCAGAGACACTTCGACAATCTGCAGAAAAAAAGGACACTGCGTCATGCCCGTGCGAAAATCAGCGGTGCAGCTAGCGACAGAAAGCTGCACGATCGCAACGAGAAGTGCAGCAGAGACAAGAGTCGCTGCCTGGGCGTGAGATGAGGGATGATGGGAAAGAGAAGAGGGATTAATTCGAGAGGGTGGATGCTGGGCTTATGTACTTTCCCTTGCGATGGGGTAGGGCGTAGGTGCGCGTGCAGTGTATGGAATTTTGAGGGCCGTTCGCCTTGCAAAAATGATTGGAGAGGAGGCCTTCAGCAAAGTGACTGCCTTTAGCCTCACAGTTGAGAGCAGCGCTAGGTCCAAAACGGATGCCGAAGCGAAGGCTGGCCTCGCCGTCGAAACAAGATGACGAGGGAGCTGGCCAGGCGGGCAACACGAATCATTCTCAGTACGACAGAGCTTTCTGCACGTTGCCTTTCCTCCCATTCATTCATTCATTTGGAACACTGCCGCAACATGGCTTCGTTAAATACCTCGACAAATGGCCCGTCCATCAAATCCTCCTACCAAGGCGTGGTCAACTCTGCTGCTCCCTCCGGCCCCGCGGCCAGATCCCCAACCTATGGGCAGTGGGCAGTCTTCTCGGTCTCTGCCCCGCTGGTGAACGCCTTCCAGCCAGACAGTGGGGGAAAGGAGAGCGTATTGAAGGTCCAGAGCACGGGAGGTAAGGGCGTACTGTTTCAGATCCTGATTTCAGAGTAGGTTACTAACGATATATACAACGTCTAGAGGGGGAGCTTCTTGACCTAATTGAGGACTTCTCAGAAGGACGGGTGCAGTTTGCCTTTGTGAAAGTCAAGGATCCCAATACCACCCTGCCGAAATATGTCTTGATTGGATGGGTTAGTCCCAGGGTTACCGGATATGGGTGCTGGAGCTGACAGAATCGCAGTGTGGAGAAGGTGTACCTGAGAGAACTAAGGGTTACTTTACCAGCCATCTTGCTGCAGTTTCTAAAATCCTCCACGTTCGTTGTCCCATGCCCTCCCGCAAACAATAGATAGTTCGAAATTAATGCTCTGCCAGGGCTACCATGTGCAAATCACTGCTCGATCGGATCGCGATCTCACACCAGAAAGCATAGTCCAGAAAGTGGCAGATGCATCAGGTGCAAAGTACTCAGCTGGCAGTGCTGCTCCTTTGTCATCCTCTGGACCTCCTCCACCAGCGGCCTCGAAGCCGGCCTTCAATCCTACGCGATCTACTGGAACATCTGGTTTCAATCCATTAGCAAGCTCAAGGGCAAGACAAAACGATTCAAATGTGGACGAAGATGGGTGGGGCGCAGATGCGCCTCCGGTGACCAGATCACAGCTCGAGAAGGTTGCACCTGCGTACAAGCCGACAAAGGTCAACATGACGGAATTGACCAAGCAAAAGCCCGAGCCCTCAAGATTCAACATCAATAGTCGAGAGGAACCTAGCGATGCGGGAAGTGTCGTCAAAGGAGCTTATCAACCAGTCGGAAAGGTTGATATTGCAGCAATTCGTGCTCAGGCACAGAAATCTACGGATGACAGGCCTACAATAGTGAAGGGCGCCTATGAGCCAGTTGGAAAGGTGGATATCGCAGCGATTCGAGCCAGAGCGCAGAAGCCAAGAGACGACGGAGCCCGCCAACTCTCGCCTGCAGCAACAGGCACTTCTGCCACGAGCAATACTAGTGATGAACCCAAACCCAAATCTCTTGCAGACAGATCTGCTGCTTTCTCCCAATCAGAGCGTCTCACCTCCCTGCCCAAGCCCAAAGTTGCCAATAGGTTCGGATCGAGCGCTGCAAACTTTACCGGTACGAAGGCTCCAACTCCTGGCGTTTTTGGTCTCCAGTCCTCGCCTGCCCCAGCCACGCCACCACCAGTAGGGGCAGCGAGTAGAACCTTTGCGGACGAAGGTGGAAAGACCCCAGCTCAAATCTGGGCAGAGAAGAAGGCTCGTGAAAGGGGTTACAGCGCAGCTGGTGATATTCCTCCAAGTACTGCATCACCAATTGCGAGCCAAACTAGCGGAGGTGGAGAGTGGAAGAGTGGATACACAGGAAAGTCCTGGGCCCCTGTTGCTACAACGGTGACTGGGCGTTCCGGTACTGGCAGTATTGATCAACAGCGGACAGGAGAAGAAGAAGAGGCGCCTTCATCCCCGGTAGGCGGTATTGGTGCATTGAGAGATCGTTTTAAGGGCGGTGCACCAATGGGCGCACCCAGCATTCCAAGAGCAACTACCGGGGATCAGTCGCCGCCTCCCCCACCTATCAATCAATCAAGCCGACCAACTGGTGGAGTCCCAATGCCGGGTCTACCTTCACGACCTCGTCCAGATGGTGGTGAGGATGGCCCCAATATCCTACCACCACCTCGTGTCCAGCGCAGCCCAACTCCAGAAGAGCGGGAGCCTTCCCCTGTCCGAATAGCTATGCCAGTCGCCCGAGGCAGAGATCCAGATATGGAGGCACCAGAAGAGCGCAACCCACCACCGGCTCTACCATCGTCCATAGAACGTAACGTACCTGATGAGGAAGAGCTCACTGAAGAACCAGCTGGCCATGATCCAGCTCGAGGAGCAGGAGCAGCTGTAGCAGAAGCTTCTTTCGGCCAGAACGCCCCTACAAGTGCAAATCAAGGATCTCACGCGAGTGGCAAGAGGGCTTTGGTTCAATACGACTACGAGAAGGCTGAGGACAATGAGTTGGAGCTCACGGAAGGAGATTATGTGACGAATATCGAGATGGTGGACGAAGATTGGTGGATGGGCACAAATTCTAAGGGTGAGAGTGGTCTGTTCCCGAGCAATTATGTCGAGCTTGTAGAGGAGGAGGCAGCTCCAGCCCCAGCAGCCCACGTCCCCGAACCTGCCGCCCCACCCACCGCTCCTAGACCGGCTGCTGCACCTGCTTCGCCTTCTAGCCCAACTGCTACTGCAATCTATGACTATGAGGCTGCTGAGGACAATGAATTGAGTTTCGATGAAGGAGCTACTATTACTGGCCTGGTAAGATATTCTTTAGCACGCCATTCAGCTTTTCTTGACTGACTCTTTGCAGGAATTCCCCGATGAGGACTGGTGGTTTGGCCATTTCAGAGGAAAATCTGGTCTCTTTCCAGCTAATTATGTACAACTTGATGAATGAATGTAGTTCGAAGCATAGACTTGCGGATAGCCTGCGGACTGGTGAAGAAGAAAAGCAAAATATCCAAGAATGAAGCATTTGAGATGCCTCGATAGGGATCGGGCTGGCGAAGTTTTGTAGGCTATAGTCCAAAAACTTTTTACCCTAATAGGTTCCTATCCAGTGTGTCAAAGAACTACTCTAACTACTCTAATTACTCGAGTAACTACTCATACTCTAAGAGTAGAGTATAAGTAGTGGATTTTGGGATTAGAGTAGAGTAGGGTAGAGTAAATACTCTCGAGTTACTCGAGTAGTAAGCATGTGATTTAAGATTTCTGCTTTATTTTAAGTTTTATTATATAATTTTAGTTTATACTTATTAACTGTCGGAACAAGGGAACAAGCACCTAATCGGGCCTAACCCGATTAGGCAACCAGGTGAATGAGAGCCCTATAAACGTTCTTATACACCTGCAACCTCTTTAAATCTACACCTATTTGCAACACTATAAGAACAAGAGTATACTCTTAATAGGCTACCCCCCTGTAATACCGACATTAACTTTTTATAAACAAGCAAGAATAGACTTAGGTTAATATATAAACTAATTTCCATTATAATAAATTAGTTATAGCAAGGGTTACTAAGAAATTAGAGGGAGGGTTCGGAAAGCAAAGGGGAGTTGCCGAATTCCAAATATAGTAAGGTCTTATTTAAGCGACGGGGGGCGTACCCGAATAAGGTAAGGTGCCTCGCTTAAGTCATGTGCGCAGTCACGTGCGCCACTACTCTTACTACTCGAGTACTACTCAAGAGTATAGTGAGTAGAGTAAGAGTAGTGTATAATTATGGTAGAGTAGAGTATGAGTAGTGGTCACTACTCTACTCTACTCTACTCATTTGACACACTGTTCCTATCAAGCAAAGTGAATAATTGAAACTCAAGACAAGAAGTTGATCATACGTCGTTGCCTTGCAATGTACCCAGTGGGGTTTGTTCTACGTACTGACCCTTCGAATTGGGGTCACATGGAAGGCCGCAACTGTTGAGGTACCTCTGCGAGAAGATATAAATTTCCTCACTACCCTTTCGTCAGGAAACCATACTTTGCAGTGGTTTCTGGCTTCACTGTAAAACTCTGTATTAGGCCCCCTTTATTAAGCGAATAGTTCTGCTGGGGTCAGCTGAGAGCTTGAAATTTTCCAATTTGCCCTGCGTCTTCATGAAAATGATACAATTATTTCTGAGGTTCATGGCCAACTCCCACAGGTTTTTTCATATTCAAGTAATAAAAAAGTGCTGGAAAGGCGGAGAATAAACATAATGAACGAAAGGAGCTATTTGCTCTACGAAACAAGGTCTATCGGGAGGAATCCATGATTGGGAAAACATGCCTGTATTCTCACAGGAAGCTCTTCAACATTTGAGAGACAAAGCAATCACTGTTCACCTTTACGGAACCACTCATATGAATAGCAAATCTCGATTGTGTTGGATGTCAGCTCTTAGATATCACACCATTGTGCAAGCTCTTGTTGACCTTATAGTAAGATTACCATGCAAATGAAAACGAAGCTAATTTTACACTAGTTTCATGGCACAATTTTAATACTCTGCAACTCAGAAATATAATCTTGCTGCCTTCCAACATTATTTAGTAGCCCTCCGTCTCCATTAGTCAAACCCACTCAACCTCCTTTCGATGTCCAGAGAGCAGCTTTATCGAGTAGACAAACCTTCTATAAATAACAAACCATGCGACTACTAGCTTAACTTACTTGTGACAGAAGTGGCATTGTACAAACGCGCAAGATATATTCCGATTCACGCAGACTACTTGTGGAATAGTAAAGCGGAAATTATCAACTGCACAAGGTTTCTGCCTGCAAAGATGAGGCACCCGTCTCTATTCGACGTTCAGAACTCGAAAGCCGGGGGCATCAAGCACGACCCGGAAATGGATAGCAACAGTGAAATAAGGATAAAAGAGGAACAGTTTTCGCAAACCAATCATTTCCCATATGTTGCCATATTACTCCTTTTGGGTCTTTCACGGTGGAGAAACGCTCTTTTGGGGCTGCTAGTGTGGCATTGCGGGTCGTGGATTAGGCTGCTGGATGCCCAATCAAAGCCAGACCTGGATAAAAGATATGTCTTTCAGTTTTATCTCGATGTTGTTCCTGGGGCAGCAAAAAGATAGGAATAGAGAAATCTAACCTTATGGGAGTTAAGTGACATATCAGCTATTAAGCTGTCTGCCATGGAAACTGACGTGCAAGCCAAAAATGCGCAGGCAAGCGAGGGATCACCAAATATTTACAGTGTATCGTTTGTCCTTAAACACCGTGCATCAGCGCACTGGCATAGCCTCGGCTTGTTGCTTTTCCAAGCTCAAATATAGGCAGAAATACCTGTTGCTAGATGTGTGTGCAAGTTTGCAACATCCATATCTTATACCCCCCTTTTTTTATGGGACTTCTTTAAGCTGTTCGGAGGTGGAAGCAATGACCGCAGGGTCTCTCATGCTCTGAGCCGACCAAGGTGGACAATAAGCCAGCCTTGCTCAGCCTAGTATGTCCAGGGGGCGGTCGCACCAGGCTTCACGGTAGCCAGCGATTTACGCCTCTCACGAAATGCTGTCATCATGCCTTCCTTCCTTATCTCTCAACACTTCTTTTCTCGAGGGGCTGGTTGGCCGACGCCCAATGGAAGCCATACACAACTGAGAAACAGGCAGGGACAGTATGCGTTGCTTATCTGGACACATGGCCCCTTACAAGACTTCTTGTAGTATGTCAAGAGTTCAGTATTAAATGGGGGGTGCAACGGACCTATGAGGTCAGGATAGCCACCCACGCCTTTGGAGCTTTCATCCGGCCTGCCGCATGCATGGCCCAATGATGATAGAACATGCATGTTCCAGCTGCCTTCAGGGCCCGGAAGCACCAAGCACCGGCTTAAAGACAAAGAAACAGAGAGGCTCCAACGGTGAGGCAGGGCAAGTCATCAGGGCCAAAAGATACTTTATTATCTTGGAAACCCCCACCCTCTTTTTTTGACTTCATCTCTTCAACATCTTCGTTCCCTCATCCAGGACTGCGAATCACCCTGCTCAAGGCACGACTTTCAATCGCCGACCGACTTTGGCACTAACAAGCAGTCGCCGCTGTCCATTCCCGACGAAGGCCAGCAACTATGGCACCAGTTCTTTGACCCAGGGTAAGCCCCGTGCTGGGTCCTTATCGTCTATTCTTAGGGTTTCTCTCTGAGAAACATCGCTAGTCGCAAAGGGGTATCGGCTGTTCCACACAGACTCAACGAGGCTCCAAGTTTCCCAATTCAAATTCCAAGGTGGGATTTCTGAATTTACAATCCGGGTTTGCCTTCTGCCATCCAACGTCGATCTGATACCAACTTCCTTCCTCGGGGGGAAGCATATACTCTCCGTTCCTCATTGGACTCCTTTCAGATCCCAAAGCCATTGAAGTTCTTATACTTCCTGCACTACTCTGCTGGTCGCAGTTCTCGCCTGAGTCACGGTTTTACTGGCTCGACCTAGGTAATGCTGCTGCGGCGGCAGACTATCGGTGTTCGACAGCTGCAAACGCCGGTCCGCACAGCCAATCGCCCTGAACCCTGTCGATCTCAGCGCAAAATATTCTGGGTCTCAGACGAAAGATCTGGGTTCGATGCCTTCTGCTATTGAAGGTGTTGAGAACACTCCAACTCCAGCCTGTGAGTTTACCCACAATCCCCATCTTTCTGCAAATTCAGCAAGAGCGACCTACTGATGGACTCTTAAAAGGCGAGTCAAGAAGAGCCAAGACGTCACAGCACTCGGATATTGCCAGAGCTGCGATGAGCAATCGCATTAATCCTACAATAATGCCAAACCGCGACCATGACAACATTACCAATATCAATGAAAAGAGTTTTGCCCTCCTTCCTCAGCCTGCAATCCCCCACGACTCTCTTCTCGTTCCTCCAACTTCATCTCTAGGTCGCGCACTCCAATCAGTCCGTACCGGTAGTCAAGGACAAGACGGAATAGGTCACATCTCCAGTGACACACCATTGGGAAGTGCACCTTCCACTGCACCTGGCAGCCCTAGACTGTAAGTTACTCTGTGCTGTATCTATTAGCTCTTTTAAGACGATTGCATTGTTACGACTAAAGAATTTGCTGTTCAATTTGCATGAATCCTTATGCGACAGCACTGCTTCATTGTTTCTCTGCGATTTGAAACTTTCCCAAAGCAATTACTAATATATTGACAGACCTCCCGTTAGACAAAACTCTGGTTCTGCTACTCCGAGAATCAGAGCACCTGCTACCACGTTGAACATTCCTGGGATGACAAGATCTCGAGTTTCCCCAGATGGCAAGATTGCACAACGAGATGTAGGAGCGAAGTTGGTGGTAATTATGGTTGGCCTGCCTGCAAGAGGCAAGTCGTACATTACGAAGAAGATCCAGCGCTACCTCTCCTGGCAGCAGCATGAGTGTCGCATTTTCAATGTCGGAAATCGCAGACGAGTTGCTGCTGGCACTTCCGTTGGTCCTGCTGGGACACCTCCAAAATCGGCTGGATCTCCGAGAAACGCAATGTTGCGTGCCCAATCAATCTCCGGTGTCATCGACGCACCTACACAAGCTGCCCATATCCTCTTAAATGGCGTCGATCCCCTCGAAGAGCAGACTCGATTCACCAAGCTCCCGAGCGCCGATTCTATGGAACAATCTGCAGAGTTCTTCGATCCCCATAATGAGAAGGCGTCTCAGATCCGAGAACAAGTGGCAATGTCTACCCTGGATGAGCTCCTTGAATTTCTGTTGAATCAGGGTGGATCCGTTGGTATATTGGATGCAACCAACAGCACACTTGGGCGTCGTAAGCTCTTGTTCAAGCACATCAAAGAGCGGGAGCCGAAGCTCGGCATTCTGTTTATCGAAAGTGTCTGCGAGGATGCCAAGGTAAGCTTCACTCTTCCCAATTGAAGTTTATCGCGACTAACGCATCACAGCTACTCGACGCAAATATGCACTTGAAGCTCCGTGGACCTGACTACAAAGGGAAAGATCCCGAGAGCTCACTCGCTGACTTCAAAAAGCGCGTACAAGCATACGAGAGTGCCTACGTTCCACTCGGCACTTACGAAGAGCAGAACAATATGCAATATATCAAGATGATTGACGTTGGTCGAAAGATCATACATTACCGCCTTCAGGGCTTCCTAGCTTCAGGGATTGCCTCATACCTATCTACGTTTAATCTTTCTCCAAGGCAGATTTGGATCACGCGCCATGGCCAATCTGATGATAACGTCGCTGGAAAAATTGGTGGTGACTCGAATCTGACCGAGCGGGGACGAAATTACGGCACTGCACTCTACAACTTCATCAGTACTAAACGACTTGAATGGGAAGCTGATCAGAAAAAGCGAGCCATGGAAAATCTAGTCTTGCCCTTACAGCCTGGTGACCAAACGCCGCCGTATCCCGAGCTTCTGGGGGAATTGGATGAAAAGAACTTTTGCGTCTGGACATCAATGCTGCAGCGGAGCATACAAACGGCTGACGAGTTCGACAAAGATGAGAATTATGATGTGAAGAATTGGGAGATGCTCAACGAGCTTGACGCTGGTGAATTTGAGGGATTGACATATAAAGAGATCGAGAACAGATTTCCGGAGCAATACGCCAAACGCAAGCAGGACAAGCTCAACTACATCTATCCAGGTGTTGGTGGAGAGGGCTATTTGCAGGTCATCAGCCGCTTACGGGACATGGTGCGAGAAATTGAAAGAATTAAGGATCATGTTCTGATCATCGGACATCGTTCAGTCTGCCGGGTCCTAATGGCCTACTTCATGGATTTGACCAGGGACGACATTGCAGACCTGGATGTTCCTCTTGGAATGCTCTATGTTATTGAGCCAAAACCATATGGAATCGACTTTCACGCATACAAGTACAACGAGGAAAACGATTACACGTTCGACGAGCTTCCTGGTTACCAGCCTCAGAAGGAGATCGAACCAGGAAATTGACTTTGAGAGCATTTGTGTTTCTTTCTGTTGCTGAATTCAAACGGCCATTTGAACCATCTTCTCTCCAGAAGCAGGGCTTGTCATGTCTATCATTCCAGCTTAATGAATGATGAATATTTTCGGTAGAGTGGAGTAAATAGGGATTGCACTGGCGTTTGGGGGGTTTTTTTCCCTTCTTCTCATGTTGGCTGCATAGCGAGGTTGCATACAGGGAGTTGGGTGGCATGGACATGTAAAGACTTGCTCCATTTTCAGGAGAGGCATAGAACGTCAAGGCGTTCAAGGTGGCATGAGCGGCCTACGGAAGTAGTGTACATATACCCAGGAGTGGCTTACTGTGATCCAAAAAATCAGGTCACGGCCGTTGTAACAATAAGAATCTGGTATAATGGGCTATGAGGCCACACTCTCCAATGAAAATAAAAGTTTGCAAATAAATCGTCTTGGATGCGCAATGGTCCGATCTCGTGGGCTCTGGTGAGAGCCAAACCAGACTCTATTTACAACGTTGAAGGGTCAGTCATTAATTCTTAAAACTGGATATTCTTTTTATTGGAATTAGAAATTGATGTAATAGCATGCTCAGATGCTTTTAACGAGTAACTTTGTACGAAAATGATCTGCCCCCAATGGCCGGGAATATTCCAAGTTGTGCCGATCTCTACTTCAGCCCTATCTATCTAAGAATCCCGCTTCATGCAAGACCTCAAATGACCTCCACCTCGAATGTCAATAGCTCTTTCACAACACAGTGAAATCCCACACTTCCGAGGAAGTTCCTATGGACCGCATCCTTGGGGGTTGGAGCGGAATGCGCCAAAATCATTGACTTCTGCGACGACTCAAAGCTCAATGTCTAGCATTTTCATTCAGCCTTGTAAGCTCCTTCCCGCAGTTGCAGATTCGAGAACCCTTTTGTCTCCATATCTCCCCTTTGTCTGGGTCCTCACGTTGCGAAACTCCAGCTAATTCGAGATATCTGAAAGACTCTTTCAACTCGATTACGACTGCATAAAGCTGTCCCTTCCCGTATCTATCTGCCTCGCAGCATCACCACCGCAACCACCCTCTCAAGCCCTCTCTGGAAACACCGCCAATTGAACAACACAACGAAGCTAGCCATCATGTCTACCGCATCCAAGAAGCGCAAGCTCGGCGATGATGTCACGAAATACTATGCTGTGCGAGCGGGCAAGACTCCTGGTGTTTACATGACGTGGAAAGAGTGCCAGGAGCAAATTACCGGGTTCAAGGGCGCGCAATACAAGTCTTTTACGTCAAGGAAGGATGCAGAGGACTTTACAGCAGGCAAAGAAGTTGCTAGTTCGGCTGGAGCGGGCAAGGGAACAGAGGAGAAGTTTTATGGGGTTGCGGTGGGTCATTATCCGGGTGTGTACGACACTTGGACCGCAGCCCAGGAACAGATTAAAGACGTGAAGGGCCCGAAGTACAAGAAGTTTGGGACGAGAGAGGAGGCAGAGGAGTTTGTCAGGAATGGTGGGAAGGCCTCGAAGAAGGCTGATGCTCCGAAGAGTGCGAAGAAGGAGCAGAAGTCCAATGGGATTGGTGCTGAGGGTCCCTCTACAAAGAAGGCCAAAACGAACTTTTCAAAGGGGAAGACAGCCAAAGTCTATACAGATGGAAGCAGTCGGCGAAATGGCCAAGTGGGTGCTATTGCTGGTGTGGGGGTCTACTTTGGAGAAAGAGATCCAAGGTAAGTCTCAACCCAGTATCTAGTGGCATTGTCAATTTAATGGCTAATTTTTCTGCAGAAATGTATCTGAAGCTCTAGAGGGAACCCCTCAGACAAACCAGCGTGCAGAATTAACAGCCATCCTGAGAGCTCTCCAGATTGTCCCCAAGACCCAGCACTTGGAGATCATCACAGACAGCAACTACTCGATCAATTGCTCTACAGTTTGGTACAAGACTTGGCTAAAAAATGGCTGGAAAAATTCGACCGGAAGCGACGTGATCAACCAGGATATCATTCTCAATATCAGGAAATTGATTGACGCAAGAGATGCTGCAGGCGTCACCACCGAGTTCACATGGATTAAAGGGCATGATAATGACCCTGGAAATGAGGCTGCTGACAAACTTGCTGTTGCTGGGGCCATGGCGCCTCGATATTAAGGAGACATCGACTCTGTTAAAGGTCTGATAAGAGATTTTCTTTGGCTGGGAATAATGGTCAGGCTTTATTGGACGCTCATGATGATACCATTGCTGTATGATTCTCAGGAAGATTGTTTAATCCTTTTGTCACTAATAGTTCTACCTGGTAGATTTAGAACATGATGCTATTTGCAATAACCTCTCCCTCCACCATTGCTTTCTTTCCCTCCTCTGATGAGGCTTGCCAATTGAAGACAACGAACCAGAGTGAAAAATATTTGCAAGGCATCAATGGCGTGCCCGTGCCTAGGGCGAATAGCCTGCTAGGCAGTTTTGGCGCGCCTGGGCGTCATCCCCACGTGCAAAATCTTCACTGGCGCGGGGCGGGAGTGCTACTTGTACAGCTTGATAAGGCGATAAGCCCAAATTTTCCTCTCCAACGCACTTGGCGCTCACTCATCGTCTTGTCGTAACACAATATTTTCTGCGTACCTATTTAAGTTCTGAGTGTTAGCCCAGTATTACCAATCCGTTTGGAATCAATCAAAGTGGCGGTCTTCAAGAGAATTCACGTCCTTTCCTTTCCAAATGATCCAATAACGCCCCCCGACTTTCCCCCATACCATCGGCCTCTGCTCGCTTTACGCAGCAGCCAGGACGACACCGGTGTCAGCTAACAGGAGCTCGGCATCTTTTCGAGCCGTGGCAAGCCTTGTCATTCTTGAGCCAGTATAAATAAGCTCAAGATGCCAACCCTCGCGGTCACCAACTTCAATATAGTCTGCTCGGTCCTTGGCGGCTTTATTACCCTTTTTGGACTTGTATCGTACTTGTTCAAGGAGAAGTTTTACTTGTCTGAAGCTTGTAAAATCCTCCCTACTCTTCTACATAGGTTATTTTTCTAATTGATTTGTCTTCAGTAATCTCCCTTATTGCTGGAGTCACTTTCTCTCCTCATGCCACCAACGTCGTCAAACCCCTCGAGTACACAGGCTCACAAGCCAATCTCAATTCCGTCACTCTATACTTCAGTCGTCTTGTACTTGGCGTACAATTGGTCCTCGCAGGTGTCCAATTGCCAAGTCGGTATCTCCGTAAGGAATGGAAACCGCTCGCTCTACTGCTGGGGCCTATCATGGCTATTATGTGGATAGCCAGTAGCCTGTTGATATATGCAATGGTCCCACATCTCTCTTTCCTACACGCTCTGGCAGTTGGTGCTTGTGTTACCCCTACGGACCCCGTCTTGTCGAACAGTATTGTAAAGGGTAAATTTGCGGACAAGAATGTCCCAAAAGACCTCCAGAAGATTATTGTTGCCGAGTCTGGAGCCAATGACGGACTTGGCTACCCCTACCTGTTCCTTGCACTCTATCTCATCAAATATACTGGTGAAGGGGGGCTAGGGCAGCATGGTGGTGCGAGAATCGCAATTGGACTCTGGTTCGGCGAAACATGGGGCTATACGATCATTCTCAGCATCATATATGGAGCGACAGTCGGTTGGATAGCTAAGGAGCTCCTTCACTGGGCTGAAGAAAAAAAGTTTGTTGACCGGGAGAGCTTCTTGGTCTTCGCCATTACATTGGCACTCTTTATCGTTGGAACTTGTGGCATGATAGGCAGCGACGACGTATTGGCTTGCTTCATTGCTGGAAATACCTTTACCTGGGACGATTGGTTTCGCCTCGAGACGCTCGACGACTCTTTGCAGCCCACGATTGATATGCTTCTCAATTTGGCGGTCTTCATTTGGTTTGGAGCTATCTGTCCTTGGGCTTTGTTCGCCCATAATTCGGTCATTCCTATATATCGACTGATATTCCTCGGTGTCTTGATTCTTTTGTTTAGGTGAGTGGCTAGACCCTGGGAAAACCCGACTATGTCGTTGCTAATTGTGGATCTGCAGACGTCTTCCCATTGTGTTCGCGATGCACAAGCTTATACACCAGATAGGAGAGAAACGACAGGCAATTTTCGTTGGCTTCTTCGGCCCCATCGGCGTATCTGCTATATTTTACCTCTACATTACTCTCGAGTTCCTGGAGGGGATCACTGTCGATGGTGTCCAGAGACGTGATGCGGAAGAATTGGGCGAAGTCATCACTGTCGTTGTTTGGTTCTTAGCCATCTGCAGCATTGTAAGTCAATGGATCTCCCCCTCTTGCCAGTCGTGATAAATTGGTCAACCAATATCGTCTAGTGCTTTAAGAACATCGATCCTAACGGTTATAGGTCGTGCATGGTCTCTCCATCCCTCTTGGAAAGCTTGGGTTCTTCCTGCCTCGGACTTTATCACGAGCATTCTCCTCACAGCAAAATGAGACGGGCTCTTTTGCAATCGGTGACCAGGTCAGAACCCCACCGCTAGGCATCCTCCGGCAACGCAGGAGAAGACAAAATCAATCTGGGCAGTCTACGCCTCGGTCAGTTTCGGGTCAACCACCACTTTATAGAATTGGTGGAACTGTAATTCGGGATGGCCACACGACGGCTAGCTCTGCGTCCCCTGCTGAGCTGAGTGTCATTCGTCCTTGGACGCCCCGTGATGTCGCTCTCGAACGAACTATACGTTTCCCAGATGACGAACCAGTCCAAGTTGCAAATGGCGAGACTTCTTGAAGTCGAGGATGAAGAGAGGGTTTGAGTTAGTGATTTGGTTGCTGGTGCGAATGTGGGTATGCTTGTTGCAAGTGGAATGGTTTCTTAAGGTTGAAGATTATGAAAGGGCTTGTGTAACGAAGCTTGCTGCAGGTACAAGAGTTCATGTACCTTGCTACAAATGGTGGCAACGGTTATCGGCAATTTCTCTCTCATGTAAAGCGTTAGCAATTGGTGCAACAGTAGTAGCAATTTCCCTCTTGTAAAAGCCTTTACCCGTTATCGGTGATTTATCATACATGCATAAACTGTTGCGCCATTCGTACTGCGATTGCGGAGCCCGTTCTATAATAGTCGCCACGCTCCTGGTTGTCCTGCAGGCTGAAAGTGGCGTTGAGGCGAAAGAAAGGCGAGCTTCGGAAGCCGACCCCCTGGGAATTGTTGGACGAGGGTTGACTCCCTATCGGGGATGCGTGTGGGTGCGAAACCAGGTAAAATGTGCATGACGCCGTGCTATCTAGATGAACTTGCAGACTCTGCATGCTCGATAGGGTGATTGTCAGCTATTCTGGGATTGGAAGATGATGTCTCTTCATATGACATCCCGCCTTCAAAAGCGGTTGAGTTCACGTGACCTTCAATTGTTTAGCCCAGCATCTGGAGGATCGACTTAAACTGAGCCGAGGTTTAAGCCAGACACTCATCAAATCTGCGCAGAGCGCCTTCAAGTGCAGCGAGAATCGTATCCGAGAATTATCTAGATTGAACTGCTAGGGCATTCCTTAGTAAGGCTCGTATATGGCATAGATGAGCTGACAATATATAGGCACCAATATCAAGAGGATTTGATAGGTTTGCAAAAGCCGGCTGATTTCCCCAAGAAGGAACGGGAGGAAGGACCGAAAAGAGAGACATCCGGAGAAGATACGGAGTAAGAGGGACGGGTGGAGACGGACACGGGGTAGAAAGTTGTTGTCAGAGCTTCTCGGTGTTTGGAGGACTATGAGAAGTTGGAGATAGCTTGCATATACAAGTGGAGACTCGAAGGATAAGAAGGGCTCATAATCCGTAGGCCCCGCAAGAGAGTGTGGCTTAACGCCATCTCCAAACCTACTGCAAAGGCAGGGAAAATAATCAGAAGCGATGATACGCTGATCTGAATCCATTTTCGAGCCAAGAGCAAAATGGCGAGCATTCCCGCATGGCTTGACGGACGACGTTGGAGCTAGCATGTCTGTGAGGTGTGCCCGTAAACTCTGATGCTTGGCTCTTGTCCAATGCAAGACGGCTGAGAAAAGCTCAAGGATGATCGGCAAGTTGAGGAGGGAAGGCAGATGAATAAGGCAATTGTTGCCTCTGAGGTGTGCCCAGCTCGAGAAAAGCTCGCGATAATAGCCCCTTAAGCCGTGCGTCGGGCCCTGGCTGCATATCCAGAGTACCAGCCACTAAGTGTCGTCGATGCGGCGATGAGGCCCTCGCGTGTATTATCGGTGAGAGTGCAGCCAACCTGCGTCAGGCGGCGTCAGTCAGTGGGAGCATCTCCCTCATTGACTGGAGAAGTTCGACGAGCATTGATATTACGTCGATTGGTGGAAACGGTGTCTGGGCCTCCTGTTGCGCACAAGAAATGAAAACTTCACTCCAATTGTGCATTGCAGCCTTCTAGAACATCGACAACAAACCTGTGTCTCCTGATTATGCGCAAGAACAGACATTGCTTCTGAACTTTCCCGATCCCGCGCTGTCTCGAGCTCGGCAGACGCTAACCCACTAGGCGAATCGAATCACCACAGATATTTGCACGCTCAGCCTGCCAGCCAGCTCCGACTCCACTTCGTGGCCTACGCCTACTCCGTCTGCGTACACAAACCTGTTAACCTCGTGAGTTGCAGCCTCAGTCTCGATTGCTTGGTTAGACCTCAAGCGTTGACGTTCCAGCAAAGGCAGAGGCCAGATAACCATCTCGAGTCGACTTTTCCTCCTCGGCGGTGACGAGTTCCCTGCTCCCCGGAAATAGTCCATCCACCCCCTCATTCGAACATACTCGACACGCGGACAGGATGTTTTGATGATCCAGGAAACCTTGCACAAGTGATTGCCCCTACTGCGTCACTGAAGGGAAAGTCTCTGCGCCATCAATAAGGGACGTCGAACTCCCCAACTCTTTCATCTGAAGCCTCGTGCAATCCAATTTGCAAGGACGAAATCCCCGCCACGCGTCGGTGTACATTCAGAAGGGTCATGCAGACTTCAGCAGGGGCTGTATACTCTGCGAGTTCGCCGCCGTTCATTCTCGACTCGGATATGTCAGGACGATTAGACTCGGACCCCGATTTCGAGTTTTTCGATTCCAATTTGCCAGTTGAGGCCGCGAACAGCCCAGGTTTTTTCTTGGCAGAAGATTTTACGACTGATAACTCACAATATCTCACGAATTTTGGATCTCCTAACCCCACGAATCTCAAGAGCCCGCGTCCCCAACAAGCTTCACTCCTGGATACGAGAGTTCAACAGTCGCTATCCGCTTCCTCGACCGCCTCCCCCGCTGGATCATATCAAGACTCCTCCTCAGAATCATCTGGGTACCAGCGCAAGTCTAGTTCTGGCTCGTCGCAGTCAGCACTGACTTCTGGCGACGTGATGATGGCGGATGATGCAGATATGGGGGATTGGAAGGCTGAGGACATTATAGCAAGAAACGACGCGGCAGCTTTTGGCGGATATGGTGGAACCATTGACCCATCCGCTATAAACAACAATTATGAATTCAGCGACAAGACTATGGAGAATGACTTCGATTTTGAAAGTGCTGCGAGTAGTCCGAGCCCATTTGGGATGGCGCCGGTCGAGATGGAATCCCCGGAGATGCCAATGATCAAGTACGATACGCCAAAGAAGAATTCGCCAATATTGAAGACCAAATTCAAGAATCACCACAAGGCCAATTCGGTAAGTTTTTCTCCAATATTCTGACCGGACTTAACATTGACACTTTCTTAGCAGCATTCAGTAACACAATCGATGAACGGCCTGACCACTGCAGGCTCTAGAGAGGTATCCCCTCTCTCAGCCATGGTCACCAGCCAAGAATCCTCTCCTTCCGCTTTCTTCAACAATTCTCCATCCCCAGGTACGAGCGTTGACTTCATTAGCGGGACAATGCTAGGTGGAGCTCAAAATACCAACTGGGCCGCAGGGTTAGATGGGTTCGCGAGTCATGGCTTGCCAGTAGTTCACCATGGACTTAATCCCCATCAGATGCCAAGAATGGCTCCAACTCAAGGATTCCCGAATATGGGCCCTCCTTTCAAGCCAGTACTGACGATACACCCCACTCCCCTGAAGTCCCGAGTAGAAACCCAGATCCCGATCAAAATGACGCTGTTCCCAATGCCCATAGGCATTACAAAACTTCATCTCCCAACACACACAATCTCGAAACCTAAATTACTCGCAAAACCCACTCCTAACCGGTCGCCGGATACCTTGGAACTGTACACTACACTAGTATGTACAAGTGCCATGCAGAATCCTGAGAACAGGAGACGGGCTTTTGAGCGAGCTGCGAATCCCGAGTTGATTCAAGATGAAGCTTCGGGGGAGAACGGTGCAGAGGAGGACGAGGAGAACAAGCCTTTGAATGGGGGCGACGTCAAGATTTGTGCTGGCTGCATAACGCGAGAACGAAAGCGAGCAGCGCGGAAGAAGGTGAAGAAAGTCGAAGAAGAGGAATCATGGCATAAGGACGAGGCTAAGCGTGTCATTGTCTTCAACACCCACGAAGTGAAGGATTGGCAAACGCCAACGAGCCAACCCCCTTCGGAGGCCACTGGAGATCGTCCTGAGCCCTTTGTGCCCGAGGGGGCTATGCAAGTGGACGCTCCTATGCGTATTGCATGTTATTGCAGGCATCAGAATGAGAAGCTTGGATTCCAAGTGATCTTCACGATTAAGGATTACCAAGATCGTTTGATTGCTCAGGAAATGACTTCTTCAATCATGATTACGGATGATCATAAAACGCATAACATGCCCGCTCTCTCCACGCAAAACTCGAATGGTTCTGATAACCAGGTCTACCCCAGTTCTGGAGCCTTCCCTGCTGATGTCACATTCGATATGTCTGCTGGTCCAGCTGGTAGCATGGCTCCTTTCCGCTTATCACACTCAAGCTCGGATTTGCAAAGCTTGCAGCGAAGCTTCAACATGCAGTTCCCAGCCTCAATGAATTTCGGAGGCTCCCAACAGCCCTCACAAACAACCTCGGCTACCATGACACCTCGAAACATGTCTCGCCAGACTTCGCCATCTGCTTCGTCGGGTCCAACCTCGAAGAAAAGAAAAGCCAGCGGATCAAGTAAAGTTCCCAGTGGCTTAGCCATGACGAGACTTGAGACAGCAGAAGCTGGTATGGGACAGGCAGCTCCGTCGAACCCGATGAGTGCTCCAAATTCTGCTGCGCCGTCCCCTTTTACTCCAAACCTCACCAACTTCCCTCTCCCAACAACTGAGCAGCAATATGGTCAATCTTCAACGACGATTCCTAGTATCCCACAACAATATAACACCGGCCCTCCGACTCCGAATAGCAATGACCAAGTTTTCTTCACGAATGCTAACAGGTCTCAATCAATGGAGAACCTGGCAATGCATCAGTTGTATTCAGCGCCAGCCTCAGCTCATCCTAGTCGAGTTCCCAGTCCCAATGGGTTAAGGAACACCGTCCAAGCGTATCAGCAACAGCAAGCTCAAATTGCACAAGCTGTCGCGAACGGGCTGTATGGAATGCCTTTAAGCCTAAATCCTCACCGACCACCAACGATTCATAAATTAATTCCCAACGAAGGGCCGAAAGCAGGTGGAATCGAGGTGACCTGTCTGGGCAGCGGATTCTGTCAAGGTTTGGAAGTGATGTTTGGGGACTCGAAGGCAACAACGACGACATATTGGGGCGAAACGTCCCTTGTTTGTCTTCTGCCTCCATCTGCATTTGCTGGAACTGTACCAGTTACTTTCAAGCATCAACACCAGCAACAACAGATGCAACCTTACCCAACACCTCCTATTCCGAAACAACAGGCCTTCTTCAAGTACGTCGACGATGATGAGCAGCAAATCATCAGAACAGCACTGTCTGTTTTGGGACATAAGATGACTGGAAAGATGGAGGATGTTCGTGACCTCGCAAGACGGATTGTTGGAGACGGGCCTTCCTCCTGGGGCGCATCGACCGGGCACTCACCAACTGGAGGCAGTGGTGGCAATCAGGTCTCTGGCTTCAACGCTGCCACTTTCGGTGTCGATGTAGAAGCAACTCTTTTGAGATGTTTAGATCTTATCGATCTCGATGATAGCCCACACATGCCTCGGCTCAATTTGAGAAGAGCATCTGGACAGACCATGCTTCACTTGGCCTGCTCACTTGGTCTTCATCGTTTCGTTGCCGCGCTACTCGCTCGAGGAGCTAATCCCGAACCACGAGACAAAGGTGGCTTCACCCCAATGCATTTTGCAGCGCTTCACAATCATCCCCAGATCGTCAGACGCCTCATGCTCAGCGGTGCAGATCCTACGGTCCGGAGTCTAGCAGGCTTCACTCCTTCAGATATGGCAACATCTGAAGAGGTTCTTCGAGCAGCTCGACGCATCGAGCACCACTCCAGAACTCGCAGCGGTGGGTCGTTGCGGAGTCGGACTAGCAGTGCTACTTCATTGAGATCTGTCTGGGAATCTGCTTCTACACCATTACCTACCGATATTCCTGCTCTGGCTGAGGATAGTGATGATGACGATAATGAATACGAGGATGAAGATGCTGCAAATGATGGAGCATTTTGGATGAGATCAAGACGTCCCAGTGCTCAGAAGTTACCGAAGAGTGATTCTGCCGATGAGAAAGATCCAATTCTGAACCTCCCAGGCATCAGCGCAACAGCCGGGCTTGCATCGCCGACAGCAGCTATGACAGCCTTCCGAGATCAACTGAGTGCTCAGATCCAACATCTACAACAACGCATGCAGCTCAATGTGCCGAATCTCCCACAAATGCCGAGATTTGATATGATGCCAAATCTGCCTGACTATCAGTCCTATCTCCCTACTGCGCCCATGGTCCGCCGTATCAGCAACTTGGTCGGTAACAATCGACCTGTCAATGCAAAAGAACAGGATTACAAATGGTGGGATTTATTCTCCGGCACAGTACCAGCCGCTCCTCCTGCGTATGAAGATATCTTCCCTCAAGGCGACGTAGAGACCAAGCGAGCTTCGGCTGTGCAGGCTGCCGCTGATACTGTTGCGGATAACAAGTGTGCAGAACTCTTCGACCAAGCTGAGAGCTCTACCACCGCACAGAGGAGATCTACGAAGTTAGAGACAGTTACGATTGGCCAGATGCACACCATCACCAGAGAGCAACAGGATCAGTTGCGTTTAGCACATGCGGAGAAGGTTAAAAGGCTCAGCCGTGATCGGAACCTTTTCTTTATTTGGGTATGTTTCCCTCCTTACTTAATAAGAAATACTTTTCTAACGTTTTACAGATTCCCCTTCTTGTCGTCATCATCCTCGCAATGCTTTACAATCGTGTTCCGCAAGCATGGAGCGGAGCTTCGACTTTCATCTCGTCGATGCGAAATCGCGAAGCTGGTGGACAGCCGCGTTTCGTCGAAGTGGCTCAATAAAAACCTTTTACCTGATGATTCGGGAACTTGTCGTCTTTGCAGTCATGTTGGTCAAGGGCATGGGACGGAGCTATTTGTGGTTTCAATTATGGAAAGAAAAGGAATACAGCACAGCAATGCTGCACACTGCAGCTGCATAATGAATGGAATGAACTTTGTCTTTTGAGATGTTATTTAGCATGTTTCTTCTGTTTCTCTTCTATTAGCATTTTAGGGAAGATTAGGATGAATTGTTGGAAGGGAAGAAGAGTCCGGAGATATTCCAAGAGGGCGCTTAATTGGAGGCTTCCTGTACAGATTACAGAGATGAACTTGATCAATTGAAAATCGAGACACAGCTATTGTGAAGTCCTGAATTTCTAGTGTTTTAAGCTGCTAACGATGTATTTTCAAGTTCTGGTGAGATGATCACTGTTGATCACGAAACTTTGAAAGCCGTAAATTGCTTTAAAAATCCCTGTAATTGAGTTCTCTGCCTATCCAGCCTGCTAGAGGGTTTTGTGTCCATCAATTAGAAAACCCAAGTTCCCCCCAAACGGCCAAAAGTGTCCCCTAGGGTATATAGAGTATTTCAAGTTCTGACCACAACGCCAATCTCACCATTAACTCCAAACAAAGTGCCATACCGCTCAGTAAGAAATCTCAGGATCTGCCTCCTCGGTCTCAGCCCAAGCGAACCGCTGTATATCAATAGTCTGCCCAACAAACAAACTCTTCATCCTCCCTTCGATATCCATCGCAAACCTCACACACTTTGGATTCACAGCAGCATCCTCATCGTGTCCACTCCCAGGCGCATATCTCGAAACGTATGGCGAGTGTAATTTGTGCCCACCATGCAGAGAGAATAACTGAACGGGGCGGTGATGCTCATCCTGCTCTTGAGCTGCTGCTATGATGCCAGATTCGAGATCGACGTCGAAGCCGAGCTGGATGCTGGCGTTGTTCCAATAGTCTGGGTATGTGAGGATGGTTCTCGTGGGCTTGAGGTTTCGTCGAGAGTTTTGTACTCGGCGGGATTTGGGTGGGGGAGATGAGTGCGAGTCTTCTTTACGGAAGCGGAGGTCGTATTGACAAAGACTGGAGTTCAGCCCAGTGACTAATATACGGTGGGCATCCAGCTGCTTTATATGAGTGATTGAGCTTGGATGACAGATGATGTCTGCGTCGCGTCCGAAGATTGGGACTCGGAGGTCTGTGATATTGAGGAGGCCTGGTCTGCCGCCAGAGAGGAGCACGGAGGGATTGTCATATAGGAACTCGAGGGCGAAGATATCTTTGGGATGATTTTCTCCAGACACGGGCCGAGGGCTTACCCAGGTCATGTCGTGACTTTGCTTGTCGATGGAGAGAAGTCCTTGACTTGTTCCGAAGGCGAAAAGGAGTGAGGAAGCTGGTGGAGCGGCCGTTGACGAGTAGATGCTAACGTCAGAGCCTCGAGCGTTGCCGGGGCCAAGAATGATTGTTGGACTATCTAAGGGAGAATCAATATTAGCCTTTGGAATATAAATTATGACTTTATGGTGCCATATTTCTGAATTTCCGTCTGTGGCTTTGGGCGAGGCACGTTGAGAAGGTTGCCAGACAACTTACCTAACTCTCCGATACCTGCCATAGCAGTCACTGCAATTCCAGCTTGTGCTGATGGTGCAAGCCAAGTCATCGCTAGGCGTTTGCTGGCTTCATTCGTGCTGATAGATGTCGATGCCCCAGAACGACCAAACCTTTCGATCCTCCAGATTGCGTTGTTAATTGCAGGAACGCTGAAATCGTGACATATCTCAACGCATCCATTACTTGTAGAGCGTGCATGCTTGTCAGAATTAACTCGAAGAGTGAACAGCTGGTCATCATACGCTATTAGAAGTCAGCATTGATACAGAATCGAAGGGGTGCCAGAAAGGATAACGACATATGCAAAGGGGGTAAATAAAGCTGAAAACTCTGCAAATGGACGCTTGATAATGAAAAGGCCTACCAATCCAAAGGTCCGATATTGACGGACCTAAATCTGGTCTATGACCAAAGGCAAATAAAGGAGAGCTGCAGGAAGAGAACTGCATCATAGCACTAATGTATCCCTGCGGTACCAGTCCTTCTGCAAGAACCTGGGCGACATCTAGACTACCTTGCCCATTCTCTCTGTTGAGCAGTCCTCCAGCCAAGGGAGCTGCCATTACTTTCGACCGTTTGATTCGACCTCTCTGCAGTGCTATTCCTAACGCTCTTGCTTCTGCCCGCTCATCGCGTGTCTTCCGTCTCTTGACATCTTGAGAAGAGTATGCAGAACTAGCAGGTGCTCCACCGTTTGGCTGTATCTTGAAGTACTTCTTCTTTTCTTTGTCTATAGACACTCAGATTTCCACTATCGTAGGAAGCAAGAGATGAGGGAGGCAAACCGTAATAGTAACCCGGGATCTCAAGGATAGGACGCTCCATGTCGAGGACGAAAAGGCGGTGTCCAAGACTACGAATCACGTATTCGACTACTGACCCGGATCAAGGGTCATGCTACCATAATTTGGCAAAACATTCGAGGTGGTGAAGAACATTCTCCGATTTGGATGCAGTCATTGAAGATTACGAGGTTTGAAGGTGGTGCTTATTTCCACGATGTTTTTTGCTAGTCACACTGGTGGCTAAAGTACTTCCGACGATCTACCCCGCTGAGGGACCTCGTCAGTCCTTTGCAAAATTCTTCAACACCTACAATTGCTATTTAGGTTTC
>Ga0302325_10006737_pt1 | contig 25720 bp, 20 predicted proteins | sample Palsa_T0_2_FD_201948 | JGI IMG/M metagenome (GOLD analysis project Ga0302325, IMG submission 201948) | Peat permafrost microbial communities from Stordalen Mire near Abisko, Sweden - Palsa_T0_2 | ecosystem: Environmental > Terrestrial > Soil > Palsa > Peat permafrost | place: Sweden: Abisko... | reverse complement strand
ATAGATGGCAAGGATTAGCACGCCTCAAATCAGGGAAATAAAGAGTGAACGCCATGAACGCCTACAACATTTTTCTCAATTTCGGCCCCGAATCCCCGTACGGCGATTTCTTTAAAGCTTTCGTACCGAGCACAGTCGTTCTAAATAACGGTAGTAAGGTGTTCCGGTTGGAGTGCACTGCAATAGACGAATCACTTCATTATCTACTTGTTGTGCCAGCCGAGAAAAGCATGCTTGCGGGGATTCAAGTGAGAATCCCTCATCACATGGTGCTTGTGGTTGTTGATGCGGTTCTGCCTGAAAAGGTATTTGGTTTTGCCCCATCGACTGCAAATCCTGAGTAGTTTCAATACGCGCAATGAATGACGAGCAACTAAAATCAGTGCAGATGGTAAGAGGTGAGGGTGTAACTCGCTTGCCTGACGAGATTGCAACCTCCGTGGGTCACATAGCCCATCAGTTCGCTCTCCTTGAAGGCATATTGAAGGACTGCATTTATGAACTGGTTGGCGTATCTGGGACTGTAGGCCGAATCGCAATTGGGACCGCGAGAGCCGAAGATCAGGTGTCAAAAATCGAAGATCTAATGACGCACCTAGGCTACGCATTTGACCCACCACTAAGCGATTTTAAAAAACAAGTCGCAAAAGCTGAGCAATTGAGAGATTCAATTATCCACGGACATTGGGCAAAAGACCCCGAAACCGGCGAACTTCTCTTGCTTGAGTTAACGGGCAAATGGGATATCGGCGCAAAGAGTCCGAGAGTCACCAAAAGAATGTATCCCGCCGGCAGACCAAAAAAGAACGAGGACTTAATAGAGATCCGAGCAAACATTACGGCAGCAGCGAAGAGTGCGTGGATAATGCACAAGCGGCTGCAAACATTGCTTGATAAATCTCCTTCACCAAGAGCGCCGGATCGTCCCATTGGCGATCAAAGTGAAAGTAAACCTCCAGACCCGCCGACTCCATCTCAGGGGTGACTTGAGGCTCGCTTTTATCTGGCGCGTTTCTTTCCGCTGCGCTTGGGTTTGCCTTGACCGCCAAGCCGCTCATGCGGCACCGGGGGCGAGTGAACCATCCGCTGCATAACGGATCGCGCTAAGGCAGAAACCTCGCCAGGGGACGTCGCTGGCGGTTGCAGATCGGGTTTCTTGGGCACAGCGAACTCCTTGTGCATCCATTAGATCACTCCTTTGTTGCAAAGCACAGGAGTAAGGTTCCCTTGTCGAATGAGAAACAGGCCAAGGAGCAAGGACGATGGCAAACACAGTCAAATGGCTGTCTTACGACTTTCATGTATTAACTTTGGACGCCAGCTGGACCGCAGATGGCGGGATATACATTTTCACCGGGCTCAAAGACAACACTTGGCATCCTTACTACGTAGGAATTGCAGACAGCCTTAAGGTTCGTCTGGCGACCCACGAACGCTGGTCGGAGGCTGTGCAGCTAGGGGCCACCCACGTCCATGCGCGGGTGGCGTCGCTAGCGGCCACCCGGGAAGCGATTGAGAAAGAGCTAATTGCTCAATATCAACCGCCACTAAACACGCATCACCGATAGCGACCACGCCACCCGACCTGTCACGCGGAGGGACGATACTCGAATCGCTCACTTTTGTCAAGTATATAATCGCCCCGGTACTTCGCATAATGTATATTATGTTAAATAATGGATTCTGGCCCGACTGTGGTCGTATCGCACTGTTGCTGCGACCGTCTCAGAATTCGTGAGTTCTGCTTGCTTACTTCAATCAGGAAGTTAGGCGCGTCTCGAAATGGTGAGTCGGTTGCGTTTGCCGTGACGCTCACCGACGCAAGGCTCGCCGCTGCGGCAAAGTCTCATCAATGGTGAGACGACCGCTGCTCAATAATTCATCCACCGTTGTCGTGCGTCTCAGAATTACCCGGACTCATGAACGCGTTGGTTTTCGTGTCGGTCGTGCTCGCGTTCACCTTCACGATGAACTGACGACGGTAGTCACATTGATATGTCGAAGCCTCAATGGACGGCCGTTGCGAGGTACACAGATCTTCTGACGTCGGCCACGACCTACTTCCTCTCGGCCGATGCGCCCTCCTCTGCATCACGCGGGTACAAGCCCTGGATTGTGAGCACCGGATAGTCGGCATACACTCCGACCAATTGCAGGCATGTGGAGGGTATTTCCATGGCTGACATGACCCGGCGCCAGTTCCTGGCCGTGACGGGCGCTACTCTGGCCGGATCGAGCCTCGCGCTCCTGGGTTTCTCCCCGGCCGCAGCGATCGCAGAGGTCCGCGAATTCAAACTTGCGCGCGCGACGGAGACGCGCAACACCTGTCCCTACTGCGCCGTCGCCTGCGGCATTGTGATGTATGGACTCGGCGATGCCGCCAAGAACGCAGAGGCGAGCATCATCCACATCGAAGGCGATCCGGATCACCCAGTCAATCGCGGCACGCTGTGCCCGAAGGGCGCTGGGCTATTGGATTTCGTGCATAGCCCGAGCCGCCTGATGTACCCCGAATATCGCGCTCCGGGTTCCGATAAATGGCAACGCATCTCCTGGGACGACGCGCTTGGCCGAATCGCCAAGCTCATGAAGCAGGACCGCGATGCCAATTTCGTCGCCAAGACACCCGAGGGACTGACGGTGAACCGGTGGCTGACGACCGGGATGCTCGCCGCGTCGGCCAGCAGCAACGAGGTCGGCTACCTCACGCATAAGGTGATCCGCAGTTTCGGCGCACTGGCTTTCGACAATCAGGCGCGTGTGTGACACGGCCCGACGGTGGCAGGTCTTGCCCCGACGTTTGGCCGTGGAGCGATGACGAATCACTGGGTCGACATCAAGAATGCCGACGTCGTACTCATCATGGGCGGCAATGCCGCCGAGGCGCACCCCTGCGGGTTTAAATGGGTCACTGAAGCCAAGGCGCACAACAAGGCGCGGCTGATCGTCGTCGATCCGCGCTTTACCCGCTCGGCCTCCGTTGCCGACGTGTATGCCCCGATCCGTACCGGCACGGACATCGTGTTCCTGGGGGGTGTCGTCAGCTACCTGCTGGCTAATGACAAGATCCAGCACGAGTACGTTAAGAACTACACCGACTTCACGTTCATTGTGCGCGAGGATTTCACTTTCACGGACGGCCTTTATTCCGGTTACAACGCGGAGAAGCACAGCTACGACAAGTCTACGTGGGACTACGAAATCGGTCCCGACGGTTTCGTGAAATCCGATCCGTCGCTCACCCATCCGCGCTGTGTCTACCAGCTGATGAAACAGCACTACGCGCGTTACACGCCCGAGATGGTCGCGCGCGTGTGCGGTACGCCGCAGGCCAAATTCCTGCAGATCTGCGAGATGATGGCCTCGACCGCTACACCGACGCGCGCCATGACCATCATGTACGCGCTCGGCTGGACGCAGCATTCCGTCGGATCGCAGATGATCCGTCAGGGCGCGATGGTGCAGCTGCTGCTCGGCAACATCGGCATCGCTGGCGGCGGCATGAATGCACTGCGCGGACATTCCAACATCCAGGGTCTGACCGACCTCGGGTTGATGTCGAACCTGCTGCCCGGGTACATCAATCTCCCGAGCGAAAATGAGCAGGACTACGCTAAGTTCATCGCTGCACGCGCCTTCAAGCCGCTGCGGCCGAACCAGCTGAGCTACTGGCAGAATCTCGACAAGTTCGTGGTCAGCCTGATGAAGGCATGGTGGGGGGATGCCGCCACTGCAGAAAATAACTGGGCCTACGACTACCTTCCCAAGCTCGACAAACTGTACGACATGCTGCAGACATTCGAGCTGATGAGCCAGGGCAAGATCAACGGTTACATCTGCCAGGGATTCAATCCACTCGCCGCGGCTCCGAACAAGGCGAAGATGAACCTCAGTCTCGCGAAACTTAAGTACCTGGTCGTGATGGATCCGCTCGCGACCGAAACATCGGAATTCTGGCGCAACTTCGGCGAACACAACGATGTCGACTCGGCGCGGATTCAGACGGAGGTGTTCCGCCTGCCGACCTCATGCTTTGCGGAAGAAGAGGGATCCCTCACGAATTCGTCGCGCTGGCTGCAGTGGCACTGGAAGGGTGCCGAGCCGCCCGGCGAGGCGCGTTCCGACCTGCGCATCATGGCCGAGATATTCACGCGTATGCGCGCGATGTATCAGAGCGACGGAGGAGCGTTTCCGGATCCGATCGTCAATCTCTCCTGGCCGTATGCACATCCAAACGATCCTTCGCCGCAGGAACTCGCGCGGGAGTTTTCAGGCAAGGCGCTCAAAGATCTCGCCGATCCCAAAGACCCGACCAAGATCACGCGTAAAGCCGGCGAACAGCTTGCAGGCTTCGCCGAACTGCGCAACGACGGCAGCACCTTGAGCGGCTGTTGGATCTTTTGCGGCGCATGGGGGCCGACAGGCAATCTCATGGCCCGCCGCGACAACTCCGACCCGACCGGCATCGGCCAGAACCTGAACTGGGCGTTCGCCTGGCCTGCGAACCGCCGGGTCCTCTACAACCGCGCATCCTGCGATCCGAGCGGCAAGCCGTTCAACCGTGATCGTGCGCTCATCTCCTGGAACGGTACCGCCTGGGGCGGCGCTGACATTCCGGACTTCAAAGCCGATGAGGATCCCACCCACGGGATGGGCCCGTTCATCATGAATCCGGAGGGAGTCGCGCGATTTTTCGCCCGCAACACCATGGCCGAAGGGCCTTTCCCTGAGCACTATGAGCCCTTCGAGACGCCACTCGCCGTCAACCCCTTAAGTCCCAAGGAGCCAAGGGCTCTCAACAATCCGGCTGCGCGTGTGTTCGACGACGATCGCAAGGCGTTCGGAAAACCGGCGCAGTTTCCGCATGCGGCCACGACCTATCGCTTGACGGAACATTTTCACTACTGGACCAAGCACGTGCGCCTGAACGCGATCATCCAGCCGGAGCAGTTCGTTGAGATCGGTGACGCCCTGGCGAAGGACCTCGGCATTGCCTCCGGCGACTGGGTCAAGGTTGAATCGAATCGTGGCTTCATCAAGGCGGTGGCGGTAGTCACCAAGCGTTTGCGGGCACTGCAGGTGGATGGCAAGACGCTGCATCATGTGGGAATTCCCATCCACTGGGGATTCAAAGGGCTCGCGAAGCCCGGATTCCTCGCCAATACGCTCACACCGGTCGTTGGCGACGGCAACTCGCAGACGCCCGAGTTCAAATCTTTCCTCGTCAGGGTCGAGAAAGTGTAGGAAGACACCAATGCCACTGCAGTCACTCGACATCGTCCGACGCTCGGCCACCACAACGCGGTCACCGGACGTTCGCGAGCCGAGCGGCGGACGCGAAGTCGCGAAGCTCATTGACACGACAAAATGCATCGGCTGCAAGGCCTGCCAGGTCGCCTGCATGGAATGGAACGATCTGCGCGACGAGATCGGTACGAATACCGGCCGGTACCAGAATCCGGCCGATCTGAGCGCGAACACCTGGACGCTGATGCGCTTCGCCGAGATCGAGAATTCCAAAGGGGATCTGGAATGGCTGATCCGTAAGGACGGCTGCATGCACTGCGCGGACCCGGGGTGCCTCAAGGCGTGCCCCTCGCCGGGCGCCATCGTGCAGTACGCGAACGGCATCGTGGATTTTCAAGAGGAGAACTGCATCGGCTGCGGTTACTGCATCGCTGGTTGCCCTTTCGACATCCCGCGGATCTCGAAAAAGGACAAAAAAGTCTACAAGTGCACCCTATGCTCGGACCGCGTTGCGGTCGGACTCGAGCCGGCCTGCATCAAGGCCTGTCCCACCGGCGCCCTCGTCTTCGGCACCAAGGACGACATGAAGCAGCATGCGGCGGAGCGTATCGAAGATCTGAAGTCGCGCGGGTTCGAACAGGCCGGGCTTTACGACCCAGCGGGAGTGGGCGGCACGCATGTCATGTACGTGCTGCACCACGCCGACCAGCCGCACAACTACGTCGATCTGCCCGCGGACCCGCGCATCAGCCGCGCCGTTCTCCTGTGGAAGGGTTTTTCGAAGCCGCTGGGGCTCGCCGTCATGGCACTGACGGCACTCGCCGGATTTTTCCACTACATTCGAGTCGGGCCGGACGAGACGGACGCGAGCGATGAGGCGGCCGCGCGTGAGTTGGCCAAGCGATTGGAGAAGGCGCCATGAGCGACATCGAAGTCGGCCCGGAGCGTCGCGATACAGTATCCCCCGAACATCACGGCATGATCGTGCGTTACACGGCGGGGGATCGCACCAATCACTGGACGGTGGCCCTGGCCTTCGTGCTCGCTGCGCTCTCGGGACTCGCCCTCTTCCACCCGGCGCTTTTCGGGTTGAGCGCCCTCTTCGGCGGCGGCCCTTGGACCCGGGTTCTGCATCCCTGCATCGGGCTTGCAATGGTGCTCGCGTTCGTGCCGTTCGCGCTGCGGGTGGGTTCCGAGAACCGCATGCAGCCGCGGGATTGGGCGTGGCTGCGCCAGTACCGCGATGTCGTGACCAACCGCGAGGAGCGCCTGCCCGAGGTCGGTCGCTACAACGCGGGCCAGAAGCTCGTGTTCTACGCTGTAGTTGTGTGCCTGATGGGCCTGCTGTTTTCCGGTGTCGTCATCTGGCGCGCCTATTTCTCGCTGTATTTCCCGGCTCCGGTGCTTCGCTTGGCCTTCATCACGCATGCCGTGTGCGCGCTGGTGCTCATCTGCACCATCATCGTTCACATCTACGCAGCAATCTGGGTAAAGGGTTCGGTCGAGGCAATGACCCGGGGCAAGGTGACACCGGGGTGGGCGTGGAAGCATCATCGGGTCTGGTTTCGCGAGATCATGACCCGTGCAGCGAACTCTCGACCCCGCGCAGATTGAAGCTTTCGCCCAGCGATCAATTCCTCGCATCCGGCTTCCCGATCCTGCCGATCTCTTCTCGCGACGCGCCACGCGACTGCGCGCGCTCGCCGCAAACCACACCCTTGGTGATTACCTGCGGTTGATGGCCATCGTCAGTGATGCTCAGCAGGCAGCCGTAGGCGCGCTGACCGCACAACGACTGCGCGCCGGAGGCGCTGTCCCGTCGATCGACTCGCAGATCATCCTCGCCCGCAGGCACGGCATGCCGCTGCTGCAGGCGGCCGGTTGGCCACGCGACCTTCGCTGGCGCGCCATCCTCACTGAAATCTGCGACGCCGTGAACGCTCGAGCGGACATTCCCGAAGCGGTCCGGGTCGTCTGCACTCGGATCCGTGACTGGCCGTCAGCGCAACTCGATGAGCAGGCCGATTTACTGCTGTCTGCACGCACCGATGGAGTTCATGCCGAAGCTGCACCCTTCATCATGGCCGCACTCCAGGTGTATTGGGTTTTCATGGTGGCCTCACTGCCCATGGATCTGCTGGGAGAACTGGGCGCTGATCGCGACCAGGCGGTTCGCGCGGACGTGCTGGGGGTGTGTCCGAGTTGCGGCACCCTCCCCGTCGCCAGCATCGTGCGTGCAAACCAAGGCTATCGCTATCTTCACTGTGCCCTGTGCGCGACCGAGTGGCATCTGGTGCGGATCAAATGCAGCCACTGTCTGACTACCGAGGGAATCCGCTACCACTTGGTCGAGGGAGGCTCCGACGCAGTCCGCGCTGAGAGCTGTATCCACTGCCACACGTATCGCAAGATTCTCTACGAGGAGAAGGACGCCGCGGTCGAACCAGTGGCCGATGACCTGGGCAGCCTCGCGCTCGACCTTCTGATGGCTGCAGACGGCTTTCGCCGTGCCTGTGGCAATCCCCTCCTCTGGCAACCCTCGGGGGTGTGAGGAGTGGACGCAGCGCAGGTCCGAGCCGCTGATATTCCTTCACTCGATCGGGTGTTGAATGGGGCGGCGTTGCAGAGCCTCCTCGCCCGTCACGGGCGCACACAGGTCACCGCCGCCCTGCGCGGCCATCTCGATGATCTGCGTCGCTCGGCTTTGGCGGGAACTTTGGATTCAACCGAGTTGCATGAAGCTGCGATGGCGGAGGTCCTCGAGGCAAAACTCATCGAGGCGGCTCGGCCGCGCTTGCGCCCCGTGTTCAATCTGACGGGCACCGTGCTGCATACCAATCTGGGTCGTGCCGTCCTGCCTGAGAGCGCCGTACGCGCCGTCGCGAACAGCATGCGCGCGCCCGTCAACCTGGAATTCGATCTTGCATCGGGTCGGCGCGGCGAGCGCGACACGGTCGTCGAAGAGCTGCTGTGTGAATTGACCGGTGCTGAAGCAGCAACGGTGGTCAACAACAACGCGGCGGCGGTCTTGTTGATCCTCAGTGTTCTGGCGGCGCGGCGCGAAGTCATCGTGTCGCGGGGGGAGCTCATCGAAATCGGCGGCGCATTCCGGATGCCTGACATCATGCGCCAGGCCGGTGCGAAACTCGTCGAGGTCGGCACGACGAATCGCACGCACTTGGCGGATTATGCCGATGCGATCGGAGCGCGCACTGCGCTCTTGATGAAAGTGCATACGAGCAACTACGTCATCAGCGGGTTCACCAACTCGGTCGCCGTTGCCGAGCTCGCAGAGCTTGGCCGGACGCGCTCCGTCGCGCTCGCTGTTGATCTCGGCAGCGGGTCACTCGTTGACCTCGCGCGCTGGAGGCTTCCCAGGGAACCGACTGTGAGCGAGAGCGTGTTGGCCGGCGCCGATCTGGTGTCGTTCAGCGCGGATAAGCTCCTCGGAGGACCCCAGGCAGGTCTCATCGTCGGTCGCGCCGATCTGATCGCGAAGCTTCGCAAGCATCCCCTGAAGCGCGCTCTGCGTGTCGGCAAGCTGACTCTCGCGGCCCTCGAGCCTGTGCTTGCGCTCTATCGCACGCCAGAATTTTTGGCGGAGCGCCTGGTGACATTGCGGCAGCTCACGCGACCCGCAGCTGCAATGCAGGATCAGGCCGTGCGGCTTCGCCCGCTCGTGCAGCGCTCCATCGGCGATGCATATGAAGTGACCGATGCGCCGATGTTCAGCCAGATCGGCAGCGGCGCACTTCCGGTCGAACAGTTGCCGAGCCACGGTCTGGCCATTCGTACCGCCAAAGGAAAACGCGGCGGTCTCGATCGTCTGGAGGCCTTGATGCGCGGCCTGGCGCGGCCGGTCATCGGACGCGCGGCCGAAAAAACACTTTGGTTGGACCTGCGCTGCCTGGAAGCGTCCGACGAAGCGGAGTTCGTGGCGCAATGGGGTGAGCTTCGTCAATGATCGTCGGCACCGCCGGTCATATTGATCATGGCAAGACCACGTTGGTGCGTGCCCTGACGGGCGTAGACACCGATCGCCTCAAGGAGGAGAAGGCCCGCGGCGTCTCCATCGAGCTGGGGTTCGCCTATACGCCGCTCGATGATGGCAGCGTGCTGGGCTTTATCGACGTCCCGGGCCACGAACGGTTCGTGCATAAGATGGTCGCGGGTGCCTGCGGTATCGATTTCGCGCTGCTGCTGGTTGCGGCCGACGATGGCGTGATGCCACAGACACGCGAGCATCTGGCGATTCTCGACCTGCTCGGTATTGGCCGCGGTGCCGTGGCCCTGAGCAAGGCAGATCGCGTTGATGCCCACCGTTTGCAGGAAGTGCAGGATGAGGTCACCGCGACGCTCGCTTCCACAGGACTTCGTGAAGCGCCGATCTTCCCATTGAACTCCACTCGGCCGGACGATCCGGGTACGACGTCCTTGCGCCGCTATCTGCAGGAAATTGCCGCCGTCTTTCCGTCCCGTCGCGATGCGCGCTTGTTCCGCCTTGCCGTGGATAGGGTGTTTACGCTCGATGGCCACGGCACCGTCGTGACGGGAACCGTGTTCTCGGGGCAGGTCCGCATCAACGAAACGGTGGCGGTAATGCCGGCGGGCATACAGGTCCGGGTACGCAGCATCCACACTCAAAATCGCGCCGCCGAGTACGGCTCGGTCGGCGAGCGGTGCGCACTCAATCTCGCCGGCGTCAAAAAAAGTGCGCTGGCGCGCGGCGATTGGCTCGCCGAGCCGCGCGTGTTTGTGCCGACTGCGCGCATCGATGTGCGTCTGCAGCTGCTCGCGGGCAGCGCTCTGCGGCTCAAATCAGGGTCGCCGCTGCACGTGCATCTGGGCACGGCACACCGTGTTGTGCACGTCATCCTGCTCGAATCCGCAAGTGTTTCCGCGGGCGAGTCAGCACTGGTGCAGCTGGTTTTTGACGCGCCGGTCTGCGCGATCCCCGGCGACCGCTTCATCGTGCGCGACGCGCAGGCGGCGCACACCGTGGGCGGTGGCGTCGTGCTCGATCCCTTCGCACCCTCCCGCAAGCGACGCACGCTCGCACGAGTGCAGTATCTCGAGGCGCTTGCACGGCTGATCGCCGGAGAGGGTCTTACCGCGTTACTGCAGCAGGCATCCTATGGCGTGAAGATGACGGACCTGGTGCGCCTGACGGGACTTCCTGCGGAACTCATCGAGCTGCCTCCGGATTCCGTCACGATCGACTGCGCTCACGAGCAGTTCGTCCTGCTTGCCGCGAATTGGTCGGCATTGCGCGCGCGCACCGTGAGCGCCTTGCGCGACTTTCACGCACAGGTGCCGGATGAACTCGGTCCCGATATCGGGCGCCTGCGCCGCATCGCCCTGCCCGAGTCATCCGACGCTCTGTGGCATGCGCTGATCGATGCGCTCGTGCGTGAGCGCACCGTGCTGCGCAGCGCACCGTGGTTGCATCTGCCCGGGCACGCCACGATGCTATCGGCGGACGACCAGGCGCTGGAGCGCAAATTGCAGCCGTTAATCGCTGCCGGGCGCTTTGATCCACCGTGGGTGCGGGATCTCGCCGGCACTGTCCAAGAACCTGAAGCGCGCGTGCGCGAGGTGTTGCGCAAGCAGATCACGCAGAACACCGTCTACCAGGTCGTGCCCGATCTCTTCTACGATCGCGAGTGCATCCGCGAGCTTGCAGCGCTCGTTGCCGCGATCGCCCAGGAGCACGGCGCCGCGAGCGCCGCGCGCTTCCGGGATGCCGTTGGCATCGGCCGCAAGCGCGCGATTCAGATCCTGGAGTTCTTCGATCGCGTAGGCTTCACGCGCCGTGTGCGCGATTCGCACGTACTGCGGCGCGACAGCGGCTGGCGAACATCCGATTGACACGGAAGGCACACGTACCCGGTGGTGCGGCTGGGCTTCAAACCCAGGAGGGGGCGTCAAGCGCTTCCTGGTAGGTTCGACTCCTACTGTCTTCCGCCATTAGGCGGCGATTTCGCGCGTGTGGATCTCGTAGCGAAAAGAGGTCGGATTGAGACTGTCGAGACGTCCCTCGGCAGTCTCGCCGTTGGGATACATCAGGAACGGGATCGCGCCCTTGCCGGAGCCCGGCAGGGCGACGTCGTGGCCGTGATTGAAGACCACCCAGTTCATCTCCCAGCTGCCAAAGAGTGTGGCGCGTGCCGCCTGCACCTTCGGATGATTCATCGGCAGGCCGCCGGGCTCCTCCTCCAGCATGACCTTGCGCACGTCGGCCGGATCAATAGGAATCCAGCCAACGCCGCGCGCGTAAAATTCTGCGCGGCAATGCTGTGCCTTACTGCTATCGCCGCTCCTGCCCAGACACTTGAACCCGCGAAGCGAGTCGGCAACGCGTATGCCGTAGGCATCGCGTGCAGGAATGCGCACGGAGCGCGCGAGCGCCACGAACAGCGCATTGATGTCCGCGCACTTTCCTCCGAGGTAACCGGACTTCAACATCGAGGCGACGTCACCCATGCCGCACCCTGGTGTTTGCGGATCGCGGCTGGTGTTGTCGACCACCCATTCATATATGGCGCGCGCTCTTTGCATGTCGTCATGGCATGCGCGCGTGATCTTCTCGGCCGTCTCCTTGACGATGCCGTCAGTCGGTAGCAACGAGGTTGGACGCAGGTAAGTGTGCATCAGGGTCTCAGTCTCACGCGGCTCAATCGCCGTCGCCGGCTGACTGATCGCCACCCGACGGTCGCGTATGGCGAAGCAGTTCGTGAGAGTCACACGGCCCACTGATCTGGGGTCGTCCCATTCGACCCGCAGGAGCACGACGTCATATCCGGCGTCGGAGACGAGTGTGGCGCGCGCTGCTCCGGCGGCGTCCCAACGCGAATCGAGCGCCACCTGGTAGCTTGTGCAAGTGCTCGCCGGCACGGGTAGCCACAGGCATGTACGGCCCGCCGGAGTTGCAACTTCCACGGTCGTCGCGATCTCAAATGTTCGCCAGTCGGATGTGAGGGGAGTTTCCGCAGCCGCCACGCCGCGAGAGCGTCCGGTGAGTGCGAAAACAGTGGCGGCCGGCAGTGCGGCTGAAAGGTGCACAAGGAAATCACGACGCTTCATGAAAGGTTCCCTCGGGCGGCGGCGCACGCTTGCTTCTCACGCATTCCCGATGAGAATACGATCATGGCGATCGCTCCTCCCGCCCCACCGCGGCTGACCTCGTTGTCCCACGGCGGGGGTTGCGGCTGCAAGATCGCGCCGGACATCTTGGCCGGTCTCCTTAAGCGATCTTCTCCGACCCGGCCGTTCGCGCAGCTCCTGGTGGGGACGCAGACCGCCGACGACGCGGCGGTTTATCGACTCAGTGATGAGCTGGCGATCATCGCGACGACGGACTTTTTCATGCCGATCGTGGACGATCCATTCGACTTTGGCCGCATTGCGGCCACCAACGCCCTGTCGGACGTCTATGCCATGGGCGGGACGCCGATTCTGGCGCTCGCCATTGTCGGCATGCCGATCAATGTGCTCTCGCCGGAAGTCATCCGCGACATCCTGCGCGGCGGCGAGGCGATCTGCACAGAGGCCGACATTCCCATTGCCGGCGGCCATAGCATCGATTCGGTAGAGCCGATCTACGGCTTGGCCGCATTGGGTGTCATTCATCCGAAGGATGTGAAGCGCAATTCAGACGCGCGGGTCGGAGATGCGCTCGTGCTCGGCAAACCACTCGGGGTCGGTATTCTTTCGGCCGCACTTAAGAAGGGCGAACTCGGACCGGCCGAGTATCGCGCCATGGTCGATCTCACCACCTGCCTTAACCGCGCCGGTCCCGATCTTGCAAAACTGCCCGGCGTTCATGCCATGACTGATGTAACTGGATTTGGACTCCTCGGACACTTGCTAGAGATGTGCCGCGGCTCCGGGATCGGCGCGCGGGTCAACATGGCGCAGGTGCCGCTGCTGGACAAGGTGCTCACGATGGCCGGTGCCGGACTCGTCACCGGCGCGTCGGGGCGCAACTGGAGATCCTGCGGCGCTGAAGTAGAGCTTGCCGCGCACGTAACGGATGCGCACAAGGCTCTGCTGTGCGATCCGCAAACCTCGGGTGGCTTGCTGGTCGCCTGTGCTCCGGATGCACTCGCCGATGTGATCGCGACATTTGCGCGGTATGGCGGCGCGCGCGCGCGCGTGATCGGAGGGATGATTGGCGGCGCGCCGCGCGTGTCGGTTGAGCTTTAGCAGCCCGGCATGAGGTTCTGCCAGCAAGGCGCGCAGGACTTGGCTACTAAAACATTATTTAAAACATAATGATAAGACGACTATCTCATGTCGTTTACATCATCAGATTATCCGCGCGCCATTCGATGCGAGACTTCAACTGCCGGCCGACACGACTCCTGCCAGAGTCTGGGTGCCCAAAATCCAGGGCAAGAGGCGCGCAGTGTTGATCGCATCATCAAGCGCGCGGTGGTAGCTGCCCTCGATCCCGATTTTCGTCAATTCGCACGCACTGGCCAGCGTAACGCGTGTGCCGGTTTGGTGCCGCGCGGCAAAAATCCGCTTGGCATCCTCATGGGGCAGTTCCAGGGGATTTTCTGCGCCGTGCCGGGCGCAATCGAGCGCAATCTGCCTGCGGTCGTAGCCGCCCCAACTCAGCCAGACTGCCCCAGCCTCGCGGCGTCGGCTGGCGAATTCATCTAACCTGCGCGCGGCAGCTGGAAAAAGTGGCGCGCCGTCGATGTCGGCCTGCTCGATTCCCGTGAGATCGATGCAAAAAGGCGTGAGCGTCGGTCGGTGGATGGGCCGCACAAAACTCTGGAAGCGATCAAGCACGGCGCCGTCGGACAGGGCCCAAACCGCCCCGATTTCGATTATCTCCATGGCCTCGGGAGGGATGCTGCCATCGTTGGCGCAGGTCGCCTCCAGATCCACGACCAAAATGCTGCAGCTACTTGCTCGCATGCACGTCTGAGTATAATTCAGCAGGGTGGCGGCAATTAACGCACGCTTCCATTCGATCGAATATCCCGATACCTCCTGCCGTACGATAAATAACTATGAACACACAACCAGGATCCTTCGATGTCTCGCAAGCTCGTGGAGCGCTCGCTAAATCGGTTCGTGATCATTGGGTCGCCTTTCTGATTGAAGGGATCGTTCTTGTGGTTTTGGGGATGTTCGCGATTTTCGTGCCGCTCATCGCCTCGCTCGCCGCGACAGTTTTCTTCGGCTCTATCTTGCTGGTCGCGGGCGTCGTGGGCCTCATCACGACAGTATCCGCGCGTCATGCACCCGGCTTCTCATGGTCGGTGATGTCGGCGGTATTGGGCATCGTGACCGGCGCCCTCCTCCTTGCATCCCCCGTAACCGGGACGATCTCCTTGACCGTCGTCCTGATTGCGTTTCTGTTCATTGAAGGCGTGGTGTCAGTCATGTTTGCGATTCAACATCGCAGGCAGGAATCCGGCTCCTGGGGCTGGATGCTTGCGAGCGGCGCGCTCGATATCGTGTTGGCAGCCATACTTTTTGCCGGGTTGCCGGGAACGGCATTGTGGGCCTTGGGCCTTCTGATCGGGATCAACATGCTTTTCGGCGGGTGGTCGCTCATCGCCATGTCGCTAAGCGCACGACCCGGAGCGGCGGCCGCCGCGTGAGCGACAGTGACTTGCAGAACGCCGCGCGAATGGTTCTCAAGTCGTAGCCGCGTGGCCAGACTGACCGATACCGCCTCGATGGTGCCATGGTGTGAGCCTTGTAAAGCGCACACGTGAAAACTGTGTTTGAAAAGCAACAGAATCCTGCCCGCGGCTTCTTCTATAGTGCGGGCAACCGCCCATGCTCGCGCGATTGGCCATCCGATGCCTTTTTTCGATAGCGCTATTCATTTTCTCGGCTTTGACGGATGTCATATAGTATGAAAGTCTGTGTCGTCGTTGATACAACGTCGGCGCGGCTGCTATGCAGAACGTGCCGTAAATCCATCGCTTCGCGCGCATAAATCGATGGGTCGTAAGGGGTGTGGATGGTTGCGCCTATGCCGAGTCGAAATGCGGATTCGGGGATCTGGCACTTCTAAGATCGTCTGAAAGACGGGGAGCACAAGATGAAGTACAACGCGAGAGTATCTGCCGCGGTCGCGGCTATTCTGGGGGCGCCTGCCGGTGTATGGGCGCAGACGGCAACCACCGCCGACACGTCGGCCGGCACCGCCAACGGGATTCAGGAAATCACCGTCACAGCGCAGCGTCGCTCGGAAAACATCCAGAACGTGCCGATTTCGATTCAGGCACTTACTGCCGAGACGCTCTCGCAGCTGAATGTCACGACCTTCGATGACTACCTAAAATACGTGCCGAACGTGACCTCCGCAGGCTACGGCCCGGGCCAGAGCCTCATCTTCATGCGCGGTCTGAGCACCGGCGCGCTGGGCACTCAGGGCAGCGGTACTGACGCCAACTTCCCCAACGTCGCGGTGTATCTCGATGACCAGTCGGCGCAGATGCCATATCGGAACCTCGACATCTACGCGGCCGACATCGAGCGCATCGAAGTTCTCGAGGGTCCGCAAGGGACGCTCTTCGGTGCGGGCGCGCAAGCCGGTGTGATCCGCTACATCACGAATAAGCCGAAGCTTGATGTGACTGAAGGCAACGCGAGTGCCGGATACGGCACCACTGCCCATGGCGACAACAACTCCAACTTGGAGGCCATGATCAATCTGCCGGTGATAGCAAACACCTTGGCGGTGCGCGCGGTGATCTACAGCGACAGCCGCGGTGGTTACATCAACAACGTTGCACAAACCTTTACCCGCTCGGACACGGACGCTGGCATCCATTACGCCGGTGGCGCGGTGCCGCCGGGAAGCCCGGTGATCAATAACGCGGCCCAAGTGGCAAATGCCATCAACCCGGTCACGTATCAGGGTATACGGGCCTCTGCGCTGTGGAAGATAAACGACGACTGGAACGTGCTCCTGATGCAGGCCTACCAGGATATGGATGCCCAGGGCGTGTTCTACCAGATGCCGTACGGGTCGGATTACCAGTTCAATCACCAGGCGCTGCCGGATTTGTCGGTGACGCTGTTCAATCCCTCCTATGACAAGGACAGGTTTGAGGACACCGCGGTCACGGTCAACGGCCGCATCGGGGATCTGAAGTTCGTCTACACCGGAGGATATCTCGACCGTCACGTCGAGTCGCAGCAGGACTACACGAACTATTCGCGCGGCTTTTATGCTGACTTCTACCAGTGCACAACCAGTGTGGGTTACGGCGTGCCCGGGCCCGACAAGTGCTATTCGCCAAGCGCCTTTTGGCGCAACACCCAGGAAAACACCCACGAGAGCCACGAGGTGCGCCTGAGTACGCCGGACGACTGGCGCATTCGCGGCCTCCTTGGCGGATTCTGGGAAAACTTCAGGGTCTACGACAATACCGACTGGTTCTACAAGCAGGACCCGGCGTGTACGGCCACCTTGAACACCGGCTGTCTGAGCGACATCGCTCCGGCTCCAGGTTCGGAGATGAACGTACCCGGCGTGCGTCCGGACAATGAGTCATTCTTTGACGATGTCCAGCGCGGTTACCGGCAGTACGCAGCCTTTGGCTCGGTCGATTTTGACCTGATTCCGAAGGTGCTGACATTCACCGCCGGTACGCGGTACTACCACTTCAGCAATACGCAAACCGGCAGCTACGCCTCGGGCTTCGGATGCGTAGATGCCGGACCCGCCCCATGCACCGCGGGTTCCGGCAACCTCAATGCCCTGCACCTCGAATCGACGTATTCGGGCTTCAGGAGCCGAGCAAATATTACCTACCACGTCACGCCCGATGCGATGCTCTACTACACCTGGTCGCAGGGATTTCGCCCGGGAGGTTTCAATCGGGAAGCTTCCACGGAAGCTGGCGGGCAATTCATTATTCCGCAAGAATTTGCCCCGGATACGCTGGTCAACAACGAAGTTGGTTTCAAGTCCGAATGGCTGGATCATCATCTGCAGTTGAACGGCGCCCTCTATCAGGAGCAGTGGAATGATGTGCAGCTGCAATTCTTTGATCCTGCCGCGCTCGGCAACCTGAGCTTCGTCACCAATGGACCCAACTACCGGGTGAGGGGCTTTGAGCTGCAGGTGGTGGCACAACCCCTTCACGGTCTGACCCTACAAGCGTCGGCTGCCTGGAATCGCAGTCAGGAAACAAACTCACCCGACTTGATCGACAACAATCCGGCCAGTCCCGGGTTTGGCCAGCCGATTACGTCGATTCCAAATCCGTTTGGAACTCTGGGGAGCCCGCTCGCGGACTCGCCGCCGTTCGCGGGTAACCTGCGCGTCCGCTATGAGTGGAACATCAATGAGTACCTGCCATTCGTGCAGGCGGGTGCCACACGGCAGGGCGGATCGCTGTCGGCCACGGGCAACTTCCCGCCCATCGCGACCATCGGCACTGTCGAGCAGCGATATTATCAGCCGGGCTACACGACCTACGACGCTGCGGCGGGCATTTCCAAAGACAATTGGAACGTACAGATTTTCGGCCAAAATCTGACCGACACGCGCGGAATCAACTTCATTTCGCAGTCGGAAGCGATCGAGACCGAGACCGTCATTCGGCCAAGGGTCCTCGGTCTGAGGATGGGCTACAAGTTCTGAGAGTGGCGCCCGCCAGAACTCATCTCCAGTAGAATGTAGGCGGGCGTTCACGCCCGCCTATCTGGAGCCCCATGGCAGTCGCTGCGCGCACCTCGCCTACCTCGCCGATTGAGGCTGAGGTGCATCGCATCCGTGCACTTTTGGACCTCAAAAAGTTTGACGCGGCAAGGATCGCTGCCGAAGCGCTACTGGCGCAGGTCCCTGAAAACCGCGACGTTCTGTACATGCTCGCGGTCAGTCAGCGCCTGCTGCAACGCATTCCCGACGCGCTCGCAACTCTCGCTCGGCTGGAAAAAGTCCAGCCCAACTACAGTCGCCTCTATCAGGAACGTGGCCATTGCTATGTGGCATTGCGCTCGGCTGAGCCTGCGATTGAAGCCTTCCTGCGCGCCGTGAATCTCAATCCGGCGCTGCCTGCCAGCTGGAAAGTCTTGAAATCACTGTTCCATATGACTGGGCAAGCGCAAAACGAGGCGATGGCTAGCAAACACCTCGAGACGCTTGCCGGTCTGCCTGTGGAGGTGGTTACCGCCTCTAGCATGTTCTCCGACGGCGATATCTTCGAGGCCGAACGACTCATCCGCCAGTTTCTGCTTGTGCACGGCAACCATATAGAGGCGATGCGACTGCTGTCGAAGATCGGCGTAAAGCTCGAGGTGCTGGATGACGCCGAATTGCTCCTCGAGTCGGTATTGCTGCTGGCGCCGGATTACAAGGCCGCGCGCTACGACTATGCGTATGTGCTCATGGAAAGACACAAGCACAAAAAAGCGATCGAGGAACTCGACAAGCTCCTCGCGACCGACCCTCAGGATCGCTCCTATCGGACTGCCTATGCGACGGCCTTGGTCGGTATTGGTGCTCAGGAAAAGGCGATCACTCGCTATCGCGAGCTGCTGCTTGAAACGCCGAGGGCTCACGATGTGCATCTTTCCGTCGCGCACGCCCTCAAGACCATAGGCCGTCAGGCCGAGGCGATTGAATCCTATCGGGCTGCCGCTGCCATCCGGCCCAATTACGGTGATGCGTACTGGAGCCTGGCGAATCTCAAGACTTATGCGTTTTCGGATGAGGAAGTCTTACGCATGCGCGCTGAGGAATCCTCGGAAAATACCGATCTCACCGATCGTTACCATCTTTGTTTCGCGCTTGGCAAAGCCCTGGAGGACCGCGGCGACTACGAAGATTCATTCAAGTACTACAGCCGCGGTAACGCACTCAAGAAGAGTCAAAGCCGCTATCGGCCCGAGTTCATCGAACGTATGGCGCAGCTGCAGGAGTCAGTCTGCACGGAGGAATTCTTCAAAGCGCGCGTCGGCGTCGGGTGTCAAAGCGCCGAACCGATCTTCATCGTCGGGCTACCACGCTCCGGATCCACGCTGCTTGAGCAGATTCTCGCCTCCCATTCACAAGTGGAGGGAACGTTGGAACTACCTGAGATTCCGCGCCTAAGCCAGGAGCTGCAGGGCCGGGAATCGAGCGATGCCAATCCGCGCTACCCGACCATTATGCGGGATTTGGCAGCCGCGGACTTTCAGAGTTTTGGAGAGAAGTACCTCGCCGAGACTCGCATCTATCGTACCGGCAAGCCGCACTTTATCGACAAGATGCCGAACAACTTCCGGCACATCGGTCTCATCCACCTCATCCTGCCGAACGCCAAGATCATCGACGCCCGGCGCGAGCCCCTCGCCTGCTGCTTTTCCAATTTCAAGCAGCTCTTCGCCAAAGGCCAGGAATTCACCTACAGCCTCGAGGATATCGGCCGCTACTACCGCAGCTACGTGCAGCTGATGCGGCACTGGGATGCGGTGCTGCCGGGCAAGATCCTGCACGTGCAGCACGAAGAGGTCGTCGCGGACCTAGAAGGCAATGTGCGCAGGATTCTCGAATTCTGCGGCCTGCCCTTTGAGCCGCAGTGCGTGGAGTTCTACAAGACCGAGCGCAGCGTGCGCACGGCAAGCTCCGAACAGGTCCGCCAGCCGATTTTCAAGGAAGGCCTGGATCAATGGCGCCACTTCGAGCCGTGGCTTGGTCCCCTGAAGGACGCTCTGGGCGATCTGGCAACAAGCTGACACGGAAAAACTTCCCGTGGTCTCCGCCAGTAGACGCGGCTTTCAGGCGCTCGAATATCCGGAGGATACCGTGTGTTATTTGCAGCTTGCCTGAAGCAGCGCGGCCGACGATTACCGAACCTGTGGGCGCGTAATCTCGGCCTTCCCATAATGATTGCCGAGGTGTCCGTCTAGAATGAAGTCGCGCATCATCGCAAAATACCCTGGCGCAAAGCGGGTCGAGACGCGCGTGCCATCCGGCATCAGCTCATATTCGGTTATACCGTGCTCGGCGCCGGGAAAGACCGCCAGCGTGTAGTCCTTGCCTGTGGCGATCAACGATTGGATGCGCCTGGCGGTTTCCGCGCTCGGCGCTTCCAGATCATCTGAGCCCAGTACCCACAATTGCGCCGTGGTCGATGCGCGCAAGGCAGCCATCGGCTCGTAGCGGAAGGGTATTTGGAAATTGAAGTTTTTGGCGAGCCAATCGATGATTTGCGCCTTCTCGAGCGGCAGCACGAAGAATACGAAGTCTCCGTGCACGTCCTTATACCAGGCTTCGGGTTTGTATTTCTGGCGCAGCGCGTCGAATTCCGCATAGCCTTCTTTGCCGCGGGTTTCGATTACCCGTTCACCCGCGCGCGCGAGCTCCAACGCCTTTACCGTGTCCTGCGCGGAATGATCATGGAAGCGCATGTCGAGCGCGACGCTCTGCTGATCTTCTTCCAGAATCGTCACGGCGAGACCGAAGCTCACGATCGTGAAATCCACCGGCGCACGGTTCGCGGCCAGCGGGGCAACCCATCCGCCTTCGCTGCCGCCCTGATACCCGACACGACCGGCGCGCGCGCCCGCGAGACGCCGCGCCTCCTGCATCGCCAGCACCGCGTCATTGGCGAGTACGTCAAAATCCTGTGTATAGGAGCCGCCGGATGCGCCGGTGCCGCGCTTGTCGTAGACGAACGCTCCAATCCCCTGGGCCGGAAACATGCGCTGAAGCGCGTAGGAGTCGAGGGCGGAGTCGTGCTCCGAGCCATGTATCAGCACCACCACCGGCACCTTGCCGCCGCCCTTGGGCATCACCAGACGGCCGACGAGCATGGCGCCGCCGCTCTCGAACCTCGTCTGCCTGACATCGAACGCGATGTGCTTTCCGGTTTCATTGCCGAAGGTGATTTCGCCCTTGGCACAAGACGAGAACGATACGGACTTGCCGTCGGGCTTATCGGTCCAGCCAAAAGTGCTGGTCCATGAGCCATCTTTATTCTGATGCAGTGCCCCGGTCGCGCCGCTGAAGGCGCGCCAGCGCAGAGTGTCGTCGTACGATGGCGCGACGTCGATCGCCTGGCCGTCGCTCAGCCGGTAGGATCCGACATGGCAGTTCTTTGTGGCGTCGGCCTGGGCGGCAACCGATGCCAGAAGCGCAAGCCCACAGAGCGCAAGCAGCACACGTTGTCTTAGCGCGGCCGCATGGAGCACGCATTCGCGCATCGCTCATCTCACTGCGCCAGGACCTGGTGCCTGATTAGCGCAGCGACTCCGCTCGCCCAGCCGTCGCCGGCGAAGTTTGCCGCCTGCTGATCGAGAATCTTGCCGGTTCGGGCGTCTCTAATCTGAACCAGCACGTAGTAGTCAGTCATAGTGACTCTGCGCACGACTCCGACCAAGGACTGCTCGGCGCCGAGTTGCAATGCGATCGCCGCATCGCAGCCGTCGCAGCCGTCGCAGTCGCGCAGCGTTTTTTCCGTCACCGGCTTGGCGTTCGCGTTGCTCACATCGACGAGGCTATAGCGACCCGACTGCACCAAAACCTGCCGGGCCGCACTGCTGACCTTATCCATAGTGGCTGCGGTACTGGTGGTTGCACCCTCAAGCGACGCTGCAGGGCTGATATCTTCCAACTCGAAATTGAATACGGCGATCTTGATTGGAGCCGCGGATTTACCAGCATCCGCAGCAGATGCAGGAAAGCAGCCGACGCCCAGCAACAGGACGCCGAGAGCTCCGATGCCCCAAATGGCGCAATTTCTTTTGATCACGATTCCTCCCACATTGGGAAACAGCGGCATCAGCTGCCCTCTTCCGCTGCGACGAGCGCCGCGCCTTTCTCGGCGACCATGATGGTCGGCGCGTTGGTGTTGCCGGACGTGACGGTGGGGAAGACGGAGGCGTCAATGACCCGCAGCGCTTCGACGCCGTAGACCCGTAAGGACGCATCGACGACGGCGCTCGCCGGGTCCGGCCCCATGCGGCAAGTGCTCACCGGATGGAACACCGTGCCCGCGCGCTGGCGAAAATCCTCGAGGAGCTGCGCATCCGTCTGCTTGGCGACTCCCGGCAGCATTTCCGATTCAATGTATTCCGAGAGTGGTGCGGTCGCGGCGATTGAGCGCAAAAGATGCGCGCCGGCGATGACGTCGGCCACATCCTCTTCGGTTGCCAGCGAGTTCGGCTGGATGAGGGGGGCATCGAAGGGGTTCGCCGAGCTGATCTCAATGTGGCCGCGGCTCGTCGGCCGGCAGGCGTTGAAGGACAGAAGAAATGCGGAAAACGGATCCGGCTCGAGAAGCCGCTTCTTCAGACCCTGCGCCGTGTAGCTGATGGGATTGAAATACAGCTGCAGGTTCGGACGGGCTCGCGTGGGCTCGCTTCTGATGAATCCGCCACCCTGGTTGACGCTCATGGCAAGTGGCCCGCGTCGGCTCGCAAGATATCGCAGCGCGACCCTGATCTTGCCGGAGAGCGGCCGAAACACATCGTTGAGAGTGGGTATCTTCGAGCGGTAGAAATACGACACCGCCAGATGGTCTTGAAGGTTTCTGCCCACGGCGGGGCTTGCGGCAACCACTTCAATACCATGCCGTGCGAGTAGCGCGCCGTCGCCTACGCCGGAGAGCTGCAGCAGCTGCGGCGAATTGATGGCGCCGCCGCACAGAATCACGGCCCTCCTGGCCGTGGCGGCGAGCGTGCGGTCGGCGTGGCCGTAGCTCACTCCCACGGCGCGGCGCTTCTCGAAGAGGATGCGCAGCGCCCGCGCGCGCATCAACAACGTGAGATTTTCCCGGCGTAATGCCGGGTGCAGGTAGCCCCTGGCGGTGGACTCGCGCCGGCCGCTGCGCGTCATAATCTGGTAGATGCCGACCCCCTCGCCCTGAGGACCATTGAAATCTCCGCTTGCAAACCCGAGCGCACGGCAGCTGTCGATGAAGTTCTGGCACAGTGGATGGACGTCGGCTGAAACGTCGCTGATGTGCATGAGCGGGCCGTCGCGCAATGTCGCGGTCGGCGCAGCCGCGCGCTCCTCGAAGCGCTGAAAGTACGGCAGCACGTCACTGAAACCCCAGCCGGGATTGCCGAGCGCGCGCCAATCATCGAAGTCGCCGGGCAGCCCCCGGTAGTAGACCAGTGCGTTAATGGATCCTGAACCGCCAAGCACCTTGCCTCGCGGCCAGAAGAGCCGGCGCGTGGCAAGCCCAGGGTCAGGCTGCGCCTCGTACATCCAATTGACTCGCGGATCGTTAAACGTTCGTCCATAGCCGACCGGCACCTGAATCCAGAAGCGATGGTCTGACCCCCCCGCTTCCAGGAGCAGCACTTTCTGGCGGCCGCTCGCCGAGAGCCGGTTCGCGACGACGCAGCCGGCTGTCCCCGCGCCGACGACGATGTAATCGAAAACATCCATAGGTTCCCTCAAGGCGCCGGCACGCGCGACTGGAGCCTGGGTGCGCGCTGCGCGCCTCAGCGACTGCGAAGCCGCCAAATTTACTCCACCGGGCGTCCGAGCATTTCCAGCTGCAGCATGGTACCCGTGTAGGGGTAATCCTTGATGAACGCCTCGTCGAGTTCGACCCCCAAGCCCGGCTCGGTGGGAGGAATGACGAAGCCGTCCTGCCACTGAATGGGCTTGCGCAGCACGTCGGCGTGAAAGCCATCCCAGCGCTCGATGCCTTCCAGAATGAGGAAGTTCGGGCTGCAGGTGGCAAGCTGGATGTTGGCCGCGCCCACCACCGGGCCGCAGTAGAGGTGGGGTGCGATCTGCACGTGTCGCACCTCAGCCATGCCGGCGATCTTCTTCGCCTCAAGGAGGCCACCGACGCGCCCGAGATTCATCTGCAGGATCGCCGCGGCGCCCGCGTCGAGCAGGCGCGCGAAGTCGTACTTGGTCGTGAGGCGCTCGCCGGTCGCAATGGGAATGCTGGTGGCGCGCGCGACCTTCGCCATCTCCTGCGGGGCATCCGGCGGCACCGGTTCCTCGAACCACAAAGGATCATAGGGTTCCAGGCGCCGCGCGAGCCGGATCGCGCCCGCGGCCGTCATCTGGCCGTGCGTCCCGAATAACAGATCCGCCTTGAGGCCCACCGCCTCGCGCAGCTGGCGCATGAAGCGCTCGCAGCGCGCGATGTCGGCGAGGCGAAGTTGGCGGCCGTCGAAGGCGCTGTACGGCCCCGCCGGATCAAATTTGAGCGCAGTAAATCCCTGCGCGAGATACTCAGCCGCGCGCTCTGCGGCAAGATCAGGATCCATATAGACGTCGGAGCGGTCCCCTGGCCGCGCGTAGATATAGGTGTAGGAGCGCAGCCGTTCGTGAACCCGGCCGCCCAGAAGCTTGTAGACCGGCTGGCCCGCCTCCTTACCGATGATGTCCCAGCAGGCCATCTCGAGCGCGCTGAAGACCCCCATCAGCGTCAGATCGGGATGCTGCGTGAAGCCTGCAGAGTAGACCCGCCGCCACATCGCTTCGATGTCATGCGGGTCCTGGTTTTTGAGATAGCGCTCGAATACGTCCTCGAGGAGCCGTGCGACCAGATGCGGATCAAACGGCACGCAGTACGCCTCCCCTATCCCCTCTACGCGGCCGTCGGTGATGAGCTTGACGAACACGAAATAGCGACTGCCGTTGTGGGGCGGAGGATTGCCGACGACGAAGGTCTTGATGTCCGACAGTTTCATGACGATGGCCCCCCGGGCGCGATGCATTGGCCGCTTGTGAAGTCCGCTCGAATCCTGGCGCCGCCGCCGCTACGGCGATGGGCGCCGCGTTGCCCCGCCCCGGGAGCCGCCGCGCATCAGAGTCAGCGCGAAGAGCGCGGAGGCTAACATCAGGAACAGGCTCACGGCGTTCAGCACCGGCGTTGCCCCCTCGCGCATGCGTCCGTACATCATGACCGTGAGCGGCGGGTCGGCACCAACCAGCATCAAGGTCGTGTTGAAATTCTCGAACGACATCAGGAAAGAGATGGCCGCCGAACCGATGAGCGCAGGGCGCAGGTAGGGGAACGTGATGGTCCGCAGGACCGCGGCCTGCGAGGCCCCGAGGTTGAGCGCCGCCTCCTCGAGAGTGCGATCAAAGCGCTGCAGGCGCGCGCTGATCATGAGCGTGCTGATGGTCGCGATATACGAGAACTGTCCCAGCACCACCAGTGGCAGCCCGGGCCTTAAGAAATCGAGATCGACATCAAAGAGCGCCAGCAGCAGATCGGCGATGCGGCTCGACAGCGAAAGAATGGAAATGCCGAGAATGACGCCGGGAATCACAAGCGGTGCGAGCATGAGGACCGACAGCGCTCCCTTGCCGAAAAAACGGTAGCGCTCCATGAGAAAGGCATTGGCAGTGCCGACCGCCACCGACAGCGCCGTGACCCAGCATGCGACGACGACGCTCGTCCAGATGCTGCCGAGCAGTGCCGCATCATGAAAGAGCCCGACGCGGCCCGAGGCCGCATTGCCCGTGAACCAGTCGAACGTGAAGCCGCGCCAGGGCGGCGCGGGATAAGGCGCGTCGTTGAAGGCGAAT
>Ga0302325_10006736_pt1 | contig 25720 bp, 22 predicted proteins | sample Palsa_T0_2_FD_201948 | JGI IMG/M metagenome (GOLD analysis project Ga0302325, IMG submission 201948) | Peat permafrost microbial communities from Stordalen Mire near Abisko, Sweden - Palsa_T0_2 | ecosystem: Environmental > Terrestrial > Soil > Palsa > Peat permafrost | place: Sweden: Abisko... | reverse complement strand
GGTGAAATGCTTCGACCTCGCGCTGCGCTTTGCGCAACTCGGCGGGCGAGGCGAAGGTTTCACTGACTGTCTTTCCATTCACTTTGCGGGTGAGGCGGAAGTGGGGTCCGTGGCCTGGCTGGTTTGGCTGATGACAACGGCACTTACGCGCGCCCCGCCGCCCCGCCTCCAAACCGCTTTCGGTAAACTAGATTTACGCCTCGTTAAGAGTTGGGTCGAAGCAGGGCCTCGTAGCATCTAACTGCCTTCAGGCCAAAAGGCTGTTCATGGTTATCGATCGTATTCTTCATTCGAAGCTTGTCTTGTTCCTGGCCGTCTGCAGTTCCGCCTTCACGTCGGCCTGCAATTCCGCGGCCCAGAACCAGCATCCGCCGCAGCCTCCTGCAACCGGCGTGGTCGTTACGCAAGTAGAGGCCGCCGACGTGCCTGTGCTGTCGGATTACCCGGCGCAGACCTACGCGCGCAACACGGTAGACGTGCGGGGCCGCGTGGACGGTTATATCGACAAGTGGCTATTCCACCCCGGCCAGGAAGTTCACGCGGGCGACGTACTGTACGTTTTGGACCTGCGTCCTTACGAAGCCTCGGTCGAACAAGCCAAGGGCAATCTGGCGCAAAGCGAGGCCGATCTCGAGTTCGCCCACAAGCAGGTGGCGCTCCTGCAGGCCGAAGCGAACCTGGCCGCCGCGCAAGCCAACTTGCTCAAGGCCCAGCAGGATTACGAGCGCCTGACGCCGCTGGTAAAAGACGAAGCCGCCGCACAACAGGAATTGGACACCGCGGTCGCCGCTCTCCACGCCGGCGAGGCAACCGTCAGAGCGAACCAGGCCAATGTGGATCAAACACGGCTCTCCACGCAGACGCAGATCTCTTCCACCCAAGGAAAAATGGAAGCGCAGCGCGCCGCTCTCCGCACCGCCAGCCTCAACCTGGAATACGCAACCATCCGCGCGCCCATCAGTGGCTTGATCGGCGATACGCTGGTTCCCGTCGGCGGATTGGTGACCGCAAATGCGGCTCAGCCGCTCACGACGATCGTTCCGCTGGACCCCATCTGGGTGCGCTTCAAAGTAACCGAGTCACAATATCTCTCGTTCCAAAAGAACCCGACGCTGCTCAAATCCGCACTCACGTTGATCCTGGCCGACAATAGCGAATTTCCTCAAAAAGGGCGCATCGAAAATACCCTCAATCAGGTGGACCCGAAAACCGGCACGCTGGAATTGCAGGCCAGTTTTCCGAACCCGCAGCATGCGCTGCTGCCGGGGCAGTTCGGTAAAGTGCGTGTCGAGACGGAGCTGCGCCGCAACGTGATTCTGGTGCCGCAACGCGCCGTGCAGCAATTACAGAGCGAGCAAACCGTTCTGACCGTCGGTCCCGGCAACATCGTGCAACTCCGCGCCATCGCCACCGCCGAGCGCGTGGGCGAAAACTGGATCGTTCAACAGGGGCTGAAGCCGGGTGATCGCGTGATCGTCGAAGGCCAGCTCAAGGTGCGGCCCGGCGGGCGCGTGACGCCCACGCCTTATCATCCGCCCACAGCAACCGCGGGAGAGGGCCGATAACCCAGCATGGCGCGATTTTTCATCGACCGTCCCGTTTTTGCCATCGTGATCGCGATCGTCATCGTCATTCTTGGCCTCGTCGCGATTCCCAATCTTCCCATCGCCGCTTTCCCCGAAGTTGTCCCTCCGGTGGTCCAGATAACCGCCAGCTATCTGGGCGGCAACTCCATCGATCTGGAAAAAACCGTCGCGCAGCCCATCGAAGAACAGCTCGCCGGTCTGGACGGGATGCTGTACTTCCTTTCCAGCAGCGCAAACAACGGAACCATCACTATCAATGTCACCTTTCAACTCGGCACCAATCCCGATACCGCCACGGTTCAAACCCAGAACAAAGTGAATATCGCGCTGCCCCGCCTGCCTCCCGAAGTTCAGCGCCAAGGCGTGGTGGTGAAGAAGGTTTCGAGCGCCTTTCTGATGGTAGTTGGCTTGATCTCGCCGGACGACCGCTACGATTCGCTCTTCCTCACCAACTACGCGCAAATCAATCTGCTGAATCAAATCGGAAGCCTTCCGGGCGTGGGCGATTCGCGTCTCACCTCGCAGCAGGTTTACTCCATGCGCGTCTGGGTGGACCCGGACAAGATGACCAAGCTCGGGCTCACCGCTACCGACATCAGCAATGCGATCAATGCGCAGAACAAGCAAAATCCGGCCGGCGCGCTCGGTGAGGCGCCCGCTCCCACTGGGACCGATTTTCAGTATGCGGTCACCGCGCCGGGACGCCTGGTGGACCCCGCCCAGTTCGGCGACATCGTTCTTCGCGCGCAACCAGACGCCTCGCTGCTGCGCATTCGCGATATCGGACGGGTCCAGCTCGGCGCGTTCACCTATTCGGCTTTCAGCCGCCTGAACGGCAAGCCCTCCTGCAATGTGATCGCGTTTCTATCGCCGGGCGCAAATGCGGTGGAAACCTCCAACCAGATCCAGGCGTTCATGAAGCAGGCCAAGCTGAGTTTCCCGGCTGGCATCGATTACAACATCTCCTACGATTCCACGCGCTTCGTGCGCGCCTCCATTCAAGACGTAGTCTTCACCCTGCTGGCCGCCATCGGGCTGGTTATTTTGGTCGTTTTCGTCTTCCTGCAAAACTGGCGCGCGACATTGATCCCGCTGCTCACCGTGCCGGTGGCCGTCATCGGCGCCATCGCTCTGTTCCCGTTGCTCGGCTTCTCCATCAACATCACCAGCATGTTCGGATTGGTGCTCTCCATCGGCATCGTGGTCGACGACGCCATCGTTGTTGTGGAAGCGGTGCAGCGCAACATCGACGATGGACTGCCGCCGCGCGAAGCAACCATACGCGCGATGGAACAAGTGTCCGCGCCGGTAGTGGCTATCGCCTGCATCCTGGCCGCTGTTTTCATTCCCGTGGCTTTCCTGGGGGGAATCAGCGGGCAGATTTACCGCCAGTTCTCGCTGACCATCGCAAGCTCGGTGTTGCTCTCGGCGTTCAGCGCGCTTTCCCTCAGCCCGGCGCTGAGTTCGCTCTTGTTGAAGCCGCATGCCAAGGCGCGCGGACCGCTGGCTTTTTGTTTCGCCGGGTTCAATCGCGCGTTCGAGTGGGCCACCAATCGATATCTGGCAGGCGTCGGTATTATGATTCGACGCTCGGCTTTCGCGCTCATCGCCCTGGGGATCTTCTGGGTGGCAGGCGCATGGCTGTTCAAAATTCTGCCCGCCGGATTCTTGCCGGATGAAGATCAAGCAGCGTTCTTCGTTCCGGTGCGCTTGCCCGATGGCGCGTCCATCGACCGCACCGACGCCGCGGTGGCCAAGCTGGAAGAGCGCCTGAAGAAAGTGAAAGGCGTCGAATCCTGGTTCGTGATTGGCGGTACAGACTTCACCACGCAAACCAGCGCCTCGAACGTTGCCACCATGGTGGTGGTCGCTAAGCCCTGGGAGGAACGCAAATCCAAAGACTTGCAGCTCAACGCGATTCTTGCAGCCACGCAAAAAGCCTTCTCCGACGTGCCCGAAGCATTTACCGCCGTATTTGGTTTTCCTCCGATCCTTGGATTGAGCAGCACCGGCGGATTTCAATTCATGCTGGAAGATCGCCGGGGCGGCGAGTTGGAGCAGCTCGGCAACGTGGGCGATTCGCTGGTGGACGCGGCGCGCATGCATCCTGAAATTGGGGGCATCGTCAACACCTTCCGCTCCAGCGTACCCGGCTATAACATCGACGTGAATCTGGACAAGCTGCAAACCCTGGGCGTGCCTGTGTCAGACGCTTACAACACGCTCCAAACATTTCTGGGCGGTTTGTATGTGAACGACTTCAATCGTTTTGGCCACACCTGGCAGGTGCTGATTCAAGCCGAGCCCGAGTTTCGCAATCAGCCTTCCGACGTCGATCGTTTCTATGTGCGCAGCGTCGACGGCAACATGATCCCGATGGGCACCCTGGCGTCGATCAAGCCTTCCAACGGCCCCGAGGTTGTTTTCCGCTACAACCGTTTTCGGGCCATTCAGATTCTCGGCGCGCCTGCGCCAGGGGTCAGTTCCGGGCAGGCCATCGACACCATGGAAAAGGTGGCGGCGGAGACGCTTCCGGAGGGCTACGGTTACGAATGGACCGGCACTACCTATCAGCAGAAACTGGCGCAGGGACACGAGGGCGTGATCTTCGGCTTTGCCACCGTGCTGGTTTTCCTGTGTCTCGCGGCGCTTTACGAAAGCTGGTCCATCCCCATGGCCGTGCTGCTCTCCCTGCCTCTGGGATTGTTCGGCGCGCTACTGGCCGTGTATCTCCGCAACTACCCGTATGACGTTTACACCCAGATCGGCATCGTTACACTCATCGGACTGGCGGCCAAGAATGCCATTCTGATTGTCGAATTTGCCAAAGACAGCCACGAAAAGGAACGCATGCCGGTGCGCGAAGCGGCGCTCCACGCCGCGAAGCTGCGGCTGAGGCCCATTTTGATGACGTCGTTCGCCTTCATCCTGGGCGTGGTGCCTCTGTTTGTGGCTTCGGGCGCAGGCGCGGCGTCCCGCCGATCGCTTGGAACCGCGGTGTTCGGCGGGATGCTCGCGGCCACTCTACTCGCCATCTTCTTCGTTCCCGTGCAATACTACGTGATCGAAACGTTAGTCGAACGGCGCAAGAAACCGGCCCGTGGCCGAACGCAAAGAGAGCCACAGCCTGTCGAGGCCACCGATTGATGGTTCGATTCGTTATTCCCTTCTTAGCTCTGGGATTGTGCGGATGCCTGGTGGGGCCGAACTATCATCGGCCCGCAACCAGCCTGCCCGCCGAATTTTCCGGCGCTCCCGCCACTCCGGAATCCCTCGCCGACAAGAAGTGGTTCGATCTTTTTCAAGACGCCACCCTAAAGCAGCTCGTGCAGACCGCGCTCGAGAAAAACTTCGACGTCCGGATCGCAGCCGAGCGCGTCTTGGAAGCTCGCGCGCAGTACGGCATCACGCGCGCCAATCTGTTTCCCACCCTGGATGCACAGGGCTCGTTCAATGCCGTGCGCAACTCATCGATCGGATCCGCGCCGTTTATCCAATCGGGCGCCAATCTGGCCACCAGCTATACGCAATCCGGCCTGCAGTTTGCCTGGGAGCTGGATCTATGGGGCCGGCTCCGCCGCTTGGATGAAGCCGCGCGCGCCCAATACCTGGCGTCGGAAGAGGCGCGCAACGGCGTCGTCATTTCCCTGATCTCCGACGTCATGAACACCTATTTCGAGGTGCGCGAACTGGACCTGGAGCTCGAAATCGCGCAGCATAACAACGACATCGGGCGCGACAATTTGCGGTTAATCCGGGAACGCAAGGATCGCGGCGCGGCCAACGGACTGGAAGTGCAGCAGGCCGAGCAGTTCCTCTACACCACCACTGCAACAATTCCGAGCGTGGAACGCTCCATCGCGCAGGCCGAAGACGCGCTGAATTTGCTGCTCGCGAATGCTCCCGCCGAAGTCGCGCGCGGCCAGAGTCTGGAGCAGATCGTTTCAGCGCCCGAATTGCCCGCCGGGCTTCCGTCCGCGCTGATCGAACGCCGCCCCGACATTCGCCAGGCGGAGGATAATCTGATTGCGGCCAACGCGCAGATCGGCGCGGCGCGGGCGCTGTTCTTGCCGGATATTTCCCTCACCGGTCTGCTGGGAACCCAAAGCCGTTCGCTGGCCGGCATGTTCACCGGACCGGCGCGCAATGAAGCGATCGCCGCCAATGCCCTGCTCCCGATTTTCCACGCCGGCTTGCGCGCGGGCGTCCAACTCACGGAAGCTCAGGAACGGGAAATGCTGATCGCGTATCAGAAATCCATCTACGGAGCGCTCCGCGAAGTGGCCGATGCCCTGGCCGCACACACCCGCACGCGCGAGCAGCGTGGCGAGGAAGAAAAACTGGTGAAGGCGCTGGCGGAAAGCGTGCGATTGTCCAACCTGCGCTATCGCGGAGGCCTGGACAGCTACCTGCAGGTTTTGGATTCCGAGCGCGACTTGTTCGCCGGCCAGCTCACGCTGGCGCAGTTGCGGCTACTCGAATTGCAATCGGTGGTTGAGCTGTATCGCGCGCTCGGCGGCGGATGGCAGTAAACGTAACTTCGTAAGTATTTGCGCGCCCGCTCCCTGACGGTCGCGGCTCTGAACGGGCCGAGGTTCTGAAGCGGCAATCGCGCTAAGAAGCAGTGAAACATGTCGCGTACACACGAGTGTGTACGCTGCAGGCAGGAGTGTTCCCATCGCGTTCCGCACAACAATGGTGATGAAAATAAAAGACTTGCCTGCGGCGGCGTCTTTTACATTCGAGGGTGCGTGCGCCACGGGTTTGGCCAGCTACCCCCAAAACGGTTACGCAGCCTCGGGCATCTTCTTGGCCGGCTATGTGCTACCGCGCTCTGATATCATTCTGCATTGCGAACCGCCCCCACGCGTGAGTCTTCGTCCGTTGCCGAACGAACGCGGCGTCGCATCAACCGGCGGTTATTGCCGTTCCTGTTTCTGCTCTACATCATCGCGTTCCTGGATCGCATCAACGTCAGCTTTGCCGGACTGGATATGACCCGTGAACTGGGATTTTCCGACCGCGTCTTTGGCCTGGGATCGGGCATCTTCTTCGCCGGCTATGTGCTGCTCGAGATTCCCGGAACGCTGTTCGTCGAGCTATGGAGCGCCCGCAAATGGATCGCGCGCATTATGATCTCGTGGGGCCTGGTCGGCTCGCTCACCGGACTCATTCATACCGCCCATCAATTTTATTGGGCGCGCTTCATACTGGGCGTCGCCGAGGCTGGATTCTTTCCGGGCGTCGTCGTTTACTTGACGCACTGGTATCGCGAGCAGGATCGCGCCCGCGCGATGGCCGTGTTCATGTCGGCCATTCCAATCGCGCAGGTCGTCGGCGCTCCCATCTCTGGCGCTTTCCTGCACATTCATTGGTTCGGCTATTCCGGTTGGCGATGGTTGCTGATTCTGGAAGGCGTTCCGGCCGTGATCGCGGGATTTGCGGCGCTGTTCTACCTCACCGATCGGCCGCGCAACGCCCGTTGGCTCTCGGGTGAGGAGCGCGACTGGATCACAGGCGAGCTGGAGCGCGAAGCTCGCGCCAAGCAAGGGCCGCGCGCGTCCGCCTGGCGCGCCTTTCTCCACGTATTTCAAGACCGCGACGTGTTTCTGCTCACCGCGGTTTACTTCTTGGGAGCCTGCGCGCAATACGGGACCAGCTTTTGGCTGCCGAAAATCATTCAAAATCTGTCGGGATTCAGCTCATTCCAAGTGGCGCTGATCGCCGCTCTGCCCTTCCTGGCTGCCTGGCCGGCCATGCTGCTGCTGAGCTGGAGTTCGGATCGAACCGGAGAGCGTCGATGGCACACGGCGGCCGCGTTTCTCGCTCTGGCTGTGGGTTTGGCGGGGAGTGTCTGGGCTGGCGGCCACATCGCGGCCGGCGTACTGATGCTCTCGCTCGCAGGCATCGGGATGACTGCTCGTCTGCCGACGTTTTGGGCCTTGCCGGCGTCGCTGCTGGGAGGCGCCACGGCGGCCGCGTCCATTGGCGCCATCAACTGTATCGGCAATCTGGGAGGGTTCGCAGGCCCCTATCTGCTGGGAGCGCTGAGCACCGCTACCGGAAGTTACACCACCGGAATCTGGTATCTGGTGGGCGCGTCCGTCCTGGGGGCGGTGTTGATTTTGCTGGTGAGAACCAAGCCCGCACGCTTTTCCGACAAGACCGCTCCCTGAGCCTGAGACTGAGGAGCTGTGAAATAATGCCAAAAATCGGACCAACTCCCCGTGGGGGGATACGAAAGCATTGGACGCCTCGCCAGAACGCGTTGTAGCGCTTCCTGCGAGGCCTCTAGTTGTGGGAAAGTGGCATTTTTTGGTTGTTTTGATTTTTTCACAGCTTCTAACACCCTAACCTAACGGTCGCGGCTCTGTAACGCGGGAAATCTACTGAGCCGCGCGCGTAAGCAAGCGGTCTTTTCGGACTTTAGGCACAGGCTGCTGAGCTAGCTGGCGCCGAGCACGCTGGTGATTTTCGAGAAAATGGTGCTGACGGTAGGCATTAGAGTAGTTGGAAGAATGGCGGCCACAGCAACCAGGACGGCGCACGCCATGAGTCCATACTCGATCAAATCCTGCCCGCGCTGGTCCTTCCACAAATGCACCAGCCACAAACGTAGCGGTAATCCGCGCATTATTTTTTGGTCCGCCTCTGTGCTTCCATCTTGAACCAGATGGGGGTGACGAGCAACGAAGAAAAGACCGTAGCCCCGCTGTCAAACACCCTTAATACTATTGGTCTATTGAGCGACTCGGTAGGAGCAGCTAAGTATGTCGCTGGATTGGGGCGGCAAACCCGTTATAAACGTGATCACCGCACCGCTCAGCGTATAATCCACCCCGTTCGTCAGCAGGAGACCGTTCAGATAAACCGCCAGGCTGGCGGTGGGGCTAGGCGTCTGGCTGAGCGTGAACGCGGCATTCACTCCGTTGATGGCTCCGGATGGCATCTCCTGGTCGACGAAGCCGACGCCGGGAATGCTCACCGACAAGCGGTAGAAGGCGGCCAATATATCGCTGGGCTGCGGGACGGCGCCGGTAGCAAACGTGACGATATTGGCGGACAGCGTGTAATCCCCGCCCTGACTGAGCAACAATCCGTTCCGAAAGAGGGCCAGGCTGGTTGGTGGATTCGGCACGTTGGCCAAAAGGAATGCGGCGTTGGACCCGTCAGTCGTTCCCGATGGAATCTCACTGTCGACAAACGTGACGGAGGTGCTGGCGCACGGGCCCGATGTGCCATCGACATGCAGACAGTCCGAAGCGTTGCCGGTGGCCCCGTCGATCGCGCCGGTGGCATCGATCACCGCCGACCGGGAGATGGTGAAGGAAGTCCCTTCGGGCGGCCTCACGTTGAGCGCGCTCTGCAGGCCGGTCACATCGCCGATGCCGATGACTGTCACCACCGCGGGGCCGATCCGGTCACCGAGCCGGGGGCCAGCAGCACGTCGCGCACTCGCAAAGGAAAGTCGCTCGGAGCGACGGCCCAGGCTTCGCTGAACTGCGTGACTCCGAAGCTGCTGAATTGAACCGTATAGACCGCGGCGCTATTTGCATTCGTGGTGGGCACCAATTCCACGTACAGGATTCCGTTGTCGATCTGGATGCTATCGGTCCCGGCGGCGACATTGGATGTATCGGAAGCCTCGAAACGGGGCCAGGAGATGAGAACAACGCCGTTGAAATATGTTCCGTCCGCGTTGAACAGCGTATCGCTGATGGTGGTCAGGGGCGGAGTCGCCCCCAGTTTCGAGCTGAGCGCCCCGCCGAAAATCAAGGCGGCGCACAGCCACCACGGTCTGAAACGGAACATTCTGCCTCCCGGACCATGCCTTCGATAAGAATGCATTCCGGCTTCAGATTACCCATGGATTCCGCGGTAGGCAGCGCCCGGGCGAACCGTTGGAAGCAATCAACGTTCAGGCTGGCAAAGACTTCGGACGGAAGGAATTTTAGTGGAAGGTCTGTGACTCGGCTTGCAGGCGTTCCGCGCCCACATACGGACGAAGTACTTCGGGCACCGTGACGCTGCCATCGGCTTGCTGATAGTTTTCGACGATCGCCACCCAGGTGCGCCCCACCGCCAATCCGCTGCCGTTCAGGGTGTGGACGTATTCGGCCTTCCCTGTGCCCGATTTGGCGCGGATATTAGCGCGCCGCGCCTGGTAAGCTTCGAAGTTGGAGCATGAGGAGATTTCTTTATAGGCGCTCTGGCCCGGCAGCCAGACCTCCAAATCGTAGGTTTTCGCCGACGAAGCGCTCAAATCGCCGGTAGAAAGAACCATCGTGCGGAACGGCAGGCCCAAGCGCTTCAGGATGTCCTCGGCGTCCGCGGTGAGCTTCTCGTGTTCCGCCCAGCTTTGCTCGGGAAGAGTGAACTTCACCAGCTCTACCTTCTGAAACTGATGCTGCCGGATGATACCGCGCACGTCGCGGCCGTAAGACCCTGCTTCGCTGCGCCAGCAGGGAGTGTAGGCGCACAGCGAAATCGGAAGATCGCTCGCGTTCAGCGTTTCGTCTCGGAATAGATTCGTAACAGGCACTTCCGCCGTGGGCGCCAGCCAAAAATCGGTGTTCTCGATCTTGAACAAATCTTCCCGGAACTTAGGGAGCTGCCCGGTGCCGAACAAACTGGCGGAGTTAATCAGAAACGGCGGCAGCACCTCCGTATATCCGTGCTCACGCGTGTGAACGTCCAGCATGAAATTGATAAGCGCCCGCTCCAGCCGCGCGCCCATACCCCAGTAAACGGCAAACCGCGCGCCCGTGATCTTGGTTGCGCGCTCCAGATCCAGAATCTTCAGCTCCGGACCCAGGTCCCAATGCGCTTTGGGTTCGAAATCGAACTGGCGGGGCTGGCTCCAGCGCCGGACTTCGACATTGTCGTCCGCGCTCTTGCCCACCGGCACGGATTCGTGTGGAATGTTGGGAATGCCGGCCATCGAATCGCGAAAAGTTTCGTCGATCGCTTTGGCCTTTTCGTCCAGCGCGCTGATGCGGCCGCTCATAGCGCGGCTCTCCTGCTGGATTGCGGAGATGTCTTTCCCTTCGGCCCGCAACTTGGGAATTTGCGCGCTCTTTTCGTTCTTCTGCGCTTTCAACTGTTCAGCTTCGGTCAGTGCCGCGCGGCGCTCGGAATCCAACGCCCGGAACTGCTCGACATCCAGTTGATACCCGCGCGTAGCCAGACGCTGGGCGATGGAGTCCAGGTTGGTCCGGAAAAAGGAAAGATCATGCATGTTGGGAGTCTGGTGTGGCGCACGCACTCTGGCGCGCCGTGTCGAGACTCATCTCGACACTTTCGCCCGTAGCCCAAGTTCGTTACCAAACACAGCGGCCACTTACCGTTCGCCGATGGGAATCCACTTCTCGCCCACCGGCTTGCCCGTATAATCCGCCCGCGGCCGGATCAGCCGGTTGTTGCGGTACTGCTCCAGCACGTGAGCGGTCCAGCCCGACATGCGGCTGACAGCGAAAATCGGAGTAAACAGGTCGATCGGAATGCCCAACGAGTAGTAAGTGGACGCCGAATAGAAATCGACGTTCGCGTTCAGGCGCTTCTGTTCCTTGATGGTCTCCTCGATCTTCTTGGAAGTGAGATACAAATCCAAGTGGCCGGTGCGGCGCCCCAGATCCTCGGACAGCGCTCTGAGATGCGTGGCGCGAGGATCTTCAGTGTGATAGACACGATGGCCAAAACCGGGAATCTTCTTCTTGTTGGCCAGCATGCTCTGCACGTGCGCGAGTGCGGTGCGCTCATCCCCCGCGTCCAGCAGCATGCGAATCACCTCTTCGTTGGCGCCGCCATGCAGCGGACCTTTCAGCGCTCCGATGCCGGCGGTGACCGCGGAGTGAATATCGGATAAAGTGGCCGCCACCACGCGCGCCGCGAAGGTGGACGCGTTCAGCTCGTGGTCGGCGTGCAGCGTCAAAGCGATGTCGAAGACGTGCTCCATTACGTCGTCCGGCTTCTTGCCCGACAGCGCGTAAAGGAAGTTCGCGGCGAAGCCAAGATTCGGATCGCCCTCCACCGGCTGCTTCCCGGTTCGCAGGCGATCGAAAGTGGTAACCAGCGTAGAGGTCTGCGCCATCAAGCGCGCGGCCTTCTCGACATTGGCCTCGATAGAGTTGTCGCCCGCTTTCGGATCGTAGAGGCCCAGCATGGACACCGCGGTGCGCAGTACATCCATGGGGGAGCCTTTCGACACCTTCCCCAGAAACTCGATCACCTCTGGCGGTATGGGCCGGTAGCGAACCAGGTCCGCCTTAAGCGCGTCCAATTGAGATGCGGTCGGCAGCTTGCCGGACCAGAGTAGGTAGATTACTTCCTCAAAAGTGGCGTGTTCGGCCAGGGTGTGGATATTGAAACCCTGATAACTGAGAATCCCGAGATCTCCATCGATGAAACAAATATTCGACTCGGCGGCAACAATCCCTTCGAGTCCCGCTTGTGTGACTGCCATTGAACTCCTGAACTCCTGTATCTAAATAACGGCTTCATCGCCGGGGATGAAAGTCTTTCGCGGCGTGAAATATCATTCTACAGAATTCAGGCTATGGCTGGGGTTGGAGCGGCTGCGCTGGGGCCGCGAGTGTGGATGCGGTGGTTGAATCCCCGTGATCGGGACTGGCGCGCCGGAGCAAAATGGTCAGCCGTATTCCAGACGGTTCGCGGTTTTCAACGCTGACCGAAGCGCCGAACAACAAAAGAATGCGGTTGGCCAAGGCAGGCGCCACGCCCAAGTCCCCACCCGCCGTGATGGCATCGCCGATGGAGAAGACTTCGAAGAATCTCGATAGTACAGGGTTGGGGATAGTCATGCCGCGACTCTCGACGATAACCCGGAGCGAATCGGGCAAAATCTCGCTGGATAGCTGGACCGTCTCGCCCTTGGAGGAAAACTTCACGGCGGTTTCCAGGAGCGCGTGAAACGCCCTCACCAGCAAGTCCTCGTCTCCGATGGCCAACTCGTCTTCCATGACCAACGCCACTCTAGCCGTGGGCGGGGGAAGAGCCACTCCACGGCTCGCGGCGAAGTCGGCCGTTTTCCCGATCGCGCGATTCAGCGCGGTGCGCAGGGAGACCTGAGCAAACTTGAACCGCTCACCACTGACATCGATCTGAGTCAGGAGCAAGGCGTCGTCCAGGATCGACAAAATTCTCCAGCGAGAGCGTTTAAAGATCTCCCGGAGTTCGTCGTTCCCCGGGGTAGGAGGCATTCCATGCAAAATGAGCTCGCCGGCGCCAAGCAGCCCATTGAGCGGTGTGCGGAACTCATGGGAGATCAGCCTCAAGAAGTCGTCCTTGGAGCGATCCAGGATGGTAAGCCGCGCGTTTGCATCGGCCAGTTCCCGGGTACGCGCTGCCACCGCCTCGTCCAGGCGATCGTTCCGCAGCTCTAATAACTTCTGGAGTTGGTGTAATTTTAGATGTGTTTCAACGCGGGCGTGAACCTCCTCGAATTGAAAGGGCTTGGACACGTAGTCCACTGCGCCGGCGCGGAACCCCTTTACTTTGTCCTCGACTTCGTTTAAGGCGCTGAGGAAAATGACCGGGATGTTGCAAAGCTGTTGGCTGGACTTAAGACGTTCGCACACTTCGTAGCCGTTCATTTCCGGCATATTGATGTCCAGCAGGATCAGATCGGGCGGATACTTGGCCGCCGCGGCCAGCGCCAGCCGGCCCAGCGGAAAGGACCGCACTTCATGCCCCCGCTGCAGAAGCATGTCTTCCAGCAGCTTTAGGTTGATGGGGTTGTCGTCCACGATCATGACGTCGCTTTGAAGTAACACTGGTTCCTTTAACGAGGTGGGGCTAAACTTCCGTATCGGCGAGGATGGTTCGGTCTTGAGGATGAATTGGCTCCGGGAGTGCCGGCTGGAGCGCCCGGGCTGTTCGTTTAGCAGGCTGTGTTGAAGCCCCTTCCGAATAGCCGCGCCTGGAATCAAGCACTTGCGCGGCCGCCTTATCGCCTTGCGCCGCCCTGGGCGGATTTATCTGCGCCTCCGATGGCGTCAGGAGAGCAGCCTCAAATTCCTTAGGCGCCAGGCCCTGCGGGAGCAGGCGCGCTCGCTCACCCAGCATATCCAGACTCTTCAGGCACAACTGGGCCGGGCCCTGGAAGACAACGACGAGAACCGGCGGCCCACCACTCGCGGCCTCAAGATCGCTCATGCCGATCTGCGGCGTCAGATCGCGCAACAACGTCAACTCCTCGCCCGAGTGGAGGCGGCTGGACACAAGCTCAACATAACCGTCAAAACCGCTGAGGTCCACCGTAACAGCATCTACCGGAGTATCCACCAAAACGACCCAGGCAAAATCGCGTCCGCACTTTATCTGCCTGGGGATTTGGGCTACAGCAGGTGGAGCGCGTAAGCTCGGTGGCTCCTGATGACCTGTACGTTCTAACTAACTAGCGGGGTTGGAGGTTGACCGCTTGCTAGTAGCAAGCGTCCACGGTCAACGAACTCGATACGCGGAATTTTGTTCGCTGCAAATTTGAGGATCTGTTGATCGACCGATTGCACACTCAATCCTAAGTGGTGAGCTAACGGGTGCGCAGGTTTGCATTTAGGCAAGACCGGTTACGTGAGTTGCGTACACGGCCCAATTTTGTGCCGAGTTACACTCTTGTTTTTCCAGCCGCCGTTTGTTCGATTCCGCATTTCGGATAACATGCGAAGAGCTTTGTTCGAGAGCGTATGAACGTTCGTATTTTTCTTTGGTCGATCATTTCCGCCCTCGCGGGATTTCTGTTTGGATTTGACACAGTAGTTATCTCCGGCGCCGAGCAAACTATTCAGGAGGTGTGGGGACTGAGCGCCGGGATGCATGGGATCGCGATGGCTTCGGCCCTGTACGGAACGGTATTGGGCTCGCTCATCGGCGGTTGGCCTACCGAGCGATTCGGACGCAAGCCCACGCTGCTGTTGATCGGGATCCTCTACTTGGCCGGCGCCGCCGGCTCTGGGCTCGCAAATAACGTTCTTGTTTTCATCATCGCGCGTGTCCTCGGTGGTATTGGTATCGGGATCTCGACGGTGACGGCGCCGCTCTACATCTCTGAAATCGCTCCACCCAGGCACCGAGGCTGGCTGACGGGAATGTTTCAGTTCAATATAGTCTTCGGTATCCTTGTGGCTTATTTGTCCAACGCCTTGCTGGCGGGCGTGGGCCAGAATGCCTGGCGCTGGATGCTTGGGGTAGCCGCGTTTCCGTCTCTCGCGTATGCCGTGCTCTGCCTTGGCCTGCCGGAAAGCCCCCGCTGGCTTCTTGGAAAAAAGAACGATCGAGAAACGGGCATGAAGGTTCTCAGGCTGATGAAGCCCGAGGCCTCCGAAGCTCGGATTGAAGCGGAGGCCAACGCGATTCTGGCGGCAGCGTCTCAACAAGTATCGAAGGGCAAGTTCTGGACGCGGCAGCTTCGCGTTCCCATCCTGCTGGCCTTTCTAATTGCGTTCTTTAACCAACTTTCTGGTATTAATGCGATTCTTTATTTTGCGCCGCGTATTTTCGAGATGACCGGCCTGGCGGCCAAGGCCGCGCTGCTCCAATCGGTCGGCATTGGTGTGACCAATCTCATCTTTACGTTCGCCGGACTCTGGCTGATTGACCGGTTGGGCCGCCGGACGCTGCTCTTCATCGGTTCATTCGGCTATATCTGTTCGCTTGGCCTGACGGCGTGGGCGTTTTTCACGCAACACTACAGCATTGTGCCGCCTTGCATTTTCGCGTTCGTCGCGGCGCACGCCATTGGCCAGGGTACCGTGATCTGGGTGTTCATCTCAGAGATTTTCCCCAACCGCCATCGTGCCGAAGGTCAGGCGCTTGGCAGTTCCACGCACTGGGTTTTCGCCGCGTTGCTCACCACGTTTTTCCCAAGGATGGTGTCGGCATTTCCACCGGGTTACATCTTTCTATTCTTCTGCGGCATGATGGTTCTGCAACTATTCTGGGTGAAGCTCATGGTTCCAGAGACCAAGGGCGTGCCTCTGGAGCAAATTCAGGAACGGCTCGCAATTGAATGGTAGGCAACAAGGAAGAGAGCAAGGCCGATCCGCCTCCCACAGGAAGACGGCTCCTCGCTGGGTTTCAGGCGGTGGGGTGCTCCGGGTGGCTTTGCATTGTCCTCGCTTTATGCTTGGGTGCGACACTCGCATCCGCACCGCCAGATCTGCCCGGCTACTATTCGGAACCATTCCGTCCTCAATTCCATTTCACGCCGGAAAAGAATTGGATGAACGATCCGAACGGACTGGTTTACTACGAGGGAGAGTACCACCTCTTCTATCAATACAATCCGTTCGGCAACACTTGGGGTCATATGAGCTGGGGCCATGCTGTTAGCTCCGACCTGGTGCATTGGAAACATCTGCCGCTGGCGTTGCCGGAAGCCGATGGCGTAATGATTTTCTCCGGCAGCGCTGTCGTGGATTGGAAAAATACCAGCGGCCTGGGGAAGAATGGCAAACCACCGATGGTCGCGATTTACACCTGCTATCGCCCATCGGGTCGCGTGCAGTCGCAATGCATTGCGTTTAGCAACGACAAAGGCCGGACTTGGACGAAATATGCCTCGAACCCGGTGATCGATATCCACTCCACGAATTTTCGCGATCCCAAAGTGCAATGGCATGAGCCAAGTAAGCATTGGGTCATGGCCGTCTCCCTATCGGCGGAGCACAAGGTCCGTTTTTACCGCTCGACCAATCTTAAAGACTGGACGCTGTTGAGCGAATTCGGCCCGGCAGGAGGGACCGCGGGTGTTTGGGAATGCCCCGATCTGTTTGAGTTGACAGTGGAAGGTACTCATGAGAAGCGGTGGGTTCTGGTGGTGAATATCAACCCCGGCAGCATCGCAGGCGGCTCCGGCGGACAATACTTCATCGGCCAGTTTGACGGCGCCCGCTTCGTTGAAGATCCCGGCTCCAGACACGCCGTCGCCGTTGGGGGTCAAGCTGCGCTCTGGCTCGATTACGGCCCGGATTATTATGCAGCCGTTTCGTGGAACGACATTCCTCGCTCCGAGGGTCGCCGGCTCTGGCTCGGCTGGATGAGCAATTGGCAATACGGGCAGGACGTGCCTACATCGCCGTGGCGCAGCGCAATGTCCATTCCACGGGAAGTCGGATTGCGACAGACAGCCGAGGGGATTCGTTTGGTGCAAAGGCCGGCCAGGGAGAATCGGAGATTACGAGAGAGGCGGTTTCGATTCAACGGCGGGGACCTGGCGCGGGCGAACGAATGGCTCGCCCAAAATCACATTCAAGGCGTCCAGCTTGAGCTTGTAGTCGAGTTCGAACGTCAGAGCACCGGTGTTCAGGGTGTAGAGGTTCTGAAGAGCTCCAAAGACGAGACGGCGATCGGCGTAAATTGGGATCGGGAGACAGTGTTCGTGGATCGCACGAACTCCGCGAAGGTGAATTTTAACCCGAAGTTTTCCGGTGTTTACGACGCGCCACTAACAGCCCCCGGTCGAAAAGTGAAGTTGCACGTTTTCGTCGATGTCAGTTCCGTCGAAGTATTCGTGAACGACGGAGAAAGCGTACTCACGGCTATATCGTTTCCCTCCGGCGAGAGCCGCGAAGTGAAATTGTTTGGGCCACAGGATCGTGCGAAAATCACTGTGCTCGATGTTTGGAATCTGAAGTCGAGTTGGAAATAGCTCCGGGCAATCGTGTAGGAACTAACGATTGACAGTAAGCGTCTGACGAACCCAGGGTTTATGCGCGATTGGACCAACGGGCGGGAGTCACGTTGGCGACTTCTGACAACTTGCGTCGATTCATGCCCGGCAAGACATCCAGCAGATAATCCTGCGCCGAGATTCGCAACCGGCGGCACGATTCGATCACAGAAAGGAGCGCCGCTACTTTTGGTCCTGCTTCTTTGCTGCCCACATGCAGCCAGTTCTTTCTACCCAAGGCCACCGGACGCATCGAGTTCTCCGCCAGATTGTTGGACAACTCCACTCTTCGGCACTCGCGAGAAATGACCCTACTTTGCTCGCCAAAAGTGACCCACCTCACCGGTACGTTCTAACTAGTACCAGGTTTTGCCGCGGCGACTGGTGAGAGGCATACGCGCCCGACGGTAAGCAGATGATGTGAAAGCACCCCGCACGCCTGCGGCGTGGATGATATTGCTGGCGGGCTCGTTTGCCCGTGGGCAAACCTGTTCTTTGTGTGGGTCAGTCTAAGTGAGCAGAAGTGGGTCATTTCTCGCGAGCGCCGAGGACCTCCACTTCGCCGTAGTCGAAAAGCCGGCGCAGTTTCTCCCCTTGGTGGAGCGTGTAGCCAGCAACTTGGCCCAGAGCGCTTTTGGGCAGCGCTTGCTTGACCAGCGCCACACAGTCTTGATGAATTTCTATCACTTACGGTGTGGCATGCTCCTGACGAAACGCCAGCCGCTCGGCCGCACTCATCTGCTGCTCCTTCGCCTGCCGGTCAATTAGGAACGGCGCATCCATGCGAGTGACCATCTTGATCGCCTCGCCGTCTTTCGGATTCACCTTCACGGCGTCGACAAATTTGCGCCGGGCGTGCGCCCAACATCCCACATGCACCAACTTCGGGCCGCCCACCCCGTGATAGGCCTGATACCCGTCGGTTTGCAATATGCCTTCCCACTGGCCCAGAAACTTCTGGGGACCCTCACGCCCCCGGCCCAGGCGAAAATCGAACATGGTCTCTCCACCTGGCTTGCCATATTGCCACAAATACGCGCGATGATCGGCGCCCCGTTTATCGTGCATCTGCACCGGCACGGTGGTCTCGTCGGCTTGCAGATAAAGATGCTTTCCGCAGATCCTGCCCCATGGCCGCGGTCACCGGTTCCAGTAACTCTCCCACGCGCATCACCCAGCCATCCAGCGTCGCGCGTCCGATCTCTACACCCGCCTCCCGCTCCAAGATTGTCGCTTGCCGGTACAGCGGCAGATGATCGCAATACTTGCCGATCACGGTTTGCACCACCACCCGATCGCTCGCCAGACCCTTCTCTACAATGCGTGGCTGCAGTTCCGGCATTGTCACCGTGGAAGTTTGGCAGCAGCGGCAGGTGCGCTTTTCGCGCTTGATTACGCGCACCAGGTAGCCTGCCGGCTCCACATCCAACTGCTCGCTTTCGTCACAGCCGATCACCGCCGTTTCGGCTCCGCACCCGGGGCAGTTCTGCAGGGGGCACGCAACCACTTCTTCTACGCGCGGCAGATGCTCGGGCAAGGGCTTGCGTCCCGGATGCGGCTTGCGCTGACGCGGCGGCATCTTGCCGATGGGCTCGCGCTGGGCTTCCGCTTCCACCTCCGCGGCGGACACGTCGGGCTCTTCGTCGGCCAACAACTCCAGTTGCAAATCGCTCAGCGTCTCGCTACGCGGCCCCAGGAATCGGATGCGTTGTTGCCGCAACTCTTCGGTCAGCGACTGGATCTTCAGATGCGCCCAGTTCAGCTCCCGTTCGAGCGTTGCGATGCGCGCTTGCGGATCGAAGATAGCAGCCAGGCGAAACAGCCAAAAGTTAACTGCCGCAGCAACCACCGGCGTTCCAAACTTCAATACATCTACGCTCGCTTGCGCGATGATAGTTACGGCGGCTCCAGAACTCGCGAGTAAGGCAAAGGCCCGGAGCCCCTTCTCCCAGTTCATATAGTGACGGACAAGCTCGGCGAAGTAGTTGGAGCGCATCTGCGCATACAGCATCTCCTCCCATACCGTCCTTTGAAAAACCTCGGGATGCATCGAGTAATCCTATAAATATTATAGGGCGGCCCTTCCATCCGAGGAGGGTTCGCACGCATGGGTGGTGCTATCCTCCTTTTATGGCGACCCTGAGCTACACCACGCCGGGCGGAATCAACGTAACTCGCTCGACCTCCGCCATTCCATTCAAAAAAGGCCTGGGCCACCTGCTCAACAAGTTGGACCGTTATCGCGGCATTTATCTCTCGTCCGGCTACGAATATCCGGAGCGATATTCGCGCTGGGATGTGGCTTCCATCTGCCCGCCGGTCGAAATTCTCGCCGCCGGCCGGGAAATCGAGTTTCGGCCGCTCAACGCGCGCGGCGAAGTGCTGAATCGGATGCTTTATCGGCTGCTCGAAAGCCATCCGCACTGGGAGCAGTTCGGCTTTCAAGGCGGGGAGTTGCATGGCCGATTGAAGCCGCTGCCCAAACTATTTCCGGAAGAAGCGCGCAGCAAACAACCCTCGGCTTTCTCGATTCTGCGGGCGCTGATCGGGGAATTCCAGAGCGAGCGGGATTCGAGACTGGCGCTGGTGGGCGCGTTTGGATACGATCTGCTGTTCCAGTTCGATCCTATCGATCTGAAGCTCCCGCGCCACGGAGTGAAAGACCTACAGCTCTTTCTCTGCGACGACATTTACTACATGGATCGCAAGAAGGAGCAGATCGAGCGTTTTCGCTACGATTTTGCGCTGGCCGACCTTTCCACCGCCGGCCTGGCGCGTACCGGCGCTCCGGCGCAGCGCTCGCCGAAGCGTCCGGACAACGAAATCGAGAGCGACCACCAGCCCGAAGAATACATGGCCAAGGTGGAGACCGTGCGCGAAGGCATGCGCCAGGGCGACTATTACGAAGTGGTGCTGCGCCAAACCTTCCACGCCAATTATTCGGAGAGCGCGTCGGCGCTGTTCCAGCGGATTCAGAAGGGCAGCCCCAGCCCTTACGAGTTTTTCCTGCAATTGGGCGACGAGCAACTGATTGGCGCTTCGCCGGAGATGTTCGTGCGGGTGGAAGGCAATCGCGTGGAGACCTGCCCGATCGCGGGAACCGCGCGCCGCACGGGCGATCCGCTGCGCGATGCCGACAACATCCGGGAACTGCTCAATTCCACCAAGGAAGAGTCCGAGCTGACCATGTGCAGCGACGTGGATCGCAACGACAAGTCGCGCGTGTCGATCCCCGGATCGGTGAAGGTGATCGGCCGGCGGTTGATTGAATCCTATGCGGGCGTGTTCCACACCGTGGATCACGTGGAGGGCATGCTGCAACCGGGCTTCGATTCGCTGGACGCGTTTCTCACCCATATGTGGGCGGTGACTATTATGGGCGCGCCGAAGAAAGCCGCGGCGCAGGCCATTGAGAACCTCGAAAAAGACGCCCGCGGCTGGTATGGCGGCGCGGTGGGCATGCTTTCATTAAACGGCGACATCAATACCGGCATTTTGATTCGCACCGTTCACCTGCGCGATGGAATCGCGCGCTATAGCGCGGGCGCGACGCTGCTCTACGATTCGGTTCCCGAATTGGAAGAGCAGGAGACGCGGCTGAAGGCTACTGGATTTTTCCGGTCCTTACGGGGGGCGAAGAAATCGGAGGCATCCGAGAGCGCTACGCCGCATAGCCGCGGCGTCAAATTGCTGCTGGTGGATAACGACGACTGCTTCATCCACACGCTGTCCAATTACGCGCGCCAGACCGGCGCCGAAGTGGTCACCTATCGCGCGGGTGTTCCGCACGAGCTGATCCTGGATCTGGCGCCGCACCTGATGCTGATTTCTCCGGGGCCGGGCCGGCCATCCGACTTCGGTGTTCCCGATTTGGTGAAGTTTGCCGCGCGGTCCGGCATTCCGGTGTTTGGCGTGTGCCTGGGTTTGCAGGGAATTGTGGAGGCGTTCGGCGGCGAACTGGGCGTGCTCGATTATCCGATGCACGGCAAGCCTTCCATTGTGGTGCACCGCAATCTTGGGATTTTCGAGGGACTGCCCGAGCGCTTTAAAGTTGGCCGCTATCACTCGCTGTTCGCGCGCAAGGAGACATTTCCGGCGTGCCTGGAAGTGACCGCAGAAAGCGAAGACGGCGTCATCATGGGAGTCCGGCATCGGGAATTGCCGATAGAAGCCGTGCAGTTTCATCCCGAGTCCATCTTGACCTTAGATGGTAATTGCGGTCTTCGACTGATCGAAAACGTTGTGACTCAGGCCCTGGCATCGCGCGCGATCCACTCATCGTAAGGCTGCTCTCTTAGTACAGGCCGGGGTGATGGACTACTATGCTAATCTGGAAAACTAAACTGTGCAGTTCGATTTGTCCGACATTGTCTTTCTGGTGGTTGTGCTTTCCATCGCCGTGCTGCTGATCAACAACAGCGGGGGCGGCGGAGGGCATCGGGCGCGCGTGCCGGTGCTCGGCTGAGCGCTGCTCCCACAGCGTGCTCGTCCCCAGGTTCGCGATGCCATCGGTGATCGTGATTGGCGGAGGTTTGGCCGGCCTTGCGTCGGCTGCCGCGCTGGGAGAATCCGGATTTCAAGTGGACCTGTTTGAAGCCCGTGGATTCCTCGGCGGCCGTGCCACTTCCTATCCGGTTCCAGGGGACAATTTCGAAGTAATCGACAATTGCCAGCATGTTCTGCTGCGCTGCTGCGTCAATCTGATGGATTTTTACCGGCGCCTGGGCGTGGCGGAGAACATCCGGTTTCACCAGCAATTTTTCTTCATGGAGCCCGGTGGACGAACGTCGGTTTTGCAGGCCGGTGGACTCCCGGCGCCACTGCACTTCACGGGAAGCTTCCTGCATTTGACGTTTCTTGGGTTGAGCGACAAGCTGGCGATCGCCGCGGCGATTTTGGCCATCCAGCGCGAGCATGGACGGCGAGACGATCTGGATCGGATCACCATGCTCGAGTGGCTGCGAGAAAAGCATCAGCCCGAGCGCGCGATCCGCCGCTTCTGGAACCAGGTGCTGGTCAGCGCTATCAATGAAGATCTGGACCGCATGGCCGCCAGCCATGGGTTTCAGGTCTTCTGGCTCGGCTTTCTGGCTCGCGCGAATGCCTACGAGATGGGGATTCCCGCGGTGCCGCTGGGAGATCTGTACGGACCGGAAGGCTGGAGCCGCATCCCCAAGGTCCGCTTGCATGAGCGCACTCCGGTGGAGCGCGCGATTACCGAGGGTGGCGCTATTCGCGGCGTGATCGCTGGGGGCGAAGAGCGATCGGCCGATTACTACGTCTCCGCCTTACCGTTCGAGCGCTTGCCGGCCGTGATTACGGAACTGGGTTTGAACCTCGCGGGATTCGAGCACTCGCCAATAACGGGCATCCATCTGTGGTTTGATCGCGGCATCACCGATCTGCCGCACGCTACGCTGCTGGATCGAACGATACAGTGGATGTTCAACAAATCCGGCGGACGGTATGTGCAGTTGGTGGTGAGCGCCTCGCGCAGTCTGGTGGAAATGCCGCGCGCGGATGTGATCGCGCTGGCGGTGCGCGAACTGGCGGACTTTTTCCCGCTGGTGAAAGAAGCCACGCTGGAAAAGGCGCATGTGGTGAAGGAAATTCGCGCGACGTTTTCCGCGCGCCCGGGTTTGGAGCAAGCGCGGCCGTTGAGCGCAACCAAGTTCGGGAACCTTTTCCTGGCGGGCGATTGGACGCGGTCCGGCTGGCCGCCCACCATGGAGGGCGCAGTCCGCAGCGGCTATCTGGCGGCCGAAGCGGTGGCGCGGGCGGCCGGTCAGGAGCGGAAGTTTCTTCTGCACGACATCGCTTGAAAACGGAGTGCGGCGCGGGCCTGTTCCTGCTTCCCGGGTTCGTTCGCGCCGCACCCTTTGCGCTTATCATGTAGCTATGCGCGCGCTGATGCTGTCCCTGGCCCTGGTGTTGTCTAGCCTCCCATTGACCGTGAGGGCGGCGGATATGACCACTCTTACGATTTCGGTGAAAAGCGCCGGCGGCAAACCGGTGGAAGGCGCCAGCGTGATCGTCAAATTCGTCAAAGGACACTCGCTGACGAAACTAGGAAAAAAGATCCGCAAGGAATGGGAATTGCGCACCAACCAGGAAGGGCTGGTAAAGATTCCACCCATCCCGCAAGGCACCATTCTGGTGCAGATCATCGCGAAAGATTATCAGACGTTCGGACAGAACTTCGATGTAGACGAAGAGGAAAAGACGCTGGATATCACGCTCAATCCGCCGCAGCCGCAGTATTCGGCGCACTAGCTTAGCAAAACTAGACACGCACTGCAGCGATACAATCGATCTCCACGCCGACATCGCGCGGAAGCTTGGCCGCCTGCACCGTGGAGCGCGCCGGGGGATTCTGCGCGAAGTAGCGTTCGTACACTTGGTTCATGGCCGCGAAATCGTCCATGTTCTTCAGGAAAACCGTGGTCTTCAAGACCGAATCGAGCGAAGCGCCGCAAGCTTCGAGGACTGCTTTGATGTTCTCCAGCACCCGTTCGGTTTGCGCCGAAATTCCGCCTTCGATCAGCTTGTTATTGCCGGGATCAATCGGGATCTGCCCGCTCAAGTAAGCCAATCCCCCGTACACCACCGCCTGGGAATAAGGGCCAAGGGCTTTGGGCGCGTTGCCGGTCGTAATGGTCTGTTTCATATTTGCAATGTTCCCACCAGCTTTCGAACCTCGTCGATGTTTTCTTTTCTCAAGTAATCGTCCAGTTCGCGCGCGATGCGGCACGGCGCAGCGGGATCCCAGAAGTTCGCGGTGCCTACCTGGACGGCCGATGCTCCGGCCACCAGAAACTCGGCCGCGTCTTCGCCGCTGCGGATTCCCCCCAGGCCGATCACCGGAATGCGCACCGCCTTGGATGCTTCATGGACCAGGCGGAGCGCGATGGGCTTGATGGCCGGCCCCGACAGTCCTCCAAACCCCGCGCCGATGCGCGGCCGGCGGGTATGGGCATCGATGGCGAGCGAAACGAACGTGTTCACCAGGCTGATGGCGTCGGCGCCGGATTGTTCCGCCGCCTGCGCCAGCGGTTCGATGCGCGCCACGTTGGGCGACAGCTTGACGATCAGCGGACGGCGCGCCAGCGGCCTGATCAAGGTCACCAACTCACTCAACAGCGCGGGGTCGCTCGAAAAATAAATGCCCCCGTGCCTGGTGTTGGGGCACGACACGTTCAGTTCGTATCCCGAAATTCCGTCGGCGTCTTCCAGGATGCGGATCACTTCGGCGTAATCGCCTGGCTGATATCCGAAGACGTTCGCGAAAATAGCGGTCCGCAGGCGGCGCAAGGCCGGGAGTTTCTGTTGCACGAAGGCCCGCGCACCGATGTTCTGAAGCCCGATGGAGTTGATCATGCCGGCTTCGGTTTCCCACAGGCGCGGCGGAGGATTGCCGGCGATGGGCTCGCGCGATAGTCCTTTGACAACCAGCCCGCCCATGCCGTTCAGGTCGGCGACGCTGGCGAACTCCACACCGTATCCATAAGTTCCGGACGCCGCAATGACGGGATTTTCGAGTTGGATGCCGCACAGGTTGGTCCGCAGGCGATCCATTTCGTCCAAGAATAGCATTGGCTGCCTCGCCGAAACCGTGGCTTCAAGCCATCTGCGCCGGCAGGTGCGTTGTGTTCTGTGCATCGCTGGCTCGCGGCCCGCAAATTACGGCTCGGCTAGAAGCTAGAGTTCGCCGACTCCAATAGCCTTACCCAATACACGGCGCCTAATGCACCCTGGATTGCTACCCGACAACACGGGACGACAGACCTACAGTCATGGCGTGATGATGCGACTATTGAGGGCGGGGGAGAAATCGGGGGTTGAAGGTGAGATTGGTTCCACCCTTTCAAGCAACCCAGAGCGAGTCCGTCAGTGCGCCCTCGGATACAACAGACCGACGCGTGGCGCTGACAAGTATGAGCGGCTGGTGGGATTTGGACTACTTTCGGGTACTCTAGAAATGATCTTTCATTTTTTTCAATGTGTTGAAGACCGCGATCTTGGCCACACTGGTAAAAAACCTGGCCTTTACCAGCGTTTTTTACCACCTAAGAAAATCCGGCCCTACCCAGCTTTGGTCTTTGGTCTCACTCGATCTCTCTCGTTTTCTATCTACATTGAGACGGGTGGTGGGAACTAGTTTCACATTCAACTTCTAGTGTCCTGTGTCAGAAGTCTTGTAACATGACGGATTAAGTTGCGCACCGCGTTTCCAGAACTCCTTGCCGGACGGTTGACTGAGGTGTTCGGCGGATCGGTAGAGGCGTGGTTCGCTGGGCAGAGTCGTGTGGCTTCCGATCGCGTGAGTCCGATTGTCTAGGTGTCAGCGTTGGCCGAGTCGATGAAGTGCGACGCCTTCGCCGAAATGCGGTTGGCAGTGGTGCATCTGCTGGGTCAGGTTTGGGAAACGTTGGAAAGCTTGCGAACC
>Ga0302325_10006735_pt1 | contig 25721 bp, 23 predicted proteins | sample Palsa_T0_2_FD_201948 | JGI IMG/M metagenome (GOLD analysis project Ga0302325, IMG submission 201948) | Peat permafrost microbial communities from Stordalen Mire near Abisko, Sweden - Palsa_T0_2 | ecosystem: Environmental > Terrestrial > Soil > Palsa > Peat permafrost | place: Sweden: Abisko... | reverse complement strand
CGCCCGTCGCCAGCAAGGGACGCCTCCTGCAGTACGCCGGCCGGATCCTGCGTCCCTACGACGGCAAGGCCACCGCCGAGGTTCACGACTACCACGACGAACTCACCGGCGTCCTCGCCTCATCCCTCGCCAAGCGCGCCCCCGGCTACACCAGCCTCGGCTTCCCCGACCCCCGCAAGCTCCCCTACACCCCCAGCGCCGAGACGGCGCGCCAGGCCCAGCGGGAGGGACCAGCATGAAGCGGATCGTGGTCAGGCTCAGTGGCATGCCGTTCGACCCCACCTACGAGACAGACGACGACACGATCGCCATCGGCGACCTCGTCCGAGTGCCAGGCAGCAATTCAACCTTCATCAAGGACGGAGAGGCCGGAACGGTCATCGCCCTGGAAAGCTCCTACACCGGGCCATGCAAGCGTGCCACCCGAGCCAAGTGACCGCGTACCAGCAAAGATTACCCACCGTATTGACTTCTCCTGCGAGCCGACTGCGCGGCACGGCGCCCTCATTCCTGGAGCGCTATGTACCACTAGCGCCGACTTTCACTTAGCGAATCGGCCCCCAGTCTGGGGCCAGGCGTGCTGATAGCGGAGGTGCAGCCGCCCACGGGGCATGGCGATCGTGGTTCACCATGTCTGTGGTCGGCTGGCCGCCGCCACGGCGGGATGAGCCACCTCACTGTGAATCACATGGATATGAGCCATCTCGTGGCACTCCTGTCGCGCGGGGCACAAGCGATGTCATCCACAGCAAGGATGAGCAGTCAGCTTTTCATGCCCCATTACTTGGCCATCCGCGGCGAGGCTCCCTGCAAAAGCGCCTGCACAACGACGTCGGACGGCGATCCTCCGCGGGCGCGGCCAGGGGCCGACTACAGGGCGCGAAAATCGGCGGGGAGGACCCTACTGCCGTCCGGCCCGGTTCGGGCCGCTGTGACACGTTGCGGCGTGCAGCCTAGAGGCGTGGACTGGGCTGGAACGGCTGAAGGGTGATCGCGGTCCGAGCACCAGGTGTCCTGGCCGGGCCTTTCCTGGCGGCAGGTGCTTGTTTCAGCAACCAGGCGCCGGGGTGGAAGCCGGGGCTGATGTGGGCGGGGGGTCACGCTTGGCCAGCCACGCGGCGAGGGCGCCGGTTTGCTGGTCGTGGCAGTCGTGGATCTGCGGTGGTCTTCCCGGGGTGGAGGCGCAGGATGCACCGCACTAGACGTCCTTTGAAGGCGGTCGGCGCGGCCTCGAGCAAGGTGTCCAGGGCCGGGCTAGCCAAAACCCACTCCCGATGTAGAGCCGGTAGGCGCCACGGGCTGCGGCTTGAGCCGGGAGAGCGCGGCTGCGAGGGCTTTGGCGCCCATCCCGCCGCGCTGCACCACCGGGTCGCGCCCGCCAAACACGGTTCGCTTCGGCCGCGGAGCTAGTGACAAGCTATAAGTGACAACGGCTCCAGTCAGCGGCAGCCGTAGCCAGACGCCCTCAGACGGTCCTATCACGCTGACCTGTGTTAATCCGACCCGGTGCGACGTCACCAGACGAATCCCTTATCCGTTGCACGGAGACGGGCAGCGGCTGAATCCGGGGCATACCCGGCTACTCCAAGGCATAGAGGCGGATAATCACAGGTCAGAGGGAAGCAAGCATCCGAGCACGTCGCGATATTTCAGCTGCCAGCGGGACCGAAACCGCTTGGCTAGTCACTTGATCTTGAAATTCAATGCCGAATCTAGGTTCGAAAAATCGCTCTGACCTGGAGTCCCGTTACGGAATCGAACCGTAGACCTTCTCCTTACCATGCATGCCAGTTTCGTCTGGTGGGGTCGCGTTAGGTCGAGTTACCGCAGATCAGGAGGCTATCGGTGTCTGGGTGCATCGCGTTCTGTCTGCCGTAGCCTGAAGTCGTTGTCACTTGGTTTGTCACTGGCTCCTGACCTCCGAGCTGAGCCTTACCTCTGCTGTCAGTGATGGCGCGGCGTCCTTCGCGCCCACGGACACTTCAAGCGCGGATCCGCCGAGTCGGCCCACGCCCACGATCCGGGAAGGCACAAACGCTGGGCGGACCAATCGGTAGTCGAAGGCGCGGACCGCGCGGTCCGGCATGTGGACACGCGGGATCTCAAGTGCGATCAATGCAAGCAGCGGGCCGTGCACGACCAGATCCGGGTAGCCCTCGACCTGCGTCGCGTACGGCCGGTCGTAATGAATGCGGTGTCCGTTGTAAGTCAGGGCACTGAACCGGAAGAGCAGGACCGGGTCGGTCATCAACTCCAGGCGCCACTCCCCCGCCGCATCTCGGGCGTCCGTCTGGGGCCGGGTTACCGCATGCGGTGCCGCGCTCTCTGGCTCAGATCGGTAGACGATGTCCTGTTCTTCGGTGCCGACCGTCATCCCGTCCACGGCTAGTTCGTGACGTACCGTCACAAACGCCATCTCACCACTACGGCCAGACTTCACCGAGACCCCAACGACGCTCGAGCGGCTTGACAGCTCCGCACCCACCGGAATCGGCGCATCCTGGCGCAGCCTGCCGCCGGCGAACATCCGGCGGCGTCGAGGAATCGGCGGCAGGAGCGGGCCGTCTGCAGGATGACCGTCTGCGCCCAACTCGGACTGGGCAGGGTGTTCAAGCAGGGTGAACCAGTGCCACATCGGCGGAAGGGGATCGCCGGGACCAAGAGGCGGAGGCAAGGCCGCCCCGATCAAGCCCACAAAGGCTTTGGCCGACCAGGGGTCGACTAGGCGACTGCGGGTCACCGACCCCGGCTGCCAATCCCTCAGGCACTCGGCCAGGACACTCCCCGTAACGCTAGGCCCCATGCTGTTCACTCCGCTCACCGGGCCTCCTGGTCTGCTGCGGGCCAATGTAACCGGAATGTTACATACTTCCTGCTTTCTAGCCTCTTGACACGAAACACACCGTAACCTAGTTTGATCAAAAATCAAGAATCAAGAATCAGGAGACCGTGAGATGCCCGATCTCGGTAAGCGGTACAGGTGTCCGGCGTGCGGAACAGCCGTCCTGTGTCTACGACCTGGACCCGGCGTCCTCCGGTGCTGCGGCAGCGAAATGGAGTTGGCCCGGATGGAGTCGCTTCCCTCGGGGGACTGAGCCAGCAATCGCCATCGACCAAAAAGCGATTCACACAGGCTGGGGAAAGATGAAGAAAACGATTGCTCGAAGAACGCTAGGCGGCGTATCCGCCCTAGCCTTGGCGACCCTGGTCGCCGCGTGCGCGAGTTCCGGATCCGGATCTTCGGCCGCAGGGGCGTCCCCGGCGAGCTCAGGCAGTTCGCCTGGCGTCGACGTCGCGACCCACACCATAACGATCGGCGCCGTGGAACCTCTGACCGGGCCGGACGCGGTATACGGGGAGAACGCCTTCGGCACCGAGGCTTACATTGATTACGTCAACGCTCATGGCGGTGTCAACGGCTGGAAGATCAAGCTCATCACGCTGGACGACCAGTACGAGCCAGCACTGGCAGTGAGCGGCGCCAGAGAGCTAGTTGGATCCGATCACGTCTTCGCGCTCGTCGGGGTTGGCGGGACCCCGCCGGGCCAGGCGATCCTGCCGTACGCCATCTCTACCGGCGAACCCGACATAGGCATGACCATGGACACGGGGTACCTGCAGGTGAAGTACCCCGACGCCGCCCAGCTGTACGGCTTCCAGCCCTCGACGGCAGCCCTCACCGCCTTCTCGGTCCAGTACATCGCGACTCACCTACACGCCACAAAGATCGGACTGTTCTACTCCGATGACGCGACCGGGACGCCGACAGTCCCCGCGGCGCAATTTATCGCGAGCGAGTACCACGTGCAGATCGTTCCGGTGGCGATTCCTGACTCTGCCACCGACTACTCAGGATATGTGGCCAAGATGGCCTCGGCGAAACCGCAGGCGGTGATCTCCTGGGGCGGTCCGCCGCTCACCATCGGCGTCATCAAGGCCGCGCACGCGATTAGCTTCAACCCGGTGTGGTTCGGCCCGTTCTACAATCCTCTTCCTGCCGTCTTCAGCGCGCTCGGCTCGCTCGCTAACAACATGTATTTCGAGTCGTGGTTCGAGCCGTTCGGTGCGGATACACCGGGCATGCAGACATTTATCAGCGCGACTAAGCAGTATACCAGTGACAAGAGCCCTAGCTTCCTGGCTGAGCTCGGCTGGATCGGCGGCGCGGAATTCGCGCACGCGCTCAGTCTGGCCACGGCCGACGGCAAAAAGCCCACACAGGCGTCCGTGGAAAGCGCCCTGGGAAACGGCCAATCATTTTCTCCGGGTAACGTCCAGGTGACCCTCAAATTTGAACCTGGCGCACGTTTGGCAACGGCCGGTGCCGACAAGGTTCTGCACTATTCAGACGGCAAGCTTACGACCATATTCTCCGGGGCCGATCCGACGCTTCCGGCAAGCGTTCTCTCTGCTGCGTATGCCGGTAGCTGAGGCGCCCGGAAGCAAGAAAGAAAACTAACAACCCCATGTGGAGCACTTCTCCCCAAGCCCGCGAGATGACTCGGGTGATAAAATATCGCCTGATCCCGTCTCCGAGTAAGTGAGTGCTACCGACATGGACGAAAAACAGGATCTGGAAACAGCTATCTCAATATCATCGGCCGCCGACAATGATGTTGCGGGCCGCCAGACCGGCGACAGGTACAACGTGACACTTGGGTATCCCAACCAAAAGATCGCCGCCGACCACGGGGTGGGTTCCCGTGGTGGGCGGAATCTAAAGGCTGGTGTCGCCAACGTCATAACAGCCCAGATCCTGAGCGGCGAGATGCGGGCCGGCCAGCGCATCGACCAGGATGCGCTGGCGGCCGAGCTCGGGGTGAGCCGTCTTCCTATCCGGGAGGCCATTATCATGCTTGAGAATGTTGGGTTCGTGACTAGTATTTCCCGGCGCGGATCTTACGTGGCGTCAATCACCCCTGCCGACGTGCTGGATCATTACGAGATATTCGGGATGGCATCCGGGCTGGCCGCCCGGCGCGCGGCAGCGATGCTCACAGAAGAGGAACTGGCGCGCTTGGAAGAATTGTATCTTGCCATGCACCGCAACCAAGGGCCCGACCACCTCGCGGATCTCAACTATCAGTTCCACCGGCTGGTCAACAGCAAGTCCTCCCACCGTCTTAAGGCGCACCTGCGCTCGCTGAGCCGGGCCATGCCCATGCGATTGCTACTGCTCAGCGATGTCTTCGCGCCTGAGGCCGAGGCCCATCACCGGGCCATCATCGACGCTCTGAAGGCCCGGGACCAGGACGCGGCAGCCGAGGCGGCCGCGATACACCTGCGCACTTCCGGGCAGTACGCGCTGACCGAACTGCGCAACGCCGGTTTCTGGGACGAGGCATGACGAAACCGACGGCAGGCCGGCCGGGAGCAGCGGTCCGCACTTTGCCCGCAAGGAGCGACGAGCGGTGAGCCTGGTCATCGGCGGCATCATCTCGGGCGCGCTGTACACCCTGGTAGCACTCGGGCTGATTCTGATCGTCCGGGTCACGGGCGCTATCAACTTTGCCCAAGGCGACGCCGGGAGCGTTGGGACTTTCGTTACAATCCAGCTGGTCGGGCGGTCTATCGGACTGCCAATCGGCTGGGCGGTCTTGCTCGGGATCGTCAGCGGGATGCTCGTCAACATCGTCATCTACCTGGCCTTCGTGCGTAGGCTTGAGAAGGCGGGGGCCGGCCCGCTGCCGACGATGGTCGTGACGATCGGCGCCAGCCTGATCATCGAGGCGCTGCTGACTGTCAAGTTCGGCTTTAACCCCTACACCCTGTCATTGTTCAGCAATGTCGGAGCGGTGACGATCGCCGGGGTCCAGGTGCCCGGCTCCGGGACCCTCATCGTCGTCTCGGCCCTGCTGGCCATCGCGATATTCGCCATCGTCCTGTACAGAACGAACTTCGGCCGAATGCTGCGGATGGGCGCCTCGAACCCCACCCTGGCCGAACTGAGCGGCGTTCGCACGGTCCTGATCCGCATTATCGTATGGGCCGTAGCCGGCGCCGTCGCTACCTGGGGCGTCACCCTGTACGCCTCTTACCAGAGCATCAGTACGAGTGTGATGAGCGGCTTCCTGCTTACCGCCGCCGTCGCGGCCTCCTGGGGCGCGTTCCGGAGCCTGGGGACCACGCTGATCGGAGCGGTCAGCCTAGGGATCCTGCTCGATATCGTCACGCGATACGTACAGTCCGACATCACTTACGTCATCACTTTCGCCGTGCTAGGTGTGGTTTTCCTGATCTACCAGTTCCGCAAGGGGCAACTGGTCAGCCGGATCGAGGCGGTGCGGACCGGGCTGACGGCCGGCCGACTGGCGCGCGAGGTGCGGCCAAGCTACCGGTCGCGTCCCGGCCTGGTGACCATCGAGGCCGTGGTGATCCTGCTCGGCATGCTGGCGTGGGTCGGGCTCAGCGGGCCGCAATCCTACGGCCAGGAGCTGGCCACGCAGGTCGGCATCGGGTTCATCGTGCTAGCCGCACTCAGCATCAGCTTCCGGTACACGCGGCGGCTCAATCTGGGCGTCGGCGGCTTCATGTGCATCGGCGCCTACGGCTACTCGGTCGTGGGCCAGCACGCCGGGGCGCTGGTCGGCCTTATCGCGGCGCTGGCCGGGTCCTTCGTCATCGGCTGCCTGCTCGGCCTGCTCACAACGGGCATGGAGCTCATGTTCTACGCCACGCTGACGCTAGTCTTCACCACGGCGGTCCCGCAGCTTGTCATGTTCTTCACCGGCTACACGGGCGGGGCACAAGGGCTGACGCTGCCCACCAGCCTCGAGCTTGCCAACCCCGTGTGGATCATCGTCATCCTCGGTGTCGTGGTCGCGGTGGGGACCGTCGCCTTGGGGATCGCACGGCCTGGCGCGGTAACACTCATCACCAGCGGTGACAGCCGCCTCGGCCAGGTGAACGGATTGCGGGGCACGATCCGCCTGACCGTGGCCGAGGGTGTCAGCAGCATGCTCATGGGGCTCGCCGGGGTCTTCCTCGCGCTGTCCGTGGGCTATCTGGACCCGGCCAGCTTCAACCTGACGCTGAGCATCGGCTACGTGGCCGCCCTGATCATCGGGGGAGCCTGGTCAGTCGTCGGCCTGACCCTCGGCTCGCTCTTCTACGTCCTAGTCCCGGCCGAGCTGGCCGGGCTCCAGGATTACCCGAGCGTTGTCTACGGCGGCGTGCTGATCATTGCCGTCCTGTTCGCGCCGGTCGGCTTGGAAGGCATCACCACCTGGCTCTACGTCGAGCGCGACTGGTGGGCACGGACGAGGGCCGGGCTACTTCTCAGCCGCTGGGCCGGGCGCCGCTACCTGCCGTCGTCGTCGTCCGACGGCCTAGCCGGCCCGGTCGACCCGGGCACGGCAATAGCAGCCGGCGAGCACGGCCAACCGCGGCAGCGCCATGCTTGACGTGCAGGCCATCACGGTCACTTTCGGCGGGGTCAGAGCGGTCGAGAACGTGTCGTTCCGCATCGATGCGGAATGCCTGGGCATCGTCGGCGCCAACGGCGCCGGCAAGACGACGCTGCTCAACGCCATTTCCGGGCTGGCCCCGCTGCGTTCGGGCCGCATCATGCTCGACGGCAATGATCTTTCCGGCCTCGGGGCCTCGCACCGCGCCCGGCTCGGGGTGGGCCGCTCCTTTCAGCACCCGCTGCTGATGGACGCGATGACGCTGGAGGAGAACCTCATCGGCGGCCGGCGGGTGGCCAGCGCCGCGCTAGGCCAGGCCGTCCGGACGTTCGGCCTGGAGCGGTGGATGATGCGGCCGGTCAGCGAGCTGCCTTACGGGATCAGGAAGATCGCTGACCTGGCCCGGGCGGCGATGACCGGGAAGGCGATCCTGCTCTGCGACGAGCCCTTCTCCGGGCTGGACGAGACGGGCCGCGAGGAGACGGCGGCGGTGCTCCAGGGGCTGCGTCAGCAGGGTCGGATCCTGGTCGTCATCGAGCACGACATCAACCGGGTCAGCGGCCTGGTCGACCGGTTCATGGTAATGGATTCCGGGAGCAAGATCTTCGACGGCCCGCCCGGCGCGGCGATGACGGACGCGACGGTGCAAGCCGCCCTCATCGGACTGGTCAGCTGAGGAGCCCCATGATCGACGTGGCCAACATCACCGTCCGCTACGGCGGAGCGCTGGCCCTAAGCGAGGTGTCGCTCCGGATCGAAGCGGGCGACCGATTCGCGGTCCTGGGCCGGAACGGGGCAGGCAAGACGACGCTCCTGCGGACCCTGGCCGGCGTGCTGGCCACCAGCTCCGGCCGCGTGACCATCGCCGGCGTGGATGTGCGGCCCCCGCCAAGCGCCATCGCCCGGCGCGGGCTGCGCTACGTGCCCGAGTCGCTGAACGTGTTCGGCGACATGACTGTCCGGGACAACCTGCTGGCCGCCGTTACCCGGACGCCAGCACGGTTGCGCCGGGACCGGGTCGCCTGGGCACTCGACACGTTCCCGATCCTGCAGCCGCTGGTGTCCAGGCGGGCAGACCGGCTGAGCGGCGGCGAGCGACAGTCCCTCGCGGTCGCCGCGGCCATGATGACCGAGCCGAGCATCCTGCTGCTCGATGAGCCGAGCCTCGGGCTATCACCGAAGACGGCCCGGGCGCTCGTGGAGTCGATCGGGCAGGCGTCGGACGGCACAGAGATGACGGTGATCCTGGCCGAGCAGAACGCGATATTGGCGGCATCCCTGTGCCCGAAGGGCTGCTGGCTGGAGACCGGCCGTGTCGCGGCGGCCGGGTCAATGGGCGACATCACCACCGCGCTACGCAGAGAGGCCGAGATGTTCGACGGACGGAGCACCAATGAGCAGTAGCGAGATCACGCCCGCTGACAGCACTTCCCCGATCACCGAGGAAGGCATCGCGCGGCTGCGCGAGCGCCTCGGGGCCTACTACGGCTCCGGGCCGCACTTCATCGACATTACCGCAGATGACATCCGCAGGTACGCGCAGTCCAACGGGGATCGCAACAAGCTGTACCTGGACCAATCGTACGCCGGCCAGAGCAGGTACGGCGGGCTGATCGCGCCCAACACGTTCCTCGACCTGGCCCAGCACTACACCGCCACCGCCATCGGCGGGCTCCCCGGCGCGCACGCGTTCCATGCCGGCAACCGTGTCGAATTTTACCTGGCAGTGCGGCCCGGCGACCGGATATCCCCGACTTTCCGCCCGTACGTCATGACCGAGAAGCACGGCAAGTTCGCCGGCCGGATGATCCTGGTCGACATGGAGATCCTGTACCGGAACCAGCGGGACGAGCTCGTCGGCAAGGCGCACGGCCACGTCCTGCGACTGAGCCGGGCCGAGGCCCGGACCCGGGGCAAGTACCAGGCGCAGGAGAAGGAGCCTTACGACGACGAGGCACTCGCCCGGATCTGGGCGGCCTACGACCGCGAGGTAGTGCGCGGCGGCGAGCCGCGGTACTGGGAGGACGTCGCGGTCGGGGACCGACTCGGCCCGATCGCCCGCGGTCCGTTGCGCATCTCCGAGATCGCATTCCGCGGCTGGAACGGCGGGGGCCGCCTGACCGGGGCGGGCGGCCGCGTGCTCGGTGCGCATTTCTACCAGTTCGAGGAGTACATGAAGCGCCCAGGATATGCCGAGGTGGACGATACCAGCGGCGTGGCCGACCACCCGCACCGCGGCCACTGGGAGGCGGACTTCGCCCGCAAGATCGGCGTGCCCGGCGCCTACGACATAGCAGTCCAGCGCACTGCCTGGCTGGCCAGCCTGGTCACGAACTGGGCCGGGGACGACGGATGGCTGAAGAATATCTGGGACGAGTTCCGCTTCTTCAATGTCGAGGGCGACACGAGCTGGCTGACCGGCGAGGTGACACGCAAATGGATCGAGAGGAACGAGTACCTGGTGGCCATCGACGTAACGTGCACGAATCAACGCGGTGAGGTATCGGCGCCCGGCGGAGCCACGGTCGTGCTCCCCTCCCGGACCGGCCGCGGCACCGTTCCCGGCGTCCGCGCGCTACAGAGCGAACGCGTCACGACGACCGCGGCGGCCATGCGATGAGCGTCACGGCAACCTCCGGCCCGCAGGCAGCGCGGCGCTACCCGGAGATCACCGGCGAGGAACTGGCCCGGGCCGAGTCGCTGGTGGGCGTCGTGCTGCGCCGCCCGGTGACCAGGACGATAGCGTCGACTGACACTCTCATCGGGTACGCCCGGGCGATCGGCAGCCGGATCCCGCTCTACCTCGACGTAGCCCATGGGCTGCGCACCTACTGGGGCTCTCTGCTCGGCCATCCGACCAGTCTCTACTGCTTCGACGACACAGTGGTGGCCCCCGCTCTGCCGGGCATTCAGTCGATCTACGCGGGCTGCCACTGGCGATGGGAGCAGCCGCTACGGGTCGGCACACCGGTCAGCACCACCGCCGTCCTGGAGAACGTCGAGCGCAAGACCGGCTCATTCGCCGGCGACATGGTCCTCCAGACCGGCCGGGTCGAGTATCGGGACGGCGACGGGCGATTGCTGGCCACGGCCCGCCCCCGGGTGCTCCGCACGCCGCGGGACGCGGCCCGGGCCCGGGGCAAATACCTCGGCACCGAGATGTACCGCTACTCGGCCGCCGAACTCGACGGCATCATCGATGCCTACCAGACCGAGGAGAGCCGCGGGGACCGGCCGCTGTACTGGGAAGAGGCGCAAGTCGGCGATCCGCTGCCCGCCCTGGTCAAAGGCCCGGTGACGACCGAGGATATGGGCATGTTCGTCGGGGCCATCCGCCAGACGCTGTTCTTCGGCGACTTCCTTGACCACTGGCGCCGCCACCCGGCTGACGTGTACTGGTCGCCGGACACCCGCAGCCCAGACTGGTGGGATGCCTCGCTGCTCCGCGACGAGGTGGCGCAGGAGTTCGGCTTCCCGTTCGCACACGACACCGGGTCCCAGCGCGTCGCCTGGATCGAGAACTGCGTGAGCAACTGGGCCGGGGACTTCAGCTTCCTGCATGACCTCGACGTCACCCTGCACCGCCCGTGCTTCCGCGGCGATACCACATGGGTCCGCGGTGAGGTCACGGGCAAGCGGCGGACGGGCCATCCGCCCCGGGAGCGCTTCGAGCTGACCTGCTCCCTCACCGCTGTCAATCAGCGCGGCGAGACCACAGCCTCGGGCCAGGCGGTGGTCCACGTCGTGTCAAGGGAGGTCGACACCATCCCGCCTGTGCTCCAGCTGCCAGACGACTACGACCCGTTCCGCGGCCTGCCCCGATGAGCTGGGCCGCGAGCGATGAGAGCAGCCGGGGTATGCTGGCCGGCCTGCGGGTAGTGGAGCTCGCGGGCTCGGTCAGCGCGGCCCATTGCGGACGGCTGCTGGCCGATCACGGGGCCGAGGTCATCTCGGTCGAGGGCACGCGGCCTTCCACGCTGCGCAGCAGGGGCCCGCACCTGCGGCGGGGACCAGGGGTCGGCGACAGCGCGCTGCACGCCACCCTCAGCTGCTCCAAGCAGGGCATGGCGCTGGACCACCGCACCCCGGCCGGGCGGGAGCTGTTCCGGCGGCTCGTCGCGCAGGCGGACGTAGTCGTGCACAGCCTCGGCCCGGCCGAGGCGCAGGCGGCTGGCCTTTCGCTGCCCGAGCTAGCCGATGATCACCAGCTGACATGCGTCGCCATTACCCACTTCGGCCAGACCGGGCCCTACCGGGATTTCCTGGGCGATGACCTGATCTGCTGTGCGGCGGGCAACATCTCCTTCGGCATCGGCGCGCGGGCCGGCCGGCCGCTGAAGCTGCCGCTGTCGCTAGCCAGCTACGAGGCCGGGGCGGTCGGGTTCCTGGCCGTCATGGGCTCAGCCGTCGGCCGCGCCAACCACACACTGGACGGCCCGGCGGTCGTGGACGTGTCCACGGTGGACGTGCTCGCCTCGCTGTTCTCCACCGGGATCACCGCCTACCCCTACCGGGGCGTGGTCGGCCGCCGCAACGGCAACCATGGCCTGGCGCTCTACCCGGACGTCTTCCTGCCCTGCGCCGACGGGTTCGTCGGCATCGTCTGCAACCAGCTGAAGCAGTGGATCCGCTTCCTGGAACTGATGGGCAACCCGTCGTGGGTGGAGAACCCCCGGTACCGGGATCGCCGCCGGATGACCGAGGAATATCCGGAGGAGGTCGACGCCCTGCTCGTGCCCTGGCTGGCCGAGCGGACGCGGGAGGAGATCTTCGACCTGTGCCGGGACAAGGATGTACCGGTTGCTCCTTCTTACACGATCACCGAGCTGCTCTCCCACCCTCACCTGATCGACCGGGCCGCGTTCCGGGAATTGGAGATCGCCGAGGGCGAGCGGGTGCTGGTGCCCGGCTGGCCGGCTGTCTTCTCCAGCATCGAGACGGTGCCGTGGCGCCGCGGTCCCCGTTTCGGCGAGCACACCGAGCAGATCCTATCCGATCTGCTCGGCGTGCCCGAGAGCGAACAGGAGGTGCTGTATGCCGCTCAGGTGGTGTCGTGAGGACCGCCGCGGACCTGCGCCGGAAGGGAGAGCCGGTGCCGGCCCGCTTAGCGGTATCCGCATCGTCGACCTGTGCTGGGTCTACGCCGGTCCCGTCATGACCAGGATGCTCGCCGATCTCGGCGCCGAGGTCATCAAGGTCGAGTCCAGTCGGCGGCCCGACGGGACGCGGCTCGGCCGACGCCCGCTCGATCCCGTGCTGCCGGTACCCGAGGGCGTGAACGTCGACCTGGAGTGCCAGCCGCTCAACCACGCCCTCAACCGGCGCAAGCGCAGTGTCGCGATTAACCTCTCGGCACCTGAGGGCCGACAGATCCTGCTGGACCTGGTAGCCGTCAGCGACGTCGTCACCGACAACTTCGCCGCCGGGACCATGAACCGCATGGGCCTGGGCTACGAGGAACTCCGGCAGGCCAACCCGCGCATCGTGGCCATGTCGATGTCGGGCGCCGGCCAGTTCGGTCGGCTTCGGGACGTACCTGCCTACGCCACCAGCCTGGCCGCGCTGTCCGGCCTGAGCTCCCTGGTCGGGGAAGGACCGTCCCTCTACGGCATCATGATGCCCACCTACGGCGACTCCAACGCCGCGATCCGGGCGGCGGGCTCGCTGCTGGTCGCCCTGCTCGGCGCGGTGCGGGACGGACAGGGCCAGTACATAGACGTCTCGGAATGGGAGGCCGGGCTGGTCGGCCTCGAGGAGGCGTTCCTAGCGGCCCAGCTCACCGGCTCCTCGCCTGGGCCACGCGGCAACACCTCGGATTACGCCTGTCCGCATGACAATTTCCGCTGCCGCGGGGAGGACGAGTGGATCGCGATCTCGGTGCTGACGGACGCCCAGTGGGGCGCACTCTGCGAGGTGCTCGGGATCGCAGCCGACGGCGTAGTACCCTTCCCCGCGGTGACGGACCGGCTGCGGCACCGGGCTGAGCTCGATGACCTCGTACAGAGCCGGACCTCGGCGCGCGACGCCGCGGAGCTGACCGCGGTCCTGCAGGCAGCCGGCGTGCCCGCCTTCCCGGTGCTGTCGGTCGAGGGTCAGTTCGCCGACGAGCACTTCGTGGACCGGGAGGTGTTCGTGCAGGCGGAACATCCGCTGGTAGGAGCCGAGGTGGTCCCAGGGGCGCCGTTCCGGTTCAGCACCAAGCACGATACGGCAGCGCCGCCGATGTCCGCCGCCCCACTGCTCGGCGAGGCCAACGAGTACGTGATCTGCGAGCTGCTGGGCCGCGATCGGGCGGAACTCACGCGCCTGGTGGCCGACGGAGTGCTGACCTAGTGCGGGCCGTGAGCGACGCCGCGGGCCGGCGCCGAGAAAGGAGCCCGGAGCGTGACTGATCGGCCAACGGTGCTCGGTGGCATCAAGGTCCTGGAGATCGGCGGGACGGGCGCCGTGCCGTACTGCGGGCGGCTCCTGGCCATGCTCGGAGCCGACGTGGTGAAGGTCGAGCCGCCGGGCGGGGACCAAGCGGCCCGCCGTCTCCCGCCCTACCTCCCGGGCATGCCGGCGCTGCAGCGCAGCGCCATGTTCTACTACCTGAACGCGGGGAAGAGCCTCGTGACGGCCGACGCGGCCACCCCAACCGGCGGCCAGCTAGTGGCCCGGCTGGCCGAGCGCTCGGACGTCGTCGTCCACAACCGCCCGCAGGTCGCAGGCCTGGAGCTCGGGCCGGCCCTGCTGCGCCGGCACGACTCGATTGTCCAGTGCGCCATCACCCCCTACGGCTGGTCCGGGCCCAAGGCCGGCGTCGTCTCCTCGGACCTCGTCACCAACGCCGTCGGCGGTGACGCCTACCTGACGCCGGCCGGGCTCGCGCATAGCTGGGCGCCCGAGCGGGAGCCGCTGAAGCTGGCCGGGTTCGCGGGGAGCTACGCCGCGGGCCTGGCAGGCCTGCTCGGCGTGCTCGCGTCGCTGTTCCGGCGGGCTGGCGGCCTAGGCGGTGACTTCATCGACGTCTCTGAGCAGGACGTGCACATCTCAATGAGCCGGGAGCAGATCATGTGGGCGGCGAACGAGAACGTGCTGGAGACCCGCGAGACCCGGGCCATGCCGGTCGGCGGCTGCTTCGAGTGCGCCGACGGGTTCATCCAGATCTACGTGTTCAGCGACGAACACTGGAAGGCGCTGCGGGCCACCATGGGCGACCCGCCGTGGGCGCAGTCGCAGGATTACGCCACCCCGCTGTCGCGGGCCGCGCATTCGGCCGAAATCAACGCCGGGATCGCGGGCTGGGCCCGCGGCGAGAAACGCGAGGTCATGTACCGCCGGGCCAAGGAACGCGGTGCCACCCTGGCGCCGTTCCTGTCGCCTGCCGAGATCATCGTCGACCAGCACATGGTGCAGCGCGAGTACCTGACCGAGACCGAGCTGCCCGAGGGCACCCGGGCCCTGGTTCCGGGCCGTCCGTTCCTGATGTCGCAGACCCCGGCCACCTGGACGCCAGGACCGATCGCGCCGGGTGCCAGTAACCGGGCGGTCTACCTGGACCTAGGACTGGCCGACGATGACATCGAAGCCCTCACCATCGTCGGCGTGATCTAGAGCGGAGGTTTTGTCGTGGAAGGACCGCTTGCCGGTGTCCGCGTGGCCGACTTCACCTGGGCGGGCGTCGGCGGCTACTGCGGCCTGCTGTGGGCCATGCTCGGCGCCGAGGTCATCAAAATCGAGACCAAGGTGCGGGGCGGTACCCAGCGGGCCTCTAACCCGGCCCGGCGGGTCGGCGTCAAGAGTAACCTGGCCGAGGAGCTCAGCCGGGACAAGAAGTCGGTGCTGCTGAACCTGAAGACCGACGCGGGCATCCGGTTGGCCAAGGAACTCGTCAGCGTGAGCGATATGACGGCGGAGAACTTCCGGCCCGGCGTCATGGACCGGCTGGGCCTGGGGTACCAGGACCTCGTGCGGGCACGCCCCGACATCGTGATGGTGTCGATGGCGGCCAACGGCCAGTCCGGCCCGGACCGGGGCGTGCCCGGGTACGCCGGGATCTTCGGCGCCCTCAGCGGCCTCAGCTCGCTGATGGGCTACCCGGGCGGCCCACCCGCCGAGCTGCGGCTGCCCGCGGACATGCTGGCCGGCACGATGGGCGCCATCGCGGGCGTAGCCGGGCTCTACCGGCGGCGGGTGACCGGACAGGGCCAGTACATCGACTGCGCCAACCGGGAGTCGCTCGGGACGCTCATCGGCGAGTACTTCATCGCCGCGAGCGTCGGCCGCTCGCAGACCCGTGCCGCCAACCAGGTCCTGGGCCGGGCGCCGTACAACTGCTACCGGTGCGCGGACGATCCGGCCGCCGCCGGCGGCTCCGTGGGCGAACGGGAGCGGTGGCTCGGCATCGGGATCACTCGTGACGAACAATGGACAGCGCTGTGCGCGGTCCTGGCACTCAGCGCACTAGGTGACGACCCGGGGCTGGCGACGGCGGAGGGAAGATGGGCACGCCGGGAGGAGATCGACGCCGCCATCAGTGGGCGCACGCGGTCCGACCCCGCCGAACTGCTGGAAAGCGCGCTGCAAGCCGCCGGAGTGCCAGCTGGCATCGTCATGCGGCCGGGCGACTTGCTCGCCGACGCCCATCTAGGCGAACGAGAAAAATGGCAGGTCCTGGACCGGGGCGACTCAACTCCGTGGATCACCTTCGGAGTGCCGATGCATTTTGAGGCGGCAGGTGAGGCGGGCGGGTACGCCGCGCCGCCGCTGGGCGGCGACAGCATGAGCGTGCTGACCGGCCTGCTCGGCTACAGCGAGGCCGACGTGATCAAGCTCCAGGACGCCGAGGTGGTCGCTTAGCCGACCCTCCGGAAAGCGGCCCAGCCCCGTCATAACGAGGAGAGGGAACTGATGTCAGGGAGAGAATGCCTGCTGGTGATGGATTATCAAGCCGAAATCGTGGCCAGGTACGATGCCGACGCCTGCGTATCCCGGGTGGCGGCGGCTCTGGAGACGGCCCGTGCGGACGGCACACCGGTCGCCTTCGTGCAGGTCGGCTTCAGGCCCGGCTATCCGGAGGTCAGCCCGCGCAACCGGGCCTTCTCCTCGGCCAAGGCAGCCGGGCGGTTCCTGCTGGGCGAGGCGGGGAGCGAGATCGACAGCCGGGTAGCCCCGCTGACCGGCGAGCCCGTCGTGACCAAGCACCGTGTCGGGGCCTTCTGGGCCACCGAGCTCGAGCAGCTGCTGCGTGCGCAAGACATTGAACGGCTCGTGCTAGCGGGCATCGCGACCAGCGGTGTGGTACTTAGCACGGTCCGGGATGCGGCCGACCGCGATTATGAGCTCATAGTGCTGAGCGACTGTTGCGCTGATAGTGACCCCGAGGTGCACAGTTTGCTGCTGGAGCGGGTGTTCCGGCGGCAGGCGCGGGTGGTCACCTCGGCAGTTTGGATCGACGACCACACGAAACGGGAGTAACAAAGTTGAACCAGATGGGCACGAAGCTGATTTGCGACGAATGCCAGGCCCAGGTCATCGTCACCAAGTCCGGTACCGGCACCGTGATGTGCCACGGCGCACCGATGCGCGTGGCCGGGGCGGGCGGGGCCGGGCGGCCAGCCGACGTCGTCCAGGGCTCCCCGGGACGGGAGTGACGGTGTCAGCCATCTCGTGAAGACGACCAGCCGCCCGACGGCCAGACCTACCCACGCCCGGCCTGGCGTAGTAGCGACGAGCCCTCGGCCCCGGACCGGCCCTGGGCCGCACGCCGCGGTGCACTTCGCACGGGCCTGCTCGGACCTGAGCGGAGTGCATCCCGTTCCGGTCTTCCACTGGGCCGCAGACGGGCTGGTGGCAAGGGTGCCCGGGACCGGGACCGGACTGGTGCTGCCCCCCGATGATGACCGCGGAGGCGAGCCCAGCGGCAGCAGCCCGTGTTGGGCCGCCGTCGGCGCAGGCGCCGCGCTGGTCGCCTCGGCGCTGACCGCAAGCGCGGGCGGTCGGCGCGACCTGCGATGGACGTGCTCGGTCAGCCATATCCTCAGCCCGCCCGCGCCGGCCCCGCGGCCGACCGGCGAGTGGCTCGGCTACGCACGAACGGGCCGGGGCTGGATGGGCCTGGTTCTGCCGGGCGCCGAGGCGCAGGCCACATGGGAAGCGGCCGTTGCGACTCTGGGAGTCCTGCGCATGCCGCCACTGGCGGCGGCCGCACTGACCCAGCATCTCGGCATCGCCGCCTTCCCCGCGCGCGCGCCCGAACAGACGGAGCGGACTCACCCGACGCCCCAAACTCATGCAAGCATCCGCGTGCCGCCGACGCCGTCGCTACTGGGTCCAACCGACGGGTGCGTAGTGCCGGCGGTTGCCGGACGGCACGTCGTAGACCTCGGGCGCGTGGTCGCGGGCCCGTTCACCGCCCGGATCCTGGAGGATCTCGGCGCGGATGTCCGGCGGGTGCGCCCGCCCGACCCGGCCGACGGCCCAACGCGAGGCGAGGACGTCATCGACCTGTCCGACCCGGCCGGAGCTAACGAAATCGCCGCGTTGGTGAGCCGGGCTGACCTAGTTGTAGAAAATTTCCGGCCGCGCGGCTGGGCGGCTGTCCGGCAGGTTATCGCGCGAGAGCCGCGGCGCCGGATCGCGATTAGGGGATTCGACGCCGGATCGCCGTTGAGGAACTGGAAGATGTACGGCTTCCTGGTGGAGGGGTTCTTCGGTATCGGTACCCGGCCGTGCGACCCCGGCGGCCGGGCTGAAGGCGGGGCCGTGTGGGACCGCCTGTGCGGCGTAGTCGCTGCGGCGGCGGCGATCCAGCAGCTAAAGGCGGGCGCTCCCACGGCGGTCGCAGGTGAGATTTCACAAGTAGGGCTCGCCCGGATGTGGATCGCCGCCCGGCGAGCAGCGAAGTTTCCAGATCGGGACGAGGAGCGGCTCTGGCGATGAACCTGGCAATGATCCTGGACGCGATGGCGACCACGGAGCCCGGCAGGACCTGCGTGACAGGAAACGGGCACCAGCTGACGTATGCCGAGATGATCCGCGTGGCTGAACAGATCCGAGCTCGCCTGGACTCCATCCGGACGGCCGGAACCATAGCTTACCTAGGAGAAACGTCGCTTGCCTCGGTGTGCCTGCTGTTCGGCACCGCGGCGGCCGGCTGGACGTTCGCACCCTTGAACTACCGGCTCCGGGTAGGTGAGAAGCTGGAACTCGTTGAGCGCAGCGGTGCCGACATTATCGCCGGGACCGCCCAGCAGCTTGAGGCGTTCCCAGACCGCCACCTCGTATGGCTGGCGTCCGACGAGATCCTCGGCGACTTGGATCTTCGTCAGGCCGCAGCCGACGACAGCGTCACCGAGCTGAAGTACGAACTAGCCGACGGGACTGCCATCGCGCTGTTCAGCAGCGGCACGACCAGCAAGCCCAAGCTCATCCGGCTTTCCCACGCGAACATGCTCTCCTACCTGTTCAACACAGTGGAGCTAGCGTCCGCCGCGCCGTCCGAGGCGATCATGGTGTCGGCACCGCCATACCACATCGCCGGGGTGGCCAACGTCCTGTCTAATCTTTACCGCGGCCGACGCCTTGTTATCGTGCCGCACTTCGACGCGGCCGACTGGCTCATCCTGGCAGCCCAGGAACGGGCCACCCATGCGATGCTGGTCCCCACGATGCTGGTCCGGCTCCTAGAGGAGATGGACGCGTCCGGCGCGCCGTTCCCCGCCACAATGAAGAACATCTCGCTGGGCGGCGCGGCCGTGTCCCCGGCCTTGCTGCTACGGGCGACGGAGGCCCTGCCGCGGGTCGACCTGGTTGTCGCCTATGGGCTCACCGAGACCAGCTCCAGCGTGACATTGCTGGGTCCCGCCGACATCAGGAAGGCCACTCAGGCGCAGACTCCGGAGGGAAGGGCGGTGCTCGAATCGGTGGGCCGGCCGATTCCCGGCGTCGAACTGGAAGTGCGCGGCGAGGACGGCACGGTGCGCGGCCCGCGGGTGGCCGGCGAGATCTGGGTGCGGGGCGAGCAGATCAGCTCGGCCGGGTACGGCCAGGCCGACGACGGCTGGTTCCGAACAAGGGACCTCGGCTACCTGGACGAACGTGGCTTCGTTTTCCTGCTCGGGCGGGCCGACGACGTGATCATCCGAGGGGGTGAGAACATCATGCCGGCCGAGATCGAGCAAGTCCTGGAGTCGCACCCGGCTGTGGTCGAGGCGGCCGTCGTCGGGATCCCGGACGAGGAGTGGGGCGAGGTACTCGAGGCGGCGATCGTGACCCGCTCGGCGGTGGACCCGGAGGAGCTCCGGTCCCACGTCCGTGCCCGACTGGCAGGCTACAAGGTGCCACGGCGGGTTCATGTGCTCGATGAGCTGCCGCGCAACTCCACAGGCAAGCTCCTTCGGCGTGACGTCATGGACCGGCTGTCCGGCCATGAGGGCCGATGACGAACGCAGCTCCGTCGGTCCGAACGCCCGGCACGGCAGGCGGCGAGTCATTCCGTATCTTGCCGGGCTTCGTCGACGAGCACCTGCATATCGAGGCGTGGCTGCGGTCGCAGCTATCGGTGCCGTTGACCAACGGCCGACTGGACTGTCTGGCCCTGGCAGGAATGCTCCGGGAACGGCCGCCCCAGGGCGAATGGCTCGTAATGTTCGGGCTGGACCACACCCAGCCCATAGGCGAGTGCCTCGCGGTGGTAGAGACCGAGAGGGAGACCCCGGTGCTGGTCATGCATCGGACCGGCCACGCCGCCGTGCTGAACGCCGCCGGATCGCGGTGGCTCGGGCTGGGGACGGAAAGCCAGGTGGTGTACGAGCCGCGTGGCCTATGGGCACGAGCCCTCGGTCACACCTCTGAGTTCGTCCGCCGACGGTTGCTCCACCGGCTGCGTACCACGCTGCTAGCCCAGGGGGTGGTGGGCGTCGTCGACGCAACGCCCTACCGGCGCAAGGACGAGGAGCGGGTACAGCGGCTCCGCGACGCACTCCGACCCGTCAAGGTCAGCTTCATGGGAGACCCGCTCGATCCGGTACCCGGCTGCTCTTACCTCAAGGTGGTCGACCCGTGGTCGCTTCCCGTGCTGCTAGAGCGCAGACCCGAAATCAGGAGCGCGAACGTAGCCGTGCACGCCGTCGAGCCGGACGAGATCTTGATGGCCCTCCACGCGGCCCGGTTTGAGCGGTTGCGGGTGGAGCATGCCGCGGTCTGCCCGCCGCCCGTGGCCAGACAACTGGCCGAACAGGGCGCGCTCGTGTGCGCCAATCCCGGCTTCCTCATTGACCGCTATCCGGCGTTCGCCGGGCTCCGGGCCTCCGGCGAGGCGGAGTTCCTCCATCCGGTGGCGTCGCTGCTGGCGGCCGGCTGCCAAGTCGTTTTCGGCTCGGATGCGCCGGTTAGCCCGCCCGGCGTGGCCCTGTCGATCGAGGCCGCCACCCACCGGGGCTCGGCGCAACTGCCGATGGCCGGAGCACCAGTTTCGCTGGCGGCAGCGTTCGAGGCCGCCCGCGGAGTCAGATCCAGCCATCCCCGGGACTGCGCCATGGAGACGTTCGTGGTGGTCAACACCGCGCCCGGGGCCGACGGCCTTTATGAGGTGGTCTCGACCGTCATCGATGGCCGAGTTTGCTGGCCGCTTGGATCCGGCGACGGCGCGCGCCAGGAGCGGCTCTGATGGCCAGCACCGACAACGAACCCGCCATCCCTTTCTTCGATTTCGTCGGCGTCGAGAACGGCCGGGTCGAAGGCGAGGTCGGGATAGCTGAGATGCCGTGGCGTCCCGAGACTGCCAACAGCAGCGGGCGGATGCACGGAGGAGCGGTGATAGCCGCCGTCAACGCGGCCATGGTCAAGCTAGTGCGGGAGTTGACCGGCGGTGTCCCGGCCGCCCTGGTGCAGCTCGCCGTCAGCTTCGTCGCCAGTGGAACGGAGGACGTGACCGCTACCGCGGAGCTTGTCCGCAGCGGCCGGTCCCTCATCTTCGTATCCGGAAGGGTGGTGCAATCTGAATCGGGCCGGGTGATCGCGACGGCCAGTGCTGTATTCCAGCGTCGGCCATCGAACGCGAAAGCGCAGGCGTAGGCGTCCGATTCCGTACGCGGATCTCGCGATACCGGCGCCTTAAACGGAACTTGCCGAAGCTCAGCACTGGGCGGAAGAGAAAGCTAGCGATGTAATGGTAGATGACAGCACCTCCGAGAGCGCCGCGGTACGGGAGGCGCCGGATCCCCGGCCGGCGTATCGGCTGAGCGAGGATCAGATCGCGATGAGGGAGCTCGCCAGAAAGTTCGCCGACCGGGAATTCTCATCCAAGACTCGCGATTGGGACCGGGAAGACTGCCCGCTGCCGACTGAGGCTCGCCTGGCAATGGCCGGGCTCGACCTGATTGGCATTGCCTTGCCGCCGGAGATCGGAGGCGCGGGCAGGCCCTTGCTCGATGCGCTCATTGTGCTCGAGGAGATTGCCAAAGTGTGCCAGCTGGCAGCCTGGCCGGTATTCGAGGCTTGCACCGGCGCTGCCAGAGTTATCGAGCTATGCGGCTCGCCGGAACAGGCGGCGAGGTTCCTGCCTGCGGTGGTAAGCGGGCAAGAAGTCATTGCGGTGTCAATCTCCGAACCAGAGGCAGGGTCAGCCGCCACAGATCTCCGGACTAGGGCGGTAGTGAATGGCGATGAGCTGATATTGAATGGCGTGAAGCGCTGGTGCTCGGGTGCCGGCCACGCTGACCGGTACCTCATATATTGCCGAATGGCTGACGTGCCGGGATCGAGGGGTATCGGCGCAGTCGTGGTAGCTGCGGACTCGCCCGGACTGACCATAGGTCCGCAGGAAAAACTGATGGGTTTTCATGGCATCGGGTCCGCTGACATCCTACTCGAAAACGTAAGAGTCCCGCTGGACAGTGTCATCCAGCCGGCCGGCGGTTTCAGACGTCTTTTTGAGGCATTCGGCATCGAGCGTCTCGGGAATGCCACGATGTCTCTGGCGATCGCCCAGGCAGCTCTCGACCGCTCCGCGCGGTACGTCTCGGAGCGCCGCCAGTTCGGCCGGGACATCATCGATTTCCAGCTTGTGCAGGCGTCGATCGCTGACATGGTAATGCAGACTGAGGCCGCTAGGCTGCTGATTTACCGAGCTGCCATGGGCGCCGGGCGAGGGGCGCCTTCTACGCTAGAGGCATCAGTGGCCAAGTGCTTTGCCAATGAGGCTGCCAAACGGGTTTCTGACATGGCCATGCAGTTGCACGGCGGCTACGGGTACGCGGAGGAATATGGGCTGGAACGGCTGCAAAGAGATGCGCACGGCTGGGCTCTGGCGGGAGGCACGGCCAACATGCAAAAGATCAGGATCGCCTCCGCATACCTCGACCGCAAGTTCGACCAGCGGGCGAGCTGAGCGAAGATCCCTAGCCAGGTTAAGTGCGGGCGACGTCAGAAGCTGGTATTTGGTTACGGTCATTGCATAGCCGCCTGCGGCCCGATCTCGTCGACCAGGCCCCAGGCCAAGGCCTGTCCCGCGTCCAGAGTCTCCCCGGTCAGCGCCAGGTAGGCGGTACGCCAACGCCCGATCCGGCGGGACAGGCTGACAGTTCCGCCTGCACCGGGAATCAGGCCGAGCCTGATCTCTGGAAGTGCAAGTCTCGTATCTTCTGCAGCGACAACTCGAGCCGCGAAGGCCGGAAGTTCGATGCCCGCACCCAGGCAGTGGCCGTGCAGGTAGGCGGTAGTCCGGTTGGCTAGACGGTGCAAGAGCCTCGCCGGGCTGCGGGTGAGCCTGATCAGATGAGCCTGCGCGGGATCAGGGCGGGAGCCGAATTCATCCAGGTCACCGCCCGCGCAAAAATCAGGTCCGCTGCCCCGCAGCGAAACATGCAATTTGGGCTCGGCGACGGCCATCGCAAGAGCGCTGATCAAGGCATCGCGCATGCGCCAGTCAACCGCATTTCGCCTACCCGGCCGGGCCAGGGTGATGACCAGCTCGCCAAAGAAGCGTTCAATGAGCACCCGGTCAATCCCGGCCTCAGGCCGCCGCCGCGGATGCGCTGACCGCCAGCGCTTAAACTCCGCGCCGTCCTGCAAGGCCGAGTAGGTGGCCGACTCGGCGATAAGCGCGGCAGATACCGGCATGCCGGCAGAGCTACGTAGCAGCAGCGCAAGGGCAGTTCCGGCAACTGGGCAGGCGGCCAGGGCCTCGCCGATCGCCGCAGTAGCGGCGCCTGGTCCGTTCCTTGGCGCTGTAAACGGAGCGGCAGCGTCGGCATCCTCAGTCAGGACGACATCGACAGCCCGTGCTGCTCTGATCGGCAGCCAGACCGGGTCAGGCACCACTGCCACCACCACAGCCGGCAATTCGGTTATGTCTAGATCGATCAGCCAGCGTGCTGCCGACCCGTCAGAAACCTCGATTATCACCAGGGGGCAGCCCGCGGCAGCTGAAAACGTCTCCACGGCAGTTGGTTCGGCCAGCAGATCGTGGAAGGTCCTTGCGTCAAGGCTCAAGTTCACAGTGTTGCTAGCTTGCCACCACCGTTACTGAACTACGACCCCACAGCACCTACACCGAACAAGAAACGCCAGGGCCCGCTGGTGGAAAGCCTAGGGCCTAGGGACGATGACAGGACGACCGAGCCCATCGGCGCGGCGTTCACCTTGCTAAGTGGGAGGCCCCGTTAATTCGTCGGGGGTCATCAGGCTGCCTCCGGTAGTTCGGCCGGGTTTTGGGCAGCGTGCTCATGGGCGCTGATCCTGGCGAGGAGCTGGGCCAGGTCTGCGGCGGTGAATTTCCAGTTGAACGGCCGGGCGGTCTGGTTGTAGCGGTCCACGAACGCGAGCAGGGTGCCGGCGAGTTCGTCCAGGCTGGCGAAGTCGTTGGGCGAGAGGACTTTCTTCTGGGTGATGGAGAAGAAGATTTCGACTTGATTCAGCCAGGAGGCGTGGACCGGGGTGTGGATCATGATGGCATTCGGCCAGGCGTCCTGCAGCCGCCTGACGGCGGCCTGGCCGCGGTGGTCTGAGCCGTTGTCCACGATGACAAAGACCCGGGGTGCGTCCTTGTACTCCGGCAAGCTCATGACCTGGCCGATGAGGTCCATGAAGGGGGCAATGCCGGTGGTGGCCGGGGCGGCGGCGAACACTGTCCCGGTGTGCACGTCGAGCGCGGCCAGCAGGGCGAGGGCACCGTGGCGGACGTATTCGTGCTCGACCCGCACGGGCGTGCCGGGCCTGGCTGGGGCGGTGGGGCGGCAGCGGCCGCGGGCCTGGATGGACGGCTTGGCGTCCACGGACAGGATGCGGTCGCCGGGCCGCAGCCGCTTGCCTCGGTAAAATCCCTGGTACAGGTCGAGGATGACAGATGCCCTGGCGGCGAAGTCCGGGTCGCGGGGGGAGATCCACGACTGGTACTGCCAGGGCTTGACCGGGTGCTCGGCCAGGATCCGCAGCACCGAGGACACCGAGAGCTGGCAGCCCAGCCCGGCCCTGGTGATCTCGGCCAGCAGTTCCGGCCCGGTCCAGCGCGCCAGCGGCACCCCGGTCGCGGCGGGCAGCTGGCAGGCCAGCGCGACGACCGCAGCCCGGGTCAGCTCGCTGATCCGCCGCGGCCGGCCCGGCCGGGGCAGGTCAGCCAGCCCGTCCAGGCCGCGGCCGGCGAACCGGCCCCGCCACTTGCGCACAGTGTCCTGGCTGATGCCCAGGTCACGGGCGATCCGCGCATTATCGCGGCCGCAGGCAGCAGACAGCACGATCTGCGCCCGCAGCCGGTCCCGGTGCGCCGTCTTCGCCCCCCGGACGCGTTTCTTCAAGGTCTTGCGCTCGCCGGCACTCAGCATGACCGGCACCGCGCGAAGCAGCGGCATGGCAGCCCCCGGGGTCAGATCACAGCGACGTAATCCGCTCCCGGGCACGAGATCCTAACCAGCCCGGACACCACCGCGCGGCATGATGGGCACATGCCCGCCATCCCGGAATCGACCCGCAGCTCAATCATCTTGCGGCTGCTGGATCACGCCGAGAAGAACTGGCCGCAGCTGGCCAAAGTCCGGGCCAGATACCACGGCAGCTTCGCCTACATCACCGGCGTGCTCCGCGACGGCCAGCAGATCCCCCTGTTCCGGCTGCGCTACGGCGGCTCCGCCCACTCCTTCGGCTTCGCGATCTACACCGCCGCCCACGACCGCTATCAAGACGCCGTCCTGCGCACCGGACTCCCGACCGGCACCCCGCAAGAAGCCCTCGACACCGCCTGCACCGTCCACCTGGCCGACCTCGAACCCTAAGACCCCCGACGAATTAACGGTGTCACCCACTTAGTGCCGGCCAGAAGGTTCACCGGGTATGTAT